>ERZ1292625.262-Hain-H41-01um-R1-262-length-89836-cov-13_pt1 | contig 89836 bp, 111 predicted proteins | sample MGYA00564400_ERZ1292625 | MGnify/ENA primary metagenome ERZ1292625 (study PRJEB36523, sample SAMEA6512639) | groundwater metagenome | collected 2019-01-08 | study: AquaDiva: Metagenomics assemblies of 32 groundwater samples | reverse complement strand
AGAGATCGTATTGCTCAAATCTATATTATTTATCTTCAAAATACTGTTGATGAAGTTTGGATGCAAATGGCAATACAAAATTTTAATCCTTTAAAAATAACTTATTTATGACAAGATATATTGTTACATCAGAACTTAAAACTTCTAAATGGAAAAAAGTTTTAAGATTTTTCAAATTTATTAAACCTAGAGAAGATTTTGAATTAGTATTTTTCACTAATGGTTTCACACCAAATGAAATTATAATCTCAGGAAATTATCAATATAAAATAATCAAAGAAAATGAAAATAGAAATTGACTTAAAAAAGTTAATTTTTTTCAAGATAACTCCTGCTCAATATCTTATATTACACACTTTATATTATAAAGAATATAAATACATAACTCAAGTTTTTACTAAAGAACAATGTGTTGAAATGCGTAATGAACTTTGTGATACTAAATTTATAACTTCTGATAATACTGCATTATTCACTAAAACAATTCTTAATATCCCTAATGTTGAAAAACTATTAGGGATAGAAAAAATTAATTTTAGTGAATGGTATCAAATCTATCCGATTAAAGTTGGTGTTAGAAGATTAAGGGCGACAGCTGATAGTTCTAAAGAATATAAAGATCATCAGAAGAAATATCTTAAAAAAATTAAAACAGAAGAACAACATCAAAAAGCAATTAAAGCTACTGAATCATTTCTAGCAAGTCAAAAACAAGCAGGTAAATTACAGTTTCTTCCAAATATCAAAACTGTATTAAATCAAGCTTCTTGGGAATCGTGGACAATTTACATTCAGGCATCTGGAACAGAAAGTAGTAATTGGAATGATTTAACAATTTAGAAATTATGAAAAAAATAATAATTACACAAGACTCCTATCCTGAAAACCCTAGAGATAATGATAATCTTGGAACAATGGTTTGTTTCCATAATAGATATGATTTAGGAGATAGTGATCATAATCTTTCAAGTGATGATTTTAATGATTGGAAAGAACTATCTGATTATTTAATCAAAGAAAAGAATGCTGTTGTTATACTACCTTTGTACTTATATGATCATTCAGGTTTGAGTATTTCAATAGGTTCTTTTGATTGTAAATGGGATTCAGGACAAATAGGATTTATCTATATCAGTAGAGAATATGCTTTACAGGAATATGGTGGTAAAATAGTTACAAAAACTATAAAAGAAAAAATCATTGATTACTTCAAAGGAGAAGTTGAAACTTATGATCACTATTTAAGTGGTAATGTTTATGGTTATAGAATTGTTGAAGAAGTTGAATATTTGAAAGTTCCACTTACTAATTTTGGTAATAAAGGAATAATGATTCTTGATCCTTCTAACTATGAAAAAATTACTGAAGATGAACAAATTGATTCTTGTTATGGATTTTATGGAACTGATTGGTTTACTAATGGTATGAGTGATTATATTCCTAAAGAATTACATGAATTATTAAAAACAACTGAGATAACTTATGAATGAGAAAAATAATAAATTAATAGCAATTTTTATGGGATTTGTTGAAAGTGGTTTTGGAAAAGAAAATCTCTTCAACCCAGAAACTCGCATTGAATACACAATTGATCAATTAGAATATCATTTTTCATGGAATGAATTAATACCTGTTCTAGCTAAATTGAATAAGTTATGTGTACCTTATATGACAGATGAAGGTTTTCCAAAAAACGCAATAGCTTTAAAACATTCAGTATTAAATGATGAAATTAAAGTTACTTATAACTGTGTTATTACAATTCTTAAATGGTATAATAAAAATAAAATAAATGAGTAATAAAACAAACGAACAAAATAATAGATTGATAGTCATTTTCATGGAATTTACTATCAACGATTGTGATATTGTATATTTACCCGATCATGATATTGTCAATGAATTTAATGAAAAAATTGGAACAATATCTAATAATAAACATATTTCAGAATTAGAATATCATTGCGATTGGAATTGGTTAATATCTGTAATTGATAAAATTAAAAGTTTAAATTTAGAACATCCTTCTATGACAGATAAAATAGATTTTTACTTATTAGGTTGTCATATAAAAAATACTTATGATGCTGTTATAGATTTTATTAAAGAATTTAATAAATAAATATTTATGAAAATAACAACATGGAATAGACTTACAGATAATATAAAGAAAGGATTAAAAGGTTTAAATAAAGGTATTCCATTTGAAGGTTTTGGTACATTAGGTGATTACATCTGTAATATTCAAAAAGGACGCTATGACTTGATATTTGCAGCAAGTGGTGTTGGTAAAACAGCATTTGTAAATTCAGCTTATGTTTATGGAGCAATTAAATTTATTCAGAAAAATCCTGATTATATTAATAAATTAGAAATTGTATATTTCTCATTAGAATTAACTGCTGAAGAACAATTGGGTAAATATATTTGTTCAAGACTTTTTGACGATCATGGTATAATTATCAGTTACAATGAACTTTTATCAAAAGGTAATCATGAGTTACAACCTCATATATTGGAGCTAATAGAAAAATATAATCTTGAAATGGAGGAATTGGAAAGTAAGTTTTTATTTTTCAGATATAAAGTAAATCCTGATTCATTGTACACTATTCTATTAGGATATGCTAAAACAAGAGGAACAATTATTTATGATTCTGCTGGTGAGATTACTGGGTACACTCCTAATGATCCTAATTTAATTACTGAGATTGTAATTGATCATATTGGATTAATTGATTTAGGTAAATATGCTGATTTAAAATTAGCAATTGATACAGTTTCAAGACATCTTGTTATGTTTAGAAATCTTTTTGGATTTTCTCCAGTAGTAATTTCTCAAATTAATAGATCTCAAGAACAGATGAATCGTAGAGGAGATGGTGATAATTGGCATCCAGTTCAGAGTGATATAAAGAACACTGGATCGGTAGCCGAAGATTCAAACACTATCATTGCTGTAGCTTCTCCATTCTATTTAATGGTTGATAAATGTCTAGGATTTGATATAACTCGCTTTAAAGATCGTTATAGAATGATTAAAATTGTGAAGAATAGAGATGGTCCAACAAATATTTTAGCTAGTTTCTTGTTCATTGGTGAGCTTGGAAAGTTCGAACAACTTGGACCTGCTTCTGATTACGAAGTCAGTCCACCAGAAACGCTCAAAAGAGTTAATCAATTTTACGCTAACAAAAGAAAAGAAGAAGATGGAGATGGATTCGATGATTAAAGACAAACTAAAATGGGTAAAAAACAAGTTAATAGAAAATCCTTCACTTCGAGATTCCAATGAAAGGCTTTACTACAATTACTTAATTGAGTCAGGCTACGATATGTCAAAGAATGTGAAAGAGTTTCTTAAAGATATGCAAAATCGCAAAATATCGTACTTAGATTCTATATCACGAGCCAGTAGAAAAGTTCAAGAAGAGAATCCTGAATTACGTGGTGAATTATGGTGTAAAAGAAAGATTAAATCCATTGAAGTAAGAGAAGAAATTTTAACAATTAATAATCAGAAATAATGGCTAAACTACAATATAAAATTGAGACATGGATGGAAATGTCATTTTCAGAAGATGATACAGAAAAAATCAAAAAACGATTAATAGACGGAGCTTCTATATCAGATATTTACGATGAGTTTAATATTTATTGTTCTGAACAAATGATTGAAACAGATCATGAAATGACAATTGAAGAAAATGATAATCAATCAACAATTGAATTAAGAAATTGTAATGATGTGATAATATTTCAAAATGGGAATAGTAATTAACAATTAATAACAAACAAAATGAAATTTAAAATACATTGGATAAAAGATGGAATAGAAGATTCATTATTCATCTATGGAGAATCTATTGAAGAATGTCAAGAAAAGACTAAATCTGAAATGGAAAAAAGGGGATTGAACGAACGATTAAATAACTGTTGGTCTGAAGAAATATTTGATTAAATGATACTATTACAAATTTTTTCAGTATGTTTGTAATATGAAAGACATGCTGAAGAAATTTGTTATGAATGATTTGGAATCATTATATCAAACTGGAGTTTATAAATTAACATTTAAAACTCCAAATAAATTTTATATCGGATCTACAACTGCAGGATTAAAAGTATCAATAAAAAATAAAACTTATTATCATAAAGGATTTTATTGTAGATGGCGAAAACATTTGATACAATTACAAAATCAAATTCATAAAAATCCATATTTACAATCTACATTTAATAAGTATGGATTAGATGATATTATTTTTGAAATATTATTCATTTCTTCAAATGAAGAAGAAGTTAGGGAAAAAGAACAATATTATTTAGATGCTACACAATGTTACAATAGAAAAATTGGATATAATATTCAGAAAATTGTAAATAAAATACAATTAGTAGATATTGATAGTAATGATAAACCTATTATTGAATATGATAAAAATGGTAATTTAATAAAAATTTGGAAAAGTACAGTAGAAGCATCTAAACATTATAATATTGCACCATCAGGTATTTGGAATGTATTAAATAATAAAACTCAATTAAGTAAAAATAAAATGTGGAGGTATTATAATGATGATTTTAAAATAAAAATTTCACCATATATAAAATTAAAAACAACAAATAAAAAAATATTACAATATGATATAAATGGAAATTTTATAAAGGAATGGGAATCATTAAAAAAAGCTTATGACCATATTAATAATAATTCTACTTTAGGAGGTCTATCAGTAAACATGAAAGGTAGAGGATTCTATAAAAATTATTTTTGGAGATATAAAAAATTTGATAAAATACCATTAACAATTCCAGTAATACATTATTCTGTAAAGAAAAAAATAGCTCAATATTCATTAAACTGGGAACTTTTAAATATTTTTGATTCTGTTGCAGATACTGCTAAATTTTTAAATTGTCAAAGAACATATTTTGGTAAAATAATGTTAAATAAAAATAAAAATGAAAATATTAAATATAGAGGTTATTATTGGAAATATTACACAAATGAATTAATTAATAAATAAATAAAACGATGGCACAACTTGTATTTATTGTCGGAGTCTCTGGCTCTGGTAAATCAACATCTGGTAGAAATTTAAATCCAGATACAACTGTAATTATTAATAGTGATCAGAAAGCACTTCCTTTTAAGAAATTTGCTGAAAAATACAATACCGAAAAAGGTAATTATTATAAAACTTCAGGAATGGATAATGTAATGAATGCTTTAAAAGAATCTCATAAAAATCCTAATATTAAGGAAGTACTTTTTGACACATGGAGTAGATCCATGACAGATTATGTGATGAGTACAACATTTAGAGCAGCTAAAGGATTTGAAAAATATGGTATATTTGCTGGTACACAATATGATATGTTAAATGTTATCAATGAACGAATGAGGGATGATATTATAGTTTATGTAATGTGTCATCCTGATATAGTAGTTGATGACATGGGGAACAGAATTGAAAAAATCGCAACACAAGGTAAAATGTTAGAACGTTTCTTTCCTGAATCATTTAGTTCAATAGTATTATATTCAGATATTCAAAAAATACACGGAGAACCAAATAGACATATATTTAAAACTATATCAAATGGTAATGATAGTTGTAAAACACCTTTGGAAATGTTTGAAACAGATGTTATTGATAATGATTTAACAATTGTAAGTACAGCAATCAGAGAATATTATGGAATCTAATAATATTGAAAAAGTAGAAAAACCTCCAATTGGATTAATGCCTAAATATTTACATGATGCTAAAAGACTTATAGAAATTCGTAAAGCAGTTATCAGGTATCATAATGCAGAAATGAAAATACCAATTAAATGGATTGAGGAATATAATGAATTAATTAAAAATAAATAAATAAAACAAAAACACAATGGAGAATATCATTTGGGGTTTACCAACAGCAGGTAGAACAAGAAAAGAAGAACAATTTAATGTTCCTGTATTAACAATGTCAGCATTATTAAAAGATGGTGCTAATAGAAAATTTAGTTTCAATAAAGCTGCAATTAAAGAGCTTAATTTGATTGGTAAAGAATCTTACATCCAAGTTGGATTTAGAGGTACTGAGTTACTTGTAAACAATGCTGGTGTAGTAGAAAGAGATGAGGATGGAGCACCTTTAGCAGGTCAAATAATTCCTAATAATTCATTTCTATTGGCTGGTAATAATTCGTTTTCTGATAAAAAGACTTTTGAGTTCATTATCAAATTAAAAGAATTAAATACAGAAGTAGAAAATCATTTACACTTAGAACAAGTAGAAGGTCAATCTTATTTTACAGTTTCTAAAATTATATCAGATCATTCTTCTGGAGATCAATTATTGGAAGAAGTGATTACAGTTGATGAAGTTGGACAACAAGAAGATTTAACATTATGTGCAGCACCAGAAGAAGAAGTTGATGAAGTCATTTCTGAAATTCCTGGAGTAACAGCAAATGAAGAAGTTGAAGAAGTTTGGGAAACTGAAGCTACACCAGCATTCGAAGCACCAGTAGTTGAGAAAGCAATTATCAAACCAGTTGTTAAAAAAGCAGCACCAGTTGCTAAAGCTGAACCTAAACCAACTGCAGTAAAATTTGCAATTGATAATACTGAAGATGATGGATTCTCTGATTCACCAGAAGTAAATGCTCCTGATAATAAAGATGATGGATTTGGTAATCCTACAATTAATACAGATGAAGAAGTTTGGTAATTATCAAAACAAATAAAAAAACAAAATAAAATAAATAACAATTAAAAACAAAAATTATGAATATTGATTTGAACAGTGAAGATTTTGATGCTAAAGAAGGAAAAGCAATTTTTAACGGTGGTTTAGCTGGTATTACTGAAGATGTAACAATCTCTTTAATGAAGAAAAAAGCAACTGATAAAGAAGGTTCTCCTGATTATAAAATTGTCTATACAGACAACACAGGAGCAACAATCAATTCAGCATTATACTATATTACTAAAGAACTTACTTATGGTTCTAAAGTGACTACAATTGAAGATCAAGTGAAGAAACAAGGTAAAGTATTAAAGCATTTATTACATGCTGTAATTTCTCCTACATTTTCTTTCCCAGCATTTAGTAATCAAAATGAAATGTTAGATGGTTGTATGAAAGCACTTCATGGTGCTGTTACTGCTAATCCAGGAGCTAAATTTAGAATTTTTACTAATTACGGAACAACTTCTGCTCCAAAGAAATTCTTACAACCAAGATCGTGGGTGCCGTTCCTTCAAGTAATGAGTGCGCCTAATGATAAGTTATTCGCTGGAGAGTTAGATCAAATGAGTAGACTTGCACCAGACGAACAACCTCAAGGAAACGCTTCAGCAGGTGCTCCTGCTAGTGCTCCAGTAGAGGACGGATGGTAGAAATTTAACACTTTTATTGAATTATATTATAAATTTAACAGAACCCTTGATATTAATTTATCAAGGGTTTTTACTTAAAACTAAAAAATGAATAATGAAATAAATTTAAATTCAATATTATTTGATGAGAGGATAACGAAGGAGTCTCTTTTGAAATTAGTAAGTCAAGAAGATATTTATTCTCATTATATAGGAGAAAATATATCTAATTTGTCACTGATGAACTCACCATTTCGAGATGATACAATACCATCTTTCTCATTATATTATCATAAAACTGAAAGACATACACTTCTTTATTATGATTTTGCAACTAAAGATTGCGGTGACTGTATCGTTTTTGTAATGAGATTATTTCAAACAACTTATGAGAATGCTTTATTTAAAATAGCATACGATTTTAAACTTTCTAATTTTGATATTGATGCTGTAAAACATCATGTTGAACATTTTGAAAAATTAAAAGAAAAGAAATCTGTAAATATTGGTATTAATAAAAGAGAATGGTTTAAACACGATCAAGATTTTTGGTCACAGTTTGCCATTAGAAAATCAACATTAGAACGTTTTCGTGTATCTCCAATTAAGTTTATATTCTATAACGGAAATGCTGTAAAAGCTGAACCATTAGCTTATGCTTATGAAGAATGGAAAGATGCTCAATTATCGTATAAGATTTATCAACCAGAAAGTCCAAATAAAAAGTTTAAATGGATTAATAATGCAAACTATACAGTTCATCAAGGATATACACAGTTACCACCAACAGGTGAATTATTAATAATCACCAAATCTTTAAAAGATGTAATGAGTATGTACGACACACAAGGTATATTTTCTATTGGCTTACAATCAGAGTCAGTAACTATGAAAGAATCTGTAATGGATGAGTATAAAACAAGATTTGAGAACGTTGTTTGTTTATTTGATAATGATAAAGCAGGTATAGAACTGTCTAAAGTATTTTCAGAAAAACATGATATTCCTCACTTCTTTATACCTCAACTTCCAAATGTTACTGATTATAGTGATCTTGTCAAGTACGGTGGTGTTGAAACTGCAGGTAGTATTTTCAATGAACAATTAAATAAAATATTATGAATAAATATGAATTATTCCCTGGTATATATTCTAATAATGGACAAACTGAAGCATTGGATTTAATATCTTCTTTCCTCAGATCGGATCAAAAAGTATTCCTTTTAAATGGAGCTGGAGGAACTGGTAAAACAACTATTATTAAGAAAATACTAGAAGACTACCCTAACAAGAAATGGGCAGGTGTAACAGTCTCTCACAAGGCAAAAAAAGTACTAGGTAAATCGATTGGTGAAAAAATGGTAATGACTATCGCATCAGCATTATCAATTAAATTAAATGAACAAACTGGTGAATTTTCTCCAGATGTAAATAAAAGAAAGAAAGGTGAAATTCCTATCAATAAAATGAATTTAGTTATTGTAGATGAGTGCTCGATGCTTTCAGATGCAATGATTGCTGAATTTAAATTATTTAAAAAACCTCATGCTAAGATCATTTTCATTGGGGATGTAAGTCAGTTACCACCAATAGGTCAAGAACGAATCAGTTCTATATTTTCATTACCAAATCAATACACTTTGACTGAAAAGATGAGACAAGCCAAAACAAGTCCTATCATTAATATAGGAGAGTTAATTGGTGAAAATCAGAAATTACCTTTGCCATTGTTGAGATGTATTCCAATAGAAAATAGAATAAATCAATACGATGAAGAAAGTGATTCTTCTGTAATATTTGAAAACAGCGAAGATTTCGCACTGACTGAATTTGTTAGAGATTTCAGAAAAGCAAATGGTAATGTAAATTATGTAAAAGCAGTAACTTTCAACAATGAGAAACATAATAGTTCTCAATCCGTAAAGAATCTCAATCAGAAAATTAGAAAAAAGATCTGGAGAGAAAGATCATCTGAACAATTTGTTATTGGTGAAATGCTTACATCTTATGATTCATTAGGAAATGGTAAAGAAATAATATTTAATAATTCTGAAGATTTTACCATAGCAGGTATTGAACATCGTAAAAATGTTAGAATTGAAGCTAGTGCGTATTGTTTTAAATCTGGTAAATCTGTATTCTTAGATGATATTAAACCTAAAAAGAAAGAAGTATCAACTGTATTTCAAGCATTAGCTGAAGATAATTCTGAAGCTGGAGAACCTACATTTTATGATCTTGTATTTTTAGATTTGATTGATGAAGAAGGTGATTTTTATAAACGAATACCAGTTGTAGCAGAATCAAGTAAAAAACAGTATGAAGAAGATTTAGCAAAATTATGGAAATATTCTATTCCTCTAGCTTACGCTTTACAAAATCAATTTGCAAATCTTCAATATGCTTATGCAATAACCTCAACTAAAGCTCAAGGCAGCACTTATATTAACACTTATGTATTCGAAGATAATATTCTAGGATCTACAAATGGTGGTACTATATTAGCTAAAAATCAAGCTTTATATGTAGCTGTTTCAAGACCTCGAAAAAAACTTGTTATAGTAAGTGAATATAATAGTACTAAACCTCCTGTAATCAAAGAAAAAGAGGATGTTTTCACTATTTCTAAGACCGATTCTATTACTGCATTCATTATGTATCATGGATCAAATGAATCATTGAATACAATTAAAGATTCTGGTTTTACAACAATGAGTGAAATTGTACAAATGTTAATTTATAGAAGTCAAGTTGGAATAGGTAAATATTCTATTGAAATACATAATACAACAACTGGTAAATCAAGAGGTGTAACTAAAATAATTAAATAATGGGTAAAGCTAATGATATTTATAAAGATGCCGTTAAACACGGAATATATTTAGAAACTACTTGTGCTAACATCTCAGAAAGAGAATGGGATGAATTATATAAAAATGCAACCAGAGCAAATAAACAAATTGTAAATAGAATTGTTAGACAAAATAGTTTAGATGAAAGTGGATGGTTAACTCATAAAAGTAATCCTTATGAATATTTTAAAACGTCAACACATTTAATTTTAATACATTCTGCTACAGATTATTTTTTTAAAATAAATAAGTAAGTAATTATGAAAACATTAGAAGAGCAATTAAAAGAACTCAATGAGAAATACATTGAAGATCAAAAAGCACTCATATTTGAGTCAGAGATTGAAAAATTAGAGTTACCTGGAAAGGTAACAACTTATAATCAAAGTAGAATCAATGTTTTTATCGAGGATGTTGAAGACTTTAAGAAAATAGTAGAACTATTACCTGTTACAAATACAAAATCAACTGTAGACCCAATAGGTAGAGAATATAATTTAGATTCTCCTTATAGATTAGATATTGACAACCCGTGTCACAAAGGTTCTACTTTTCAAATTACTTATACCTCAAATGATAAAAAGATTATAATTAAAATGAATATTCTTTTAATATCTGATTTTGTAGAAATAGGTGTACGAGGTGTAACGGATTCTGAGCATGTATGGTATTTAGGTACATCTACTGCTGAAATTAATAGAATTAAACTTAGGATCTATAAATTTAAAACCTCAGATCAATTGAATTGGTACGGAGGTACTAAAACAACCATTGATGTAAAAGAGATTAGTTCAATTATTAAGTTTTTATCTAAATAATTAATTTATGAGAGCTTTGAATATAGTTTATGAATGCGATAGTCACAGAAGTATTTCCTCAATGGTTATTAAAGGAATATTTGAAAACAAGAAAACAGCAATTAATTTATTCCATAAAGGTAAAGAATTATATGAAGATCAAGAATGGTTTTTAAATGTTGCTGAATATTCTGGGACAATCAATTACGAAATGGACAATAATGTATTACAAGATATGGAAACTCCATTCTTAACGACAGAAAGAAATGAATAAATGAATAACGAAATAATAATAGAATTTCCCTTGTTTCCGACACATGTCGCAACAAGTAGATTAAAATGGCAAAAAATATCATTCAATACAATATATGCTAGTCCTCATTATACTATGAGAAATAGATTTATATCTGTAATGCATACATTTGCTGAACAACACATACCTCCAAATTTAAAAATATCTGGACCAGTTAAAATTCATTTAGAGATACACGCTCCAATTAATTTTGGAAATGTAAAATCTAAAATGAATAAAGAATTAGGTAAAAGAGAAATCTCTTGGAAAAAACCAACTGATGATTATGAACCTAACTGGGATATTGGAAACTTATCAATGCTGTGGGATAAATGTTTAACAGATGCTATTGTACATGCTGGTATTTTACCTGATGATAATGTTAAACATATTATTGGAGGAAGTTATGAGTTTGTAGAAGTTGATCATTTAGATGATCGAAAATTAGTATATAAAATAACACACCAACAAGGTAGAATTAGTAAATTCTTTTCTAAATTAATAAAATTATAAAATATGAGAGAATTTTTTGAAATAATAAACGAATATTGGAAAACCTCGATTCTTTTATATTTAGGGATTTTATCAATAATAACAGCAATTAGTAAAAAATTTAAAAAATTAGATTAAATATGAGTTATAAGGAAATACAAGCAATGAATCAAAGTCTTTTGAAGACTATATTAAAAGGACCTCGTAAGTTTCTTGAAACACAAGAAAAATATCTTTTACAAGAAGAAAATAAAGCAAATGGTATTCGTGAAGTAATTCCTAAACATTTCATATTCGGAAGTGCTTTGGATCATATGTTAACTGAAGATACTGATTTTGAAGATGTATTCTATATTATGGAAGATATTGATAAACCTTCAGATACTGTTTGTGGAATTATTAACATGATATTCAATGAATATTACGAACCACAAATAGAAACAAAACAATCTTTGGGAAGTTTATCAGGAGCAATACTTGATTGTGCTGCAAGAATTGCTACCAAAGATGGTATTGGGTATGGTCAATCATGGAAACCAGATACCTTGGTTAATAAAATTGTAGAAGGAGGATCTGCTTATTTTGAACAATTAAAAGAATCGGTTGGTAAAACAATCATTACTCGTGAAGAATATTCAAGAGTTGTAATTGCAGCTGCAGGTTTAAAATCTGATCCTCACACTTCTTTCTATTTGAAGAAAACTAAGGATATTGAAATTATCAAAAAACCAATATTCCAATTTACTTTTCAAGGAATTAATTTTAAAGGGGAAGGTGATCTAATTACAATTGATCATAAAAATAAAAAGATTTATCCTTTGGATATTAAATCAATTGGAACTGATGTGTTAACATTTCAATCTCAAAGTTTCCACAAACATAGATATGATATACAAGCTGCTTTTTATTCAAAAGGAATTAATGAATATCCTCCAGTAAAAGAACTAATAGAAAAAGGATATAATGTTGAATATTTCAAGTTCTTAGTAGTTAATTCTAACAATATTGGTTTACCAATGGTTTATACAACTACTCATGAAACAATTAGACTTGGACAACTAGGTGGGATTCGTTCTAACGGTACTAAACTTGAAGGTATTACACAATGTATCAAAAGATATAAATACCACTTAGAATCTGGTAATTGGGATCATCTAGCAGAGTATTATGAATGTGGAGAATTGATTTTAGAAGTATAATATGAAAGTAACATTTACTAAAACATCTACTTTTATCTTTCCTCTATTAAATATTCCTAGAGAATTATTTAAAGTTAACCTTACCAATTTCGGTAAGGTTACTGAATCTACCAGATTTGTGAATGCTTATATTTACAACGAACAAAAACCAATGTATAATGATCATGTATCAATTGTGATTTCTAGTTACTTAGATAAAGACTATGATGATTTTTATATTGAATTACATAATCATCCGAATTACGCTGATGAATATATTTCTAATGGCACGTTAGTAATGATCTTTGAAATACCAGAAGAAAATATGGTAGATTATCAATTAATTAAAAAAGGTAAATATTCCAGAGTATCTGAAAAAGGTAAAGATTTAATATTGAAAAACTTCTTCTTTGATTTTAAACCCAGTACAATCCCATTGATTTTTGCTAAGGCAAGACCTTTGAAAACTTCTTGGGAGAAAATGATTGGAAAATCTATCGAAGATCAAGAAGTTTGGAGTATTTTAAATGAACAAGAAGAAACGCTAACTTTACAGAAAATCATCGGTAAAGCAGTAATGTCACCAAGTAACGATTTCAAATAAATAATTAAAATTATGAAAATTATTATAAATACTCATCACTGTACAAGAGAAGAATTAGCAGAATTAAAAGAATATTTAGAAGATAAAAGTTGGGATTTCAAAATTGATGAAACCATAAAAGAAGAAATTCTCTATGTTTTAGGTGACGACACTATCAATGGGGTTGTATTAAATGAAAAAATTGAAGCTGATGATTTGTTTGAGTATAAAATAACTCATAGAGAAAGTTTTATAGATAAGTTAACTCGTTGGATTGGTGAAGCTACAAAAGACAAAGAATTAATGAAAGAAGATTTAAAAATGCTATTGAATGTTACTGATGAATATATTTTTTCTTCAAATAGCACTAATAGTTATTTATATCAAGGTTGTTCTGAATTTAATAAAACTTGTGAGGAATTATTAGAATTAGATAATTCATTAAATAATTAAAATTATGAATTTAACTAGACAATTTTGGGAAAATCAAATTGGTATTGGATGGACTCGTATTCTAAAAGATACGCTTCGTTCTGAATACATGACTAGATTGATGACTTTCTTAAAGATGGAATATTCAATTCATGACATAATACCAGTTAAAGAACATGTATTTAAATCATTTAAACTTTGTCCTTTTGAATCATTGAAAATAGTTATAATAGGACCAAGTCCTATTATAACTCAATCATCAGGTTTACTTTGTGGATCAACATCTACAAATACTTTTCTATCAGATAATCTTTATAATATTAGAAATGGTATTGAGAAAGATTACGGGTTACAAATAGATTTTGATACAACATTAGAATCATGGGCAAAACAAGGAATATTAATGTTAAACTTATCAAATACTATTCGAAAAGATGAAAGTTTAAATCATTCTAAACAATGGAATAAGTTCATAACGTCAGCCATTAGAAATATTAATGATTGTGCTCCTGGTACAATTTTTCTATTTCTAGGAAAACAAGGCTTACAGTTTATGCCTTTAATATCCAACAATCATGATATTCTATTTACTAACATCACTGAAGATAATGATAGTTTTGTCAATGATGTACACAAATATTCTTTTAAAAAAATAAACATTTTATTAGAACAAAAATATGGGACAGAAAATTGTATCAAATGGTAAACAAGTATGTAAAATTTGCTGTAAATCATTAGTATTATCTAAATTCTATTTTATCATCAAACAGTCAGTTAAAAAAGGGAAATATAAACGTTACTGTATAACCTGTAAAACTTGTAGTAATAAAAAAAGTTGGGAAAATACTAAACGAAGAAAACTCACAGGACTTACAGTTAGACAAAAAGTAATAAAAAATACTATTAGTGAAAGAAGTAAAGAAAATGAATGTAACAGAAATGTTTATTTAGGATTTAAAAATTCTCCTTACTATGAGGATGAATTTGGTCATCATAATTTATTAGATGAATTGTTAAATTTAAAATTTACAGATATTCCAGAAAACGAACTAACATTTTATAGAAAATATGAACGAAATTTCAGAAGAAACATTATCAAGAATAACATTTCTAATGGCTGCTCAAGTAACAAAGCATGCATTAGAAGATTTGAAACACACTTCCGCTTATCGAGGAAAACTAAAAGCCCCGATAAATCAATGCTTGATTGCATTGACTAATGAGTGTAATCAAGATATTGCTAAACTTTGGCAAACAGATGAATTAATATCAATGCAATTGATGCAAAGTATTTCAGATATTGCTAAAGCGATTGCTGACTGTAAAAATCCAATTGCTTTATTATCAATTAAAGAATTATTGAGAAAAGATGTTGATTTAGATAGAGTTAAAGTAGTAGAATTAAAACATCCAATTAAATATAAATAATATGAATGAAAGAGAAGAAACTAAATTAAAAGCTATTGATTTAGAAGTTGAAAGATTTGTTGAAATGGTAAATGATTATCGAAAAAGAGCAATTGAATGTGATCCTTATGATACAAGTGCAACAAAAGAAAGTTCAGCTTTGAAAAGTACTTATAAATCAATGAAGTATAACCTAGATAAATTAATATTATGACAAACGCAAATAAACCAATTCATCCAATATTAAATGGTGGTGTAGATTCTGATTTCACTGGATTAACTAAAAGAGAATATTTTTCTGGATTAATTTTATCGACATTAATATCTAATGTAAATATTAATAGTATTCGAAAAATTGATGATGAATTAGATAGAGTTGCTCAAATATCAATCGCTGCTGCTGATTTATTAATTAAAAACTTAAAAGATGAGTAGAATATTAATCGAGTACCAACCATTTGGATTATCAACAATTTCTAAAATATTAATCAGATCTTCTATTCCAGCATCAATGGTTTCAAATGCTGTTGATTTAGGATTAAATGGTAATGACACAGCACAATACGAAATTGATTCAGTTATTACATTACTAGAAGAAAATATAGAAATATTGAAAAGTGATTTAAAGATAATTGAAAAATTAAAAAAAGAAGGAGTAAGTTACATTGAGATTTAAAAATTATGATTTACGAAATAATTGAAGAAATAGAAAATAAAATATCTGAGTTAAATGAAAAGATAACTAATGAATATGATTTTCAACAATTGTATTTATTAGAAGCTGAAATTAAAGGTTTAGAAATAGCATTGAAAATTATTAAAAAATAAAATATGGTACGTTTATACACGATTGACTCATCAGATAGAGTCCGAGTTTGGCAGTGTTATGTTTCCTTTGATGTAGATTCAGAAACATTATTAAGTGCTTCTGGAATATATACTCAAGATGGATTACAAGATGGTAAGATGAAAAATCCAGTATTCAAAGCAAGTAAAGAAATGAATATTGGAAGATCGAATTACATGTCAGCAGAAGATTATGCTCACGAAATGGTCAGACAAGAAGTAAGTAAAAAACTGAAAAGTAATTACTTCTATTCTGTACAAGAAGCACAAACACAAAAAATCTTTTTACCAATGTTAGCTCATAAATTCAAAGATTATGAAAAAACCTTAGAATACCCTGTTTATTCTCAACCTAAGCTCGATGGAGCAAGATGTAATATATATTGGTCAGAAAAGGAAAATAAAGTCGTAATGGTCAGCAGAACAGGTAAAGAATACCTTTCTTGTCCACATATTCTCCATGAACTTATTTCTATTTGCGAAAAGCATAAAAATATTGTATTCGATGGAGAGATTTATAATCACGATTTGAAACATGAATTTGAAAAACTAATGTCTTTATGTAGAAAATCTAAACCTTCTAAAGAAGATTTACTTGAATCTAGTGAAAAATTAGAATATCATATTTATGATCTTTATGACAAGGATTATCCTGAATTATCTTACAATGAACGTTCTACTAAACTTAGTAAATTGTTCTCATCTTTTGAATTTAGCAAAATCAAATTTGTTCCAGATACTTTATGTAAAGATAAGGAAACACTAGATCGAATGGAAGAAATTGCATTAGAACAAGGATTCGAAGGTTTAATGTGTCGTATTCCTAATTCTATTTACAAAGTTGATTCAAGATCTAAAGATTTACTAAAACGTAAGAATTTCTTAGATGCAGAGTTTCCTATTGTAGATATTATCGAAGGTCAAGGAAATTGGGCAGGGTACGCTAAAAAAGTAATTGTAGAATTACCAGATGGTAGACATTGTGGTTGTGGTATAGATGGATCGTTCGAATTGAATAAAGAAAGATTTGAAAATAAAGAATCTTATATTGGTCAACTTGCTACAGTAAGATATTTTAGACTGACTAATGACGGAATGCTATATTTACCTGTAGTCAAAGACTTAAAACGACATGATTAAGTATGAATAATTATAGAAACTTTTACAAATATTACATATTCCATAAAGGTGTATTACCTTTTAGAGGTTTGATAAAAAGCAAACATGTAAGCAGAAGTATTAATAAGAAATTTATAGCTTCTTTTAGTATTAAAATTAATAATGAATTTGATTAAATAAATTATGGAAAAACAATTAGCACAGATTATTGAATTTCATACGAAGTTCAAACAAGAGTTTGCAACAGAACCAACATTACTCCCATTAGAAGAATGTGATTTACGTCATACATTAGGTTCTGAAGAATTACAAGAATACTATGATGCTTGTATTGATGAAGACAAAATAGAAATATTAGATGCTCTAGTCGACCAACTATATATTCTATTGGGTACAGTAATTAAACATGGTTTTCAAGATATGATTATTCCAGCATTCGATTTAGTTCATGCTAATAACATGAATAAACTTGATGAAAATGGAAATCCGATTTTAAGATCTGATGGAAAGATTTTAAAACCTGAAGGATTTCAAAAAGTAGAATTATCAACATTGTTCCAATAGAAAATATATGAATAGAATTATATTAGTTGGTCACGCTGCTTCAGGTAAAGACTTTGCTAGAAAAGAACTTCAGAAACAAGGTTTCATTTATCAACTAGGATATACTACTCGACCTCCCAGAATTGGGGAGATAGATGGTGTAGACTATCATTTTATATCTGAAGAATTATTCAATGTAATGATTTCTACTGGTAAAATGTATGAACATGTTCAATTCAATGGTTGGTATTACGGAACGTCTAAAGAACAATTCTTTCAAGAAAATTCAGTATTTATAATGACACCAACTGGTATAAGTCATATCAAAGAAGAAGATTTGAAAGATTGTATTATTTTCTATTTCAACATTGATGATAGTATTAGAAAAGAACGATTAGAAAATAGAAATGATAATAGTGATTCTATAATTAGAAGAATGGAAGCAGATAGAAATGATTTTAAAGATTTTAAGAATTATACTGTTGCTATTTCTGAACCTGAATTTACAGTAAATTATATAAAAATGTTAATTAAAGTATTTAGTGATGACAGATTTAGAACTATTTGAATTATGGTGTAAACACATCATAGAAGTAGAGAAAGAGAAAAGAGAAATAATGGAATTAGATCCTTCTATTCCTAAATGGAAAATAGCAAAAGAGTTTATTAAATCACCATTGTTTGAATGTGAAGCATCATTGAAAATGTTAGAAAAATTTAAAAATTCTTAAATGAGAACAATTAAAGAAAAAGTAAAAGAACAAATAGATATATTTTCAGATCTTCAAAACGCAGGTTTTAATATTGTTACTTGTGGTTCTTGCGGAAGTATAAATCTACATCTGATTGATCATGAAGGACATTTAGAATGTGCTTTTTGTGATATGATTTCAGATCCTTGTGACTTTCCTGATTATTGGACTACTGGTGATGAAAACTCAAGTCAATTTGATGAAATTAAACGTTAAATAAAAACCCTGCTAATTAAGTTTTAGCAGGGTTTTCTTAAATAACGCATTTATTTTTTTTATTTTACCGTATCAATAAATTTGCGATGAACTTCTAATAGTTTTGATTACTTGAGCAGAGCCAGGAACTACTTCACCAGATTGAATCATCAATTTACTCATTCCTTTGAATGGACCAGATTGGAAAACATCATTCTCAGAATCTTCATCATATAGTTTAGAAACATCTACGAACCAATCTTTACTATCAGTAATCAATGACATAATTGGAACTGATGATTTAGTAAGTTTTTCAAATTCTAAAGGATTTGAATAAAAAGCAATATCAGTATGCATTCTAGTCATTTGATTTAGAAGGAAATTAGCTGCTGGAGCTTTCTCTTCTTCATCATCCCCACCCATAGCAGTAATCATTAAAGCAACACCAGCTACAGCCATTAAAACATACAATTCAGTCATATTCTTACGCATGTTTGCTGAATCAACTTTACTGAATCCTCTTTCGTCAAATTGAGTTTTCTTAAATGCTAATTTTCTAGCTAATTGCTTTAATGTAAACAAGGTATCAGATAATCCTGATTGCTCTGTCTGCATTCCAAAAAATTTACCTACCAGAAAACCAGCTCCAGCTCCAAGTGCTGTTCCAATTCCAGGAGCAACTGTAGTACCTAAAGTTGCAAATGCAGTTGTTAATTGACCTTGAGTATAACTTCTATAACGACCTTTGTTCATATAGGCTTCATCATTACCATAGCTCAATATTTCATCTTTCTTTTCTTCTCTGAATCTATCAGCAAATCCCTCGAACATCCAAGTACGGAATTGAGAAAGTGCTCTACCAGTTATTGTTTCTTTTACTTGTAAAGAACTAGAATAATCTCCATGTGCTAATTGAATAATTCTTCTAATTTTAAGAATTGTTTTTACTTCATCAAAATCTGAAGTAAAACCTTCTTTTAATTGACCATTGACATCCATTGCTTCCCACATACTAACTTCATTACCTTCAGAATCTTTAGCTTGTTTAAGATTCATCATTGTAGCAATCATTACAGGAGCATAATTCAAATACTCTGTACGTTCTTGTAAACTCATTGGACCAAATCTACCCAATCCTTTTTTAACAGTTGATTTAGTAGATGTTTCATACAATTCATTATTGGAAGTTTTAAGTAAATCCCATTTATCCATTAAAGTACGAATCTTCAAAGCATTTTGATCAAGTCCTTCCCATTTACCAAGAGTTAGATTTTTACCAATAGAATTAATACTTAACATGTATGCTTTTCTCATCTGTGATTGAGAGAAATTACGACCATCTGAAGATTGAATGATATTTGAAATAACTCCAAATCCTAAATTCGAAAATGCAGAACCAACGTTATAAGCTAATCCTCTGTAAGTCATGAATTTCAAAGCCATATCACCAATAGCACTCCCAGCAACAAACCCACCAAGAGAATCTATTTCTTCTTGTAAATGAAGAATATCTTTTTCTTCTACTGCTTTTTCAATTAAAGATTGTAATTCCTTTAATCTTGCTTTTTCTTCAGTAGTATAAGCTTTAGTTTTAGAAACACCTTCTACTTTTCTACTACCAGTTCCCCAATACATAGCATTTGTATAATGTTCTAATTGAGATTTCATATTTACTAATCCATCTTTTTTAGTTTCTACTTCACCTAAATCATTTAATTTAGGAATACCTGCTTTATTGGTAATTATTTCCTCTTTACTTTTAAATGCTTTTTCTACTAATTTAATATTTGATTCGATAACTGATTTGTGTTTATATCCTAATGCCATTAAAGTATATGCTTTCATTATCTTAGTTAAATCAAATGAATTATCTTGACTTAATTTATGTCTAGCATTTTCTCTAAATTCTTTAAGTTTTTCACTAGAAGGATCATTACCATTATTTTCTAATCTATATTGTAAAACATCAGTTTTAACAATAGCATTTACTTTTTGTTTAGTATCTTCAATGAATTGTACACTTAATGATTTATCAACTTCACCTGTAAATACATCAACATCTCTATTTTCAATAGTTGATAAATCAGTAGTTGTTTTCATTTGTTGAAAAGCATCCCATAATGGTTTAATTCCCATCATTGTTCCTTTCTTAGAGAAATTTTCAATCAATGATGTTTTCATTTTAGGAATATCTGTCATACCCATTAAATCCTGCTTATCTTTTGGAAGAAAAGATTTCATTTGTTTTAATGTATCAATCATGTGATTGTAGTACTCCAATAAGTCAGAATCATTTTCTATTTTCTCAAAGTTGCTATCATACCATTTAGTTTTCTTACCATCGATAAGTTTTTTAGGTACTTGATAACTATAATTATTAACACCATTTGCTTTATAATAACTTTTAGCATCTGGTTTTAATCGCATGTTAGGATTTTCTATTAGCTCAGATCCCCAGAATGGTGAATTTTCTTTATTCCAATCTGTAAATAATTGTTCTTTGTCTCCTTGAGATAAACCTAATTCTTCAATTCTACTCCATTCTACTTCACGATTTGCTTTAAAATTCTCAAATTTCTTCTGTAAGCGAGCATAATAAAATTCATAACCTTTATCACCTAATTGTTGTTTAAGCTCTGCAATATGGTTCGCTTTATCATTATCAGTGAAATTACTGTATGTAAATAGAAATTTATCATCGAAATGATTTTCATTAAGATGTTCATCAATAAATAATTTACGAGCATCAAAAGTAATTGTATTTTTATTTAACCAATCATAGTAAGTTTCAACTTCTTTCTTATTGATTTTTTCTTTTCCAGTAACAGCATCTTTTTTAGAAAATGCTTGATAACGCAATTTATTAATTTGTTCGAAAAAGTCAGTAGAAAATCTATGAACTAATCTTCCAGTTCCTTTTCCAGAATCAGTAGTTTGCTCAAATGCTCTCCAAGGGTTACTGTTACCCATAGATTTTAACTTAGGGAGCACTTTAGCAGTAAGACGATCAAATGTTTCCCAATGAGTTTGAGCTTCCATCTGAGCCTTAATATTAGCTGATTCAATTGCTGCATAAATAGTTGAAAGTAAAGCATCTTCATGAGTACCTAAATTTAAAACAAGACTACTTAATTTACCACTATCTTTCAAATACTTGAATATTTCTTCTTTAGACATGTTGGTATTTGTGTATTGTCTAACAAAAGCAATAATATGTTCTTCTCTAACTTTATTTAATTTACGTTCTAATGTTTCTGCATTCACAGCTCTTAATCTAAAAGCATCCTCTATTTCAGGAGAATTAAATTCATCTGCATCAAGTATGATATGATCATTTTCATCAGTTGTAAAATCACCTGCTTTTCTCCAAAGGTTAAGTACTCTTTCAGCAAATAGAATATTCTCTGCTGATATGCTTTCTTTGGATAATAATTCAGTAATTTCTTTCAATTGACTATCTGCAAATACTAGGATATCTTCAAAAGTATTAATGTTTGCAGATACAATAATATTCTGATTATTAACATCAATTTTTCTTTTTAAATCTTCAATTTTACCAAGAAGTTCTTTAATAGTTGTTGGATCAGTTGTTTTAGATAGAGCATCTTTAGTTTTAGATAAATCTAATTCTAATTTCTTTCTTCTAAGTTTTTCAACTTGTGTAACATTTTTACTAGCTGTTGGTAAAAGATAATCTTCATCATTAACATTATCTGGATGTACAACATTTCCTTCAGAATCTACTGTTTGAATATCTTGATCAAAACTTATAGATGGATTTTCATATACATCTTTTATATTTGTTTCAGGATATTGTTCTGTAAATGCAACTTTATCAATGTTTTCAACTCTATACTCTTTACTTACAGATTCTTTTCTTTGACGTTGTTTTTCAACATTTACAGGTAGATAATTTAATTTTAACTCTAAATCAAATGTGTTACCATAAGATTTAGTTCTAATCAAATAATGAGATGTCCCATTTCTTCGATTATAATTTTTAATATTGGAATATATTCTTTCCATTCGTTCTTCATTAGGACGAAACATTATTTCACGTTTCGTCTTAGCTAAAGATTTTATTTCAGGAAGTGATTGACCATGAAATAAATAAACAAGTTGAGCCATATCATGACCCACTTGTTCTTCTAACATAATCCACTCTGGAGTATTTTGATTTGGACAATTTATTGCTCCCATAATTATCTACAGATTCGTTTTAATTCTTGAATATCTTCTATTGAAGGAAGACTATCTTCAAGTGTAAAGTTATCATTTATATTTTGATTCTCTATAATTGATTGAACAGAATCTTTTGATTGAGTATCTACAGTATTGATTATATTTTGATTCACAGTAATTAAGTTATTTATCTCAACTAATGTATTTCTTAATAAATTATTTTCTTTTAAATCAATACCCACTGTTTTCAATAAAGAGTTCATTACATTCATCAATTCATCTAATAATTTAGATAACATTGTTTTACCATTATCATCAACTATATTATTTAGAATATGTTGAAACTCAACATCTGTTAAAGCCATTGTAACAAATTCTTCCAATTTAACAGCACCGTATAATTCAGATAAATCTTTTTCTGTGAAATCAGCATTTTTAGTTTTATCCTTTACCCATGCATTATACGATACAGTAAAATTAGTAAGATCATTTTCACGACCTTCTTTTCTCAAATGAGCTTCATATTTTTTACGAAGACCTTCTAATTTATTAATAGCTACTCGTTGTTCAACAGAAACAGAATTAGGATCTTTTCTCCATTGTTTGATAGATTTACTAGTAAATGTGTGAGTAAGCTCATGTAAAACTGTTGTAGCAATAGTATCTACATCTGTATCTTTTAATTCCTCTTTATTTAAATTCAATTGGTTATTTGTAACAGACCACATTCCTCGACCACCTTCTTCAGTAATTTCTAATTTTATTTCAGAAGGAAGTTTTAAATTAACATAAGCTTCAGCAAGTGATTTCAAATAAGGATTGATAGTTTTAGATTCTATTAACCCATTCAATAAACCTTTGATTGCAACTTCACCACTTGCTTTCACATCAACCTCAATATCTCCTAATTTTTCTATTGGAGAACTGATATGTGCTGCATCTGGAGTAAATGTATGTTCAGTAGTTTTAAATAGATCAGATAAGTCCTGTGTAGCTCCTGGAGTTGGTACACCAAGTTCTACAACTTGAGGAATAACTTGCTCAATTGCTGGTTGAACAGCCATTAGAATATTATCTGATGCATTGTATTGTCTGAATCCATATTGACCAGAAAGAACTTGTACTTTTTTATACATTTGATTTTGAGTATCAAATTGATACAAAGCATATTTACCTTTCAACTTAGCATCGTAAATAGAAACAAATTGTGTTTGAGTACTTAATTTATCTCCTAAATCATTAAAATATGATACGAAATTATTCTCAGGATTAATTAATTTAAAATTATTTAAAGTATCTATTTTACCATCATAATTTTTAATTTCTGAAACATCTATCTTTTTAGCTTTTTCAGGGTTATTTTGGAAGTATTGAATAGTGAACTTAGAAGGAGTAGTATAAACACCTCCAGCACCTCCAAAATCATCTTCATAATGAAATTCTACAGAATTTAACCCTTCTCCAAATCCCATACCTTTTAGATATTCTACTGGTACATATTTCAAGAATTGTTTAGCACCTTGTTGACCACCTTCTAAATAAGAGTAAGCAATTAAATCTTGAGCTAATGATCTTGTTGTATATTCAGAACCATTAAAAGAACCAATAGAAGCATTATCATCTAATAATTTAAGGAATCCAATGTAAATAGACCTTTCATCATAATTCTCTCCAGCAGAAGCTACGAAATTAACTTTAGAAGCAAGTCCGTTTTGGTTTACATCAAAAGATAATTTATTCAAGAAGTTATTACTTTTAAACCATTTCTTTTCAGATAATGTTGATAATATTGAAGCAAGAGATTTATTATCGGTACTATCAATAAATAATCTTTTTTGTTCAGATAATAAACTACCATCGTACAATCCTAGATTAGATTTAGTATAAAAGAATGATTTCATTTCTTTATACATTCCAACTTTAACATCTATCAGTTTTGATTGAGATCCTTCACTTGCATTTTGATGTTCAAGTAATTCAGCATATTGCTGATTGAATCCTGACTTAGTATATGGAAAATATTTACGATAAATATTATTTGCAAATATTGCACCATGATAAGCAGCAAAACCATTGATTGTTGTAGGTTCTATTAATTGTGAATCTAAACCACCACTGTAATTACCTAATAATGTAGAAGCATTTACAATTATATTTTTTCCTAATTTATTTATTTGATCAACTTTACTAGATGTTTCTAATAAGTTTTTAGGAAGACCCGAAGATTCAGTATTAATAGAAGATTGAACTGTTTTAATTGCTTTACCAACATCAGCTAATTTTAAGAATTTATCAAGTAATACTAATTGAGTTAAATTAGAATCAAGAGTGTTCTCACTTTCAATTAATTGAGCAGTTGATAATTTATTAAGTAATTCAATTCCTGAATCTTTATTATAATCAGATTTCTTGAAAGAGTCTTCTAACATTCTACCATTAGGATCATATTTCATTTCCATTGCAGTTTTGAATGTTTCAACAGCATTAGGATCAAATCCAACCAATGATGAATTAGAAGATTTCATAGCAGATACATATTCCCATATAATATCTTGAGTAAGTAATCCAACTATTTCATTTTCTTCAAATCCTAATTGAGCCATTGCACGAATAACATCAAAAGTAGTAGAATTGATATTCAACTTATCAAGTATTTGAGCTTTCTCATTATCTACTGCAGAAGATTGTAATCCTTGAATAACTGAAGATTTCAATTTTAAACTTAACTTTTCTTCTTTTGTAAGATTTCCTCTTTTCAACAATGCTTGAGATTTCAAAGTATATTTATTTGAAAGATCACCACGAGAAGTAACATTACCAAAAATAAATTTAGAAGTATTCGTAGATATTAATTCAGCATGTGTTTCAGGTCTTTTTTCTTCTACTCCTTCATAATAAACTAAATCTTTTCCTTGAATAATAGCATTGAAAGTGGAATCTAAAGAGAAATTTCCGACTCCACTTTTACCTGCAGTAGCATTAATATACTTAGTACGTTGATATGAATCAGAAAGAATAGTAACTGTATTTGAAACCTTTCCAGATTTTTTACGCAAACCATAAACTTTAGCAGCCAAATCTTCAAATTCACCAAATGAATCTGGAGCAAGAATAAAACGAACCATTTCAGGATTAGTATTTGCTAAAACTGAATGATGAATATCCAATACTTTATTTTGTAGATTTTCTATTTCTCCATTTTCAAATTCAGTAATTAATTTTCCATCTTGTAATTGAACATTGTACATATAAGTGTACATTTTATCAACATCAAAATCAGATCCCATTTGTACAGTGAAATCTCTAGGTGCTAGCATCAAATCTCCCGATTCTTCAGGTAGGAAACCTACTATTTCAACTGTACTCATGGAATTATGCCCCTGTGTAGGAATACGGAATCCAAATAACTGTAATATTTTTGGATCCAATTTATCTAAATCAATAACTTTTTTACCATCTACAATTTTAGTAAAATCTTTCAATGATAATTTCTTGCCTTTCGAATCTTTGTTTTTAAAGTTAAATGGTATCATTATTTGAGCAGGAAGAAGTTTACCATTAGAATCAAATCTCATTGGTTGTAATCCTTTCTTTGCATCAAATGAATCACTAAATACTATTCCAGACTGAGAAAAATCTTCTTCAGTAGCATCTTCTTTTATTTTAAATCCTTCCTCAGAACCAAGAATATAAGAGTGACCATTGAACTTTTGTTTAATGATACCATTGTTGATAACTCCTGTTAATAAACTTTCGAATTTCTCAGCGTAAGGACTTGCCCATAATGGTATTTTAAAATCAGTACCTTCTTTATTCAATTCTAATGATGCTAGAATATTCAAAGGATAACCTTGACGACTCGTTACTTCAGCCACTAGAATATCTCTAAGGTTGGCTACTGGTATGTTTCCAGAATCAGTAATCCCTAATCTTTCAGATAATAATTTCTTTTTGTACTCAAACATTTCTTTATATGTCTGATCGTATATTTCTTTCAAAGATTCACCTGTATGTTCAACACCATCAAGTTTGAAACCTTTCATGTCTAATATATTATTAAACAATAATTTACGTTCTTGAGTACCGATATTTATTGCTTCTTTTTCATGATTATAAGGAACTTCTTGTTGGATTCTAAAATTCTTTCTATCAAGATATAAAGTATTTGATTCAGTTACAGCAAAACCATCAATAACATTACCATTATCATCGAATACATCAACTGAATCTTTGATTAGACCAACTTTATTGGCAGTATTGAAAGAAGCTCTTACAGTTGCTCCATGTTCGTTAGAATTTTCAAAATTCTCCAATCCAATTCTAATTTTATCAATTTCTAATCCTTTTGTTAATTGGGGAATTAATGGAAAACTAGAAGATTTGATATAAATTCTACGATCTATATTCTCATTTCTATCTGCTTGATTTCCTACATAAACAGGTTTCATTGGTTGAAGAACAGTTTGTAAATCATCAAATGATAAACCTAACCCTTGAGTTAATCTATCAGTGATTCTTTTAAACTGCAAATCAGTCAATTTACCTAATTGTTTCATTACGTATAGATGTTCTTTCCAAGTAGTGTATTCCTGTGCATCAGAACCTTCCATAGAAGAATATTTCGCTTTTACTTCAGGACTTAATGCTTCTTGAATTTTATTATCATACGCTTTACTAGCAAGTTTCTTATCATTCAAGAATACTTGATAATATTTATTGTTTTCAGCATTAGCAAGTTCAACCCCAGGAGCTATATCTCCTGCCAATCTTTTTCCAATGTTAATAAAACTTTCTTCCAGATTCGCTTCAATAGATTTACCATTTTTGAATTTTGAGTATTGTGCTGGATCTCCAATAACAAGTTTGAATGCTTCAGAATTAGCAATCAATGTGTTAAATAGAAAATCACTAGCAGCGTAATTAATTTTACTTTCTTTTGTTCCTTTGGCTACATTCAACATATAATCACCACTAAGGAATGAATGACCATCTTTATCAATTTTACCAATTCCTAAACGTGTCCAATCAGCTTTTTTATCAGCAAGTAATTTTTCGAATAATACTTTAACTTCTTCCTGAACATCACCTCTAACTTCATCCAATCTACCTTCTTTAATGTATTCTAAGATTGTTTTATTTTCTTCACCAACTTCTACAGTTTTAGTATTTAATGTTGGTACAAAATAAAATGCGTTTGGAGTATATCCATTTATAGTAGTTGCTTGTTTAGAAACTATTCTTTGAATTTCTGGAAGTACTAATGCTTCATATAATTTATCAAGTGATTTATTAGATAAAGAACCATCAGCATTCAATAAAACCTCATTGGACAAACTATTCATAATCATCATAGAACTCTTATCTGACATTGTAGGATAGAAATATGATACTTTTCTACGAGTTTCACCATCATAAATTGTTCCAGAATTATTAAAGAATAATGCAAGTTTAATTACTTCATGTTCATCCTCATTTAAATTGTTCAATTTACGATTATCCTTAGAAGATGTGAATTGTTTTTTCAATGCTTCCAATGATAAGTAGTCAACTCCGAATTGTTCTCTAAAAGCAATTGCCAATGCTTTGTCTTCAGAAGTTAAATCATTCAACCATAAACTATGTTGAGTAAAAGAAATATTTTGTAAATCTTCTATTAACCTACTATTTACCAAGTTACCTTCAGCATCAGTTGTAGATAAATCACGTACTCTGTTTACAACAAATTTATTATTGGTGAATGAATAAATTGTTTTACCTCCTGCATTAAATGAATTACTGAATACATTGGATTCATACAAAGCATTCATTGTTGCTAATGATTTTATAACACTATCATTAAGAATTTTAACATCTTCTAATGTAGCTTTAGAATCAATAGCAGATTTTAATTTTCCAGAAAGAACATTGATTAATCCAGTACTTTGATTGAATAATCCTGTGTAAGATATTTTACCATTATTTCTGAACTTACCATCTTGTAAATCTTTGATAGTTCTAGGATTCAATATAATACCAAAAGCTTTCAACCACCCTATTACAGATTCAATATCTGGAGTAGTTTCTTTAATATTTTCTTTCCATTCTTCAGCTTGTTTGACAATTAATTCAGCTTTTTCTTTATCAAATACATGATTACCATCTTTATCAACTGTAACAATACTTCTAGGATTATCAGCAGTTTTAAGATTATTATTCCAATGAGCAACTAATTGTTTTTGTATAGAAGTAGAATTAGCATCTTGATCAACAAGTGAATAAGTTCCATTAGGATTCTGTGTCCACATAACAAAACGCATCTTGATAGCATGTTTAGTCATATCAGAAACAAATCCATTTTTCACATTGTCTTGAGCATCATCTAATTTCTCAATTATTGTTTGAATCCAAGGGAAAAACTCAGTATAAGCCGTTAATCTATTTTCTATTTGCTCATAGTCAGCAGGAAGTCCTTGTAAGATTTCATGGAGCGTATTATAAACAACATCAAAAGGAACAACTTCAGGGAATCCTAAATCATTCACCTTAGTTAATCCATTTTCTTTATTTTCAACGAAACTTAGAAATTGTTTCACTTCAACAGAAGCAGTCATTTTAGAGTCTGTAGTCAACGTCCAATCATCTGAATGAGTAGTATTCTCCATTCCTCCAGAAACTTCCTCAGAATCAATAGATTCATCTTGAACTTCAGTATCAGAAACTTTACCAGTAGTCATTAATTTGATATGCTCATTAGTAAGTTTCTTTACTTTATCGAATTGAGAAACAATCAGATCAATTTTAGCAGCTTTATTTGGCTGATTACTATTTCGATACATTTCTGCTCTTTCTTCTAATGCTTTCTTCTTTTGTTCAAAGATTGGTGTTGTATCTAATTTACCTTTTGGCTCTTTTTCTTTTAATTTAATTGATTCAGTATTGATTGTTGCTGAAATATAATTAATTAAAGATTGTTGATGATCTGTAGATAATCCTTTAATTTGTAAGTTATTAAGTGCATTAGATAAAGCATTCTCAGTACCTTCTGAAACTTTAGGTAAATCATCAGCATATTCATCTAAATCATTATCTGAAATATCCACATCTCCTTCTTTAATTTCAAAGATTTCACCATCAGATAATGTTCTTTTAACTGGAATTACTGGTTTACCTGCTTGTTCATTACGAATTGCAATAGCACGTTTACGAATAGCGATTAAATCAGCTACTTCAGAATCAGTAACAGGAGTTAAGAAATTTTCTTGAAATTCATTAGTAAGACCTTCTTCTAAATCTTTTATTTGAGCAAGTAGTCTGTCAATAGAATATTCATGGATGTTGGTTGCAATTGTTTGAGCTTTAGATTCTATTTCTTGACTGTCTGCTTCAGTAGAAACTTGAGATTGAACTGATGTATTCTCAGAAGTAGTTATAAAATTATTTCCTGATAAATATCCAGCATTAAAAGATGATGGAATTACCAACATATCTCCAGTAACATGATTATTTTCTATTAGCCAATTTTCAAATTTATCTGAGATACTACTACCATCACTAGAATCTACAATATTTTTAGGAATAGCGAATAATGCTAAACTATTATTATTTGTATCTCTGTGAACAACTTCACCATTTACAAGAGATGATAATTGAGTATTCACACCATTTTCACCCAATTGTGTAATAGTACTGGACAAACCAGTTCCTAATGATACTTCAAAAGATCTTGCTGTAATACCTTTAGCATCTTCAATTGTAGTAACGTGAGTAAATAAATAATTATCTTTAGCTAATTCTGTAATATGTTTTTGAATATCAACAATCCCAGATATACCCTTTTTTTCTTGAATAGGTTTGGAAACTATTGGGGCAAAAGTTGTATCAAATGTAATACCTTGTTGATAAGTATAAACATATTTATCTCCTTTCTCAGTTTCTATTTTAGCAGAAAGCACATTAGTTTTATGAGATTGTTTAATATGATCTCTATAAGGAATTGTAGTTAAGTCACCATTTTCATTTATAGTAGAAATATTCTCTTTTTTCTGTAAAGCAATTTTCTCAATAGTTGATAATGATCCAGTTAAATGTTCTCTCAATTTACTAAGCAATTCATCTATTTTTTCAGTAGGAGTATTTTTAGAAATAGATCTGAACGAACCTGTAACACTAGGTTTTCCAAACTCAATTGAATTACCAGTAACACTTAATAAATGATTAGATGAATTAAATTCTTTAGTAGAATTAGCAATAACATTTTTCAAACTAGATTTTCCTTCAATAGGAAACAAGTAAGTAAATTTACGTAGGTAATTACTTAATCCTTTCAATGTAGAAATATCATCACCAGTAGAACCAGCAATTGCTTGAATAATTTTCTCATCATTTGATAAATATGCTTGCACTGCTTGTACAACTGTTTCAACAACTTCTGGAGATAATGTAGTTCTTTCCAATGGAACAGCCATGAATTTGTCTCCTACAGGTACAATTGCATAACCATAACCATTTTTAATATTATCGCTACCAATTATTTTATCATTTTCAATATTAGTTCCAATATAACTACCATCTTTTCCAACAACCATAATAAGTTTTTCATCAGGCATTGCTTCAGAAAGAGATATAGATTTGTTATCTGCTGTCTTGAATAATATCCCAGATGTCTTTTTATCAATCTTAGTTTCAATACCCTCAGATCCACTAGAAAGTACCTTTACACGAACTGCTTTCAATGCTTGAATATCATTGTATAATTCTTCAGAAGTAGACTCAATATTTTCAGCAGTCATCCAATTAATATCATGGACATAAAATAACTTTTTACCAGTAGAAATATCTATAGCGACGATTGGAGTTTCATTTTGAAGTGCTTCTGAATCATTTGCAATTTGCTTTTTACGATCAGACCATTTTATTTCTTCTTTTGTATTAGAAGTAGAATCATAAACATTTCCATCGTAATCAAAATCTTCAATAAGTTTAATTTTATGACCTGGTTTTAATTTATCAGGATTTAGAATATCAGGATTTACATCATTCAATTCATTTGTAATTTCTTCACGAGTAACTACACCTGCACCATTGATTTGAATAAAGTTCCTACCCAAATAAGCACCTTTATTGTGTCCTTCTGTAGTTTTACCATATTGCCATACAACACCACCTTTTTCATTCACCAAAGGAGATTGTTCATTTTCAATTATTTTCTTTGCTAATTTTTCAACTTCTTCAATAATATTCTTTTCTACTTCAGTACTGTTGAAATCAGTTGGTAAACTACTATTTGTAGATTTATCAGCAATATCAATATCTTCTAAATCATTATTAGATGTTTCAACAACTTCATCAGATAAAGTTGTACCATTTTCTAAATCATGTTTTCTTCTTTCGATAGATTGAAGAAGTCTTGTTTTCAAACCATCAGATATTTCTGTAGAATTTGCTATATCTGAACCAATAGAATCTAAAGTATCATTGTCTGTTGCTGTTACAATATTATAAGCATGTTTGTTATAAATAACATCATCTTTCTTTTTCTGAATTACTTCAGCTTGTTTTACTTTTTTTTCAGCAATTACTTCATTTGCAATATCTTTAATATCTTGATCTTTAGATTCACTAATTATTTTCTCTAAATCTGCAATAGAAGATTTATCATCTAATATTATTTTTTTATCAGCATCTCTTTTAGCTTGAGCTTCTTGTTTCTTTTGATATTCTTCTTGCGCTTTTGGTGATTTTAAACTAAGTAAATCCTCATCTAATTTTCTAACCATTTCAGCATCAGTATCTTTTCTTAATTCGTTCGCATTGTGTTCATGGAAAGTATTAGTTTTAGATAATTCAGCAAGAAACTCATCATATATTTTTCTATTGGCTTCCGTATCTCCAGTATTATTCCCTAAATCAGTTATTGAATAATTTATCGGAATAGTTGTATTTCTAGTATATGTTTGAGAGGGATCAACAACTCCATCTTTTTTAATTAATACTTCATCAGTTTTAACAAAAGGATGTTTAGCAGCAACAGATTTAGCAATAGCATCTAATTCTGTTCTACTTCTCATAGAATCATTAGTAGATTGTTCTAAATTATGAGTCGCATAAATACTATTCGCACGATTATAAAAAATATCATTTAGATTAGAATATCCTTCATAATTGTTATAAACATTTTCTAATATTTTTAATTTAGCTAAACCTTGTTTAACATGATCTTCTGTAATACCTTTATCACCAACAGCTTCAGTGTTAGATTGACTAGCTCTGATTAAGTTTTCTAATACTTCAGTTGTTCCAGATTGAAAAGCATTTAAAGCGGTTGTTGTAAATAATTCTTGTTGAGCAGCATCATACTGTTCTTGAGTTCTAGCATTTTGAACATCATGTTGAAGATTGAGTTGTTTCTTCATATTGGTAAAAGATTCACCAATAGCAACACCATTCTCTTCCATTGATTGAATGACTTGTTGTTGCTCATTATATCTATTCTTTTCAAATTGATTTGCTGATATTCTATTCCCTTCAGCATCTAATGTTGAAGAAGGAGAATATTTAGAAGAAGAACGTCTCATTAATTTTTGTCCTCCTGTTTGAACAATACCACCAACAGCACCTAAAAGAGCTGCTTCCATTGCTTCAGGTGTTTGAGCAGTTTCCCAACCTTCTTTTAAACCATAATGCTCTCCTTTACCGTGTGCTTCACCAGCTTTTTGACCAACAGTATTGACAACTTCCTCAAGACCTTCCTGAGTAGCTTCAAATCCCAATGTCCCTAATGTTTTACCAATAGATCCTGGTTTTAACAATTGTCTTGTTAAACTCATCGGTTGAAGAAATAAATTAGCAGAAGAAAGGTTCAATAAAATATTAGCACGATTTAAATTGAATGTTGTCGCAGCAGCAGTAGAAGCTTGTTTTTTAGCATGTTCAGCAGAATATCCTTCATTCAACCAATGTTCCATTGTTGAATTATATACTTGAGTAGCACTAATAGCAGATTCAGATTGATTAAGCATTGTAGCAGTTGCTAATGCACTTGCTCCTTTACTCACTCCTGCTACTTTTTCAGCACTCATTCCTAACTTAGCTAATGCACCAACCTTAGAAGTTTTGGCAAGTAATCCTGCACCTTTGACAATAGCACCAGCACCAGCACCTTGAGCAAGAAATGATATTACCGAAGTTGCTAATCCAGAACCATTTTCAAACCACCAAGCAGAATCACCAAAATCCATTGGTTTATTAGGATTCTCTCTATATATTGGAGCAATATCTTTATTTACATATTCTTCCCAATCAGCTACAGCATTGACAATAGAATTAGTAGCACCATGTTCAGCATCAAAATAACCAGGAATATCTACCATTGAAGCAAAACCACCAACAATCTGAGGAACAACATTCAAAACAACTCTTTGAACACCCTGCATGAATGAATCAGCAATACCTTGTTCTCTAGCAGCTATTTTATTAAGATCATCCATAGTGAACTCACCACTATTTCTAACTTCTTCAGAAATATAACCTTCATCAAACATTGTTTGAGTTTCTGAGGGAGCGATAGGTTTATATGTTGACTGATGAGATATACCTTGTTCAGGTTCTGAACCTAATATTTTCGCAATTGCACCACCACCTTCATTCTCTTTAGCTTGATCAATAGCTCCTTGTTTCATTAAGTCCTCAAGACTTATAGGTTTTACTGGTTTATTTACTTTTGCCATAATTAAATAGTATCTTTTTACAAATATACTATTTAATTAATTAATTTGCATATAACGAACCAAGTTTAGATTTCACAAGATGAATATCTGTTGTTTTTGTACCTTCAATAGGTTGCCATACACCATTAGAATACCCATAAGCTATGAAAGATTGATTAGCTGTTTCTTTTTTATTATCAGAACTTTTCAATGATTCTTTTACTATTTTAATAGGAACACCATTTATTTTATATTCATAAACAGTTACTGGTTTATCAGATGTTGTTTCTAATGGATCAATATAAAAATTATTAACTGGGTTATTAGGATGTTCTAAGTCAAATAATAATTCACTTGATGATTCTAAGTCAGCTTTGGTGGATGCTGAATTATAAATATTTTTAGCTATTCTTTTTAAATTACCATCAGATTCAATACCTTGTTTAGGTTTAGTGAAAAGATTAATAGTACTACCATCTTTTAATTTATAAGGTACTACTATTGCGATACGACCATAAGAATCTTTACCTAACATAGCAGTACCATTTTTAATACCACCTTCAAGTTTTTCATTACTCATAAGGTCATTACCATCTACATCTTTCATTCCTTTTAAATTCTCACCTTTCAAACCAACAACTTGATCTAAGTAAGTATTCGTACTAGCTTGTAATGCTTTATCAACAGCAGTAGTACCTTGAACTTGGAATACAGAAAAATAAGACTTAGATTGTAAATCCTTATCAATAAATTTAGAACGTAAATCTGTTAATTTAGTATTTGGTGGTGCTGAAACTCTTATTGAAAAATCATTATAAGTAGGTAATTTTTTTCCTGATTTGAAAAATTCACCTATTGTATTAAACCCTGCTGCCTTTGCATACATTAATGGAGTAATGTTAACTGTTTTATTATCTTCAACAGCTTTATTTAAAATTTTATCAGCTGATGTTTTAAGATCTTTAGTTTGAAAACCTTCTGCTTGCATAAAAGGTTCGTTAGCTAAAGCATTTTCTTCTTTAATATATAATGGATCTTTTTGTATATTAATATTTGATTGTTTTATAATTCCTTGATCTGTTTTTAATTTTGTTGCTAAAACAGACATTGTACCAGCAGAATTTTTAAAATTGGTTAATTTATTTGGATCAAGAGCTAAGTTCCAATACAACTGTTTTAAATCTTCAGGTTTAGCACTTCCTTTATAATTAGCTTTAAATTTTTCAAAACTATTACCACCACTTTTATCAAAAGCATTTAATATTTTCTTAGATTCATCACCCAATTGATAGTAATTTCCTTTATCTAAATCATTTTTGAAAACTTTATTAAATTCTTTACCAGAATTTATATGAAGATTTTCAACAGTTTTCACCATATCTCCTTTGGTTTTACTAGAAGATTCATTCAATGATACATTAGTAATTGGAGTTGATTCTCCAATTGGTACAAATCCTGCTACAGGAGTTTTTGGAATTTTAGCACCATCAGCTCCGAATCCCATATTGCCTAAATCAGCAGCATTTAAATTAGCTTCTGATCTACCTGCTTCCCATTTGTCATAAGCTCCTGCTTTAGTATGAGGAGCAATCATTTTATTAACATAATTAGAACTATGATTAGCTACGCTAACTGATCTAGCAATTTGTTCAACCATGTTCTGATCGTCATTAGAAATAGCATCTTGTAATTGATGATATGTTGGACTATTAGGATTTTTAGAAAGTACTTCTATAGCATTAGATAATTCATTTTGATATACATCTGGTCTATTATATTTATTGTAATCTAAATCAAGTTCTTTTCTATCAGAAATAGATTTCAAATAACGAGGATCTGACATAATAGTTCCTCTTAGAATATTATCTAATTCAGATTCATTAATGTATTCGTGAGATCCAGTTTTAGATATTCTAGTGAATCTTTCCATGTTAACACCTGCATCTTTAGCCCATGAACGTTTCTCAGCAGCAGTCATTTTAGTCAAAGCATCTAATCTTTCATTCATTTCTGGACGTAAGTCATCACTCAATGATTTAAAATTCAATTGATTATAATTACCAGTAGAATAATCATAGTTTAGTCCTTTCTTACTTTCATAAAGGCTCATCGCATTACTTATATTCTTTTTGTATTCATCTTCACTAATCTTACCTTTATCAACTCTTTCTTTTTGTTCTTTAGCGTAAGTTTGATATTGTTGAAGATTTCCTTGCATTGCTTGGATTTCTGGATGAGAAGTATGAATTTGATTCAACTCTGCTATTTGTTTAGCTACACCTCTTGTATTTCTATTTTTAAGAAGATTAGAAGCCATTTCATCTCTCTGCTTATCATAATGTGCTTGGAGAGCTGTAGCTTTCGCTTCATCAGTTCCAGGAAGTGATTGAATAGCATAAGTAGGTTTTTGAATATCAGTAGATAACATATCATACTGTTGTTGCATTTGAGCCAATGGTTCAGCAAATCTCTCTAAACCTAATGGTTTATATTCAAACTGTAATGGAGTACTATATGGACTAAACGGCATATTCTAATATTTTAAAAACAAAGATAGTAATTAATCTGATTTATTTTTTCTTCATCCATTCAGGAGCATAAGGAGTATAAACACCTTGGTCTTTAAATGTAGGAGCATATAATTGATTTGCTTGAGTTGCTAATTTATTTTGAGTATCCGATTGAGCAATTTGTCCAATTTGACCTAATCCTTCTTGCAATGTTTTAGTTTTAGCAGCTTTTGCTTGTGCATTGTATTGAGCAATTTGTAAACGCATTTGAGCAGCTTGATCACCTTTAGCAGCATTCATTTGATCAATTTGTAATTGACGACTGTTGTATTCATTTTCAGCATTTGCATGAATACCTGCTTTTTGCATTGCTTGTTGATTAGCTAATGCTTGCATACTAGCAAGATAAGCACCACCTCCAGCACCAGAACCTCTTAATCCAGCTTGACCAGAAGCAAATGCTTCATCTGTAGCTTTTAATTGAGGATTGATGTTATTTCTCCAATTAGTAAGTTTAGTATTATTGATATAATCATCAGCATTTAATTTACCAACTTTACCAAATAATCCCATACCAATATTATAAGCAGCTGGTAAATATGTACCTGCAGCATTTAAAGCTGTTTGTTTTGTTTCATTTGGACCAATATCATCTGGATTAGGTAATGTTCCACTATGAGAAGGATCTTGACTACCACTATTTGCTGGTTCATAGTTTTCGCTAGTAGATTTCATAATATTTTCTGTCAAAGGATCATAGTTTTGAAATGATCCTAGTTCAACAGAATTAGGAGGATTTGAAGATCTAGTTTGATTTTGTGAATCATAAACAGATCTATCATTATTCGAAACAGTTGATTGACCTTCTAAATCATAAATAGTTCCACCACTAGAAGGAGCTTCTGGAGCACGAGCAACACTAGGTTTAGTTCCTAATGGTGTAATTCCATTTTCATTACCATAATCAACAGAATTATTACGAGGATATAAACTATTATACACAGGAGGTATAGCAGAAGGAACAGTTGGCGGAGTAGAAGGAGTATTAATAGCATTCATATAATCTTCTATTGACATACCATAAAGAGATGGATCACCAATAGGAGGATTACCTAAACCACCACCATGAGCAAATGTTTGAATCGGTCTACCATTAGAATCTATATTCTGTTGAATAACGGCTGGGTTACGATTGTTTATAGCATCTTGTTCTGAAGTATCTTGAGGATTAAACTTACTACCTACTTGTTGAGCACCTGATACTACAGCACCAGAACCAGGAAGAATAATATTTGCAGCAATAGGTAATGCTGTTTTAGCAATTCCTCCAGCAACATTAGCAAAACCTTTTGCAAAATCAGCACTTTTACCTACATAATCAGTATCTTTTATCACATTAGACATTCCTAAAGCACTCAACGCTACATCACCTGTCCCCATAAGATAATTATGACCAGCATCTTTCAAATCACCACCTAAATCATAATGATTTTGAAAACCTCCCATTTTAGCCATAGGAGACTGTGGAGGAAGTTGTTCACCACCTTGAGGATTCATTTGTGAATCAGCCATCATTGAACCATCAGGCATTTGATGCATAGGTTGTCCTTGTGGTTGTTGAGCCATCATTGAAGACATAAATTCAGGATGTTTAATCATCATGTTATTCATATCTTTTTCAAGACTTTTTTGTTTAAGTACTTCTTGAGCTGACATCAATGCTTCCAAATCTCTTTTCTTAGAAGCTTCCTCGATACTATCATATTTTCTTTTGGAATCAGGACGCTCCATTAATTTAGAAACTTCAGCAAATGTTTTACCAATATACTTTGTAGGAAAATAGAAATCCTTAACAGTATTTTTATCTACTTTCAAAGTATCTGAATAAATATAATTCTTTGCATTTAACTTCGTTTCTCCTTGCTCAACCATATTTTGTTGACCATTTACTCCAAGACCTTGAGGAACACCTCCGTTTTGATTATCTTGATGTGAACCACCAGCATTGAACTGAGTAAGTTGACCAGCATTTTGATCTGAAAGATTTTGAGGAACAGCCATAATTAAAATATTTGTATGTCGTAATGAGAAATTAATCTATTTAATATAAGTTCTTTATTAGAAGTGTTATCAAAGTATAAAGTTACAATAAAATATGTATTACGCAATCTACCTTGTTTTGTTGCACTATTTTGATCTCTTGGTATTTTCAATCTCCATTTGTTAAATTTATGTTTAAATCTATCAACTGAGAAAGGAACTTTGTTTGTTGTTTGATTTTCAGTTTCTATTTTAAATGCTGTGATAGTAATATTTCTATCAATTACTTTATTCGAATCTCTTACAATAGAATTGAACTCAATAAATCTAAGTATTTTATTTACATCAGCATTATCATTAACTACTAATTTAACAAAACATTCTTTAACAACACCATAAAATTTACCATAATCACCTTCATTCTGAAGATAAACTTTATTTGGGTTGATAGGATCTGAAGTCAATAGAATATTCTTATTGTCAATATAAACTTTTGGAACAATTGAATATCTTGCTGAAAATTGAGAAGCTAATTCATCAAACACTAATGTTTTATTAATCACATCATCACCTAAGAAAGTAATTAAAATTTCATCATTTACAATATCTCTACCGATAACAACACCTTTACCCATAATTGGATTGTCACCACCGTTTTCTTTTTTAAGAAATATATCTCCAGTTAAATTATTTAAAAAACTATGAATACCTTTCATCTCAGAAATAGGTGAAACACCTTCTCCTAATAAAAATAATTTTTTAATTAAAGCATCAAAATAATAAATTCCTTTATCAGTTGCTTTAATTGCCCATTGATGAATAGATCCATTTTCAGTAGTAATATATTTATGGTAAGTAATACCTTGACCAGTTCCTAATTGTGTTTCTACACCATCAGTAGTTGTTACTACTGCTCTAGGATTAATCGAATAAACCCCAACAGCACTATCTTGGAAGAAATAAGTATTACCTCTCCAATTAATTATTTTATTGATTGGTCCATGATCATCAACATCCCAATAATTATTTACAAGAAATTTAGTCCATGAATCTAACGACTCATTATTTATTTTAGGATTAGAGATCATTGCTCTAATATCATTAACAATATCTAATGATAAACTTGTAGGTTTTACAAAAAATGATAAATCTGAAGAAGTTTCAGAATATACACTATTGTAAGCATACATTCTATTCACTTTAGCATAATCGTAATTACTATTACCTGTTTCTTGTCTAAATAGAATATCTTCTACTCCCGATGCTCCTCCGTAGACACTGAATTTAACTCCTGATTTAATTGTTGCACCATAATTTAAATCACTGTTAACACAAGATTCAATAGTGTATAATTGAGTTAAAGATCTATTACCTTCAAATATTTGATCACCAGATACAGCATTATCATAATATGCTCTATTGGTATAAATAGAAGCAGCTTGAAAAACAAATGTATTTAAAAACACATCTCCCCCAAATACAATTGGTGTAGTATTTGCTTTTTTAATAACAGGAGAAGCAGGAATAAAAGTATTATTTTCTAATGCTGAGTTATTATAACCACCATAAACTTCTTGTTTAGGTATCATAACATCTAATAATACTTGACCTTGACCAGATCCTTGAGATATTACATTTGTAGTATTAAACCAATCAGTAGCTGAATAATCAATTAATGGTAAGTTTGTAAGTATATCATTTGTAATATTTCCAATGTTTCCAGTTATACCAGTGGCACCTTTATAGAAAAAACTATCTCCAGCAGCACCAACAGAACAATTATTTAAATCATTTGTCACTTTAGCTCTTGCATAAAAATTACGCATGTACTTACCATTAAATGATGGAGTTACAATTGCTACATCAGCATCATTATCAGTTAAAGCATTCCCAAATGTTATTTTTTGTTTTTGTTTAATCTTCTTAACATACTCAATACCTCGTCTTTTAGAATTAGTAGGATAAGTTGCTGTAGCACCTACTTTATCAACAGGTACACATTCATTTAAAATCCATCTAACATCTTGACAAATAATACCTAATTGTTCAGTAGCACTTCTATCTGAAACAGTATTTGAATTAGTATCTGCGTTATCAATATATTCAAATCCTCCAGTTATTAATAACAATGAAGAACTGTTACCATTAATTATATCAGCAACATTATTGAAATTATAAGATATTTCAGGAGAATAAAAAGTCATATATTGACCCCATAATTCATGATTATCAGCACTTGCTGCAGCGGATTCTAAAAAATCAAATGATCCATTAGCATTTGTTCTAGTACTACTTTTAATATGTGCTAAATGTACTACTTCAGATGATCCTGAAACTCGTAAATCATAACCATCACCAGGAGGTGTCCCCATAGCAGCTTTACTAAACGTTCTCATTACACCTGAGCATATTCTTCGTTTATCGTCATTACTTCTATCTAATCGAACTATTTGATAAGAATCTATTTGAGACATTAATATCGGACAAGTAGAAAAATCAATATCAAACTTTATACCCATAGAATATGCTTCAGCGGAAGTACCTGTAGTATTTTGAGACAATGGAAAATAAACTCCTCCAGAACCATTTACTGTATCATCTGCTTCTGAAATATCTGGAAATTTAATATCACCTATATATTCTACAAATGATGCTTCTCCTTTTAGATTATAGAATACAATTCCAAAACGATATGTTTCACCACGTTTATATCCTCTCAACAACCCACTGATAAAAGGAGAACCTTGAGAATCAAAAGTTGTATTATTATAAGAATATCCATCAATTAAATTATGAGTGGTATAAGGAGTACTTGCTAATGCTCCAGGATTTGCAGTATTACCTTCATTTATAAACATTGATTCTAAATGGAAAGTATAAGAAATATTAACTCCTTCACCTCCTAAAGTAGTACCATTAGCTTTAAATTTATATTGACCGTCAGTGTGCCATTGAGCATCCCAATGAGCATCTTCATTGTAAATAGTATTAAATTTTACCTGATCTGCTGTAAAAACAGGAGAACCAATTGCTCTGAAATTAGTTTTACCAACCATTGTTGTTCCAGCAGAATCATATCTTAAAGTACTAGCATCAAAAGTTTCACCAACTCCTAAAGATGATTGAATATCAAAAGAAGTACTTTTCAAATTAGCTATTACTAATGAACTATCTACTTGAGTTAATGTTTTACAAGTTGAAAAAGGATATGATTTTAAAGCAAAATCTATTGATGTTAAAGGAATTGCCGTAGTTTCAGAACCAGTATATGTAAATACAACACTGGTAGAAGCTCCAATAGATTGTGTTTCTATTGACTTAATTACTGGAGTACCTTGAAAATCTTCATGAAATAATACAATCAATTCTATTTTTTCAAAATTAGTATAATTAGTAGTATCTATAGTACAAGTAATTGATTTAAAACTATTAACACCCTTAGGATCACCACCATATTGTGCTGAATCAGGTACTGTTTCAGAATTAGAAACAATATGAATCATATTACTAGGAGGAGAAATTAGAGTTTGTTTCCCATCAAAAGTAATTAATCTATATGCTACTTGATATAAACCTACTAATAAATTACCACCACCAGTTATTGCTTGTAATAAGGGTTGTGTATAACCCACATAAGGATTTATATCAATCAATGATAAATCAGTTGTTAAAACGTTTGGATCAGCAATATTCAAAGATCTCAAAGAACTATTGTAATCACTCCAATAAATTCTTTGTATTAAATCTGATTCATATCTACCAACTGCTTCAATAGGGTATAATTTATTAAAATTAAAAACAGCATTGAAATAAACTAATGTCGGACCTGTAACAATTGTATGATCAACATCATCATATTCTAACTTGTAAATCCAACCATTAGTATTCGAAGCATCAGCAAGGAATATGATAATTGTATTTCTAATGGCTGTTGATCCTATAATTTCACTAACACCAGTACCTAATTGAGGAATATTAAATGATAAAAGATTACCTTTTATATTTGATAAAGAACCTTGAGATTCACCTTTAACTGTAGTAATTCTAACATCTAAAGCATCTATATAAAAAGTATTTGGAATACTATCATAAGACGTATCCATATTTAACCCTCCGTAAGTATTAGCTGTAGTTTCCATTATGGTAATGTTGTAAAAGTTATTTCATTTCCATAAGACGTTCCTGTACCATGTGTAGCGAACGTTCTTACATAATATGTAGTATTTGCAAGTAAACCTGATAAAACAGTTGTGAATGAACCAGGAGAAGCAATTGCTCCTAAACTCATTACTGAATCAGATGTATCAGGCATTGAACCAATAGAATATACAATACCGTAATTGGTAATTGGAGTATTTCCATAAGATGTTAAATTATTAATACAAGTTGCTCCATTATTCGTTATTGTTCCAGCAGCACCAGTAATCAATATTGGTAAATAATTAACAGTAGATGTATTTGCATTTGATTGTAGACCGTTTACAGTATTATTACTAATATTTCCTAAAGATGAAACATTAGTGTTCGTAGCACCATTAAAATAACGTTGTTCTGGAATCTGCATATTTGCAAAGAAATTTTTATGATCGTTAATACTAGGAATAGTACGAACCATTTGATTCTTGAAACTTTCTGCTTCATCAACACCATTCCATTGTTTTGAATGATTTACTGCTTGTGCAAAATACCAATCACGTTCACGATCAATTAATTGAAATTTATCTTGAGTAAGCTCACCTCGAATGTACATTTTCTTAGCAATCTTTTGAGCGATGTAATGAGTTGCTGCTTCTACCCATTGTTGCTCTGCTGGAATTGTAGGATAACCTTCACAATCAGTAGGAATAGCTTCATAAGATAATGCTATTACACCACAAGAAAATGAAGGAAATACAAATCCTTGACCAACTGTATAGGTTGATCCAGATGAACTAGTATAATCTCTTGAATCAGAATGGTATCTAGTATGAAAATTATCAGTAGACCATCTCATAGGAACAATAGTACCTTCTCCGCATTCAGCTTGTTCTGCTTTTTCTATACCAAGTAATTGAGCACATTGTTTAATTTTATGTAAGTCAAAAGGTAAATCACCTCGACCATCACAAACATCAATGTAACCTACTTTAGCTTCCATTACAATACCTGAATTAGTGTGGCTCATAAATTCACTAAGCCATTCAAGACATTCCTCATCGTTGATTCTATCATCAAAAGAAAAATCTCTAAATAGTTTATTGACGATTAATTTATAAGATACTACTTTTCCAGAATACATAATTATTTATTTTTAAGATAATCTGCTAATTTATCAACTAATGACATTTCTTCTTTTTCTTCAGCTTCAAAAGGATTGGTTTCTGAAAATTCTTTTATGGTTTTATATTCATATTCACCTTTTGAATTTTTACCTTCAGTACAAGTAGTTTTTAAAAATCCATTTTCAATTTTCTCAACATCAATTCTTATTTCACTACCATCTGAACTCTTAGTTCTTTTAGACCAAGATACTTCAGTACCTTTATTTTCTCCACTTATACATTGACTATCCATAATAAAATACTTTTCTATTGGGGTTAATAATTGCTTTATTTAATGCTATACTGTTATGTTTTGATGCTTTAAATTTATAATATCTTAGAATTGGATAAGGTACTGTTAATTTATCCCAATAAAATGAATAATTATATGCACTTATTTCATTATCAAAACGTAATGTTTTTTTATTTTTTATTTGAAGAATTTCATCACGTGTTAAATCAGGATATTTCTCATTCCAATATTCCCATGTTGTCTTCCAATCAACTTTTACATTTACAGTTTTAATCTCTTTCTCTCTAATTCTCAATCTCCCAATATGTGCAAACTTTAATTCTAAATTTTCTTCAATTATAGCAGTTACTAAAGTACTAATTAAATCTTTTGTAAATCTATTAAAACTTGTTCTACCAATTCTTTCTGATACTGGTAAAGTCTTTGCATAATCACTATAGAACTGATAACGTAATACGTCACTATTTAACTTTCCACCAGTTCTTTTAAATCCATTATTTCTGCTCTGCTGTATCGTCTTTTCCATTATTGCTGTCATCAAGTTTATTAATTTTTTTCTGTTGTAATCCTTGAATTATAATAGGTTTTATGTATTCCCACATCCATAAGTTAATAGGATATATTTCGTTCGGAGACCAGCACGGTTTATTTGTACAATCACAAAAGTCACCAATCTTAGTAGGATCTTCAAACAATCCTCTAACATTAATATATTTCATATTAATAATCAAAGAACTAGCACTGATTACATGGATATAATTATTGTACAAGAAAACATATATTGTATTTTGAGTAGTTCTACCAGCACCTATGTAAGGAACTCTAGCATAATCAATAATAGTGAATCTTCTTTTAGTAATATCAACAGGACCAACTGATGTTAAACCTTTAGTAAAATAGAACTCTATAGTATTAGGAATTGGAACAATTGATCTAAGTATTTTACAAGAAGTAGGTAGTGTTACACAACAACAAGTAGGATCTACTAATTCTAATTCTAAATCACAAATACTTTGTTGAACATTAGGATCAATAGTTCTATTTTTATTATACTCATTGCGTAACCATAATGATCTTTGACCATTAATCAAATCAGTATAATACAATGTACTGAAGTTTGACTCTGAAGAATTTATATTCAGTGCTTCATCTAATTGACTATGTAAATCATTTAATGTTAACATATTTTGAAAGCTTTTAGCAAATATAAGGAAATTACATTAATAAATACAAAAAGTCCATTTAATTTAAATGGACTTTAGCTAATAGAAATATATTATACGATTTTCAATGTAATTATAAGATTGGATATTTCAATCCATTATCCATAAAACTACTTTTTGATTGTAAAGTTTTCCATGTATGACCAAATGTTTTTTCGAAATGAGGACCATCTTTAAAAGACTTCCAATCACCACCCCAAACCCAACCTTTGGATTTAAAGAAGTTGACTACTTCCATCCAATCAGCTATTCCATCTTTATCTAAATCTTTAACCATATCCCAAGATGCAGTTTCAAACGTTCCGTTTCCATCTTTATCGTAAAGTAAAACAATATCAAAGGCTAATCCATAATTGTGAATAGATTGTCCACCTCTAGCATTTGTAACTTTAGGTTTCTTTTTAAAAAGTTCATTTTGTTCAGCTTCTGTTCGGTAAACATAAGCAAAACGAAGTCTTACATTTGAACCTAGTAAATTGTTACATTCTATGTAATCCTTTCCTAATTCATCTCTTAATATTGGATGAATTGTTTTAATTCTTTCTATTGTTACACTATCCATTATTTAAAATTTATATCGTTAATATCATCATCAATACTTTTCAATATTATTATTACTAATATTACAACAAATATACTAAATAATAGAAATAATCCTGTCATAGTTTTATTTTATAAGATAAAATACTCCTAATGCACCAGCAGTAAGAATCGACATATTCCTTTGGACTTTAATACGTCTTAGATCTTTTTTGTTTATTTTAATAATAGTATCTTTCGAATTAATTATATATCGTTGACCAACGATTACACTATCTTGATTAATAAGGGTATTTTTCAAATTTGAAGTTAATTCTCTGAAACCATGTATTACTGTGTCTTGAATCTGGATTATTTTCACTGTATCTTTTGTCTTGTGGATCGAATCTAATTGTAATTGGAGTTCATTTAAACTTGAGCTAATAGAATCTATAATTATTTGCTCGTTTCCAATACGTGTCAAATAAGTTTTTATTTCGGTTTCTTTACCTTCAACTCTTGTTTCAATTGTTTTAATTATATTTTTACCATTGATAATCTTTGATTCTTGAGGTTTAAATAATAAAAATAAAATAGCAATTGACAATAATAATTGTTTAATCAATTTAATTCTTTTTCTATTTATAAATGTAAATTCAAATAGTATCATCTGTAGTTTCTTTTTTATTAGAAATTCTTTCGGCATGTGCATTGATGTATTTATTGGAAGCAGAAAAACCTAGAAGTGCAAACCATACTTCCAAACGAAGACCGTTATGGAAAAAATCAACAATAGCCATAATTAAAACAACATTCCAAGATGTAATCATCATCATTGACATTCTACTCCATTTACCATTTTTTTTGAGAGTATCGTCGAATATTTCTTGAATGTATTTTCTAACCATTTTTAATTATCCTAAGATCAGTTTTAGTTTCTTTAATTGATTCAGAATGATATTCTAATTGTAATTCCATTTTAGCCAATAGAATATTAGTATTTTCCTGATTTGTTGAAAGAGTTTTCATGATACTTTCATAACTTTCATTTTTCTTTTCTTGTGAATTAACCACTTTATGAAAAATGTAAACACATAAAGCACATAATCCTCCTACTGAAATTAATGTTATATAAATTAATAACGAGTTTGCATCATTTGTATTTTTTACTGCAATATCCACAGCACTTTTTATTGCTTCTTGATCATCCATAATATTTATTTTAATTTATTTTTCATCAGTTTTTTCAACATCAGAAATTCTCTGATTCATTATTTTTGTCATTTCAATTATAGAACTTAAAATACTATCAGTTTTATCACGTCTTATCAATTGATCTTTTCTTAATTTATTCCAAATTCCAAACAATATAAATAGTACAATGCTGAATATCAATATAATTGATATATCTAAAATTAAATTTCTATGATTAACAACTTCAATCATTTTTTGAATTTTTTCAGCCTTATCCATGTTTCTATCGTTATCAAAAAACTTAAAAATACAATAAAAAATATTAAATATTTATTATATAAAAATAAATCTTTACTTGTGTTGCGTATTTCTTCAGGTGTATTGAAATTGGATATTTCATAGATCAATCCAGCTGTATACCAAGCACCAACACCTATACTTAATCTCCGAATGAATACGCTCACAGTTGGAACAAAGAATGGTCCTGATAACATTATCACAGAAAAATATAAAAAAAGTAATGTATAATAAATGTTATCGTAATAAATCCCTCCATATAATCCTTTGACTTTTAATACTGTAAAATTAAATAATTCTAAATGTATTCCATCAGATGAAAAAAATGGAGGGATAATTAAAATAGATGTAGCAAATGAGACAATGATAGTTGCTAAAATATTAAGACTTTTAATATAGTTCTCGTTACCAAAACTCATGTTTACTCTATTTGTTATTTTACTACTGGTGGTTTTGTTGGTCTTGTTACTGGACCACCTTCTTCAGTTGTTACTTCTTCAGTTGCTACTGGTTTTGTTTCTTCTCTTTTCATAATTCTATTTATTTATAATTGATTGGTAAATTTAACAAATATCTATTACTTTCCATTGATATGTTTCAAAATCTGATGGAAAAAATAATGATCTTTTCATAGACATAGTTTTAACCATTTGAAGTTCATGCTCATAACGATAACCAAACATGCTACAAATATCATGTTTATCATCTACTTTTATTTTAAAATTGCAAAAACTGAAACGTCTATTGAGTAATGACTTAATACCATTGATGAAATCATATTTAATTTCACCAACCCTTTCTACTCTTTGCATTGCATTATAAAATGCAACATTTATTTCTTCTTCAGACTTATAAGAACGTCTTATAACAAAATCAGTACCTTCTTTCTTTGCATATTCTTTAATACGTTCAGACAATCTTGCTGGATGTACTCCAGGTGCATTAGAATCTACACAAAATAAAACACCTGATACTTCCATGATGATAAGAAAATGAGTCCAATATGCACCTTTATCACATTCTTGAATTATCTTAGATACAGCTTTTTCACCATGAACTAACATAGTATCACCATGTTTCATTTTTGGTCTAAGTCTTGTATATTTTTCTTGAATATCTTCCATAATAAATTAATATTATTGTGTTTACATAATTAATAACTTCCGTTAATATAGTTTTCAATAACTATTCTGATTGAATCTTTTAATTCCTGAGTGACAGCAACTGTAACATTAACTTTGTTTAATTCATTCAAAGCGGTTTTCCAACGTCCTTTCAATCCCGCAACTTCTACTTTTTCAAAAGCACTTTCAATTTCAAATAACTGTTCAGATGTAATGTAATCAGGTGAATCAATCGGAAGTTCCTTTTTGCTTTTCAAACTAATCATTAAATTAGTTGCTAAGTTTTCAAAATCTAATTTTCTTTTTTCATATTTGTCAAACTCTATTTGTTGGAGAGTTAAGTCAAACGCTCCATTTTCAATCGAAATTATTTTTTCAACACCTTCACTATTCACACCAACAAAAGATTGTTTATTTATTGTTAAAATAGTGATTAAAGAATCATCGCCAATTAACTTAATTGTGTCTCCTTCTTTGAATCTATTATTAAATTGTCTTATATCCATAATTAAAATATTTCTGATAAATGTTCAGCTACTATTGTCGTGTCTCCAGCAACAGCACCTATACTTACAATTAATCCCATAACATCATCAGTACCCGTAGCACTTGAAAAAACTCGACCATTTGTCACAGATGATGGGTAAGCAAAATTACCTAAAACAGTTAATTGACTTGCGATACAACTATGAATTTTCAAACCTTTAACATACACTATTGCAGTGTTTACTGCTGTATTTCCTGCTGTACCTATGAATTTATTAGCTGACACAGTACCATCTAAATGTGTGACACTCATCGCTGTTACTAAACTTGGTTGTAGAGTATAACCAATCGTAACGTCTGCTCCAGAATTATTAGTCATAGGGTAATGGTTTTCACCTATCCATTTAGAACCGTTGTACGTAAAGAAATCTAATAAATCACTGTTCCATAAACGAAAACCGCTTGATACAGATAACGCTTCCATTTGCGCAATAGTATAGCCGTTGTTTTGAGTGTTTGGAACTGTAACCACACCTGTAAACGTTGGAGAAGCAATTGGAGCTTTTAATGCTAAATTTGCGATTGTAGCAAATATGCTAACAGTCCAATCGTAAACGCTCTTTACACTAGGATATTTAATATCACTTGCTTGATCTGCTGATAATGTAGTACTTTTGTTTGCTGAATTTTCAGCTGTAAAGCCTAAAGAAGCTTGTTTTGCAGCTAATCTGTTAACTAAATCATGCGCATCGGTTACGTTAGCTTCATGATCTGATAGATTTTGTTCCACAGTGTCTATGCTATCAGTCACAGATGTGTTAAAAGACTGTCCTACGAATGCTGCTAAATAAGTCTCTACTGCTGCTTCATTACCGATTACAGAACCAGCTTCATTTTGAAGAGTTGCTGTTTCAAAAAATAATGGTAATTTAGTGTATATATCCACTAATACTGTCACTCCATCTTCAAAGTAGAATCTACCAGCTAATGTTGGAATATATTCTTTTTTTGTTAATCCTCGATCTATTACAATCGTAGCACCTTTTCTATAAATTTTCATATTCTTATCTTTAACAATGACTTTAATTTTTTGTAAATATAATTAATCATTAGATTAATCTTTTCAAATAATGCAATTATTACAACTAATATAATAGCGACTATATCAAAAGGATGTTTAACAACTTGTCCCCATATAATTATTAAAGTTATCACGACTTAAATATAATTACTGTTGATTTTATTGACTTGAAAAACATCTTAAATTCATTAAACAAATCAATTGGTAAATCACTACAATTAACGACAATGTCATTATTAAATGTAATTGTATTAGTTGTATAAACGCTTGTAACTATTGTATTTATACTAATATTATACAATTCTTCTAACTCATTTTTATACTTTATAAATGTATTTTCATAAGGTAGGTTAAGCGTTGTTAAATCTGTAAACTCAACCATCCATACAAGGTTAATAAAGTCTAATTTTATATATTGGATTATCATAATATTTAATTTGGATATTGATGTCCAGCACCTGAATTATACATATCTAATAAAAAAGTAGCGTCTTTTTCTTCATCCCAAAAAGATATAATATCCATTTCGCCATTGAAAAAGTAAGAGCCAACAGTTGGTAAATTACCAAACACTTGCGAAGGACTAGCCCATGAATATTCTAACGCACTATTTACCGTTTCAGAAAGCACACCGTTTACATATACTTTATAATTAGTACCCGCTAAATGTGTAAATGAAAGCATGTACCAAACTCCTGTTGATAGAGTTGTCGTATTACAATACGCTGAAGCTACAGGCAATAATATTCTAACTTTATCCGCTCCGTTAGTAGCTATAAACCCACCTACATCTGCATAATCTAAATCAAAAATTCCAGCTGTATTAAAACTGTTTATTTTTACCCACATATTAATAGTAAAACTACCACTTGGAATAAATATATTAGCTGGTAAATTAGCTTGATCATTAACTCCGTCAAATACTAAACTTTGATTTATAACGCCTGTCCCATAACTAGGCGATCCGATTAAAGTTAAATCAGCAGTATCTATAACATCATTAGGAGAATTATCAAAACTCCAAGAATGAAGACAATTATTCCATCTAGGATTAACAGGTAACGCTGTTTGTATTAAAGTTCTATAATATTGACTCATAACATTATTGTATTATCCAATATTCAACTGTAGTTCCTGAAACCCATTCAGCAAATATAATATTCAAACTTCCTCCTACATAAGTTCCTGTACCTCTAGGAATCCATCCAGCTGGATATGTTGGTTCAATTGCTTTGTTATGGTAAATCTTTTGAATAGTTCCAATTTTTGCCAAATTCAAATCTTCTGTTAAATCATCAGCTGATGGACTTGCTGGACTATTCCAAGTTACAGGAACAACAAAACTAATTACAGAACCAGTTGAATCAATTGCTCTACGACCAAAAATAGTATCAAAATAAGCTAATAAATAAGTTTTGAATTGTAACCATGAAAACTTCTTAACCATTGTGCTTGCTGGATCAGTCACCTCAATCATAGTTGTATCTAATGGAGCTGGGGAAATTGCTAGATTATTAATAAAATCTTGCTCTGTTGTAGCTGTAATTGTCGCTTGTTTATTATTAAGTTGTGTTTGTATTGAACTCGTTACACTTTTAACATAAGTTAATTCTGTCAAATTTGGGTATGTTACAGTTGGTAAACTTTTAACTTTACTATTTGTATCAAAAGCTGCTATAGTCAAAGGAGTTTCTTGAATAATTGTAAGTTCGTCAACAATTGGAGCTGATACACTACCATCTAACTCAATAACAATTATTTCATTTTTATTATTTTTATAACATAATTTACCAGTATCTTTACTTTTATATATTTCTATTGATGAACCATCTTCACCGATAGCTTCTCTATTTAATTTTTTAGGAATTTTCATATTATAAATTTGATAAGTTATTTATTAAATTTTTCATTTGAGTATAGGTAAATACATTATAATTAGTTGTGTCAGTAGAAATATCTCTAGTGTCGTATTTATTCAAAAGTAATAATTCTCTACGAAACATTTTTAATTTTTCTAACTTATCTTTACATATTTCCCCATATTGAATACTTTGTACATATTTAATTGTAAAAGTATAAAATTTCTTTTGAAGATTCCAAACTTTTAATTTAAAACATAACTCTGGAGAAATGTTATTATAATCAGTTATTATTAAGGAATCACACATGGTTAATATATATAAGTAATTAATATAGTTCCTCTGTTTACCAATACTGAATTGTAAAAAGTATTATCAAATTGACCAGTTCCTAATCTTTCTAAATGAATACCGCTACCGTCAATTAAAACTACTCCTCCTTGACATGTTCCAGCTACTTGGACATCTAAAGGAAAATAATCAGCACTATCATCTGCTTTAATGATAACTGAAACATTTCTGACATTATCTAAAACAATACCACTAGGTAAAGGTATAGTAATAGCACCTACTGAATCCATATCCCATGCTCCAATAGGAATACTTTTATGTTCAACATTATTACTATTTCTTGGTGTAAAATCAACAACTATTACATCATCTGCTGTAAAAGTACCGTTTGATTGAATATGAGATACTGTAAAAGTATGATCAGCACCATTATCAACTGCTGCTGTAATTCTACCATACCAAAAAATATTACTATTTGATTTTTTATATATCTTCAATAATCCAAAATGATCAGTAGTAGCTATAGTGTTTGAAAAAGAATCTAAAAAGGCATCTAAGTCAAGAGATGCTGAGTTTGTATCATTAATATATATTTGAGTAACACTTGCTAATGTAACATTGTTAAATCTCATCTCTGTAGCAATAGGATTTGCGGAAGTACCAGCATCAAAAATCCAAGTAGATGAAAAACCTCCTGGTTCTCCAACTGCACCAGTAGCACCATTTGTACCATTTGTACCAGCACTACCTGTAGCACCAGTATCACCAGTATCACCTTTAAATAATGTTATTCCTCCACATTCATCTTCGCAACCACATCCACTCATAATATAATAATTTTAAAATTTAACAATTAGCAGTCTGAACAACCACAACTACAATCAGAAAAAGTTGTACATAATTTTGATGCTTCAGCTAATAGAATATTCACAGATGTGAAATCAGCATTGCTGAATGCAGTCATAATTCCATATTTAAATATTTCTAATTGATCAAATACTTCTTTATATTTAGTAAGTTTTTTACCAGAACAAAGATCTGACATTTTAATTACTAATCCTCCCATACAATTACAAAGATTACACATGAAAAGCTCATACTGAGGTTCATTAGTATAGATCTTAGGACTTATTCCAACTTCATATACTATTTTATATACTCCATCTAATTGTGACCAATTGAGATCTGTATATGCTTGAAAAGTAGGAGGTGTATAAGGAGATACATCAGGATAAACATTTATAGTACCATTAAACATCACGATTGTTTGAACCAAAACGTCCGATAAATCATATATTTTTACATCAGCGGATGTAATAACATTGGTAGTACCATTGAGCGTACTCCATCCTCCAATATTATTAACAGCATCATAAGGATTTGTTTTTTCCCATACATTTATTTTCTTACATGTATTGGATATATTTAATGATATTTTAGGAATAAGTGCCATAATATATTTTCTATTGTTTTACAAATATAATAAAAAAAACAATAGCTCACCACCGACAGCAAAATTAGTGATGAGCTACTGATACACTTGGGAGATCTTTATGAAATCTGATCGAAATCAGCTACAGTTCCTCCTAAAGCTACTACTAATGCATTTTGCGTAGTAGAAGCAAGGATTACACCTAAAGTTGTTTGATCTAAATTCAAGTATATAATAACAGAACCTTTAGCATTGAATGTTGATACTAAATCACTAACTGATTCAGTCCAAGCAATTTGATATGCTGAATATTTGTTTGTATTTGTTGCACCATCAGTCGCAGCTGATTGAGTAAATGCAAAACGAGGAGTAGGAGGAACACCCATCATTTCATTTTGACCTTCGAAACCGTAAGTCATATATTCATCCATTGCAACTTTTTGCCATACACCTACACCATCAAATGCTCCAGTAACTTTAGATACTAAAGTTGTAGGATCAGAGAATGATACGCTGAAACGGTTTGAGTAGTAGTTTCTGAATTTATTTACACTGAATACATTTTCTTTTCCAGTAAGTCTAACTCCCATTGAAGCAGCTAAAGCAGCAGCAGCAGTAATGAAGTAAGCAGTAGTCCCCAATAAAGAAACATCAGCTTTTAAAGGACGATCTAATGTTAATACACCACCAGCAGTAGAAGTCACAGTTGTAGCAGTAACTTTAAATACTTCAGCAGAAGTAGCAGTTCCAATTCTAATCAAATCACCTACAGCAATTGCAAACATAGTATTATTTGAACCAGTATCAGTCAATGTAAGTGTTCTTGTACCAGCAGTACCGATAACAGTATCAGCAGCAGCTCCAGTAGCTGAACCAGCATCAGAACAAACAACTTCAAATTTCAAATAACCATTTCCTGGTTCATCAGCAAAATTCTTTTCACCATTTGCAGCTAATCCAAACGCTAATTCAACATCTGTTCCACTAGCATCAGTTTTGAACATTGCAAACAAATCTGAAGGTTGAGATTGATTTGCTTGATCATTATCTCTTTTACGAATCTTAATGAAATAATTCGTGTCATTAGCAGTAGGAAGTGCTCCAGTACCAGTTGCAGGATTATATCCTACTGTTGTTACTTGTTGTTTAGCAGATCTATGTGCTCCAATAGTTTTTGTGATTCTTGCTTGATTAAGAATCGGTGTTAATAATAAAGGTTTATCAGTACCTTGACCTTGAGCAATTCTAAAGTCTTGTCCAGTAGTCAAAGTAGAAAGTCTTCTATTTCCTAAATCTACTAAAACCAATCCTCCGATTGCAAGATTTGCTGGTGTTACCAATGCTCCAACAGCAGGTAATGTAGATGTTAGTACGGATGCCTTACCTACTAGCGATGTTGTAATGTTTCCATTTCTTCTTAAACTCATTTTGTTTTTTATTTAATTGTTACTATTTATTCTAAATCCTTAGATCCTTCTATATTTTTCAATGTTTGTTCTTTTACTCTAGTCATCATTAAATTAACAGCGATGTCTATAATTGTTGTATGTGTTGATTCGTCAAAGATACAATTTCTTCTATTAGCAACTATACTTCTGTCTACAATTATATCATTTGGTATTCTCAAATAGTTAATAGAATATATATCTATGTTGAATGTACCATCTGTCATTAATTGATGACGTTTCTTTGTTTGTGTTATAGCAGGATTTTCTCCTGAAACTTCTCTTGAAAATACTACTCTCCAAACTAAACACTCACCGTAATTTTTATAATAAGGTTTATGATACTTATTATTTCTTAATCTTGGTATTTCATTATGAGCAGTTATTCTAACATCCCCTTTAATCTTTTCAGTTAAACTATTGCATTTTAATTTATCAATAGTAACTTCTTCATAAATAGTGAACATAAAATCACTAGGTAAATCAAAGAACTTTCCATTTGTTAAAACATCTGTTTGATTAGAAGAAACCAAGAGAGTAGCACCTCTTTTTATCAAGGCACTTAATCCTTGGTTTCTAATTTCATTTTCTTCAAATCCTTCTAGTTTTCTATTATTAAGGTCACTTATAAATTTCTTCACATAAAATGATTGTGCTTCAGTAAGTACAGAAGATAACTCAAAATCTTCATAACCAGGAGAACCAAAACTATCACTACGATCAAGTCTTAATTCCAATTCATCAGCCATTTTATTTGCATCCAAAATTTCTAAGTTTTAAATTAATTATTTTCTACCACTCAATTCAATTAATGATTTTATTCTCAATCTTATATCTTGGTTATCAGGATTTCCTAAGAAATTAATTGTATCTCCTAAATCACCTAATTCAACACCATTATCTAATGTATATCGTTTGTCACCTTTTTTAATAATAGCTCCTACTTCAATACTGTTTTGAACAAAAATCTTTTTTTCGTAAGTTGGATCTTCGATTATTTTCAAGAAACCTTCAGCACTATTCTCAAGTACATTCAATATTTCTGATTCTAACCAATCTTCTGTACGATTAACAGGTACAATTCTACCAATAGATTTGATAAATCCTACCATTTTTGTTTCAGAAGAAGTAATCTCAGCAAACTTAGCATACGCTTTAGCTTTGATTTTACCAGTCTCAACACGTTTAGATATAAGTTTGTTCTCATTAACAATCATAAATTCATACGTTGCTTTCTTTGTAGATTGCTCGTATGAAGGAGAAATTCTACTAACATCTGATAATAAAATCAAATATTTCAACATATCAATTGGTTCAGCAAGATTCAAAGTCATACCTGCTTTAGTGATTGTTACTCTACTTCTTTTGTCAATTTTCCAGAAGTTATCTTCTGTTTTCAAAGTAGTATTTAAATCAACTCCTAACTCTTTTTCAAAGAACTCTTTTTGCGTCATTCCCGATGGAAATTGCACGGCATATTTCTGAATATGGACACGTTTTAAATCATCCAGTATTGCTTTAACTCCTCCTCCAGCATTGAAATCTTTCAATGGAACTTGGAAACTTCTTTTTACTTTATTGTAAATAAAAGCATCTTTCTTTTTATCTTGACCTGCTACAAGTAAATTCGCCCATTTACCTTGAGATTCTACTGGTCTTACAGAAACTTTCTCATCTCTAAGAAATGATCCGTAAATCACTTTTTCAATTTTTTCAGTTTTCTCAACTGTTGCTGTACTTTCTAATTCTTTTCCCATTTTGTATTTTATTATTCTCCGTTGTGTAATTTATTTAAAAACAGTCCTTCAGTTTTTGCACCTGAAGGACTGAGTATTTATTTTGATTATCTAGCTACAGATAAACGTAAGTCAACAATTTTAGTTGGATCTTCAACTAACATACCACCCCATTTAGCCATGTGTACAGTGTATCCATCAATAGCAGAAGCCATCATCTTAGGAGCACCACCTTGCCCACCAGCATTGAAAGGATCTCTCATTCCTGGGATATAACCCCATTGTGTTTCAGGAGTACCTTTTGGTTTAGTTCTGAAAATACCTGAATCTTCACCGTAACCTAATGCAAGGATTCTATGAGATTCAACCAATCCTTTACCATCTGGGTGTAAAGCTGGGAAGTAAGTATCATCATCGAAGAACTCAAGAATGTTTACTCTAATTTCAATACCATTATACCATTGGTAAATGTTGTATTGTGGTTGCATTGCAAATTTAGTGTTTGAACCACCTAAATTACCAGCTGCAGAATTACCTTGTAAGAATTTATCTTGGATAACCACGATATTCGAACCAGCATTCATTTTAGCTTGGATTTGTTTAGAGATTTCAACAGCTCCAAATTCACCAGTAAGCAATTCAATAACACGTCTTCCTCTTTCAATTTTACCAACACCCATATCAAGTAATAACTCTAAATGCCAATCAATGTCATAAGCGTTATAGTAATGAACATTTGATGGTGCAATTTGCTCAAAGAAACCTGAACCAGATTCGATAGAATATTTAGTTTTATCATCTTTGTTCAAGTAAAGGTGATCGGAAGTCCAGTTACGTTTACCATAAAGTTGCATTCTTGCGAACATTTCTTCATGTTGATGCTTAGCAACCATATCTTGATAGTTGATCCACATTTTCTCTGATTTACCGTTGAATTGGAAGTTGAACTCTAATGGTTCATTATCTCCTTTATCAATAACATTACCAGCAACTTCATATTCCATTCTCATCATTGACATTCTATTTTCCATTCTCCAAGGAGATGTGAAATTAGGTTTAGATCCTTGATAAGAAAGTGTAGAAGGTGTAAGACCATAGAATTTAGAGAAACGCATTCCGATAGCTAATTCCTCAGAAGGAACAGATAAACTAGAATTACTTGTAACCAATTCTACTTCGTATTTAAAACGAGAACCAGCATCTAAAGATTTTTTCACTAAGTAATGATAATCATCAACTTCACCTTTTAAAACATCAGTTTCAGTAAACATTGCTTCATCAAAAGTCAATAAGAATCTTTCTCCATTTGCTCCTACGTTAGAAGGAAATGTTCCAGCAGAAATAGATAAACCTGAAATAGTTTCAGCATCTACTAATGGAAGATTTTTATTGTGTTGTCCTTGCAACATCCAGTTATAGAATCCGTTTTCTTGCTCCATTTCCTTAACAGGGAAGCGATCAACGAACTCACGTAATTTACCTTGAAGATTAACCTTATAGATTTCTCTGATTAAGTTATTAATCAACTGAGGTTTTTGTTGATACAATGAGTAGAAATGGTTATCTGTAACCAAACCATTGTAATCAACTGCTTCGAATTTTTGTAACGGAAGTAATTGAGCCATTTTTATTTTATTTATTTATTTATATTAAACTTATTTTTTCTTTTTTGTTTCACCAAAAGCATCCTCTAACCAATTTGCAAGATCTTTTGTTTTATCAGAAGATCCATCTAATGCTGAATTTCTACCAATAGGTCTTGTATCATTTTGAGCAATTACTTTATCAAGTTCATTGACTGCTGCTGTTTTCGCAACATTTTTTAATTTAGAAATATCTGGTTTAAAATTACCAGCTTTATCCATATTAAATAAGCCAATAGAATCTAAATAGTTGATCATTAATTCGAATCCTGCTGGATTTTGATGTTGTTTATACATCAATGAATTATATTGTCTACCATTTGCATCTGTGTGAACTGGTTTGATAATATTATCTCTCAGTTTATCTTTAGCAACTTTATTTAAAGCAATCCCATCAATGAATGATTCTTGAGCATCTATTGATTTAATTAAATTATCAAATTTTTGAGTTGCAACCACTTTATCTTTTTCTATTGACTCCAGTTTAGAAGTTCTAGCTTTATCAACATATTCAGTAGCTTCTTTTCTAAGATGAGGTAATGCTTTAGAAGCTTTATCATCTAGTTTACCAAGAGCATCAGCATCTTCTATTTCTTCATTTGCTTCTACTGCTGTATAACCTTTAGCCAATAGAAACTCTCTATAAATAGTTTTTTGCAATTCAACATTATCAGATAATGTTTCGGGTGTAATAGTGTCAAAGAACTCTAATTTCTTAGTCATCTCAATAGCAATATCGTCTGAATCAAATGCGTTTTCAATTTCTAAAAATCTCTTTTTATCTTTTGAAAGACTATTTTTCCATTCTTCTTGTTTACTGTCAAACTTTTTAGATACTGTTTTTTCCATCAAGGCTTTAACTGTATCAAACGATCCTGGTAATTCTTCTAGTTTATCTGCTTCATCAAGACTCAGAACACCTTCTTTTACCATTTCGGATAACAATGCTTTATATACAGATTCTTTTCTATCTTCATCAAGATTAGTACTAGAATTTGTACTTACATCAGTGTTATCAATATTTCCTTCAACCGTTGTATCAGGATTTTCAATTATTTTACTTCTATCTGGAGGTAAAATTTGAATAGTATCATCATTTACCAATTCTTCAGTAGTATCACCTTCTCCCGAAGCAATACTTTGATTTAATTCTTGAGCACTCATTATCTGAACACCTGCAAATAAATCATCATCATTTCCATTTATCATACTTTGCTGTCATTAATTGTTTACAATATTACATTTATTTTACTACTTTACTTAAATCTTAGTAGTATTATTACTTTTTTAATCTAGCTACTAATAGCTATTTATTAACAGGTTTATTATTTAGTGATTGTTTTTTCAATAATTCGTTTGCTAAATTTGTACGAGTAGTTTCAGCAAGTTTAGCTTTTTGAATTTCTACAGAATCTGCTTTATATTTTTCATCTATATCAGTTCTACGCACATCTAAATAATCACCAACACCATTAGAATCAGTATCTGTCTGAGCTGTTGTACGCTGATGTCTCATATCTGTACCAAATTCATTCATTCCAGCAATACGTTCTTTAGATTCTATTTCTGCATATTTTACATTACGATCTTTTTGATTTTCTAATATCAAAACATCTTGTTGAGTTTTTGCTAATTGAGCAGCAGCTTGATTGTTTTTATCTTGTTGCTCGTAATCCATTTGCTTAGCTTTATCTTGTTGTTCCTGAATGTCTTTAGCAGAATCCTCAAGACGTTTACGAACTTCTTGAACAGATTCAGATTGAGCAATAGAAATAAGATCACTGATTTTAGCTTGACCATTTTGAATAGCAGCTTGTGCTAATTGAGTTAAATCAGAATATAATTTAGTATCATCACTAGAATCAGAAACATGAAGATCATAATCAGAAGCACAGAACTCATCAAAATTTTCTACCAGTACTGATTCCATATCATTCAGAATCATATATCCTTTTTTAGGATTATCTTTATATGCGAATTTACAACATTCTAAGAATCTACTTAAAGCACGTTTTCTAAAATTAGCATCAATAGCAAACCATTTTTCAGTAATATGAGATGTTTGAGTAACTTCTCTTTCAACATTACCAACTGATTGACTATTTTGGATCTGACCTTCTCTAACAGAAGATACACCAGCAATTTTACCCATTGTATTCTCAATGTCCAATAATAAATTAGTGTACATTTGAATAGCTGAAGGATCACCAATAGTTACATTAGTTGCTGTCAATGTATTAAAAGCACCTGCAGATTTTCCTTGAGAAGGTCCTTTTAATATTTCATTAGTAGGATCAAGCCATGCAATTTTATTTACAGTAGCGTATCTAATCCATTCTTTCGGGTCCCATCCAGAAGGAACTAATGATTGATTGATTGCTGCAAAACTTCCTTTATATGTAGCAATTTCTAATTCTCTTTTATAATAAGCAATATCATAAGAATATGCTAATGGTTTCATTATATCAGAAAGAGATTGTACTTTATAATCATTTGTAGAATTTACAGATCCTACATAATTAGGAGCACCTTTAGATCTATTAACCATTGATTTAGAAGCAAAAGGAATTGGTCCAGAATCAACAAGAATAGAATCTCCTATTTGTGTTGACTGTAACCATTCATTTACCCAAATCCATGTTACTTCTTCCCCTAGATCTTTTTTAACAATATATTTATCATCAACGTAATCATATTGTTCAGAACCATCATGTTCATCGAAGTATTTTCTTTTTCCTATTTTTCTACGACTTCTCCAACAAGCTTTTAATACTCTTACATTACCTGCCGTATCGAACGCTCCAGCAAAAGTTGCAGAACCTTGTTGGTTAGGAAGAAATAAATTTAACCCATCTACATCCCCAAAACGACCATCTACAGTCATTGGTTGATTTAATCCAATAGCACTTGAAGGATTCGCTTTTTTTCCTCCTTCAAGGAAATCAATATCAGCTTCTTTTAATTTATCCCAGTAATCATCAATTACTTGTCCGACACTAGAATATCCATATTCGACAATTATATCAGCATCTTCAATAAACATTGAGTTACTACCAATAGTGAATAAGTTTTCAGTATTTACTTTACGCATTACTGGTTCACCACCTAATACACCACAATAAACAATTTGCTCACCACCTACAAGTAAATCTTCAAATGTTCTAAGAAAAGTAAAATCTAAATTTTGATCTTTAAATTCTTTCTTCAAAACTTTATTTGCTGTGATTTCAGCAATATCTTGAAAGTCGTATGATTGATATTTTTTAAATGATTCTAATCGTTTTTGTATTTCTTCTTGTGAAATTGAAGTATTCTGAATCATGTCTAATAACTCAGCATCTAATTCATCTTTTAATTTTCCTTCTTTTCTGGAAATACCATCCTTATCATTAGCTGATAAGTAAACTCTGAAATCATGTTTACGTTTAGAATATTCCCCTAATAATAAATTAATCTTATTATTTTCTATTCCTATATGTTGAAAGGAAGCTGGTAAGGTTGATAAATCTAATTGGTCAGGATTTATAAATCTTTCAAAATCTGAAGGATTTATTATATTAGATCGTAGATTATAGTTTATTCTTTTGTTAGCAAATGAATTTCTTAAACCTTTATCTGCTGATAAAACGTGTTTAGCAAAATCTATATTCTTTTGATACCAATCCTCATTCTTCTCAGCATCAGATAACTTTTGTCTTGGGAAATTAATAATACCTCGAAAACCAGAATTTTCCATATAATAATTATTTATTGTAAAAATACAAATTTATATAATAAAAAGTTAATTTATTCTATCTATCTGCGTTTTTCTTAAAACTCCCATTTTTTTAAAGTAATCACTTTCCAGAAATCCTTTAGCTTGTTCTTTAAGATCTGTAGATTTTTTTAACATTGTAGCATCGTGCCACATTAACATACCAAGACTAGAAACCCTATCAAAGTTACCATGAATATTCCATGAAATAAGTTCTCGAATACAAGCAGTAGAATATAATGTCTGAAGTACTATTTTCTCTGAATTTACAGAAACTAATTCAGCAAGCCATGATTTAATAAAATCTCTAGCAGTACTATTCACCGTTTGAGAAGCATTAATTCCTTTGGATGTATTTGTTCCTTCTTTGTATGTATCTGAATTTCTTAATTGGTATGGAGTATCAGCAAGTAAGTAAGTACATTTCTTTTGAGTAAAATAAGTATATAGACCAGGAAGATTTTGCTCATACATTCCAGTAGCTTTATAATACATTAATAGTTTTCTACATATTTCATAAAAGTCATTTGGATCATCTGTACGACCAGTGTATTCAGCCACTATCTGACGAGTAAATCTATTCATGATAAATATAGAAGGAAGTGAATCAGTAGTCGCTCTAGCCTTATCCACAACGTCCATTCCACCTATATATGTTCCATGAGGAATTACTCCTTCATCATTCTTTTGAGGTTTCACCCAAATTTCAACACATCCTTTTTTATCTTCACCTTTTGATATTGGAAAACTTCGAATAGGTCTAGCATCTTGCATAGTTTCAAAACTCACAGTATCATCTTGCTCAAATACCAATCTACCTTTAAAAGAACTTTCTACATATTTTGCATATATTCCACCTTCAACTTCTGCCAACTGTTCTTTTAATAAAAGTGTTGGGAAGTAAGAACCTTCTACTACTAGAAATGCTTCAGATGGAAGTATTGGACCATTTACAATTTCTGATTGATATACAATAGCATCTGGAGCTTTCTTTGCTTCTTCTCTACGAATATCTACAGATAATTTTGCTAATGATTCATCTGTTATTTTATTTGGACCTAGTTTGAACTCATTTAATGTTAACCAGAAAGGAACAAAGTAGCCAATGTTTCCACGGTTCTCATAAATGTCTTCAAATGCAATACAATTATAATCATCAGGATTTCTGAATATAGATTCAGCATAAAGAGCAGCACGTCCAGAAACAAGTCCTCCTGTTCCTAATGCCCAAATAACAAGATTCTTTTTTTGTTTTGATGTTTGAATCCCTTCAATAGCTCCCCAAGATTCTTTAATATTATAATGGAAACCAACCTCATCCAAAGCAACTAAATTAGGACGAGTACCATTCGCAGCTAAAGGATTATCTTTAAATGTTCTATGTCTTAAAAATGAACCAGTTCGAGATACCAATTCTTTATTGGACATTGATGATCCTGTATAATTTACCATTAAAGGAGATGGATAAAAAGCATCTCCTATTCTATAAGAACCAGGATAGTAATCAAAAGCAGTTGTGCACTTTTTCATTAAAGGTGCTGAGTACTTTGTATCAATCGCCCCTACAATAGTATCGGATGCTAAATATTTTTTTATTTTCTTTCGTTCTAAATAAACATCATAATCAGTTGCTCCATCAAATAAAAAGTTATGATCGCAAATACCACTAGTACCATAAGAATTATGTGTTACAATATAATCTTCGGTTAAATATAAATGATCATTTGAATCAACTGTTATACAGAATTGTTCTTGATTAGACTCTAATTTTTTAATATTTTTTATTGCAACTTTATTGAATAATGATTTCACACCTTGTCTTTCTTTTTTTCTAGACATATAAAAGATTATATTATCATTGGGTGTTATGTGTAATCTGTGAGATATATGATTACACATAACAAGGTGTCCTTGTATTTCATGAATCCTGCTAACCCTGTCATCTGGTTTTCCAATTTTACATCTAATACCTAATGATCTAAGTACTTCAGCTAAATCTTTTATTAATGTCAAGGATGTATTTGTAAATTCACAACCACCTTTTCCACTAACTGATCCATCACTATCCATCAAACCTCTGACTATTTCTAATCGTTGTTCTACTGAACCATATTTATATTCAGTTGGTATAAATTTATTTATACATGTTACACTAAGTTTTAATTTTTTAATTGCTTGACGTAATGGATTTGTTTTATCAGGTATTGAAGGTGCTCCAAATCTATTATTGAACTTTTCTCTTGGTCCTCTATATACTATTGTATAATTACAAATAGTACTTTTATCTAATTTGAGTTCGTACTCAGGAAGAAGTTTTCTAAATCTATCAATAGTTTCATCATCTAATGCTGCTATTTTAGGAGTTTGTGTGGTCATTGTACCATCACCTAACAATGCACCTAAAATATACGGATGTATTGGTAAATCTTTTTCAATATGTTGCGTTACTGGAGATTCTGGAATATAATAATTATACACTACTCTATATCCTAAATCTGTACATACACCTTTATTGAAAAGTTCCAAAGTTGATAAAACTTCTTTTTTATCTTTTCTTCCACGTTTAGTTACTTCCCATAAATGTCCTTCATGACAATAAGATTTTCTACCATCTTGAAATTCTACTTCCCATACAGGTTGTTCACCTTGAGGATGTTTCTGTAGAACTGTAATAGGTGATCCAGTTGAACTAATTACTTGATCTCCAACTTCTATATCACGCATTAATTTAAATCCATCAGGAGTATAGATTTTCGTAAACCACGGAGTTGCTTTCCCACCACCCCTACTCTGGATCGAGAAGAAATGTTTAGCTGAATTTTTATATAAAGGTTTACCTAAATTCTTACCTTGGTGTTTTCTAAGATAATCACGAGCATTAATATATGTCTTAGAATCTGCTTCTGCTTGAGTAATCCTTTTCAATTTTAATGATACTTCTAATTCAGGACCATATTTTCTATCACATGTAGTATCTGTATCAAATTCAAATCCTGAGAAACCTCTACATTCTTCATAGTACAAAAATAACTCCCAATCAATATCTCTAAGGAAAGGAAGTCCCACTGCTTGAGAAACTGATGATTCGTCCTCAAATAGAATATTATGAAAGTTGATATAATAGTAAAGAGGTCCAGGCATCCATTTACCACCAACCCAATATCCTTCAATACATCTTCTTTTCTCACCACCCCAAAATTCTTTACGATCATAATATTCTAATTCTGGATGAAAATTAGGAATCTCTTTAAGTCTGAAGTTTGAGTTTTCTATCATGTTATTTAAATATCATCTGAATCAGATAATGATTTTATTGATTTACCTTTCTTCTGTGTTTTTTCTTCTTCATATTCTTTTTTGATTTTAGAATAATCAGCAAACATCTTTGGAGTATTGGCAAGAATACTATCTAAGTTTTTAAGTTCAGTAGCATTAACTTCACCATTCTCACCAGCATCCATACAACTAATGTACATCTTTTTTAAAGATTTATCTCTCATTGTCATTAACTCATTCCAATTCTGTAATGCTTTCTCAGCAGCAGTTAAAACAATATCTTTATACGCATAAATTAAATCTTCATAGTCATCCCAATCAAAGTCAGGATCTTTTAAAAAATTTTCGATAATGGATTTATCTTTCTTTGGATCATTATATAAAATAGAATCTGGATTCACTAATAAATAAATTGCCCACATTATTTTAGAACTTGACCCTTTATTTTCAGATTCATCACCTTCATAAAATTTATTAAAAATCATGTGTATGTTAATACCATGATTTTCTTCCCAAAAATTACTCTCCAGATTTACTACCATTATCTTTATTTTTTCTCTTTTCTATTCTTATTTCATTCATCTTATTCATATATTTCACATTAGGATAAAATCTACCTAATCCTAGTACACAAACTGTTTTGTATTTATCAGGTACAAATAAACCATCTTCTTGATGATTATCATCGACTATGATTTTCTTTATAGTTTTAACATACGATTCCCAAGCTTCAACTGCTTTCATGATTGGAATACCATGTCTTTGAGCAACTTCTCTTATTATTTCATCTTGTCGAGATAATATCACAGTATTTTGCTTAACTACATTTTTCATTATTCAGGTTGTATTAATTCATAACCAGTATCAAACATATCTTCATCTACATATCCTTCAACAGGACCAGGAGGAACATCATTATAAACTTCTTCATTTACTTCGTCATTCACAATAGTTTTTTCTACTATTTGCGAAGATTGTTCAATAATAGGTTCTATATTGTGAGTTTGAACATTATTAGTTCTTACAACAATTGATTTATCTAAGATTATTTCTATTTTAAAACCTTGTTCATCTGGTTTAAATAATAACTCAGGATGAACAACACCATCTTCTGTTAGAATAGGACCACCCATAAAAGTTTTATTTCTCATTTTACCAAGTATTCCATTAAATTGCTTTTCTGGAATATTCAATAAATCTCGAATATCTTTACGAATATCTTTACTTAAAATAAAACGTGCTCGCTTCAGTTCAGGTAAAGCACTGTACTCATGATTTAACTTTATCAATTCAGATAACACATCAATTTCTTGAGGTGTCAGCTTAATAATAAAATTAAGTATCGTCAAAATTTGTCGATATATTTTATCGTCATTTGAAGATATGGGAATTATTCTATTTACCATTTTCCATTTTTCTAATTGAGTTCTGTAGGAGAATATCACTATTGATTAATTTTCCTAAATGATCCCAAGTACTAGCAGAAGTTCTTAAAAATTCTGTCATTACTGAAATCAAAACATGCCATTCCATATTCTTATGATCAATATTAGCAGGACGTTCAAATTTAAATTGTTGAATAACTCTTTCAGGATAAACTGGCTCTTTGTAAATTAAATCAAAAACCCATCCTTGTTTTCCATCTGGAAGATCTACAGAATAAGATTTGTATTTAAATACAATACCATCATTTACAGATGAACTTGTAGCATCTATAAATACTTTAGCCATCATTTCTTTAGCTACTTTCACTTTTGTTTGCATCCCTAATTCTGCCATTTTATTTATTTATTTGTCTGATAACTCTCCCAAGTATATCAGTAACGTTACGAATTACAATGAGAATATTCCCATGTTTAATTTATACCTACCTCTTGATCCATCTTTCAATATTAATTTTCTATCACATAATGATTTCAAATGTTTATCTAAAGAGGATGGTGAGATTTGTAGTTTATTAACAATTATTTCTTTATTTATTAAATCAGCAAACCATACATTTCTTTCACTATCTGATTGATTGATTATGTAATATAAAATATGAAAACTATGATCTTTCGATAATAGTAAAATACTGTCCTTGGTATCTAAATAAACTGAAATCATTTTTCTTTTTTTAACATAAAACTTTTTCATTGTAGTCAAATGTATGAATATTTTTTCACAAATATACAATAATAATCGAATCAAATATAATATTTATATTTTAATTATAAATAATTTACAATTTACTTGCATGTTAAATTTATTTCCGATACCTTTGCCTCGTGCGATTAAGCAATTAACAGTAACTTTCTATTGGTAGTTAGTCAATAGAATATCTATACAACGAGTTTCACTGATAATTCTTTTTCTATTGACTAATGTAAACTCATAGTAATTAAATATAAACTCATAGTAATATGGAAAATTTCGAAAAAGATTGTTGGTATAAAAAAGTTTACACTGATCCTGATATGGATTTTTATGATGTATTCAAGTTTGATTTTACAACTTGTAATTCAATATTACATCATACTTGTTTTTATAGATTATCTTTTGATGGTAATATTAAATATTATAAAACTGGAATCACTTTAAATAATAATACAATAACTAAACTAAATGGTAATAGTGTTGGTATTCTAATTTCAGATCATAAAGAAATAATTAAAGACTTAGCTATTGAGAAAGTTGTTGGTAAAATAGTTCCTAATAATTGGGTTAAAATAACATCTAATTATATTTATAAAAAATCAATAGATGTAAAAGAAGAAATAGAATATTTACAAAATATGATTAAATATTTTAATGAGAAAATTGAATTATTAAAAAAGAATTAATGGAAAATCAAGAATTAGAAACAGTAACATTCCAACCTTTACGAAATCAAGTATTGGTAAAACTATATACTCCTAAAGATACTACTGATAGTGGTATTTATATTCCTAGTAGTTTACAGGATGCTCCGATTACTGGTTTAGTAATGGCTATTGGACCAGGAACAAAAACTAAACCAATGGAATTGAAAGTTGGAGATAGTATCTTATTTGGTCAGTATTCAGGTAATAATATTAAGATAGAAGAAAGAGATTATGTTTTGATTATTCAAGATAATGTTTTTGGGATTATTGAAGAAACTGAATAATTATGAAAGAAGGAGAATTGTATTACCTATGTTCAAGCGAAGTTATTCGACATTTCCCAAATGCTGTAAAATCAAAACCATTTAAAAGCGGTTATTCAGTTGATTCAAACGATGTTTATTACATAATTATTCTTAGCGAAATTGAGTTAAAGAATTACTACAAAGATGTAATTGAACCATACAATGCAAAAAGTCACGTAGAAGATATTGATTTTTGGTGTGAACCTTGTATTCCAGGTACACATGATATTTCTAAAGTTACTTTAACGGGGTGCAAACAAAATGGATTGTTTTATGAAATCGGAAATAAAACTGGATTTACAACTGATTACAATCAAGCAATGATTATATATAATCTTTCTCAAAAATTTAATTGTACTCCGATTAAATTAATTTCAAAAATAAAATAATTATGATTATTAAAAATTTAACATTGAATACAGAGAAGATGGTTACTTTCAATCCAAGAGATTTTCCAAATGATATTCAATCAACTTTTAGAATAGATCCTAAATTAGAATCTGAAATTACATTTGAAACAGATCAGGAAAAAGTTCTTTTTGAAAATTATTTACGAAAGATGATGGAAGGATCTATTCCAGTAAACTTTCCAAATAGAATCACTATAAAAAATTTCAAAAGAGTACAAATCCCACAACTAGGATTGTTAATTATAAATTGGTAAAATAAATAAATAAATAAATAAATAAATATCATGGAACAAACACTAGGACAAAAAAGAGTAAAAGCTGAGTTCAATTCAGCAAAAAATGATGTAGTAGATCAAATCAAAAATAAAGCTGCAGAGCTTATTGATTTGCTTGAAACATTAAGATTCACAGAAAGTGGAAGTGGAGAAAGACACAGAGTAATTTCAATAGCTCAGACTGATATTGAAAATGCATCTATGTGGGGTGTGAAAGCTTGTTTTACAAATTAATAAATAAATTATGAAGTGTATATCAATAAAAGAAGTAGTAAGTCAACCAATGACTCGTCAAAAGTACAATGATTATAGAGGTTGGGAATTACCTGCAGATGAAAATGGGAAAGATAAAGGTTTCCTAATTATAGATGAATCATTAAAACATGAATCTTGGGTTACTGCTAAAGTATTCAAATCTTCTCATTTAGAAAATACATTAGAAGATTTCTCAATTCCAGAAACTCCTCATCCAGATCATCAAACAAGAGTGATCAATGAGTTCTTTGAATTGAAAGGTAGAAGTGAGAAATTAGAAGCATTCAATAATGGAGATTTCTTTTTAACATTACCACTTGCAGAACAGAAAAGAATGAATCAACAATTATTAATCATGAAAGCATATCAATTAATTCTAGCAGATAGAATTAAAAACTTTTAATAAATAAAATAAATATTATGAAAACAGAAAATTTAAATTTTGGTCAAGCTGTTGAAGCATTAAAACTTGGAAAAAAAGTTGCACGTATAGGATGGAATGGTTCAGGAATGTTTGCAGTACTTTCTCCAGGTAAGAAACAATTACCAGCAGCAGATTTCTTTAGTCCTCATTTAATGAAACATGCATTATCAATTGGAGGAGTAATGGATGTAAGACCTTCATTCATGTTAAAAACTGCACAAGAAGATGTAGCTTATTGGACACCTTCTGGGAGTGATTGTCTTGCAGAAGATTGGAATATTATAAAATAATATTACTATACTACTATGGAAACCCTGCATTTAATTATACAGGGTTTCTTTATTTTATAACACTTCTTTTTCTTATTATCAAATGTATCTTTTTAACAAAACTTTTATTATATCTCCTAGACTTCACTACCTTCTTTCTCATCACAGTATTCTGCTTGATCATCTTTCTACGTTGTTTCTCTAACGAATCATTATGTATTCCATTAGAAGATATACAAGATGTGAGAATTAAAAAGAGTATTAAATATTTCATAATTCAAATATAATTATTTTCTATTACTTCACTGGAGCTAATAGAAATATATCTATGAGAATTATTATGAAATAAATATTAGAAAACATTAGGAATTGTCATTTGTTTTACAGGTTTTTTCGGAGATACTGTAAGAATGTTACGCTCAGACTAGCACAAATACTGTAGTCAGACTGGAACAAACATTACAATATTAGCTCACTGAATGTTACAATAAGGAAACGGCTTAAAAAACTGATTCATAGTAAGTTATCAAAAGTTACTAGAACATTTATTCCAGTCCATGGTATATATAGGAAACCTATTTTGGTTAACTATGATGTAATTCTAATTTACATTATAGGAGTTTCACCAAACATAGATCAGTTTCCACCATTAGCTCTGCTATAACAATGGTAATAAATTTATAATTTTTACTAAAGAATATCCCTACTCCAAATAAAACTATTATGATGATTACGTTCTCCAGATAATACTTTCTGTATTCCTTTAGTTTTAGAATTAGTTTTGATAGAAGCTTCAACAATTGATTCGAAAGTATTCAATAGTATTTTATTTAAAGAATATTGATATACATATTTTATATTTTTTGAAACAATGATTGAAGGAACAGTATTCGTATAGCTCCATAGAGATCCCCCTATGTTGTTTATACCAGAATCAATAAGATATTTCAAGTTTGATATTTGAGATTGGGAAATCGCTTCTTTGATAGATGGAAATGAATTTAGAAGTTGACCATCTAGTGAGAATTGAAATACTTGTTTTTGACTAGGTGACCCAATTCGTTTTTGATTTCTCAATTGAATATCTTTTTGAAAGAATCTATTAGTGGTCCATAGTAAGAATTGTTTATTGAATATCTTCACTTTACCATTTGTTAACGATTGAGTATGATCAACACTAGTTCCTAAAATAGTAGATGCTTGTCGAATACTTTCAAATACATTTAGAATATTACCTTGTCGATCTGTCAACCATACCCTTTTTTTATTCTTAGCTCTTGATGATTGTAATTTTTTAAATTCTTCTGATGAAGGACCGTTTCGAACAGCTGCTAAATTATAACCTTTAGATTTATTATGAGTATTGAATATTGTGCACCAATGACCTTCTCTTTCTTGAAGTTGATTTTTATCACATAACTCTAGTATTGAAAATTGAAAGTTTTCTTTTCCGTATTTATCAAATGCTTTTTGAAGATGAAAATTACAATGCTTGTTTCTCATTAAATCTGATTGATGAGTCTTCCATCTATTTGAAATATCAACACTACTTCCAATATACATTTTTCTATTTGTGATATTCAATATCATGTAAATCCCTGATTCCATATTTTTATAATTTTTATATTTTGTTTTCACAAAGATACATATAATTTATTGAATAGGGGATATAATTATTACATAAAATTAAATTTTTTATTTTTTTATTATTGTACTCTCTTCAGCAATTTCCACCTATAATAACGACCCCTACTAAATTGTGGGTTGAAAGGCACTGCCCGTACTTGAATATCTGATGATAATGATTTCAGAATTATTCTGAGTCTGAAGTTTTGGATTAACATATTGAGTCAATAGAAGTAAGTACAACGTTTGCGTATTGTTCGGTTCGTTGTATGATGTACTGTTTCATTTGTTATATATTTTAATACATGACATCTATTTCTATTGACCATAGTAATACATCTTGCAGTACTGAACAAGAGCATAGATTATCCATTGGATAAGCTGTAGAATGTATTATGACTAAGGATTAGAGCATCGTGTATGCTACGCAGGTCACATCACAATCATTCAAGCATTACCCATAAACACACATTCAACATTCAATGAATATTGAATAACAATTTATAAACATTGACTATTACACAAAACTTCGTACTAGTCATAGAGTTTATCGCAATCATCAATCCACGTGAAGTAGGTATTGACCATTCAACAACTCTGTAAACAAGAAGTAAACAATCAATTATTTAAACAATTAAAAAACAAGTATTATGAACACAAGAAACGAATTAACATTAGTATCAGCTCGTAAGATCAACGGAACGAAAATCGAGTTAGAGTTCACACAAGTTGTAGTAACAGGTGAAGAACGTCAAGTAAACTTATTATCATTACTTAATGCAAGTGATGAACGTTTTACACAATCAGGTAAAATAACTCATTGTTGGTTATCAGCAGAACCGAGTGATGCAACAGCATTATTCAACATTGACTTCAGTGGTCTTGTTGAGTTAGGTGACAGTATGGAATTGGACGTTGTTGTAGGACAAATTCAAGGTAAAGATATGAATATCCAAATCATTGAATCAACAGATGGTACAGAGTATGAAATTGCAAACATGGACAAATCAGCTAAAAGAGCTGGTAAAGATGGAGCATTCATTCTTACTGCTGAAGGTGCATTTATTTACCGTAGAGCAACAATCGTGTTGGGTGAACCTAAACACTTTGTATTTACAGAAACAGTTCGTCACACACCAGTTGTGAGTGTAGCACAAGCATAATAACAATAGTAGTATGACTTTGATCGGTCATACTACTACTTTATACTATGGTGTAACTAACACAGATAATATGTAAAATGGAGTACTACATTGAGAAGTATTTCCTGAGTTAGTGAAGGGAGTAATTACCCAAAGAAGCATACTTTCCGTGGAGGTTTGAGGATAGGTAAAAATCCTATAAGTATATCAAATTGACAGTATGACCTTGATCGGTTGTACTGTTACTATTTTTAATAGAATCGTAATACTCGAATCTCTACCATTTTTTAAAACGCTGATCGGGCAGGTAGACCATGCAAATACTAGTAGCATGTGAAGGGAGCAAGTATTATGATTCTATTATAAACATATTGGTGAACTGAATCGGTCAATGACCCTTTTCTTTACCTATTGTCACTTGATGACAACAACGTAAAACCTTGTGAAAGGCTGGGACAATATGTTTATCATTAATTTAAAACTTACTAAGATGTACATATTCAAAAAGAGAGATAAAGAGAATACAGAACTATCTGTAAAACTATCTCAAGAAGAACAACGCAATTTAAAGCTCATAGGGAGCTTAATTCCTCACAAAGGACACCAAGTATTCAAAATACATAAACTGTCCTTAGAAGTCAGCAAACCACTATATAAAAAGACTTTAATGTATGATATTAATAAATCAATTAAAGAAAACCTTCCAAAGCTTATTGTTGAAGAAGGTTATTCTTATGTTGTAGCATTAAATAAAACCAATGCTTTGAAGAAATACAATAAAAATGATAACGGATCAAAGTTTAACAAATAACTAAAACTTACAAACTATGAAATACTCAAACTTATTCAAAGGACTTATGATATTCGCTGTATTCTTCAGTGGACTATCATATATAGCATTTTTAGAAAATCAAGTAAATCTATGTGCTATATTACTAGCATGTGTATTGTTCAGTTTTCTGAATGCAATTTATTTACCAAACTCAGATAAATATACAAAAGATGAATACTAAAGAATCATTAGAAGATTTCAAACTACGAGTTGAATTAAAAGTATTATATCTTCTTAAAACAAATACACCAAGTAATGCATACAGAATTAGTGAAATTAAATATGCTTGTGTAATATGTGATCAAGATGTAGATGAAATGAGATTCTGGAGTTCAGTAACAAGAAGATTAAATAATAAACTTAATTGGTTAAAAGCAAATGAATATTAAAACAGTAGGAACATTCGGATTCATTAAGTTTCCGAATGTTAAAGTTCTTCTATTTCCTGAAGACAAACCATTAAATAATTCTATTTCTAATGGTGTAAAGAAAACAATCTATCCAAAACTTGTACAAACAGCACCAAGTAGTCAAGGAGTAACCAAAGCTTATGCTAAAGATTTCTTTTCATACTTCAATTCACTGTTGTATGATGATGTGGTACAATCTAAACTTCAAAGATAATGGATATAGTTTCAAAAATAATAGCAATTGTCTTTACAATATGGTTTATGATTAGTGTTTATTTAATAATCAAAACTGAGGAATCACAATTTGAAAAAGTTGACTATACTATAAGTATTTCTAATGGCATAGTCACAGTAAGAAATGTAGATAATAATGAAGTCATAGGACGTAATGTTTTAGATTCATTAAGTGTAATAATTATAAACGATAACAAATAAAATAACATGAAAACAGAAATTGACAAAATTGAAATCAAAGGAATTACTTATGTTCCTGAAAACTCTATCACACAAAATACTAAAGTAATTGAATTAGATGGTACTGAATCAGTATGGGTTATAGGTAAAAAATACCTTGTACGTACTGTAACTATGATTCAATTAGGAGAATTAACTAGAGTAACTGAAAGAGAATTAGTAATGAAAAATGCATGTTGGGTTGCTGATACTGGTAGATTTTCTACAGCTGTTAGCACAGGAGAATTGAATGAAGTTGAAATGTTTTACACTGATGTTATTATATCAAGAGGTGCTCTTGTTGATGCTGTTGAATGGTTACATAACTTACCAAATAAAACAAAATAATATGTTAGCCACAATAAGTAGAATCGGATTCGAAAACTCACGGTCATGGTCACGGTCAGGGTCATGGTCAGGGTCATGGTCAGGGTCACGGTCAGGGTCACGGTCACGGTCATGGTCACAGTCACGGTCATGGTCACAGTCACGGTCAGTATAAATCAAACATAAATTTAATTCAAAACAATATGAAAACTCAAAACACAAACTCTAAACCATTAAAAGCTAAAGTTGAAATGGCAATTATTCATGCTGAAATCAATCAACATAAAGTTGATATTGATAAATCAGTATTCAAGAAAACTGAAGCTGAAAAGCTAATGTTGAAAGAAATGAAACTTCCTAAGAATCTTGCTAAAGGATTTACTGAAGTTCAATCTCAAAAGTAATTCAATCAATAGAATATTCATCATTGGTATAATCCGTTCTACATACACGTAAAGTGAGGTTATTCGAAACGTGAATAGTAATAATGAATATTCTATTAGTTAACAATATCAAACATCAAAACAATTAAAAATGAAAAAATCAAGATTTATCGTATTAGTAAACTTAGGACATAGAGTTGCTAAAGTAATAGTTCATGCTAAAAATGTAATGAAAGCAATACTTAAAGCATTCAATAAATTCCAACACAAACAAGATAACTTCAATCATTACTCATTGAAAACAAAATAATTATGAAAACAGTTTCAAACAAAACATTTGAGAACAAAATTCAAGTAAATAACCTAGATACTGCTATTGCACGTATTGGTAGACAGTTCAAACTTGATTGTATCAAAGAATACGATGATGTATATCGACAAATACATGGAAAAAGAATCAGTATGGAAATATTTGATTCTCTTTTAGAAGATACTTGTGCTCGTATTGAATACAAAACGAGTATATTGTATAATGACGAGATGATAAGCTCTCAAATCACAAGAAAAATATCTTAAAATAAATGCTAGGTAGTATAATTATTACCTATCTTTGTAAAACTTTTAACCAATAGAAAATATGATATTAACATCCGAAGAAAAAGAAGAAATTATAATATCATTATCAGTAAGATGTGGTTATATAGAAACTGACACTTGTCATCGTGCTAAAGATTTAGCACAAGCAGGTCAGAAAGATGATATAAAAGTATTATCAACTGATCAAATGAGAAAAATAATATTCTTAGAAGATTTAATGAGTAAAATAATCAACAATAAATAATATTACTCTCACGCTGAATAGCAATAATCGTCGAAAGTTTAGTCCAATATAAATCGTTATTGTGAAATCAGATATAACTTCCGTATATGTGGTAGGACATCAACCTACATACGGATTCATAAGTTATATTCTATTGGAAGACGTGAGAGTTTTAAATAAACAGCTAAACATTGATGCTGGGTATGAATTATTGGAAGAATTTAAAATCTAGTGTATAGGTTCGTCAGCTACTGAAAGAGTAGTCTTTGTAAGGGATTTGAGTATGACTTGCACGTCAATAATTTATATCAAAATACCAATAGAAATATTGGATGTATCAACAAGGTGAGATCTTGTTACGTGAAACAAAGATACGTGAGTCGTATGTGGTACAAATGAGTTCTCAGCAATGTGATTAATAAAGTGTCATATTCATAATTGGCAATCTTGAGGGATTCAGTATTAGGAGTACGTATTAATCACAGTGGACCTAAACAGATAACAACTTGATAGGAGAAAAACCTAGATGATGGTTGTTATGCTGTAGGTGCTAGACAAAATGGGGAAGTGGTGGAATTGGTTAGACATTATGATATAAAGAAAAGTACAATCTTTATTAAAGGGTTAATGATGAACGTTTCTTAGCGGAAACTCAGTACTCATTAATTTTACAGGTTCGAATCCTGTCTTCTCTACAATGTATTTAAAATCAACAGTAAATACACAACAGGAGGAAGGTAGCTATGAAATACCTTCCTCTTATTTAAATGAAAAGAAATTATTCCAACATCTATAGATATTCTATTAACTCACAATAATTCAATAACAATGAAAATACTAAGAACCATTAGAAATATAATATTAAGAATATATTATAATCACCAATTGCATAAAATCATTGATAAATATACTTGGAAAAGTTCTGTTATGTATTCAACTGAAGATTGGGAGAAAATAGTAAAATTACAAGAATTAATCAAACAACTTAAAAATAATTAACATTTTATAAACATGAAAATTAAATATAAAATAAGTGAACTTTACAAAGGTCGTATAAACGGATTTCAATGGATTGACGTTTATTCAAATACTAATGAAACAGATAGATTTGGTAGATGGCAAAGAAAATGCTTGTTTAACGGCTTATGCTTAGCGACTATTAGTGGGTTTGTAAAAGCGACTTTGAAAAATTAGAACGTGAACGAGTTGGAATAGTAGATTTTATTGTTCCTAACTTATATTTTCCAACAACAAGAATCAAGTCGCTGGAGGTGTTAACTTTAATAATGTTGACGAAGCTAAAAAATATGTAGAAGAAATGTTTTTTTGATTTCAGAAGTTATATTAACCTATAACGTATCGGTGCTACCCAATGGGCGACCTAAACAAAGTACGTATTTGCGCTTAGTTTGTGTTATCTTTAGTAAAATAAACCCAACATAAATAAACTGAAAAAAAATGGTAAAATACACATCAAAATACAGATTAGTAAAAAGAATATTGTCAGCACCTTTTGTTTTAGGAATGCTGCTTGTAACACACAACTTATTTGTTGTAGTAAGAGTTTATAACTTCATTACAAGAGGTGGTGAATTTATAAACTATGATAATAAAGGAGATTTTAAAGCAATTCAAGACATATTTGAAGAGTTGAAAAAACAAAACGGAATAGAAAATAGATAATAACCTACGTTGGCATTATGGCAGATGCGAGAAATGTTATTTTCTTTTTATTTGCTTATAACGGACGGCGTGTATGAGAGGTTGCGCTGATTCAAGACTAAACCTCCAAAAATTACTAATCATTAAATTAAAAAATTATGTCGAAAGATACAGACCAAGAAAAGCAATCTCTTATACACGATGTTAGTGGTTCATTGCCTTACAATGAAAAGGTATTGATTCACTTATGGTATAATAGAAACCCATCTCACGAAATAAATTCAAATACAGAAGAAGATATGTTTTGGAAAACGGTATTTATGGTAATGCAAGATTATATTAGAGAGGTTGGTGGCAATGACCACTAACGTTTTACAGCTATGCGAAACGGCTCTAAACACAGTACTTGTCAAGCCGTTTTGTATAGCTGTTGTTAGGTGCAGTATTTAATTTTTAAAATAATTTTTATGTCAAACAAAATAATATGGGTTTCATTACCTTCCGCAAATGATGAATTAAGAATATTAAAACCTCACGCATTTAAAGATAATGGTAAAGGTGGAAATGTTTCATTATGTAGTCGTATATCAGTTTACGAAGATGGTAATTTACCATTCAATGATTTACTTACTAATTACAAAGATGAATATTTAGAATTAGGCAAGTGTAAACATTGTGAACGTATTTCAAATCGGGTGCGTACTTCATTATGTACACTAACGTCCCGAAGCTATGCGAAGTTTTAAAAACCCACTAAGAAAAAATTGAAAAAATGGAAGATTTAAACAAATTAATTAATGCTGAAATAGAAAAACATTTAATCAGTATACCCGATTTTAATAATAAAAAATGCAAAGTAGATTGTAATTGCATTGATATTGCAGAATGTAAAAATGGAGGTAATCCAGTAAAAAGTTACGAATGTTTAAAACAATAACGATGAAAATAATAAATTTTATAAGAAGGAATGTCCTAATGTTTAGATGCAGACTTCGTATATTTTGGGGGTTTTGTCCTCAATGCAATAGTGATGCACCCGAAAAGGATAATTGTAAAGTGTGTGATAGCTTTTATGGATATGCAGAGAAGGAACAAAAAACAAAGTGGTTATCAAATTATAAGAATAACCAACCTTAGTATTTTAAACCCGAAGCGTGAATGAAAAGGGTTTTTAAAATTGCGCATAACTTGTGTTATGTGCCGTTTGCTTTTTCTTAAATAAAACTAAAATAAATAATTATGAATATAGATCAAATATTAGAAGAAAATGGTTTAAATTTTCAAATAGAAAAGATACCATTGTTTGCAATGCAAGGTTTAGGTAATCCTATTGCTTCAGCATATTATGGATTACTAAATTCGAAAACCCAAGAGATTATACATACTGTGAAAGGTAGTTATACACCATCTCAGAATCGTGAGATAATAGAAAAAGTATTTGAAGGAATGTTACCATTTGGTGATGATATTTCTATTTCTAAAGCTGGTTCTCTCAATGGTGGACGTAAAGTATATATCCAACTTAAAATCAAAGGAAATGGAATCGTAGGAAATGATGAAATAGAAAGATTCATTACTATTATAGATTCTAATGATGGGTCTACTTCATTAAGTTTTGGAATTGGAGATTTAACAATGAGTTGTAAAAATCAATTCTATAAATTCAATAGAATGAATGAAAATAAGTTTCGTCATTCAATTCAATTAACTGAAAAGATGAAGCAAATACCCTTTTTAATTGAGTGTGCTTTATCTCAATCATTAAAGCAAGTGGAATTATACAATAAGTTTTTAAGTACTCCTGTATCGAAGGATTTAGCTAATAAACTTGTATTGGAATTACTTGGATATGATAAAGTTTTATCTCCAAAAGAATTACTTTTACAAAAGTCAACTGCAGCTATCAACAAGATGGACACAATTTACAAGAATATTAATCTTGAAATTAAAGACAAAGGAGTAAATGCTTGGGGATTACATTCAGCTATTACCAGATTTACCACTCATGATTTACGTATTCTTACTAGAGATAATGCTCGTGAAGAATCAATTATGATGGGATCTGGTTATGATATGAATCAAAAGTCTCTTAAATTTGCTGAATTATTACTCGTATAATATATATTCTAATGACTGACAATTATGAAAAATAAATATGTAATTATAGAAATGACAAATGGTGAAGGTTATTCCGAACCTATTATTTCTACATTTTTAAATGAAGAAGATGCTCATAAATATTATTGCGAATCAATAGGAATGTTGTTATTACAAGATATGAAAGTTGTAAAATCAGAACTTGATCATTTTGTATGTGAAGATTCTGCTGAAGAAAGTGATACAAGTTATTGTATTTATTATCTTAAATTGGATTATTATCAATGGTATATATTAGAATTGAAACCTAATATATTAGATTTCACCAATGTAAAAACAAGCATTCCTTGTTTACAAAAGATCATATCTAATCCAATTTATGATTTTGATGATAAAATATCTTTTAATCCATTAAGTCAAATACTTTCTTTTGATTCTTGTTGTAATAATTTTGGATATATTTATTTACAAATACTTTAAATTATGAATGATTTAAACATTAATGATATTGTAAAATGTATTGACGCAAGTATCAAACCAGGAATGGAAGAATTTGTATCTGAAGCTTATTTGAATTGGGTTAGAGATGGTAGTGAATATACTGTTCGAGGATTTACTGAAGATAATGGAATTGTAACTGGGATTTATTTAGAAGAGATTCATAATTTTCCTATTTATATTCATTTAATTGATAAAGTTCAAGAACCAGCATTTTCTAAACACAGATTTATTAAATTAAAATCAGCAGAAATAAAAGAAAAATCAAATGATGTTGAAGAAATTCTTATTAGAGAATTTAGTAAACCATTTGATGTAATAGAAACCTTTTTAAATTAGAAAATATGGAAAAAGAATTTGTAACATATACTCAATCGTTGGAATTAAAAAAATTAGGATTTGATAAAAAATGTTTAGGTTGGATGGCAGATTGGAGTAAAAAAATACATTTAGGAAAACATGAACCATCACATCATCATCAAAGTAGTTGTAATGCAATATTAAAACAACAAGTATTTAAATGGTTTAGAGAAAAACATGATTGGTCAGGAGAAATCGGTATTTGTTGTACAGAAAATAAAGGATTTCTTTGGGATATTGCTTCTATTTTAGTAAGAACTGAAATTGAATCATCTAATATTGAATATGATACTTACGAAGAAGCAGAATCAGAATGTATTGATAAACTAATTGAAATGTTAACTAGATATAAACAATATGAAATTAGTATATGATTTGGAAACGCTTCACGGAATGTTTAGCTATACTGGATTAGATGTTGACACTGAAGAAGTCTATCAATTTGTACTACATAAAGATAGATTTGAATTAGAAGAATTAATAGAACATCTTAACCAAACTACACATTTAATTGGTTACAATTGTATTTCATTTGATTACCCTATACTTCATTTTATTCTATTATCTTACAAAGATTGGAAATGGGAATTAGCTGGATGTTACATTACTGAACAAGATGTTATTGATTTGATTTATAAGAAAGCTCAAGCTTTAATTGAACAACAAAATGCTTCAATATTTGGAAGTTTTGGAATTAAAGAATCTGAAGTTATCATTCCTCAAATGGATTTATTCAAAATGTGGCATTTTAACAATCCTGCTCGTTCTCAAAGTTTAAAAGGTCTGGAAATATCTATGAACTATCATAATGTCTTAGATATGACTATTGACCATTCTAGTAAGAAAATATCAATCAAACAAATTGCAGAAATATTACACTACAATCTTAATGATGTTCTCGCTACTTATGAGTTCTATAAACTTTCATTTGATAAAATCCAATTAAGAAAAGACCTTCAAAAGAAATATGGATTGAAATGTATTAACTTTCCTGACAGTAAAATAGGTGAATCATTGATTCTAAAGCTTTATTGTCAGAAAACTGGACTGAATCCTTGGGATGTAAAGAAACTACGTACAGAACGTTCTTCTATTGCATTAAAAGATTGTATTCCAGATTATATTCGATTCAAAACTCCAGAATTTAATAAATTATTATCAACTCTTAAATCTAAAGTAATTACCGAAACTAAAGGTTCTATAAAAGAATCAGTTATTTATAAAGGTTTTAAGTATGATTATGGTACTGGAGGGATTCATGGGGCAATTAAACCTGGAGTATATGAATCTACAGATACTCACATTATTCTCGATGTGGATGTCGGATCAATGTACCCAACTATAGGTGTAGTTAATAAATTATTTCCTCAACATTTAGGAATTGAATTTTGTGAAGTTTATAATGGGATTCTTGAAGATCGTATGATAGCCAAAGCTCAGAAAAATATGAGTGTATCTGATGGACTAAAACTTTCGTTGAATAGTGTGTACGGTAAGAGTAACGATCAACATTCTTTCTTATTTGATAGTTTTTATACCATGTCTACAACTTTGATAGGTCAATTAACACTTACTATGCTTTGTGAAAAATTATGTCTTGAAATCAAAGATTTAACAATGATACAAAGTAATACTGATGGCATTAGTTTTTTAATTAACAGATCTCAGATTGATAAAGTATATTCTATTTGCAAACTATGGGAAAAGTTAACTAATATGTCATTAGAATATGTAGAGTATTCTAAAATGATAATAAAAGATGTAAATAATTATATAAGTGTAACTACTTCAGGTAAATCCAAATGTAAAGGTTTATTCGAATCCATAAAAGATTTGCACAAAGATAACTCATTTAAAATCATACCATTAGCGTTACAAGAATACTTTATTAACAATGTACCAATAGAAAATACAATATTGAATCATAAAAACATCTATGATTTCTGTGGTAGACAAAAGTTTAAATCTACTAGTTATGGTGTAACTTATGAATTATCAATGGATGATATAGTACTTCCTATCAAACAACAAAAGAATGTTAGGTATTATATTTCTAAGAAAGGTCATAAATTCATCAAACATTATTCTAATGGTAAACAAGCTATTATTAATGAAGGTTGTCCTGTAATTATATTTAATCAATTTGTAGAAAAAGAAGATTATCATATTGATTATGATTATTATATCAGAAAAGCTAATCAAGAAATAAGAAATATAATCAATACACAATTAGAACTCTTCTAAACTTAAAAATTATGAAAACATGATAAAAGAATTTGAAATAGGTAAGTGCTATACTATAAAACACAGTAGCGGTAGTGAATACTGTGGTATTGCAAGATTTAAAAATGAAATAGAAGGTGTTAGTGTCTTGAGTAGAAACAAAAGTATATATGCATTTAATCTTCAAGATAAAGCTTACACATCTGTAGTAGAAACTCCAGAACGAAAAGCATGGATAGAAAACTGTATTAAACATAAAAAGTATATTAGTGAAGAAGATTTTAATCAAGTATCAGAATCTAATCATAAATTTAAAATTGGAGATACTGTTAAAATATTATCAACTGGATCATCTATTGGAAAAATGTATGATTATAAACAAAACTATACTTTTTACTCAGGAGCTGTAAAAAAGGATATTGTTAAAATAACTGATATTGTTACTTTTGGTGGAAATGCTAATTCTGAAGATCCTAGATATTGTGGAAATAATTTTAATCTTAGAGGTTGTGATTTAGAACTTGTGATAGAAAAACCATTAATTCCAAATAAAAATTCTACACTTGAAGAAAGATTAGAGTATGCTAAAAAACATTATCCTATTGGTACAAAGTATTATCCTGCACATATTACTAAAAGTGATACCATTATATGTACTGTTGGAGATATTTCTTTATCAGTAGATTCTTCAAATGATATTAAAGAATCATCTGGAAATGATAATAAAAATGGACATTGGTACACTGAATTAATATATTTATATGATAAAGATAAATGGGCTGAAATCATAACAAATTCCCCAGAACCAAAACCTATCGACACAATTAATGAATCTGATTCTACTGATTTCAAATTCAAGATTGGAGATATTGTTAATATATCTGATATTGGATATACATATAGTACTGCTTTTGATATTTTTAAACAATTAGGATTCAAAAACACCATAGTAAATGAGGGTATTAATAGATTTAAAAACTACGACAGACCGTGGACTATATTCAATAGAATAAAAGATGGGAATACTATTAAATACGCACTTCAAAGTGGAGAATTTCAATTATTGATAGGTGAAAAAGGTATAGAGTTAGTTAGTACTGGAACAATTTCTTCAATAAGTAATGATGGAAAATGGTTAGATAAAGTAAATTTTGATATTCAAAGTCAATGGGTAGCTGATCAATTAAAACAAGTTTATACTAAAGAACATATTGTTGATTATCGATCTGAAAGTATTTTACGTACACAAGGTAATGGTATTTGGGATCAAATCAATCCTTCAAATATGCGAAATTATACTATTGGTATAGATCCTTATTTACCATCAGAAGGTGTATTTACAAAAATAGCTAAAGAACTACTTATTGTAAAAAACCCTAAAGATCACTTAACAATTCCAGACGAACCAATTGAGATTTTTATTAAAAGAAAAAAGAAGTAAATTTGTAATCAATAATCAATAAATAAATAAACAATTATGAGTAAAGTAGTAAAACCAACAGTAATGCAATCGTTAATGAACATTGTAAATCGTGCAATCGCTGCATTTGAAGGATCTGATAAAGATAACCTAGAGAAATTCTATAACGGAGTTATTAAAGATTGTCAGAAAAAGATTGACACTAAGAAACGATTTATTTCTAATGAAGAAATAGTTCATAAAAATAAATTAGAAGAGTTAAATGAGTCCTTAGAGGATGCTATTGATGAAGTAGAAAATGCTAAAGTATCAATCTCTTCAGATTTGTTAAAAAGCAATGCAGATCGTGCTAGTCATATTTCTACTTTCTGGAGTAATGTAAATAATGCTCGTAGAATTGTTTCTAAAATTGAAGATAATATTCAAGAAGAATTAGAAGCATTCAAAGTATTATCTGAAAGAATTGCTTTAGAAATTGAGCAATTAGAATCAGATGTTGAGGATTTAAAGAAATAATAAATATTCATTAATTATGTGGCGGAAATGGGAGACGCTCTGTTAGGAAGTTAATCAAGGACGGCGGGATAATATCACTTCCTTAAATGGGTAATAATTCCGTGCAAGTTCGAGTCTTGTCATAATTAATAATGGTCGGGTGTGTGATCGGTTGGAAAATATACTCCTTATAAGAAGGCAGCCCTTAAATGGAGGAGCGTTTGCAGGTTCGAATCCTGTCACACCCACAAATTAATACAAACAATCAAAAATAAATTTTATGAATAAAAACTTAACATTCTCTAATAATGGATTAATTTCATTATTGGATCTTTGTTCTATGGGCGATAGTTCCAAAAGAGATAATCCTTCCAGTATTGGTAAATATGATTCAGGTTTGAAATACGCTATTGCTATTTTATTAAGAAATGGAATTAAAATGTTAATTATTAGTGGAGAACATGAATACTATTTTCAAGAAAAATTAGTAATTGATGAGATTAGTGACAAAAAGAAAAATCTTATTGAAATAATACAATGTAGCACTATTGATGGACAAGCTGTTCATCATACAACAGGATTTGCAGTAAATTTAGGTTATGATTGGGAATTTTGGATGGCTATTCGTGAATTATATTCTAATTGCTTGGATGAAAATGGAACATACACAATAGGTAATATTAAACTTGATAGTTATGATACTAATATTATTCTCTATGAAAATGATAAACTTCAAGAAGTAATTGACAATTGGGATTCTTATTTCTTAACTGGAACACCTGTTTTCACTTCTCACCAAGAGAATATTAAAATCTATGAAAACAATCTTCCTAACAAAGAATTTACAATCTACAAAAATGGAATCAAAATCTTCTCAGATCCAGATCAACAATCTAAATATGTTTACGATCATTCTATTGCAGAAATTGATGAAATGCGTGTAATTAGAGATGTTTATACTACTCGATCTGAAATTTCTTATGCTTTGAAAAGAATGAATGTAGATGAAGTAATCAAAGATTATATTGACACTTATGATGAAAATGATATTGAATCTACATTAGGATTTGGTAATTTTTCTCAAAACTGGGTTGATATTGTCAATGAATGTTTTTCTAATGGTACACTTCCTGCATTTAAAGAATCTATAATGAGTACAATTATGTCAGATAATAGATTTTCTATTGGTAAAAAGAGAATAGAATATACTTCACATAATTGGACACCAAGTGTTGAAGTTCAAATTGTAAATTCTAAACCAAAGGATGTTGTATTAGTTGATCCAGAATCATGCGATGAGGAAATAATAGATATAACTTTTGAAGAACGTGTTATAGAAATATGTAAAAAATATAAAGTAATTATTGAATTTCCAATTGTTGAATCTATTGTTTCATCTACTACTATTTTTGTAATAGGATCTGAATCAGAGAAAACTCTTTATGTAGATTCTAAATTCTCAGAAAGTAATATGTGGGAAATAGTTAAAGAACAATATAAATTAAAATCAAGTGATAAAAATTTGATTTATAAAGATTTTGTTCAATTATTAAATAAGTAATCAAAAACAAATAAATGTGAATAACTGGTTTACAGTAAAAGTACGCTATACCAAGCAATTGGAAAATGGCACATTCAAAAGGGTTTCAGAACCTTATCTTCTAGCAGCAATGACGTTCTCAGATAGTGAGACTCGAATCTATGAAGAATTAGGAGAAGTTATCAGAGGTGAATTTAACATTGTGAGTATTGCACGTACAGAACTACATGACATTTTTCACTACGATACTGAATCTGGAGTTTGGTATATTCTTAAAATCAAATTTGATGGATCAACAGATGGTGAAGGAAGTAAAAATGTTCGTCAAACATTCTTTGTATCAGCAGAATCAGTTAAAGATGCTATTGATAAATTGAAAGAATCATTGTCAACATTAATGGTAGATTATGAAATCACTAGTTCAGCAGTTTCTCCAATTGTAGATATTTTTCCTTATAGAGAAGAATTAGACAAAGAGATTAGTAGAACACCAATTGAAAAATTAGCACAAGATCTGAAAGATATAGGTGCAACAGTTACAATTACCAATACAGATTTAAATTAATCATTAAAGGAGCTAGAAATAGCTCCTTTTTAATTTACTAATTATGCAATTAATATCAAAACAAGAAGTACTTAGTCATATAAATAAAGAAATCTCTAAATGTCCTAATCATCATGTATTAAAAATATTAGAAAGATTGAAAAATAATATTGAATTAATGATGGTAAACATTCCTCCTCGAAAAGATATAACTGTTTTTGGTAATAAAGGATTATGTGATAATATTCAAAATCAAATAAATGAATACGAACAATTCAAAAAACAATTTAAACAATGATAAAATTAAAAGTATATCCGATAGGAACAAAAGTATTCATCACTCATAAGAAATTTAAAGATGAAAAATTATCAGGTGGTCGTGTTATTCCTTGTAAGGTTAAATCTTACGAAAACATAGGTGGAAATATAATTCCAATTTGTTCAGAAATAGGTGCTTCTAAAAATACCTACACAACTAATACTCATTATCTTCATATATCAATCGAAGAAGCTGTTTTAGCTATCTCTACAGATGATTTAGATATTGAGCTAATAGAAAATACTATAACTATTCGAAATAGTATTACAGCAAATAAAAAAGAAATGATTAAATTAGCAGCAATGAAATCATTAATCGCCAGTACTAGAAACTTTGATGATAACTTCATCAAGAATATTGAAAACTGGAGTGAACTAATTGCTGAAGAATTTGTTAAACAATTTAAAAAAGAAAAAGATGAAAAAATTAATAATGATAATAGCATTGATAACTTTAAACAGTTCGTGCAAAAAGGACTCTAGTTGCGATTACGCACCTAATGGTAAAATAAACATATATAATCCAGGAGCTAATCCTTTTGAAGGTTTTATTGATGGTGTGTCTGTTGGGTCAATTCATCACGATCCTGTAGATTCTGAAGGTAACAATAACTATTTTATTGTATCTCCAGGTACTCATTCTGTGAAATGTAAAAGTACAAATTCTGCTGTTGAAATAAATAATACAGTGAATGTTGAACAATGTAAGATTACAAAAATAAATCTTTAAATCATGGAGAAACGATTTCAAATACAGAAAGAAGTAAGTGATTCTATTATTGAAAATCGTTTCATTGGATTAATACTTTGTTCTCCACGTTTAGGTAAAAGTAAGTGTGTTATAGATGCTTTGAATACAGTTTCAAGACCATTAGAAGTTCTTATTCTAGCTCCCAAGATACCTATTCTAGGTTCTTGGGAAGTAGAAATGAAGAAATGGAATCTTCGAAGTAATATCAATGTGACTTTAGAATGGAGTAATTCAATAAAGAAAAATAAGAAATTCTATGATCTCATCGTTTGTGATGAAATACATGATTATAATTTATCTGTATTATCATTTATCAAAATGAAGCAATTGTCAGGAAGTAGAATATTAGCTATGACTGGTACATTGAATGAAACTGATGAAAATAGAATTTCTAATATCTTGAAATTGAAGAAATTATATTCATATTCATTTGAACAAGCTATTGATGATGGAATCATTGCAGATTATCGAATTACCTGTATAGGAATTGATTTAAGCGAGGATGAACAAACTTTGTACACTATTTGGGACAATCGTTTCAACAGAGCTGTAGAGATTGGAAATCATCGTGGAATCAAAGGTATTATTTCAAAAAGAGCTGACATTATTTATAATTCTGTTACTAAATTGAATAAGACTAAAGAGTTGATTGATGGTATTGATAGATGTTTAATTTTCACAGCGAGAAGTACTATTACCGATCAAATTGGGGACGGAGCATTTCATGGAAAATCTGACAAAAACACATTATCATTATTTTCTAATGGCTCACTGAATAAACTATCTGTAATATCTATGATAAGTATGGGAGTTTCAATTCCAGATTTAAAAACAGTCGTGTTTAATCAAGTGAAGTCTGGAGACTCTCTTTGTATTCAACAGTCACTCAGGGCAGCAAATCCTGATAGAGATCGTATTGCTCAAATCTATATTATTTATCTTCAAAATACTGTTGATGAAG
>ERZ1292625.259-Hain-H41-01um-R1-259-length-90668-cov-15_pt1 | contig 90668 bp, 82 predicted proteins | sample MGYA00564400_ERZ1292625 | MGnify/ENA primary metagenome ERZ1292625 (study PRJEB36523, sample SAMEA6512639) | groundwater metagenome | collected 2019-01-08 | study: AquaDiva: Metagenomics assemblies of 32 groundwater samples | reverse complement strand
CCCCCCCCCCCCCCCCCCCCGCCCCTGTACCATTTTCTACTCCACCACCCTATCTGGCAAGCTCAAAAGTTTCCCCGGCGAATGATGCCCGGAAATAATACGGACTTGTTTGAGATTTATACTAAAATGCTCCGCAACGAGCTCCAGTACACGAGTGTTGGCACGGTTCTGCTCCGCAGGTTCTTTGACCGCGATCAAAAAAGTATCTTCAGAGAGTTTTTTTAACGATTCTTTTTTCGCTTTGGCAGAAACCCTTACCCTGATATACATACGTCTACTATATCACTTTCACAAGGAGCATGTTCGTGCCCCCAGTGTTCCCAAAAGGAATACCCGCCGCTATCACCACCTTGTCTCCCTTTTTGGCAAACTTGTTGGCAAGCACAAACGTGCGAACCTCTTTCATAACATCGTCAATTGCCGTGAGTTTTTCAATACGCACAGGATGACATCCGAAAAGCAACACCATTTGCTCGATAACGTGTCGCTTGGGACTCATTACGATAATAGGTTGCTCTGGACGATAGCGTGAAATCATTCGGGCGGTAAGTCCCGATTCAGTGAGAGCGATGATTGCCTTTGCGCCCACAGTGCGCGCCGTACTTACTGCTCCAAACGTAACCGCATCCACCACATTTTTACTTTCTTCATTCTTTGCATCAAGGATACTACTGTACAACACCTCGTGATGCGGATAATTCTTTTCCGCCATTTCTGCAACTTTTGTCATCATTGCAACAGTCTCGACAGGATATTCTCCGAGCGCAGACTCTTCTGAGAGCATGACAGCGTCAGCTCCATCCAAAACAGAGTTTGCAACATCAGAAACTTCAGCGCGAGTGGGCACGGGCGACTTAATCATCGACTCCATCATCTGTGTCGCCACAATCACTGGCTTGCCAACAGCATTACACTTTTTAATAATCATCTTTTGGTAAATTGGCACATTCTCCGCAGGCACCTCTACTGCAAGGTCTCCGCGCGCAACCATAATACCGTCCGCCTCGGCAATAATTGCATCAATGTTATCAATAGCTTCCTGTGTCTCTATTTTAGCAATAATCTTTGCCGTTGATTTCGCTTTATTGAGAATCGCACGCAATTCTTTCACATCAGACGCATGGCGCACAAAAGAAAGCGCGACATAGTCAACATTGTGCTTCACGCCAAACGGAATATCTTTTTTATCCTTCTCGGTAAGAGAGCTGATTTTAAGTGATACACCCGGAAGATTTACACCGCGACGACTCTTTGTGTCTCCCCCCACGATTACCTTGCAAATAATCTCATCACCGGAAACCGAAACCACCTCAAGACGCTTCTTTCCATCGTCGAGCAAAATAGCGTCGCCCTTTTTTACTTCTCCGGGAAGTGCTTTGTAGTTAATGAAGGCTCGTGTTTCGTCGCCCATGCAAGCTTTGGTCGTCAGCGTAAACGAAGAACCTTTTTTGAGCGTCACGCGTCCTTCAGAAAAATCACCAATGCGAATTTTTGGACCCGAGAGATCTTGCAGAATAGCGATAGGCATACCCAGACCTTGCGCTGCAGTATGAATATTTGTAACCCATTCCGCATGACCTTCGTGCACCCCGTGAGAGAAATTGAGCCGACACACGTTCATCCCCGCCTTGGCGAGTTTGGTGAGCATTTCTACACTTCCTGATGCGGGTCCGATAGTTGCTACGATTTTTGTTTTTTTCATGATACGCGAAATGACGATTTGATATTGACGGATAATGGGTTCAATCATAGCAGAAATAAGGCTTAACGAAAAGCGGGCGCGGGCTTCGCCAGCGCCCGCTCCCCATCCATTTTGCAATTTCCCACAATTTTGGTATGATGCAATGCATATTCCGCGGTAGCAAAGTGGCAAGAAAAACCTAGCCAGTGCGCTCCAGCGCGATATAATCGGGTTGCAGTGGTGTGCTCTAAAATAAAGAAATATTCCGGTGTAGCGGAGTGGCAAAGAGACGTCAGCCAGTGCGCTACACAGCGCAACATAATCGGGTTGCAGTGCTGTGCTAAAATAAATAAATATTCCGGTGTAGCTCAGTGGTAGAGCAGTGCGCTGTTAACGCATTGGTCGTAGGTTCGAATCCTACCGCCGGAGCCAGGTAGGACGAGAGAGCTCGAAAGGGCTCTTTTGTCGTTTAAGGGCAAGGCTATTTCTAGGTTCGAGCGCATCTATAAGTGCTTTTTGCTCTCTCATCTCATTTTCTATGAGTAAATATGGATGGAGCTTATCAATAGTAAGTATTTTGTCCTTCAAGATTAGGTTCGAGCCAATGGTAGAAAATATCTCTCTTTTCTTGCGTAGGTCTGGTTTACTAAACTGATCTCTTGCGAAAGTGCAGAAGTTAAACACACGCTCGGCAATCTCAAGGTCACTGTCGAGCTTCTCTTTGGTTCCTCCCATTAGTTTTTCTATTGCTGTCCTCTGAGCGATAATTTCCATTTTCTGCTCTTTGAATTCCTCAGATGTGTAGAGCTCATGTTTTGAATTTAATGGTGAGGTAAATTCTCTACTCAAGTTTACGAGGCGCGTTTGGCAATCATCATACGAAGACTGCAAGGATACCCGGACCGCTTTTTCTTCACCTCCAGAGTTCTTTTGTTTGTCCTGCAAATAATCGAGTGCAAGCTCAAGATATTCTCGATCAATCGTAATATCTCCTAAAATTTTATCAAACTGTGATTCAAGGTCCCCAAGTTTAATATTTTTTTGAGAGCAGTTTTTATTCTTTTTCTTTGTACAATGATAATACACATAGTTCAAAATCTTCGGATTCTCCATATCTGAAATATCAATCGCGCATTTAGGGCATGCGGTACGGGTCACGTTAGAAAACTTATACTTGCACCCTGAGCAAATTATCTGATTCTTTTCCTCCGCCGTAATAGTAGAGTCACACTCACCACAACGCATAAGCCCTGTAAAAGCGAACTCACGCGTTTGCGGTTGTGGTTTGCCCTTTCTCCCAAGAAGAACCTGCGCTCTCCTATACTCTTTTTCTGTAATCATTGCCGGGTGATTCCCTTTAACCATTTTTACTTCGCCAGAGTCGGGGTCGGTCCATGGATAATAACCATAGTAAAAAGTATCTTTAAAGATATTGTACATATGGCTCATCGTTGGCGGATTGCCCCCTATTTTTCTATGTTTTAAGGTCGTTAGGCCCCATTCGGTTATAGCTATCTCGCGGATTTTTGAAACAGAATAAGTACCGGTCAAAAACAAATCCCACATTTTACGAACAAGCTCAAATCGCTCTGGATCTATCGCAATAGTTTTGTTTCCTTTTTCTGTGCCTACATTCAAGTAACCAATCGGGCCACCTGAGGGTCTCCACCCGCGCATAGCTTTGCTGTTTAGCCCCCGCTTCACATTCTTAGACAAGCGCATCACATAGTCGGTAGCACGCCCTCCTTCGATACTCATGAGCAATCCAGCATCTTCGGGATAGTAAGAACGCCCTGGGGTCTTTATGACCTTAATAACGCCTTTCTGAAGCATCCATTGCAAGCGTCCGTTGTCTATCGGGTTACGAGAAAGACGATCAATGTCCCAACACAAAAGAGCGTTAGCTTCTCCTTTTTCAATTCTGTTTAGCACGTCATTGAAGATGGGTCGCCCAGGATCCTTCGCGCTTTTTTCTTCAGTGAACGGGTCTCTGACTAGGCTCAACTGCTCACGCTCTGCAACCTGCTTGAGTGCATTTGTTTGGTCACCAATAGAAGCAACCTGACGCTGAGAATCCTCAGAACTCTTGCGACAATATGCGAAGTATTTTATTTCTTTATGGGATGAATTCATATCCTTTAGCAATCATGCATTAACTGCAGTCTTCATATTTGTATTGATCCAATTATAGTACTTCTTCTTGCGGTTTGATAGTCATTTTTGAATTTCTTAAGGCCTGCTCGTTTCGCAAACGTTCAAGTGATTTATGCATTAGTTTTTCAAGGTCAAGCTGGTACTGGATAATATGCTGGACTTCCTCGTTATATAGGCGAATTTTTTTGATGTTACGAATACGCTTTCTTTTTGTTCCCCAAGAATCCGGATCATCAAAGTCCTTTACTGTGTTTTGCTGGTCGAGAAGATTCTTCTCTATTTCCATGGCGCGCTGAAGCTTCCAAGCTGAAGAAATAAATTTTTCGCATAAAATGTTTTCTATTTCTGTTTGAGTAAGGATCTCTCCTAGTATTTTAGCCCTAAAAACCTCAAATTGCTTAGAGTTCTCACCCCTGATTAAGAGTTTTTTAGTTAAGGTGCTGCTCTTCGCGTGTGCCTTAGAAGTGATTATCTTTCCATTGACGCCCTTATCTTTTATTATTTGTTGATTATTTGTTTTTATTTTCATAGCCCAAGAAAGAAACATCAGGGATAGCATGGATAATTTTTAATACTTATATAATATTATTTATACTTTTTACTTTCATATAGGTTAAATATATCTCTGATATCTATGATTCATCGCCCCATTCTCCTACGCATTCACTATTTTCTCTTGGTAGGGATGAGGCGAAATTGCTCTTAAATCTAACATTCGACCAAGCAGTCACTTGTTTGCCTGTTAGCGGGTCCACGGGCTTCTCATCGCTTATGTAGGGGGCATATTTAGGCAACCTATGCCCTAGTGCCTGTATGTTTTTGTTTGCAAGATTTTGCGCGCGGGTGAATTGAATATATGCGTTATACATATTTACTTTACTAATCCATACACCATCACTTGGCTCAAGGCAGTCAAAAGCGAAGTTCGCAATTGAGGACCCAGAGCGAAGCATCTCAGCTTTTATCTCCTCCGGGCCTTTGTTATAGCTGAACTTTTCTTTTTTGAGTAGTCGCGTGAGCCCCACTAGCGCAAAATTTAGAAGCCCTGATAATTCCTCAGGTGTGGTCATTTTGTGGATGAGCTGTTTGTCTCTGTCTTTTTCGTCAACCGCGTAATTAAATTGAATTACTATCCATCTGTTAAAATATGCATCGTCATCAGCATCCTTTACGTCAGGAATTTTATTACAGGCAAAAGTGAGTTTTGCATAATTTTTAAACTGAAACTGATTGCCAAATTTCATCTCACCAGTTATTACACCGCCACCAGTAGCTATTTTGAATGCGCCGTTGTCGCTAATATCTTTAAAGGACAGATCGTCATAAAGATTTACATACTTTGTGTACATGTGAGCACAGGCGAACTTGTCAGAGCTTATTTTTTGCAGACTTACTCCAGACACATTCCTCTCGCCAAAGAACATAAACATCAAGTTCATTAATGTAGTTTTTCCAGTATCGCCTTCGCCAACAAAGATGATTGCTTTTTTGATAAAATACTCTGGGTACAATCCATAGCCCAGCCATTCCTGAATTAACAATTCTTGCTCATCGTCTAGCACATCAGAGAGAAATTTTTTAATCGTCGGACACTCTGCTTGAGGGTCAAAGTTAATTGGTATCTTTGTGAGAAATAAATAGTCAGGATGATGCTCTCTTAATTCTAGTGTTCGCACGTCCAGCACCCCATTATTAAGATTTAGTAGATGTTTGTCAGCAGTAAATTTGTCTCTATCAATTGGACTCAGGTCTTTAACAGTCTCGATAATTTCCTTATTGTTGTTCGTCGTGCTCAATTCCTCAAGTAATTCGCGAATATCTTTTCTGATGATCTCTTCGCCAGGGACATATACCCCATCCTGGTAGACGAATATCTCTCTCTTGCTGCCTTTAATTGTCTTTATGTGGTGTTTTTCTAGTAGATACTTAGAAAGTCTGTAGATGGCTTCCTTCTTGTCAGCTTGAAGTGAGATCTTAAACTCTCCTGGTATGTAGTAATCATTGGCAGTAAGTTCTTTGCGCTCACCTGCTTGCTTGGTGTCAATTTCAGGATACTCTAGGTCTGCTTCTATGGCGGTAGGCTGTTGCATGTTAGGTTATTCATTAATTAGCTACTTTCGGCGATAGGGTTGTAGTAATACCATTTGCGCTGAGTTCAGATACGGCTTTAAGATAGTCGCGCTTGTTCTCAAAAGCGGTAAAAACTAGCTCTGCTACTTCTCGGACGTACATTTGCGATAGAGCTATTTTAGCTTCTTCGTCGTCTAGTCCATGCCCACACACAGGACAACCATCACTAATTCCCCACACATGAGTTAATTCTGAACCGTTGTATATACTTTTATATTCTTCTGAAAATACTACTTTGTGCTTACAATTTGTCATGTTTGTTTATTATTGATTATTTTCTATTAATTTCCTTTGTTCCTAAATTTTCACTCGCGTCTCCAACAAACTCTTTTGAGATTCTTTTGTCGTTTATTTTTGGTGGCAGCATTATTTTATTAATATTGCTTTTCCCTATTACTGCCTCGACAAGGCAAACAAGGTTCTCGAAGTACTCGAAGACAACCTCATCTGATAAGTTCCTACCATTTTTGAGCTCATAGATTTTTTTAAACCTATCGAGATATTTTGATTTTGTGTCGACCATAATAAAAAGCATTTGTGGGGCTAGACTGCGCCAGCGGCTAGCCCCACAAATGCTTTTTAACAGGGCGCAGTAAAACCGTAGAGGCTTTAGACCAAGTTTACGTACCAACACAAAAAAACCCACCGTAGCTATTGGGCCCATTAATTCAATATTATGTTTTTACACCTAGATGCCCGCCCGACGTTTTTTCATCTTTGCTACTATTTTACTCAGCTCAAATTTATCAATCTGTTCGTTGTAGTTTTCCGTTACTAATACAGAAATCTCTTTGTACAATTTTCCTTTCAAATACAATTCGTAAATATATGAATCTCTCTCAAATTTATCTGCCGGTCTAGTTTTTATTATTTTACCCCTCTTGATAATTTTAATTATTGTTGAATGAGCACTCCGTATCTCTCTACTTGTGGTTTCAGGATATATTTTTAAAGTTGCTGACTTTTTATCACCTTCAAGCCTAATTTGAAGACCATGTGGGTCACCCATCTCCTCAAATTCATTTGAATGAATATACATACCGATAACGTACTCCCAGTCTTCTGAAAGATTGTACTTTTTTAGTAGCGGAACTAAGCTATTCCTTTCTCTTACAATGAGGCGCGATTGTTCGAGGTTAATACCCCATTTATCCCTGAGTAATTTTATATCTTTTTGAAAAGATGGATCATTTGTGAGTAAGTCAAATTTGTCCTTAAATTTTTTTGACGGCCGGGTAAGAATCGTTATTTGTTTTTTCGGCTCTTTAAATAGAGATTGTTTCTGGCGCATACATTGTAAATTCTACTCTTTTTTGGCATAATGGCAATACAACTGAATAAGCAGTCGACCTAACCCTTAGGAGTCAAATCTTAAGGTATGGTTGCAAACCCCGTAGAAGATACTGAACCCCACGTTCAGCAACTCTTCTACGGGTCATATCGGGAAACTGGTATGTGGTCGCAAGACCTAGCTGGCGTGGGGTTCTGTGTCTATCCCCTGCGCTAGCCATTTATTGGCTAGTTATTTTTTATGAAAATGATGAGCATAATTATTGGTTTTCTAATTACAACGGGTGGATACTTCTTACTAAAAGCTTCTGAAAAGGATAACTCTGTTCGATTTGAAATATTCATCATTCTTGGACTAATTTTACTTTTTTTAGGTCTTGGTTTTATGGCTTATGGTTTTCCAGGGACAAAGGAATCAAAAGAAATTTATGAATCAAGACAAATAGATAAAGACTATGGGACTGGTGGTTTTTATTAATTTTTAATACAAGCATATGAAACTTAAAACAAAAGAAGGTAAATATTTTGCGGTATCAATAATATTTTTTAGTATTGTTTCATTTCTGCCGACAACAGCATTAGCCACAATCGGAGCATGCGCTTACCATAATGGGGTTAACTGTTCTACTGGAAGAGACTGGGATGGGAGCGTAATTTGTAACGATGGTTGGTCTGATAGCTCCGTTTATTTTTCAGACGCTGACGAATGCCAAGGTTCAAGCAATAGTTGTCCTTGGAAAATAGATGATGAGGCCACCTACAACCAGCTCATAAAGGAGAACAACGACGCTATTGCGCGAATTAAAGCTCGAACACAGACAGACTGTGAGTATAGTTTTCAGATACTTGAGAGTTCAAACAATAATCTATACAGGTCTTGCACGAGTGCCATTCAAAGTTCAGTACGCCTTGGTGGTATGAATATGGTAAGTACTGATTGCGATGGAGAAAAAGCTAAAAGAACAACGGCTAACCAAGCCACAAAAAATGTTTGCCTCTTTGGGTCTGATGATATTATTTTTAAATACCAAAGACTAAATTCATGTATGGTTTTAGATAAAACTGACTATTGCACAGCAAAGTTTCCAAACACTCATACAGAAGATACTGGGTGTAAATGCAACGCCGGCTACAGCTTCTCTGCCGTGGGGTGTACTCCAACACCCAAGTGCCCAGCAAATTCTTTCATGGGAACCGACAATCAGTGTAGATGCGATACTGGTTTTGTTGTCAAAAGTGGCCAATGTGTTTTTCCTGTGGTTGTCCCTATCGTGATCGCTCCCAAACCGCAACCAGCGACGAGCGACGAAGAGCTTTTTCTTAGTAATTTTATTTTACCTCCAGCAAAGGTATCTCAGCCAAGAGTCGAACTAAAAGCCAAAGAAAAACCTCAAATCAAAAAGGAGACTTCCCCCAGAGTAGCCACAACACCCCCAATTGTATCTACTTCAACTACATCACTCCATGCGACTAGCTCAACTTCTACAACTTCCCCACAGAAACAAGAACCTAAGAAGTCTTGGTTCTCAACGACCATCCAGAGATTCTTTAAAATTTTAGGCCTATAAAACCATATGAAAAAAGTTAACTTACTAGGCTTCATTCAAATACCAATACTTATTGCAATTACTGCTGGCGGTGTTGTTTTAGGTGGAGTATATTTTTGGGGTAAAGGAGAATATAAAACCTATCAAGCAGAAAAAAACCAAGAAGAAAGTCGGGTGCAAATGTTAGCTAATGCACAACAAAAATCACTTGAAAATGCGCAGGCAGAAATTGAAAAATTAAAACTTGCGAGTGCAGAGGCCCAGAAAAAGCAGAGTTTACTGGAACAGAAAATTAAACAAGAAAGCAAAAAAGCAACCTCCGGCACAGATAACTCTTATAGTAAAATACCACTTGGTGCTGTAGTAAAAATTGATTGCTGGGAAAGTATCCAAGATTTTCTAAACCTCGATAAGCACCGTCTTGGCTCAGGAGTTTTTATGAGTAGTGGGTTTGTCCTCACAAATCGTCATGTTATTAACAATAACGATAAGACCAACTGCATTGTATTCATTAGAGACGAAAAAGACGCAAAAAAACAAACCCTCTTTTTTGCTACCGTATTTGGAATTGTAACTACTTCCGATGCTGCTTTTTTAGGGATTAAAAACTTGTGGAATAATGGTGATTTTGAAAAAATTCCCATTGCTTATGTATTTCCAGAAAAAACAGCTTCATGCAAAGAAAGTGACCTTAAACTCGGCGCTAAACTCGCGGTAGTTGGTTATCCAACCGTCGGAGGGGATACAATAACTATTACAGATGGCATTGTGAGCGGTTTTGATGGCGATTATATAAAGACCAGTGCAAAGATCGAACATGGTAATTCTGGAGGAGGAGCATTCCTGGTTCCAAGTGGTTGCTGGATTGGGATACCTACTGCTTCCGTTACTGGTGAAATTGAGTCCCTAGGGCGTATTCTTCGTTGGGATGCGTAAAAATATGATACCTTCCGACCCAACTTCACTGGGAGTCCATTCCGCAGGAAGAAGGCGGAAGAAATAAAGGCCAAGGCGAGAGACGAGGAGCCATTGCTTGTTCAGAACCCAAAAAAGCTTCCAAGTTAGTGGGAATTTAAAATCTAAATGAAATTGCCGATGCAATAGCTAGTGTTCCCGATAATGCTCCAAACAAGATAGACGAAAATCTATATATAACTTAGTAGTCGAAAGTAAATATTTTTAAATAGTAGTGATTTCTCAAAGGCAGAGTATAATGCGGACATGGATAGAGAAACTCCCTTAAATTCAAACAGTTCGAGTGAAAATAAATTTCAAATGGACAACCGCCAGAAGGTTGTTTTTGAGCGACTTTCTCGTTTGGTAGGACGTGGCACGGCAGATTTTTATGAAGATGTATGTAGACACATGGCGACAAAACCTCCATTCAAGGCTACAACTCATCTAGTGGGGCACCTACTAAGAGAGGTTGAAAGTGCATTGCGAGATGTATTGGAGGTGCCATCAAACACAAAAAATAAAAAAAGCAATGATGAAGAACATAGAAATGAAATATTAGCCATCTTAAAAGGGCTAAATGTAGGAGAGACTGAGCCTGTCGCAAGTGCGTGGTTAAGTCTAACTGGAAAGGATAACGATGCGGGGCTTCACAAAATAGCTCATCGAAATAATCTTGAAAAAGTTAGGCCTATTGATAAAGATTTTCTTGATTTTTGGGATAAAATACAGAAAATTCTAGAAATTGTTCTTGATAAATTTGAAGCTCAATACGTAGATATTGTTTTTAAAAAAATAGACGAACTCGTAAAAAAAGATGAACCGACAGAAAAAGATGCAAAAGTTATAAGCTTACATGTGCCAAATAATCTGATTACTCACCAGAGATTTTTTAATCAGGTATCAAATCCTAAGTGGCTACCTCTTCTAAAAGCTGAAGGTCTTTTCTTAGAACCACCAGAACCAGAAATAAACGATGAAGAAAAAACAACAAGACACCCTCTCTGGCCCGCTGGAATTTATCTGGAAAAAGTTGCTTCAACAGAACCAGAAATAACCAAAGAAATTCTGAAAGATATGAAAGAGGTCGATAACTCAAACGTAAAAGGCTGGCTTCTTAAAATTGCCCTAAGCCTACGAAAAGAAGACAGATTGGAGTTACTTCCCCGTATAAAAGAATGGGTGAAAACGGAACATCACTTTTTTCAGATGAGTTTAACTGAGCCAGCTAGAAATATTATTGAAAAATTTCTCGAAGATGGACAGGAAGATCCTGCCTTTGAAGTGGCAACAAATCTTTTGGAAATTCTTCCTGACCTAACACAACATCCTGAACCAGAAGAAGGTAGTTTGTATCGTCCCTCTCTTCGTCCACATGCACGACTTGATAGTTGGTACTATGACCAATTTTTAAAAAAAGATTTTCCTAAACTTATCGCAAAAGACAAGAAGCGTTCTTTTGACTTGGCTTGCGATTTACTCCTTTCCTATCTGACACATGAACATGTAAACCAAAAAGAAGAAGATCACAAGTTTGAAGATAATTCGCATATCCCAAGAGGAGCAATAGAAGACCACGAACAAAATCATAGACACAATGAAATTGAAGACGCTTTAATAGAAACAATCAGAGATATTGGTTTAGAAATAATCAAAGAAAATCCTTCTTCAATAAAAACTCTTTATGCTGAGCTTAAAGATAGAAAATGGACAATCTTCCACAGAATAGGTTTGTATCTTTTGGCTGAAATACCGAGCACAGCAACTGAACTTGTAGCTGAAGAACTTACAAATGAATCCTATTTCGATGTTAGTGATATAAAGCATGAATATTCGCGACTGATGCGTAATGGATTTAAGCTCTTGAATGGACAGCAAAGGACAATAATTCTCGATTGGATTGATAAAGCACATCACATTAGTGATTCTTTAAATAGAATTGAAACAGAAGTTGGCACAGAAAGAGCCACAAGGAGCAAAGAATTTTGGCAAAGGGACAAACTTTCATTCATAAAAGACGATGTGGCACCAGAATGGAGAACTCGATATGACGATTTTGTAAAAAAATATGGTGAATCAGAGCATCCAGATTTTTCTTCTTACTCTTCAAGCTGGACTGGACCTGAAAGTGATATGCCTGCACAAGAACTTGCCGAGATGGAAATTGATGTACTAATAGAATATCTAAAGACATGGGAACCAAAATCTACATACGGTTTTGGATCATCAAAGGAAGGACTGGGCCGAGAACTTGGTGGGGCAATAAAACTGCAACCAGAAAAATTTGATGGGGTTGCTGAAAAGTTTAAAGATACAGACCCAACATATGTACGCTCATACATTCAGGCGTTTGTCGAGCGTGTTCAAAATAAACAGGAAATCAAGTGGGAATCCATACTCGAGTTATCTACATGGGTACTTGAGCAACCTTTATTAATTCCTGGAAGAAAAGGTGAACTAATGGACAAAGACCCTGATTGGGGTTGGACCAGAAAAGCAATCGCGTCTTTAATTTCCAAAGGTTCTAATCAAAATGTTATTCCATTTGAGCTTAGAGATAAAGTGTGGTCAATTATTGAACCACTTACACACGACCCAGACCCTACACCAGAAGATGAAATGAAACGAGAGGAAAGCAATGACGATGCTTACGGTCTTGCAATAAATAGTTCACGCAGTGAAGCGGTAGGAACAGTGCTTGAGTATGCTTTGTGGGTTTATAGATGCATAGAAAAATTACCTAATGGAAAAAAGGAGGTTAAATCAGGTTTTGCAATAATGCCAGAAGTACAAACTGTACTAGACTTCCATCTCGTGCCTGAAAATGACCCCTCGATAGCTGTACGAGCTATGTATGGAAGATTCCTTCCTTGGATACTGCTTATGGATAAAGAATGGGTCACAAAGAATCTTAACAAAATTTTTCCCCCTGGAGGGTTTAGTAACCCTCTTTATAATGCAAGTTGGAGCACTTTACTACTCCACGCACCTGCGTACGACGAACCATTCCAGATTCTCAAAGAACGTTATCTTGAAGCTATCAAAAATCTTGGAAAAGTAGACAAAGAGAAAAGACGAGTCCCCGACAAAGATGAGCGTCTTGTGGAACATCTAATGATATTTTACGGAAGAGAAAAGATTGAACTATCGGACCCTCTACTAAAGGAATTCTGGAATACTGCAAACGATGAACTGCGTGAACATGCATTAGACTTTATTGGACGAAGTTTAAGAGATCAAGGTAAATCTGACTCAGTGTTTCTCGAAAGAGCAAAATTGCTTTGGGACAGCAGATTTGCAGTTGCCAAGACTTCAGGAAATAAAAATGAATACGAAAAAGAAATGTCAGCGTTTGGTTGGTGGTTCGCATCAGGTAAATTTGATGCCAAGTGGAGTAGTGACCAATATCTCGAAGCTTTAGAAATTGGAAGAAAAACACAATCCGATTACTTTGTAGTTGAACGATTGGGTGAGTTGGTAAAAACTTTGCCTATTGAAGCAGTGAAGATCCTGGACAAAATGATTTTGGAAGATAAGCCTGGTTGGGTTGTGATGGGCAATAAAGGAGAAATCAGCAATATTCTTTCAATTGCTTTACAATCACCAGAAGCAGAAGCAAAAACTCAAGCTAAAAATCTAATTAATCGTTTAGTTGCAAGAGGTCATACTGACTACAACGACTTACTCAAGTAAAATTAAAAAAATAAAAATGAGTTTTCGGGAATTAATTTTCCCCAAGAAACTAGGGGTATGGGGTACCCTCTAGGCTCAAAATGGCCCTGTGTTCATACAAACAACCCAACGCCGTATATTTCCATCACACCGGGGGTCACGTCGAGGGGTATGCACGCCTCCCCCGCCCCTACTACACAGAGAGGTTAGGCACACAGAAATCATCCGGTCGATACACTATCCAAGTTCTAATTGCCTCGACTGTTCGGAGCAAAACAACAATTGGCCCTTCAGGGGCCTTTTGTTTTGCTCCGGCGAGCGAGTGCAACTCGCGCGTAGGATTCGAACGCCGGAACGACGTCGAGCAACCTTGCGAGACGGTGAGGCGGTGCCCAGACCATATTTTTGTGACGACAAAAATATGAGTCGAGGGAGAAATTCCTACCGCCGGAGCAAAATAAGAAAACGTCCCCTTCATGGGGATTTTTTTATTTCTGTTTCTTTGTGGATAGCGGTCGACCCAGAGGGGCGATACTGAACCAGCAAGTTCATGCCTAGGGCCTACCCGCGGAGCAGTATAATTAAAGAGTACCTGACCCTCTTTCCCCTTTCAGTTCCTCATATACTTCTTTGCGTATTTTAGGTGAGCTTCTGATAACGATTTTATTTTATATTATAAATTCATATCCTACTTCTGCATCACTTATCCATTCAAGACATTCGTGAAAAATTTCATAATGTTTTTTGTTTAGTTCTCTTTCTTTGTTCATTGGCAACTTTTCTTTACCTTCAGCTATTTCGTATTCACCAAAAACATAATCATCTAAAATAATATATCTTTCTGAAATCAAATTTTCTTCTTGTAAAGTTAAAAGAACTTCGTCTTTACGATTCATTAGTTCATTACACCAATTAGTCCATAATTTTTTTTTCCCTTTTTTTATTTTAAATAAAGCGTATTTTTTCATAATACTTATTATAATAGTTAAGGGAGAACTAGCAAGTTCTCCCTTTGGTTATCAGAACGCGTATGCGTACTGATCATTCAGTCTTTGGGCTATGATGCAAACGCCTCTTTCATCTTCTGGGAAGAGAGCGCTCTGACAAACTTCCTTGTCCCATGTTCCGCTTCCCCAGCAGATATAGGCATCCGTACTAGCCTCTGGATAGAGTTTTCTGTCCGGACGTCGACCGAGAATCTTAGTGAGAATCTCGATGGTATAGTCGTAGACGACAGCGATGTTAGCCATCTGCTCCTTATCCTGCCGGTTAAGTGGGATGTGGCAGAGATGATGACCATAAATCCTGTGACAGAACCCAGCGTACTGATGGGAGTGTAGGACATGGGCGTGCCAGAACGGATCTACGAACTTGGACACCGCATGAGCGTTCTTTGGGTCGAGCAACGGCAGAATGTAGTACAGTTTGAGACCATAGACACCCATCTCCAGTTGCTCCAATGAGTATGCATGATCCTCCCGCGCCTTTCTGATGACAGTGGAGTAGTCCTCGTTGTCAATAAGGTTCACCTTCCGAATTAATTCAGGAGTGAGGTCAATCCTTATGTCACCAAGCAGAGTCTGCAACTGAAGATTGTCTGCATTCTCTTTGGGCCGGTCGTCTACCAAGCAGCCTGCTGTCGATACAGCTGAAGCCATTTGCGTTTTCATGTAATTCTCCTATGAATAAATGTCAGTAAGTTATCAAGATTCTCTCAATATTAAACCGCTAACATCCACTCATAATCTTATCCTGAGTGAATATATTTGTCAATGACTTGCACTGAGTCAGTGTATAGTTGACAGTAGATGAGCCCATTGCGGAAATGGTGACAGTCACTATTCTTTTAGGCCACCTTAAGGTAAATACATTGGGCGGCTTTTTTATACAAACTCCATAATTTTTAGTTCTGCTTCAACTCGCCTCCAGTTTAAGGTTCTAAATCTACCCACCAGGCGGAGCAAAACAACAATTGGCCATTAGGGGCCTTTTGTTTTGCTCCGGCGAGCGAGTGGAACTCGCGCGTAGGATTCGAACGCCGGAACGACATCGAGCAAGGCCACGATAAATCTAGGGCACTGCGATTTTCTAAAGTCTCCACCGAGACTAAGAAAATCGGGAGCTTGCGAGCCAGTGAGGCGGCGCCCAGACAAACTTTTGTGACGACAAAAGTTTAGTCGAGGGAGAAATTCCTACCGCCGGAGCCAACATTTGACAAATACAGTATATAATGTATACTTTTTTTGTTATCTTAATGTTCATTAATAAATGGAGGGTGCGATGGAATTTAGCAAAGTAAGTGAGGATATGAGAGTAAGAACGGTTGGAGCCCTCGGTGACTCCGACGGGATGCTCATTAAACAGGAACACCTCGATGCTCGCCAGCCAAACAAGGACGGTCAAGTCTTGGGGCAAGTTCCCGGACACGGAGGCGATGTTTGGTGGGTAGCACATGATGATGGGACAACGGGGGCTTATGCACTTAATGAGCTCAACAGTATATTCATCAAGCACACAAAAGTAAGTCCTCTGTACCTTTGCCCAAAGGGCTGCGAAGACAATGTCTTTCATCGATACGGAACTTGTCAAAGTATCCAGTTTCTTTCCGAAACGGGCGAAGAATTTGATAGAGTCGCCCATGACTTTGCTCCAAAAGAAGGTGGTGTAATACGTTGTTGCAAATGCAATGCACCTGCGGTAATAAAGAAAAAAATTGTTACTGTGACTGAGGAAGTCACCGATGAATAAATAGAACGCGCAATCAATCCCGCCCTAGAAGCCACTGCTTCTGGGGTGGTTTCTTTTTATACAACCACAAACATCTTCACCCCCCCCTCAACCCCCTTCCCATTTTAAGCTCTAATCCTGTTTACTATTGGGAGCCAAAAAAGAAAAAACCCGCCATCATATTATTGATGTCGGGTCCGAAATTAATTTGTCGTACTTTAATGTGCTTACTTTTGCAACGTGGCACATCTTGGATCCAAATGTTCATCAAGAACCTTTCTTACCGTAGTCGCCTCGTCCATTGTTAGCACCTTAATCCATGTCGTTGCTGCAACAACAAGGGTGCAGGCACCCGCCAACATACCCAAGTCAGTCCCACCTGTTAAAATAACAAGAACTCCACACCCCGCCAGTCCACTTCCACCACCGTCAATAACAACTTCCTTATTTATCGCATTCGAGGACAATTTCTCCACCAGCAGTTTATTCTGTGCACAGTAAGTATCATCAACCTCAGCAGGTGGTGGTGAAGAGCTTCTACTGCTACTGCCACTACTACTGCTACTACTGCCACCACCCCCACCGCCACTACTACCACAAGAAGTAATACCCACAAGCAACGTCCCAATACATGCATATTTTAGAACATTACCTAGTCTTGCCAAATCCTTACGGTTTTGTCTGCTTTCCATTTGAAAGACCCTCTTTCATAAGTTACTTACGGATTGCACCGTCTGCAACTTGGTTTAAGTACTCCCTTCGAGTACCTATTAAAAATACACTTAATTTGCTTATTTGTCAATTTATCCGCAATACCCTAATACCTTCGGACCACGGTAATTTATTTGACACAAAAGATTTTCCGTGCTATCCTGTCCCCAGAAGTACCGTACGTTTTACAACTTGAATGGAGGTATTTGTGTTACTAGAAAATCAACTGCAAGCATTGATCAGAAGAGCTCGTGGGACACTAGAGTCCGGTCGAATAATCGGCGTGATGGGATGGAGACCAAACCAACACACCGCGTTCACCAAGAGTTTGTCGAGTAAAAAAATAAGGTTTTACGCGGTGGGAAAACCGCCGAAGGACACCGGGGGGATTGGTTTTATGTTGCTTGCAAAAAACATAAAACACCAGCATGCAGAAAGAATTCCGTCTGCAATCCTCTACAACATTGCGCTTGAAACAAAGGAGGTTGTAAAAATTCTTGAGCCTTGCAAGGACCTACTTGTCCCCCAAGGTCACACCCCAGACGCCAATGCCGAAGAAGAGAGCCCAGAGGAAGAACCAGCGGCAGTCGTTTCACAACCAAAAGACCTCGACTATGATGTGTATGAATTTTTAACCGACCCACAACCACGGAGAAACGTAACGATGAGTTCCCCAATTAGCAACGTAAATGGTGTACACAGCTTTACTCAGGCATTCTATATCGAAGCCGCCGCAAACCGGCAGAGGAAAGGGTACGTCGGCAGAAATATTCTCGCAAGACTCCGCAGGGAGTACGACATAAAAAAAACAGCAACACAGCTCATTGAATCTGGTCTACTTATTGGAGAGGTTTCAGAAAATGCAGATCGGGTTGGCTGGTACAAACCAGGCCCCAAAATGCTTGCAGGCAACTTTTCAGCCGAAGTGACGGCGAAGCCACCAGAAGATCCGTATCAGTACGCACAGTGGGTAGTAAAACAAGAACCACATTTACTCCAACAGCAAGCTGAGATTCAACAGAAGCTCAGCGACGTCGCCCTAGCAAAGAAAGCGATTGAGCAACTTGGAGCCCTCCGTCCAAAAACGTAACGAAATCTGCCTTCCGGGCAGTAACCCGTCTCTACACTTGAGACGGGTTTTTATTTTGTCATCCTACAAAAAACTACTCTTGAAATGTTGAGAATTTTGGTCGTGTCCAACTTGCAGCAAAGGCATTTTCATCTTTCACAAAAGCTTTTTTGAGTGTCTCGTTGCCGTCGATAAAATAAACAAAATCAAGTTCTCGGTGTTCTGTCCCCCGCTCTTCATAGAATTTTTTTACCATATCATTGGGAGAGACCATATTCCTTCCTGACGTAAGCGAAAGCTTGAAGCTGACTCCTTTTTTGTCCCGCCGAGTGAGGTACGCGTCGTACACAAGCTCAGAGCAAACAATCTCATCACGCGTCTCAAAATCAAAATTATAATCGTAGGGCTTGCCATAATTTTCCAATGACCGGAGCACTCCTTCCATGATATCTTTCTTTTCGAGTCGTGGTCTCAGCACACCAAGGTAGTCCGCCTTTGCAGATTTCTCCAACGACTGCAGGATAATTCCTGGTGCCTGACCCTCGATAACAGCGTACGCATGTCCCGACGCGTCCACTCCACGATACTGCTCATAAAAAAGCGGATGGCGAACCCTCACCAACTCGTCAAATGTTTGGTGTCCATACAAAGGAAACAACTCTTGAAAAAATGTATTAGCTTCCTCTTTTGTCCCCAGATAGAGCGCAGCGTGTGGCCAAAAACCCGGTATGCCAACATTGCTTGCGTGCCAGTTCCGACGCTCGACAAAAATATCACCGGGCTGAAGGTGTGGTTTCATTTCAGCAATCTGCTCCAATGCTATGTGCGTCTCTTTGCGTGAAGAGACCTTAATCTTTCCCATCGCATTGGCAACATTTTTTTGTACAGGGAACCAACTATTAAATAATCCATTTTCAATATCATTACTTGACTTAAGCGCAATGATTCCCGCCGTCGTAAACACGCTTCCCAGCAAATGACGGTGACTTCGTTTCCCCTCCCGCACGAGCGTAGCGTAATTTTCTCCAAAATTAGTGTCGTCAACCGTGATTTCCAAAAAGGTTACGTACGCGCGCCCTACATTTCGACGAAGAAGTGTCTCGTGTCCAACATGCCTATTTCGAATGTCATAATAGGAGTTTTTTGCACCAAAGGCAGGAGCGTATTCATTAAGCGCTTTAACAACTCTTGTGTTGTTTCCGATCGCCTTTATGATTTCTCCAAACAACTCAAATTTTTTCAGATACAATGTGTAGGAAATGGTGAATGATTTAGCATGTTCATGTGGCATCGAAAAATAAGAGATTTTCCCAAAATAGCGGTGCACGTCGGTCATATCTTCTGAGTCTTTTGCAACCTGAAGAAAGTGGTTCCATTTTGAGAGCAACTCCGACAGCTCGTCTGAGGTAAACTCTTTCTTCTCGAGCAATCCACTGCCCAACAACTCATTTCCTGTTGTTTCCAGATTGTCGAGGAGTACTGTTGAAACATCAATACTCTGATCAACATAAGCAACTATTTCTTCCTGCTTCATATTCAAAAACGGGTTTGCGTCGTTGGGGAGCAATCGAGGAAGAATGTAAAAAATAATGCTTATGAGCGCGACTATAAATATAATTTTTTCATATTTCAGCACAAACTTTTTCAACGTTAAAAATGTCGCTGAGTGTACGACTTTCTTTTTGTCGAGCATAACCGCCGAGGCAACATACCTCACAAAGAGGACAACAAACGGCAAGGAGAGTAAAAATTGGTATGGATACAACACCCTAAACCCTACGATTGCCATAGCGAGGAAAAAATACAAGAACGCGAGCGAGAAAAACTTCAAAACTTTCTTTTTGTTCCTTGAGTAGTAAGACTTGAGCGTCTGTATATCTTTTAGAATTTTTGGCAACATAACTAAAAATGAAATTTCTTATGTGTAACAGGCTGATTCTATAAATAATAACACACTCCCCTGTATTCCAAAACAAAAGACAGACCCCCCAGCCGTCCACAGCCTCGCCCCCACATTTGCAACAATTTGTGGTAAACTATAGATATGAAAAAAACAATTATTATTATCGTAGGTGTGATTATTATCGCTGTCGGTATTTATTTTTTAACCAAACCTTCTCCGAGCGTTGCTCCGGAAACAGAAAACAAAGGTGCACCAACAAGCACCCAAACAGAAACTAAGGACAAAACAAAAACAGTCCTCGGTACCTCTGTTGAAAAACGTGACATTACTGCATACCATTTTGGTACCGGAACCAAGGAATTATTGTTTGTGGGCGGTATTCATGGTGGCTATGAATGGAACACGGTTCTCGTAGCATATGAGCTCATGGACTACCTCACCGCAAACCCAACCATCATCCCTAAAGACGCAAAAGTAACCGTCATCCCTGTTTTGAATCCTGACGGTCTCAACAAAACAGTAGGGACAGCGGGACGTTTTACTCCAGCAGATGTATCTTCCTCAAAAGACACTGTGGTTCTAGGTCGTTTCAATGCAAACAATGTAGACCTCAATCGCAACTTTGATTGTGACTGGAAACCAAAAGGAGTCTGGATGGAAAAAACCGTTAGTGGTGGAACAAGCGCTTTCTCTGAACCAGAGAGCCAAGCGTTTAAAAACTATATCGAGGCAAACAATCCTGCTGCGGTTGTTGTGTGGTACAGCTCCGCGGGGGGTGTGTTTTCTTCAAGTTGCGACAAGAGCATCTCTTCTGAAACAAAACTCTTGACCAGCACTTATGCAACCGCCTCGGGATACAAAGCATACGACAGTTTCGACTTCTACGAGACAGCGGGAGATATGACAAACTGGCTTGCAAAGAAAGAAATTCCTGCGATTAGCGTACTTCTCACTACACACACAGACACTGAGTGGACAAAAAACAAAGCGGGTATTGATGCAGTTTTGAACATGCTCCGCCAATAATGCCGGCCTTCTTTAAAAAAAATGTCTTCGTTGCTCTCAGCGTAATTGCACTCTTTTCTTTTGGAATCTTTATCCTCATGCAGAAATACAAAGCGACACACGCGCCGATTCCAATAGTCGCAAAGCCCATTCAGGCCGAAAAAGAAATCGTCGGCACCTCAGTAGAGGGTCGTGCAATAGAAGCATACACTTACGGAACAGGTGAGACTCGTCTCCTCTTTGTGGGTGGTGTCCACGGTGGTTATGAATGGAACAGTGTTCTTCTGGCGTATCAATTCATAGACTACGTAAAAGCAAATCCTGACTTTATTCCAAAAAACCTCACGATTTCGATTATTCCTTCAGCCAACCCCGACGGACTTTTTCGAGTAGTAAGGAAAGAAGGTCGCTTTACAGCTGGAGATGTTTCCGACAGCACTAAACTTGTCGAGTCAGGACGATTCAATGCGCACAGTGTGGACCTCAATCGCAATTTTGACTGCAAATGGAAACCAAAAAGCATGTGGAAGAGTAAGGTTGTAAGCGCCGGGACAAAAGCATTTTCAGAGCCGGAGGCAGTTGCCATTCGCGACTTCGTCATCGCACACAATCCCGACAGTGCTATCTTTTGGCACAGCAAAGCAAATGCTGTTTATGCATCAGAGTGTCAGGCTGGCATTCTTCCAAAAACACTTGACCTCATGAATGCATACGCAAAAGCGTCAAAATACAACGCAATAAAATCATTCACTGCATACGAAACTTCCGGAGATGCCGAGGGGTGGCTCGCCTCAATCAACATACCAGCGATTACCGTAGAACTTAGCACTCACGAAACCGTCGAGTGGGAACGTAATCTGGCAGGCATCAAAGCGATCTTCAACTACTACAGCCGGCTTGAGGTCGCAAACTCAAATAGTGGGCTTAATAACTAACCAAAATTATGGAAATGTAGTGCTTGGAAATTGAGCAAGCATCCACAAAAAAACCGCCCGAAAGATTCGGGCGGTTTTTTCTTTCTCGGCAAATATTTTAAAATATGGTAAAATGTAAGTAGTTATTACTAGAGTAAACAATATACTACATATGAACAAATCAATAATATTCAGCATTCTTGTCGTCCTCCTTCTCGCTGGCGCTGGCTTTTGGTATTTCGTAATGAACGATAAAACTACGAGCGACACCGTAATCATAAAAGAGACCCCTACAACCAACGCACCCACTTCAGCAGACAATGCACCACCAGGAAGCATCCACAACCTTCCTGTCCCAGCCGCCGTTACAGCAGTAAAAAAGACGCTCGCTCGCAGACTTGGCGTGCCCGAAGGTGAAGTTATAGCCCTACAAGTGGATGAAAAGACTTGGCCCGATTCATGTCTCGGATTTCTTTCAAAAGAAGTCCTCTGTGCACAAGTGCTCACTCCGGGATACCTTATTACCGCGCAGGTTCGTGGAGAAACATTCACTTATCGCACCAATAAGGACGGAAGTACAATACAAGAAGAATACTAGACAAAAAACAAAGAAGAAACTCAGCGAGGCACCCCTTTTTATTGTGTTTCACTTTTGTTTAGGAACTTAGTATAATAAGAGCACTATGATAAAGAAGATTTCTAGCGCAACCCTTGCAGTCTTTGCGATGCTCTTCCCTACAATTGCCACAGCACATGAAATGTACGTACTTGAAAGCAGTATAGTTTCCGAACTTCTTACCCATCCACCAACAAACCCACTCGATATCATTAGCGCAAATATCGGACAATTCATCTTTTGGGCAACTGCAGTATTCCTACTTCTTATCTTATTGCTTTTCTTTTCACTTTCGCATCGAATGCAGGACAAATTCAATCCGTTCCTGTTCAAGCTTAAACCGTATGCGTTTGTTATTGCGCGCGGAGCCGTTGGAGTTTGTTTAATATTTTCAGGTCTCTATCAGACCCTTTTTGGGCCCGAGATGAGTCTTGTCACAATCTTTGGAACCTACACTACGCTCACCTCTTGGCTCCTCATCATTATCGGTATCACCATCACACTTGGTATTTTTGTACGCACAGCTGCCGTTATCGGTCTCGGTATTTTTGCGGTGGCGGTTGGGAAGTACGGGATTTATCTTTTAACTTACGTCGATTATTTAGGCATATTACTCGCGCTCTTGCTTGTGGGGGCAGGAAAACCTGCGTTTCAAAACATCGTCCTGCACGACAAAAACAGCGATTCAAAATTACAAAAATTCCGTCGATCACTTTCACTCATTTTTTCCGACTACGCCCTTCTCATTATCCGTCTTGGTCTTGGCTTTAGCATCATGTACGCGGCGTTTTACGGGAAATTCCTTCATAGCAACGTAGCTCTTCAGGTTGTACTTGACTATAGGCTCACTGACTATTTCCCTTTCAGTCCAGAATTTATAGTCTTGGGTGCTGGTATTCTTGAGATGCTTTTTGGGTTATTCTTTGTACTTGGTATACATCTTCGTTTTTCAGCAATCTTTTTTGCTATCTTTCTTTTCCTCTCGTACCTTTATTTCCCTGAGGCTGCGTGGCCACATCTCATCTTGGTGGGCGGTGCCCTTGCCACTTTCGCGCATGGTTATGACAATATGACACTCGAGGGCAGGCTATTCAAAAGGGGCAAACATGAACCAATCTTTTAACTTAAAAACAATTATGAATCTCAAACAATCACTCGAATCAACATTCAAAGGAGAACTCCTAGATACACAAGCGGACCTAGTTGCACGCGCAAATGACGCAAGTATTTTTGAGCTCATGCCGCGCCTTGTTGCTCGCCCGCAAAATACTGACGATATTAAAGCGATTGTGCGATTTGTAAGTGAGCACAAGAAAGATGACCCAAGTATTTCACTGACAGCACGCGCAGCAGGCACAGGCATGGCAGGTGGTGCCCTTACGGAGTCTATTGTGCTCGAAATGGGCAACCTCAACGCCATCAAAGAAGTAACAGCTGAGCATGCAATTGTTGAACCGGGAGTTTTTTTCCGCGACCTCGAACAAGCAACTCTTGCAAAGAATCGCATTATGCCCGCATACCCAGCATCAAAAAGTATTTGTTCGGTGGGTGGAATGGTCGGAACCAACGCAGGCGGGGAAAAAACTCTTAACTACGGGAGTACCGAGCGCTATGTGCAAAATTTAAAAGTTGTTCTTGCTGATGGCAACGAATATTCTTTTGGTCCCCTCTCAAAAACCGAACTCGACCAAAAAATGACCATGCAAACCTTTGAAGGTGAAGTGTATCGCAGAGTTTACAATCTCATTGAGGCAAACTATGACGTGATTGCGCAGGCGAAACCTCGTGTCTCAAAAAATTCTACTGGATACGCCCTTTGGAATGTCTGGGATCGCACCACCTTTGACCTCACAAAACTTTTTACCGGATCTGAGGGTACCTTGGGGATCACTACGGAAATCACCTTCGGGCTTGTGGAGCCACGACCGGCGTCAAAACTCCTTGTCGTTTTTATTAAGGACTTAGCAATCCTCCCCAACCTCGTCAAAAAAATCCTCATTCACAAACCCGAGACATTTGAATCCTACGACGACAACACCTTCAAATTCGCTGTTCGGTTTTTTCCCGATATTGCAAAATCTCTCAAAGCACGCGGACTTGCCACCCTCGCCTTCCGCTTCCTTCCTGAAGTTATGATGATTCTTCGCGGTGGGGTTCCAAAATTGGTACTCCTCGCAGAATTTGTCGGCACCACCGAGGTTGAGGCTACCGAGCAAGCAATCCGCGCACAAAAGGATATTGAGGAATTTGCCGTAAAATCAAAAATCACCACCTCGAAAGAAGATGCTGAAAAATTCTGGACCATTCGCCACGAAAGTTTCAACCTCCTCCGCCACCACGGTGGAAAAAAACGCACTGCGCCGTTTATCGATGACATCATCGTATCACCTGAGTATCTGCCAGAATTTTTACCGCGCCTCACTAAACTCATGAACGAATACAATCTCACTTACACAATCGCAGGGCACATTGGTGACGGCAACATGCACATCATTCCTCTCATGGATCTCCGCAATGCACGCGAGCGCGACATCATCCTTGAGCTTGGCGAAAAAGTTTTTGACCTCACGTTTGAATTCAAAGGTTCTATGTCAGCAGAACACAACGACGGCCTCATTCGAACCCCGTTCCTCCGTCAAATGTATGGCGACACCATCTATCGGCTTTTCGAGGAAACTAAGAATATTTTTGATGCACAAAACATTTTCAACCCCGGCAAAAAAGTATTTGGCAATGACATGACGTACATCAAAGAACACATAGACCGTGTTTATTAAAAATAAATCTTATCAAAATTATTGCCAGAATTATGAGACTCGTTGATTCGTAATTCAAACTATTTAAGTAATTGTTGTTGTATTTTGAGTTGCGCCGAACTTTGTTCTTCGAGCAATCGCTTGGCTTCATTCGCTTCATGGATTGCGCCTATTCCTCTCTCCTGCGTCGTCGCATCTCCTGCCGTAGTGTTCTTACTTGAAAGAAGCGACGAGTAGCCAACGCTCATCATTACAGCCACAAGAGCGAGTGTGACCAAGAGCCCGATATAACCAAACCCGCGCATACTATTTTTCATAATAGCTTCATATTACCAACTCCCCATACATTTCACAACAAACAAACGCATAAGACAGCTTGGATTTGAGACCTGTTGACAACCCCACTTGTTTTTCAAAACAAAAGGAGTATGCTTGAAGGCAGGCTGTACATTTCAAAGAAACAAGAGGGAGATTTTATGTCCAAACCGTTCATACGACGTTTGTGCAAAGCAATCTTGTGCCCTTATTGCAGAAAAGGAATAACGTGGTCAAACAAAAATACTTTTGATGGGGTAGTTGACGCTATTGTTGGGGTAGCTTTTATAATCGAGAAGCCTCAGCTTCCCGGAGAAAGCAATCTTTCCATTGCGCACATTATAGAAGATCTGCACCTTAGCAATCGAAGTCTTCCGCTTGTAGTCCAGAAGGAACTGCAAAATTTGATTCGTAACATTCATTGTGATTTCGTGCTTCCGGGATGCGATTCTCTTTCAGTGTACGGATTCTTTGCAAGACTTCGCAAGGAACACCCTAAATGGAAAACTATCGTATGTATTGCACACGCTGACTATTTGTGGTTGTGCGCACTCATTGCAAAAGAATTTGGTTTTGCGCTTCTAGTACCCGTTAGTGTACGTTCTATTCCCTACAATCGACACTCTTCTCAAGCATGGACGCAGTCAAAATGGGCATTCCCTCGCGGAGCATTTTGGTTTACACGATTTGCGGGAGTCAAGATGGCACTCAAAGGAATGATTTAGAAAGTAGCGAAGTAACAAGCGCGTGAAGAGGAGATTCTATCCCCTTCACGCGCTTTTTGTATTATCCCCAGCAGCGTATTTTTTGAACACTAGGAAATTTGCCGAGAATAAGGTATAAAGGAAATAGAGGTAGTAGTGGCAGTCCTTTTTATTATATTAGCATAGGAGGTTTCTCCATGAGCACCCAGAGCAGCGTTGATGAGTTTATTGCAAATGCCATCCCGGGAGACTCTCTCGCAATCCAAGGCAGAATGATTATCGAAAGTCGAAAAGGAGATGATCTTTTCTTAACAAGGACTGACCCTCAGTTAGGCAACACTCCAGTCTCTGGCAATCCACATCGCTGGGATTCTAAAAGACAAAGTTTGGTCAACTGTGATGGGGATATCCCTGAATGGTGTTTGGATCAAATTACGTTCATTGGCCAACGCGATATGAAATCTCTTCAAGAAAAAAACGAGGAGGGCTGGGGAAGAAGGACGCCTCTCACTCTTAGTAAGGAAGATTTTGTTGAGATTTTTGAAGGGGAACGAGGTCTTGTGAGGGTTATTGATTCGGCGATGAAAAGTGCCGCATTTAAACATCCCGCGGAACGAATGTCGTTTGCTCTTGAACGAGCTGGTATCCCTCACGACGAGCGAGACCTTGCCTTCATATTGCGCATTGCCGAAAAAATTGCCCCTTCTTGGGCTCAGTGGCTTCATTATGAAGGACTTCGAGAAATTCCCACAACCGAAGAAGCGATTACCGCGGATCCTCAAACCAGAGTTTTTTCATCCCATTAACACCCCTCGCCCGTCATTTTTTCTGACGGGCTTTTTGTTTCCTTGACTTTACTTTTATGATTATGCATACTGAGAAAAGACAATTTTGTACAACCGTGAGCAACTAGCAAGGAGGGAGTGCAGATGAGTGAAGTTCGCAAACAAAAAAGCAAGATGGCTGAGTGTCCCCATTGTGGACACGTTCAAGATGCAGATTTTAAAACGTGCGAAAATTGTGCAGAGCCGAGGCTTCCGACAGTGAACATTTATACCATTGGCACACAAATGCACCTTGTGCGTTTGAAAAAATTTTCACGGCATACGCGAAAAGGCATCAACGTGCGTCATGATGGCCGAAATTGCGTTTGTCCGCGTACCGATTTGCTTCATGCATACGATTTAACGGGATAGCTTAAAGCCCAAGCAAATCTTTTTTTGTACCATTGTCCCGCACGCTTCGCGTGCGGGACAATTTTTTTAAAACCTCGAATAAAGGGTGTTAGCGATTCTTCCCTTTCATGCCACACGGTGCACAACGACAGCCATAGGGCTTAATATATTCATCAATATATTCATCCCCATAATCATACGTGAGCTCTTCCCCTTCCTTGATACTGCGAAGCGTATGCACAAACACGCGTCCGCCAATAATATCAATCTCGCAATTCGGCTTACAAGAATGGTTGATGTACCGTGCAATGTTCTTTCGGGAGCTTCCATCAATCATGCGATATCGACTTGTTTCAAAGAGGTATTTATTCGCAATATCATTTACTGCCTTTCCTCGGACAACTGTACCAATATATTCAATAGGATATGCGCCACGTTTTATTTTGGCACCCGCAAAAAGCCCCAAGCCCGCACTTGAACGTTTAACTACCAAAGAAGCATTGTATAAAATAGGAATGGGCATAGACTGAAGTTTCGTCGACTGGAGCATTATAGTAAATCTCGAACATGAAGTAAAATATGGATATGAAATCATCCCCGACAACAAAAGACATTATGTATGACATTGCCATCATTGGTGGCGGCCCCGCAGGAATGATGGCGGCTATCCGTGCGGCCGAGCTCGGTCGGCACGTCGTACTTATCGAGAAAAACGACAAGCTTGGCAAAAAACTCCTCATCACTGGCGGGGGCCGTTGCAATGTAACCAATGCTACATTCAACCATCGCGTACTTGCAAAAAAATACGGGGAAAAAGGGAAGTTTCTTCTCTCCCCTCTTGCGCAATTCGATACACAAAATACAGTCGATTTTTTTGAGTCTCGCGGTATGCCAACCATGCTTGAGGCAGAAGGGCGCATGTTCCCCAAAAGCGGATCAGCACAAAGCGTTTGGGATGTACTCGTACATGACCTAAAGAAACATAATATTCAAACTTTTTTGAATGCACCCGTCACAAAATTAATTCTCAAGAACGAGGCTATCACCGGAGCAGAAACGCCAAGAGGGATTATCCAGGCACGATCTTTTATTATAACCACTGGAGGAACCTCGCGCCCTGAAACCGGCTCGACCGGAGACGGATTTTCATGGCTCAAAAAACTAGGGCACACTATCGTCACCCCCGACCCCGCTCTTGTTCCCGTAAAAATATCTGAATCTTGGGTGCACACTCTCAAAGGTGTCGCTTTACCCAATGTAAAAATTACCATTCTTGAAAACGGCATCCGTACCGAAACACAAACAGGAAAAATGCTTTTTACGCATTTTGGCATCTCGGGACCACTTGTTCTCAACATGAGCCGCTTGATTGGCGAAGCAATGAAAGAAAGCTCTGTCACGCTCGAATTTGACCTCTTCCCCGCACTCGACCGTGCAAATCTCGACTCAAAACTCCTTGAGCACTTTGCTATCGTACAAAATAAAAAATGGAAGAACGCGCTTTCCGGTTTTGTTCCCGCACGATTCGCGCCGATTCTGGCAGAAATGTCGAAAATCAATCCAGAGCTTTTCGTAAACGAAATTCCCCGCACGGCCCGACTTGCATTCGTAGAGATTCTAAAATCTCTCACCATTACTCCCACCGGACTTCTTGGTCCCGAAAAAGCTATTGTTTCAAGCGGAGGCGTAGCGCTTACAGAAATTGATTTTAAAACCATGCGTTCACATATCGTTGAAAATCTTTACCTTGCAGGGGATGTCCTCGATTTTGACCGCCCGTCAGGAGGTTTTAGTCTCCAGATTTGTTGGACCACTGGATTTGTTGCAGGTAATGCCGCCGCAAAAAATGAGCAAAAGTGATGTATAATTGAATCATATGAAACACTTCACTGAACACGGAGCAGTATCACCAAACTCCCCTAGCCCCTCTTATACATGCCCCATGCATTCTGGAGTGTTGCGCACGAGCCCCGGCATGTGCCCTGAATGCGGAATGCAACTTGTACCAACAACAAGAACACAAGAACCTATCCACCGTGAACACGGTAAGCATGCCGGACACAATACTACAACGTTTTTAAGAAAATTTTGGATAAGTTTAATTCTCACGATTCCGGTCGTCTTGTATGCTGATGTTATTAAAATGATTTTTCAGTGGTCGCCTCCAAGCTTCTCTGGTTCCGAATACCTACCACTAATATTAGGGACGATTGTATTTTTCTACGGTGGTTTTGTATTCCTCGCTGGAGCGCAAAAAGAACTACAAGCGCGTCTTCCGGGCATGATGACGCTAATTGCAATGGCAACAATAGCGGCGTACCTCTGGAGCGTGTATGCCGTGTTCGCAGACGAAGAAACACTTTTTTGGGAATTGACAACACTCATCACCATCATGTTGCTCGGGCACTGGATTGAAATGCGTGCGGTCACGGGAGCACAGGGAGCACTCAAAGAACTTTCAAAATTGCTCCCTGATACTGCCGAAGTTATTCGAGAAGGCAAAACGGAAACTATAGCACTTACACTACTCCAAGAAAACGACACCGTCTTTGTACGACCGGGAACAAGAATACCTGCAGATGGCATAATCATTGACGGGGAATCTGACATCAACGAATCAATGGTTACAGGGGAATCAAAACCTATTTCAAAAATAGTGGGGAGCATGGTCATTGCGGGGACAATCAACGGTGATGGTGCGCTCAAGGTCAACGTCTCTCATATTGGAGAAAAAACTTTTCTTGCCGGCATTATGCGACTCGTCGAAGAAGCACAGTCGTCCAAATCAAGACTTCAAATACTCTCAGACAGAGCTGCACTTTACTTGACTATCGTTGCCGTGACGGGAGGAATCGCAACCCTCACCTTGTGGCTTTTTGTAGGGGCAGAGGCTAGCTTTGCTGTCGCTCGACTTGTGGCGGTGCTCGTCATCGCATGTCCTCACGCGTTAGGTCTTGCTGTGCCTCTTGTTGCTTCTATTTCCACAACCAAAGCGGCCCAAAACGGTTTCCTTATAAAAAAACGAATTGCACTCGAAGTGGCGCGAAGCATCGATGTGGTGCTCTTTGATAAAACGGGAACATTAACCACCGGAGCATTTGGTGTGGTAAATGTATGGAGCACAAAAAACAACACAGAGGAAGAAGTTTTGCGACTTGCAGCATCCCTCGACGCACTCTCGGAGCATCCGATTGCAAAGGCAATCGTCGCCAAAGCAAAAGAGCAAGGACTTACACTAACGGAACCAAGAAAATTTGAAGCAATGAAGGGTAAGGGGGTAAAAGCTTTTATTAAGGAAGAAGAAATTCAGGTTGGCGGAGCAACACTTCTTGAAGACATGGGTATCAGCATTCCCAATGAGCTCATCCAACAGATAACCGATGCAGGAAAAAAGGGGCAGACAGTTATTTTTACAATAAAAGCTCGCGAACTACTCGGCGCAATTGCTCTTGCCGACATCATCCGAAAAGAGTCGCAGGAAGCAATCTTGGCACTAAAAAAAATCGGTATCCGCTCCGCAATGATCACGGGCGACTCTGAGGATGTCGCGCAGTGGGTAAGCACTGAACTTGGCATCGATGAATACTTTGCACGCGTACTCCCTGAACAGAAATCAGCAAAAGTAAAAGAACTGCAAAGTCGTGGACAAAAAGTCGCAATGGTTGGAGATGGAGTCAACGACGCACCAGCTCTATCGCAAGCTGATCTTGGTATCGCTATTGGCGCCGGTACAAATATTGCCATTGAATCAGCTGGCATAATTCTCGTTCGAAACGACCCTCGAGATATTGTAAAAATAATCAAACTGTCTCAAATGACCTACACAAAAATGATTCAAAATCTTTTTTGGGCGACAGGGTACAATATTGTCGCATTACCGCTCGCTGCAGGGGCACTCTACGCATGGGGCATTATTTTAGAACCGGCAGTTGGAGCGGTGCTCATGTCGGCAAGTACAGTTATTGTCGCCGCCAATGCCCTGCTTCTCCGCAGAAAAAAGCTATAGCCAGTTTGAACCCCAGAAATCGTATCCCATGGTATAATGCGCCAATAACATCAGAAAATATGAAATACAAAAAAAATATCATCATTGCAGGGTTCCTTCTTGCTTTTATTTTTGCAATCGTAGCAACAAAACAAAGCGGGTCTCCTTCAGGACAATTTTCTGGAAGTACGCGTGGACTTGCCGCTCTACAACCCTCTTCCGTTGTCGAGCTAAAAGACGGTGACACATTTGAGCTCACCGCAAGCCGGGTTAAAAAAAATATCAATGGCAATGATGTAAAAATGCTCGCATATAACGGCTCTATCCCCGGACCAACCCTCAAGGTTCCCCAAGGCGCAACCATCACCGTAAATTTCAAAAATGAAACCGATGTGGAGACCACCGTCCACTCACACGGACTTCGCCTCGAAAATGCATTTGATGGAGTTCCACACGTAACACAAGACCCAATCCTTGTCGGGGATTCATTTACCTACAAACTTACGTTCCCCGATGCCGGCACCTACTGGTATCACCCTCATGTCCGCGAGGATTACGCACAAGAACTCGGACTCTACGGCAACTTTTTAGTAACACCAAAAAACCCCACGTACTGGAATACTGTCGACCGCGAAGTTCCTTTGTTTGTTGATGACATTCTAGTCGAAGACGGAAAAATCACACCTTTTTACACAAAAAATGCCGACTACGCACTCATGGGACGTTTCGGTAACACCATGCTTGTCAACGGAGAAACAAATTATACACAGAGCGTTGAGCAGGGCGACGTGGTACGTTTTTCATTTACCAACTCTGCAAATGTACGTCCGTTTCGTCTGGCGTTTGAGGGCACGAAAATGAAGCTTGTTGGAGGTGATAATGGTGCATACGAAAAAGAAGAGTGGGTTGATACCGTCACCCTTGGTCCTTCTGAGCGTGCTATTGTTGAAGTATTGTTCAACAAAAAAGGCGACATCCTTCTTCAAAACAAAACGCCTGACCAGACAACAACGCTCGGGAAAATAATGGTTACGGAATCAAAACGCCTGCGCAAACCCGTCTTCAATTTTAATACCCTGCATTCAAATCTCGAGACTATTAAAAGCATCGACCCATTCCGTGCATTCTTCACAAAAGCTCTCGACAAACAAATTTCACTTTCGGTCAGCATGATGGGTGGTGCAGCGGGAAACATGAGTGGTGGACATATGATGCCTGACGGCTCAATGATGGGTGGAAACATGATGATGTCCGCACCAAAAGGCGGCATTGAATGGGAAGATGACGGGGAAATGATGAGCGATCAAAATAGTGATCAAATCTCATGGGCTATTCTTGATCAAGGAACGGGCAAGGCCAACATGGACATCGACTGGAAATTCAAGGTTGGCGACAAAGTAAAAATTCGCATCTTCAATGACCCAAAATCCATGCACCCAATGCAACACCCTATTCACTTCCACGGACAACGGTTTTTGGTACTCGACAAAAATGGAACGGCACAAAAAAATCTTGTTTGGAAAGACACCGTGCTTGTACCTGCTGGTGAATACGCCGACATTCTCCTCGATATTTCCAACCCCGGCGAATGGATGGCTCACTGCCACATTGCCGAGCACCTCGAAGCGGGCATGATGTTTGGATTTACAGTAGAGAAGTGATATTACCTGAATCCAGTGAATTTGTTATACTAATAAGGAATCTTTCAGTATAACAAATTACATCATGATATTAAAAATTATCGTCGGAGCACTATTAGCGCTTCCATTCGCCGTATCCGCAGCAAACCCATCTGTTGAATCATTTATCCAATCCACAACCGGAATGACTTCAGGAGGAATCGCGTCATTCTCGTGGCGCATGGCAGACGCGGGAGGATATTCATTCTTAATTCCTTGTGTACAGGGAATTAAGCTAAAACGGACTGACGGCACCGCCTTTGAATGCAACACGAAGATTTCTTCGACAGCAACTGCTCTCGGTGGGATTGATTTGCTCATCTACAATATTTCCGGCATTACAAAAACCGTTACCATGCGTGCTATCCCCAAAGATGCAACAGGGACCGACTACGACCTTGGGCGTCAAGACCTCTCTATTTCAGTAGCAACAGCACCAGAACCAATCGCCACATTCACTGGAGCAACCAGCACTGCCTCCTTTGTTGCTTACCCCATCGCTTGGAGCTCAAGCCTCATTGATGGCACAAATCTTTCTTTTCCATGTTCTAGCAACATTCAGGCAAGCTCAACCTCATACGCACAAGTATATCTCCCTTGTGGGAAACCCATCTTTACCACCGACCTTGCAGGCTCGGGCGCACTCACGCTCTATTTCTCAAACAGCTCACCATCAGCCGAAACAGTAACCCTGACCCTCTATCCCGCAATGTCTGCAGGGGCATACGATGGCATTCACACAAAAACACTCGAAGTTCTTGTGAGGAGCAATGTGGTACCCGAACCAACCCTCACCTCATTCTTGACCTCTGCAACGACGAATACAGCAGGATCAGACATGCCCATCGTATTCACTTGGGCAACAGAAAATGCACTGAACGCAAACATGCAGCTACCATGCAATGATGCCATTACAACAACAACCCTCATCAACAACGCAACGACAACTCTAAGATGTGGCTCTACCGCCCTCAACACCCCCCTTGGCGAAAACGGAACCATAACACTTTATTTTGCAAACAAAAGCAATACAGACCAGCAACAAAGCATCACTCTTCTTCCAGGAAGGATTGCCGGGGGGTTTGACGGCACGCGCGCAAAGACCATCAACTTGTCCATCGCATCAAAAGACACTCCTGTTTCTTCACTTCAGACACCGGCTTCTCTGTCGACGACAACAACTACTACTCCAACAACCACTACTACCACAACAAGCGTAGCCATTCCTCTCGGTTGTGCTGGAGCAAATCGTTACAACTCTACCACCGGGCAACCTTGTCCAATTGCTAATAGCACAACAAAAACAAAAATTTATGGCAAAAAATTTCTCGTAAATCTTCGACGAGGAATGAAACACACAGATGTTCGCTCTCTTCAAGAGTTCCTAAAAAACGACTCAACCATTTATCCCGAAGGAATCATTAGTGGAGTATTTGGGCCCGCAACCGAGCGTGCAGTCGGACGGTTTCAGGCAAAAAACAATATTGTTCGTTCTGGACAACCCGGCTACGGCGCCATTGGTCCCAAGACTCGCTCTTTCCTTAATTCTCTCACTCAATAATTTTCTACTACCACACTCCCACACATGAACTACACACCGAGTGAATCAAAAAAACTCCTCTCTCTTGAAGTCGGGCTTCTTTGTCTGTTTACTGCAGCACTTCTTGCATATTTACTTGGAGCTATCCCTGAACAGCTCCGCATATTCATTCTTGGTGGCATCTCCCTTGTTGGGCTTTATCCTGTACTTAAGAGCACCGCTCGAAGTCTTCGTAATAAGAAAATCAATGTCGACCTCCTTGCTTCCATCGCTCTTGTATTCTCACTTCTCGCACAAGAATGGGAGTCGGTGCTTTTCATCAACGCCATGCTTTCATTGGCACGCATTTTTGGAATCATTACAGAGCGTCGCGTACAAAATTCTCTCGAAAGTCTCAGAAAACTCAAGCCTTCCGTAGCGCATGTTCTCCGCAACAACCAAACCATTACCGTTCCGATTGCAGATCTTTCTCTTGGGGATTTAGTACTCGTAAACCTCGGGGAACAAATACCGGTGGACGGGAGAGTAACAGAAGGGAACGCTACAGTAGACCAATCGTCACTCACCGGAGAATCTGTTCCTGTCCTCCTCGCCAAAAATGATATGGTTCTTGCCTCCACTCTTGTCGTGTCGGGAAATATTATTATTTCTACAGAAAAAATTGGCACACAGACAATATTTGAACGCATGATAAGTTTGGTTGAAAGTTCTCAAGGAGCAAAGACAAGGATGAAGACTCTCGCTGAGCGTTTTGCAAGCTGGTACATTGGCATTATGCTCGTCGTGTCGCTGGTTCTCTACCTTGTTACCGGAGATGTTAAGCTTGTTCTTGCAGTTGTTCTCGTTGTGTGTGCGGATGACATTGCGATCGCGATTCCCCTTGCTTATATTGTTGCTATGGGAACCGCCGCAAAGCGTGGCATTCTCATTAAAGGAGCTGACTTCCTTGAGCGTGCCTCAAAAATTTCTACACTTATTGTCGATAAAACAGGAACACTAACAATGGGACAGCTCAGCGTGCAGGATGCTCGATCCTTTGGAAATATCCCCCTTTCTCAAGTGCTTGAGTTGTCTGGCGTTATCTGTAGCAGATCGACCCATCCCGCATCAAAAGCAATCGCGCGACACGCAACAGAACAGGGGTTGTCATGCAAGGCTTCTGGAGTATTTCAAGAAACCGAAGGACAAGGAATTGCTGGAGTTAATCAACAAAACCAAAAAATAACACTGGGAAAGCCGAAATTTTTAGAAGAGCAAGGAATTCCCATAACCCCTGAAATTGCGAGTGCGATAACAGAAGCACTTTCTAAAAGCAGGAGTGTGACATTGATAGCAGTTGAAAAAAATATTGTCGGACTATTTGAACTCTCAGACAAACTTCGCCCTGATGTTGACCGCACCATCGCCGCACTTAGAAAAAGCGGTGTCAAAAAAATCGTCATGCTTACGGGGGACAACGAACATGTCGCGAAGACTATCGCAGAACACGGAAAGCTCAATGCGTACCACGCAAATCTTCTTCCAGAGCACAAAGTCTCCATACTCGAAACATACCTCAACAAAAAAGAAGTGGTGGCGATGCTCGGCGACGGTGTCAACGACGCTGCCTGCATTACGCGCGCAGACGTTGGAATAGCAATGGGTGGCATAGGCTCCGACGCTGCCATCAACTCAGCCGATATCATTCTTATGAACGATGATTTTGCTAAACTACTTGAACTTCGCGACATTGCACAGCGCGTGACCAATGTCGCTTATCAAAATTTTGCAATATGGGCTGTCATCAATATTCTTGGACTCTATTTTGTGTTCGCAGGAGTATTTGATCCAAAAGATGCAGCAGCATACAACTTTCTCACGGATTTCATTCCCGTCGCAAACGCATTACGTCTGTACCAATACAAAGCAAAACGTTATAATAACAACACAGGAAGACCAGATAACCAAAAACTTGCTTCAGTTTAATCACAAAACACATTATGGGATTTACCGAGTACACAACACGTGACACTGACGCCACAGCAAAAATATTTTCCGTGGATCCAGCACAAGGGCTCTCGATTACACAAGTCGAAGAGCTTAGGAAAATACACGGATTGAACCGTATTGAAAAAAGCGCGGTTCGCCCATGGAAAATTTTCCTCCGACAATTCAAATCTTCTTTCATCTACCTGCTTTTTGCAGCGGCAGGACTTTCATTCATGTTGGGTCAAATGATTGAGGGATGGGCAATCGTATTATTCCTCTTCATCAACGCTACTCTGGGCTTTTACCAAGAATATCGTTCCGAAAAAACAGTAGAACTCCTCAGGCATTACATCACGGCGCGCACCAAAGTTCGTCGTGATGGTTCTGTGTATACCATCACGACGAAAGAGCTCGTTCCCGGAGATATTGTCATCGCCGAAGCTGGCGACAGTATTGCCGCCGACATGCGCATCATTGAGGACATAAACCTCCTCATCAACGAGGAGCCGCTCACAGGAGAATCCGTCTCAGTAATGAAGAGCAGTAAGCCCATGGAAAAACCCTCCTCGGAGCTTCACACTGCAAATAATATTGCTTTCTCGGGAACAACAGTCCTTTCTGGAAGTGCAGTGGGTATTGTATTTGCCACAGGATCCCAGACCATCATTGGCAACATCGCACGCCTAACCGGCACAACAAGCCACGCAAGCAAATTCGAAAGTGAGCTCGCACGGTTTAGTAAATTTATTCTTTATATTGTCGTCGGAACGCTCATTTTCATTTTCGCGACCAACATCGCACTCAAAGGATGGGACGCAAACATTGCCTCTCTTGCCATTTTTTCAATCGCACTCGCAGTATCAGTGGTTCCTGAAGCTCTCCCTGTCGTTATGACGTTTTCGCTCTCTCGCGGTGCGCGACGTTTAGCAAAAAAACATGTTATCGTAAAGCGTCTTTCTTCTATTGAAGATATTGGAGGAATTGATGTTCTCTGTACCGACAAGACGGGCACGCTGACCGAAAACAAGCTCACCGTACATCTCACCCATAGTCCGGAGTCAAAACAAAGCTCCCGACAAATACTCACCGCAGGCAATCTCGCGAGCTCATATCTCTTGATGAAGGATCGCAACCAAGGCATTGACCCATTCGATGAAGCGCTCTGGCAGGCACTTTCTTCCGACGACCAAAATCAAATTAAATCATACGAACGATTGCGTGACATCCCCTTTGACCCCGTACGCAAGCAAAACAGCGTTCTCTTGAAACAGAGTGGCGAAACCACCCTCATGGTACGCGGAGCACCAGAGGCAATCGTAAACGCGTCAAACATGACACCAGAAGAGCGCGCAAGCGTTCTCGCATGGACTGCACAAGAAGGCGCTGCAGGCAGACGAACCCTTGCTGTCGCTTCAAAAGCCCTCGCTTCCAATGAATACGACGCGGTAAGTGACGAAACATCTCTAACCTTCATTGGTTCTATTTCTTTCATTGACCCCATAAAAGAAAGCGCACGCGAAGCCATCAAGGAAGCCGTGAAATTGGGAGTGAAGATCAAAATTCTTACCGGAGACAGTCCTGAAGTTGCAGGGCAGGTCGCATACGCCGTTGGTCTTGCACAGACTCCGCAAGATGTTTTGACTGCACGCGATTTCTTTGCTCTTCATGATGAAGCGCGCAGTGAAGCCCTCGAACGATTGAGTACTTTTGCGCGCGTTTCACCGGAGGACAAATATAAAATTATTGAACTATTACAGAAAAAATACCATGTCGGATTTTTGGGTGAAGGAATTAACGATGCTCCAGCGCTCAAAATCGCCAACGTTGCCATTGCAGTGCAGTCTGCATCCGACATTGCACGAGAAGCTGCTGATATCGTCCTTCTCAAAAAAAATCTCCTCGTGATCATAGAAGGCATCCGCGAAGGCCGCGTAACATTCGCCAACACTATCAAATATATTCGCAGTTCCCTTTCATCGAATTTCGGCAATTTTTACGCGGTGGCAATCTCTTCGCTCTTTATTCCATTTCTCCCCATGCTTCCCCTTCAAATTCTGCTGGTAAATCTCCTATCCGACTTCCCCGCTATTGCAATCGCCACCGATACCGTTGAAGACAGTGACATTCAAAAACCGCAAGAATACAACATCAAGAAAATTCTTGCGTTTGGAACCGTTCTCGGCATTGTATCAACGGTCTTTGACTTCATCACATTCGCATCGTTCTATCACATCAGTGCACAAATGCTTCAAACTCATTGGTTCATGGTCAGCATCCTCACTGAAATTCTTTTCCTCTACTCAATACGCTCTCGTGTATTTTTCCTCAAGGCGCGCGCACCGTCAAAACCCCTCATCACCCTCTCAGTCGTCGCGTTTGCTGCAACCATCATCATTCCTTTTACCTCATTCGGTCAATCTGTATTTGGTTTTGTTGCCCCTTCCCCGCAGTCTCTTGCGTTAGTGCTGGGCATTGTCGCCACCTATTTTGTCACCACAGAAATAGCAAAATTGCTCTATTATCGCATCGAAGCAGCCAACTCACCCCAAAAAAACTAGCCGTACCATAAGGCATCTCTCGCCTATTACCGAGGACCGTCCTCGGTAATCGAATGGCGAGGACCGTCCTTGCCATTCGATTACACATCGGGCTAGTTGGTCAACTCCGTCGTTGTGGCGGAAGTAATCTGACCAATATTTGTCCCTGCCCCACTATCGAGAATTACATCTACACTAAGTGTTCGTGTGCTTGTTTTTACAATCCCCTTTGAGGTAACGACTTTGGGCGCAGCAGTAGTCCCCGCTCCGGCACTTACCGAAACCCGTGCGCATCCTAATACAGACCCTGTACACCCACCGGAAACAAGTTCAATACTGTAACAATAATCGGCAGAAGCGCAGGTATACCCCTTGTTGCGTGCAATTTTCGTCAATGCATCCCGCGTCCCTGCCTCGGCATAAAAGAGCGCGGTGGATGACTGCACCCCACTTTCTGAAATAAAAGATTCGGTGAATGAAATAGTGGTGATTCCCACTGCAACCGTGAGCGTTAAAATCGTCAAGACCAAAACAGTGGGAAGTGTTGCCCCGCCCTGCGATTTTCTTTTTTTTATATTAAATCTCATCATAACCATAGTCTACCGCAAAGTCACGGTCGTGCGAAGTGTATCCGCGTATGTCCAGTCGGTGCTTGAAGCATTATATCGAAAGGTCATCAAGACCGAAACTGCCGTAGTGGTCGCACCAAACCCTGTCACCCCCACCACCGAGTTATAGTTCTCGAGCCGTGTAAACGAAGGAGTATCAACAAAAATCAAACTTCCGGTTACCGCCACAGCATTTCTACGAAGCTGTCCCGAAACTACGTCATAGGTGACGGTCGCCCCAGCTACAGTCGCAACCAAAGTCGCGGATGGTGTCCCCAACGCGGGTGTGGCGAGCGCTGTCGCCGCCTTTAAGTCTTGTCGAACAAGCTCCGTCGCAAACCGTATCGCGGAATTCACCTCTGCGCGCGCCTCCGACTGCCCGCGTGCTTTTGCTATCGAGAGAAAGGTATCAGCAACCACAACCGCAATCCCCGAGAACACCGCCACATAAATAAGAAGCTCAAGGAGCGTGACTCCACGTGCGGTATGTATTTTTTTGTAAGAAAATATGTTCATATTACGGTGCTTGTTTGATGCTTGACATAATTTAGCCATTTGATATAATTAAAATGTATTTCTAGGGAAAGTACTGTTTAAGGTTTCATCCTTAAGCGGTGCTTTTCTTTTTATACTCAAGTTTATTTCTCAATTCATTCATAAACCATATCTTTTCTCTTGCTGTCTGCTTAAGCAACGTTGAACAATTTTTAATGTCTGGGCTCAATACAACTCTTAATTTACCATTCTCGTGCAAATACTGCACGAGCGAATAAAAATCGCCATCACTGGAAACAATAACCGCTTTGTCATAAGCATTTAATTCAAGCGTTGCAAGCAAAACCATGTCTGCATCTATGTTGCCTTTAATTTTACCGTCAGCATCCGGAACTGTCGGTTTGAATCTCAAAATAAATCCCGCTTCTTGGAGATTGTCATACAGCGATTGATTTAATGCAACAAAACCGATAAACATATATGCCTTCTTAACGCTGTATTTTTCAGCAAGATATATCCTAAATTTCCGATAATCTAATTTCCATTCAAGTTTCTGAATACCAAGATTCAGGTTTTGACTATCTATATATGCATAATTATTGAGTATTTTTTTCATCGCCTAGTTTTTATAGCTTATCATATCTAAAACTGTTACGGTGACCAACTGACAACAATTTTATTTATAATAGGACTAGTAGCACCAACATCAGTACAATTTGCGGCGGAACAAATCTGTACCTTGTAACGATAGTATCGTTTGTTGTTCCAAAGCGCTGCGCATCCAGAACCCTTTAGCTCCACAGCGGTATCAAGAGCTCCGGGGTTAAACCAGTCCAATGCCCCGCATGTCCCTGAACCTGCTCCGTTATAGTCCCATGGACCTGTACTACTATTCGATGCCGAAAACTGGAAGCGTACTGCTCCTGTCCCGATAGTGGTTCCATTCCATAAAATAGAATTAAACGTCGCCCCATCAGCAGTTCCTGTGTCAAAAACCCCAGAGGTGAGTGTCCCTGAAACGGGGAGTCCGCCTCCAGCCGCGGGCGTAGCAGAAACCTGCTGTGTAGATGCAATAGCGGTAAAGTTACCGTTGGTGTCACGCGCATAAATTCTAAAATAATACAACGTACCGTTAGTGAGGCCGGTGATAATCTGCGGGCTTATTGAACCATTATACTTGACACGTGCTGTTGCGTCGCAGGCGGCGACGTCCACCGTTGGATCAGATCCTTCTGTTGGCGTTTCAGTGATGCTTGCGGTCTTACAATAAATAATTACCTTTTGAAAATCAGCATCAGCAGGATTCGTCCAGCTCACCGTGACCTGTGCGTTCCCAGCTACCGCGCCAGCGCCTGTTGTGCCAGCAGGCGACCCGTTGTCAATCGTTAGCGCATTGGAGTTTGTATCACTCCCTGCGTGCGTATTTGCTCCCGCCCAGCTTGTCACTGGCGCAGTGATGGCGTACGCACCGCCTGCAGGTGCGGGCATCAGCGCATGACTGAGAGGTGTGGCGCGGACTTTAAACGTGGTGAGCGTGGTACCTGCTGACATACCTGAGACCGTAATAACGTTAGAACCCGTAACCGGCGATGCAGTCGACCCCAAAACAGTGTTTGCATTGTCGGTAATGGCGAGCAAACCGATACCACTATTTGTCGAAAGGTTCACCGTCACCGAAGTTACTGTTTCCGTTCCACTGCTTGTTTGCAAAGTAAATAAATCAACATCAGTTGCGACGGCTCCGGGGGCGATTGTTGCCGCGGCAGGGTCGGAACCAGTGGCAAGCGTGGTTGTGATGGCAGCTGGTGTAAACGGCGAACCCGTCGGCACGACACCGGCGTCATAGTTGCCATTTGCGTCTTTTTGGAAAACTTTGTAACTGTAGGCGGTGCCGTTCGTAAGGGCGGTAGTGAGACAGCTGGTGCCACCGGCACCGTTGATGTCGGTAATGGCGGTCGATGCAGCATCAGTGCGGACACAGACAACCGTGGCGCCCACTGCATCCACTTTGCTGACGGTTTCGCCAACATTATTCACCACCCAAACAGAGTTGGTGGAGGAGTCGAAAGCAACACTAATGGGACTGACCCCCACTGCATATGTTCCCACCAAAGCGCCGGTGGCGGCGGTGAGCTTGGTGACGGTATCGTCACCATTATTCACCACCCAAACAGAGTTGGTGGTGGAGTCGAAGGCGACATCTATGGGACCGGTTCCCACCGTATATGTTCCCACCAAAGCGCCGGTGGCGGCGGTGAGCTTAGTGACAGTATTTCCACCATTATTTACCACCCAAACAGAGTTGGTGGAGGAGTCGAAGGCGATATCTCGAGGACCAGTTCCCACCGTATATGTTCCCACCAAGGCGCCGGTGGCGGCGGTGAGCTTGGTGACAGTATTGCCGGAACCACTACCATTATTCGCCACCCAAACAGAGTTGGTGGAGGAGTCGAACGCGACACCAAAAGGACCAGTTCCCACTGTATATGTTCCCACCAAGGCGCCGGTGGCGGCGGTGAGCTTGGTGACAGTATTGCCGGAACCACTACCATTATTCGCCACCCAAACAGAGTTGGTGGAGGAGTCGAACGCGACACCAAAAGGACCAGTTCCCACTGTATATGTTCCCACCAAGGCGCCGGTGGCGGCGGTGAGCTTGGTGACAGTATTGCCGGAACCACTACCATTATTCGCCACCCAAACAGAGTTGGTGGAGGAGTCGAACGCGACACCAAAAGGACCAGTTCCCACTGTATATGTTCCCACCAAGGCGCCGGTGGCGGCGGTGAGCTTGGTGACAGTATTGCCGGAACCACCACCAGTATTCGTCACCCAAACAGAGTTGGTGGAGGAGTCGAAGGCGACATCTCGAGGAGCATTTCCCACTGTATATGTTCCCACCAAAGCGCCAGTGGCAGCGGTGAGCTTGGTGACAGTATTGCCACCACTATTCACCACCCAAACAGAGTTGGTGGAGGAGTCGAAGGCGACACCTATGGGACTGGCTCCTGTATTGTAGTCAATTTTTGAACCACTACCAACAGTATTCCCATTCGCATAATCCGTCCCCTCTTCGGGCACCGCTGCACTCGGCGTTGATGCTGTCCACCGGAGCATCACCGAGCGACTAAAATCGGTGGACGCCGATGTCGTCCAGTTGAGTGTTACCTTTGCGTCACCTGCTGTACCACTTGCGCTTGTAGCTCCCGAAGGGGATGCATTGTCAATTGTAAGTGCATTGGTATTCGTATCACTCCCCGCGTGTGTCGTGGCATTCCCCGCCCATGCAGTGACGGGTGCGGTGATGGCGTATGCTGCACCCGTCACTGCTGGCATTAAACTGTGAGGCAGGGGAGTAACACGAACCTTGAATGTTGTGGCGGATGTACCTGCTGACATCCCCGAAACGGCAACCACATTAGAGCCCCCCGACAGCGGCGCGATTATTGAACCCAAAACCGTATTGGTATTATCAGTAATATAAAGCGAATCCACCCCGCTGCCGGTTGAAAGATTCACTGTAACCGACGTTACTGTTTCCGTTCCACTGCTTGTCTGCAGAGTAAACTGATTTACATCGGTCGTTACAGCTTCGGGGGCAATAGTAGCGGCGGCAGGGTCGGAGCCGGTCGCAAGGGTGGTGGTAACCGTAGGAGGAATGTACCTATTGTATGCAAAATCTGCCGCAAAACCGGTAACGCTCGATATCACAGTTTCAAGAGCTACTCCGCCATCGGCATTTGACCATGTGAAATTAGTTCCGTCGAAGACCAATTTTTTCACCCATAAATCGGAAGTGTTATCTACTCCCAAAAAAAGAAGTTCAGCTTGATTAAACGGATTGCGTCGCAAACGATGAACCTTATCGTCACCACTCAGTGGTTGCGACGAGCAAGCGGTAGTACAGTCGGTTTGGAGAGCCCATGCATTGGTATTTTTGTTATATACTGCCCAGTCAACACCCGCTGCATTGGCATCGTCGTAGGTGAGCACAGCACGCGTCTGGGCACCACTCGTCACCCAGTTTACCGCATTGTTACTTGTTCCGGCACCCACCGTGTCGTTTGAAGCGTCAACTTGAAACGCCGTCCCCCACGCAGTGCCCGTCCAGACTATGGCATCGGAGTCTGCGCCGTTATCCGAGCTATTCGCATACGCAATGTAATTTGAGTTTGGGTCGGCAGAAAGCTCCACATCAGTCGGCTCTTCAAGAAAAGCCGTATTGGTGGTAACAGAACCCCACGCGCCTGCCGGCCCAGCACCACGAGTGACATACTTGCCGTCCAACACTGCATCAGCACCCCACACAATCAAAAGCTCGCCGGATGTGGATTCAAATTCAAGGTCAAAAGAAAAGTTAGTTAGAGTCGTCGCGGTTCCCACTTTTGCCAAGCTTGTTTCCAATGCTGCCGACGGCTCCCCCTTCCATGCATTTGTTGCACCATCCCAAAAATTTGCCGAAAGGTCGAAGTTTCTGTCTCCGTACACAAGCGCAATTTCATCAGTGCCTCCGCGACGCTCCATAGCTATACCGTCAACAATGCCAGTCGTTCTCGTTGAGCCCAAATTGGCCGCAACAGTCCAAGTAGAGCCATTCCAAATTCTATACACCAGTTCCTGTCCGTCAGTGGCTGTGTTGCCTGTATACACCACCATCATATCTCCAGAAGTGCCCTCGAAGCTGATGTCAAAACGAGGGAGATTTCCATCACCAACCGTCACATTCCACTCATTGGACCAACTTGTGCCATTAAAGCGTTGTATGTAAAGCGTGCCTGCAGTGGTTTGTATACCGGCAATCATTTCATTCCTAACCGGTGAAGCTTTAATGACAACATGGCGAATTACTGTTCCAGCAGCAAGGGTGTCATACTCCACGCTGAAAGTTCCTGTCCAATCTCTTCTCCTTACAAGACTAGCATTACTATCGCCGTATATAATCTCTCCATCTCCCTGCGCCACTGCTTCTGCTTTCTTGATTGCTGTCCACTGCGCCAACTTTGGCGCACCAAGCCCATCAAAAACCACTGTTGCAACATCCGCAAACCCAAAAGTTACAATTAACAAAAAAACGACACTAAATTTAGAAAATTTTTTGACGTATCCAAAAATTTTTTTCAAAATCATTTGCCTTTTTATATTCATTAACATAATTATACTATATCGCTCCGTAGTTCGCTATAATAAATCTCCCCTCTTTAATGCCACGAGTTGTCTTTCGCTAAAACAAAGCCTATTCAAGCCTAAGTGTCCCCGTTGAAGTAGAGATTGCAGAGTCGGCAATATCATAGGTTGTATCAGTGCAGGAAACCACACTGTTCCCCGAACCTCCATTTCCCGTCCATCCAGTCTGATTGCACACTTTGTTTCGCCACCTGAAAAAATACTCACTAATGACGATAGGGTTGCCTCCTGTCCACGACACCGTCACGGTCGCTTTTTGGGTGGAAGGGTCATCGAGGTAGTTGGTAGAGGGAGTGCAACCGACGGTAGTGCTGGCAAGGTTACGCCCCCCACCCGCTTCGACATCGAGACACCGATTCACATTCTCAATTACCACATAGCGAGTATATGAGGCGTTGTTAAGCGCAATTGTTTCGTCCCCTGTTGCCAATGTCCATGCATTCCCAGACTGCACAGTTTTATAATGAGTTGACCCCTTGCCGGTAAGCGAATAAATATTCACCCACTTTTCGTCCGCAACCGCACGCACTGCCTCCAGTGTCTCATTGGCAAGCGCAACAGCCACATCCCGCTCGCCCGAAACTTTTTCACTCTGCAAACTCACAAGCATCGTCTGAGCACTCAAAGAAAGAATGATTGCGAGCACAGAAATCGAAAGAAGGAGTTCGAGCAGGAGTGAGCCACGTGAGCGGAGAAGATGTTTCGTGTTAAATTTTTGATGTTGCATATTAAACATTATGGTTTTTTCAAAATATCCTCTTTTCATTATACCCCGTTGACACATTTTTTGTTAGGTGTATACTATGTCTATCACCAACGGAAGAGTCCCCCCTATGAGGTTTTGTCCTCATAGGGCCTTTTCTTTTTATACCTTAATAGCTCTTTTAAATCGTTCATTAATCGCAAATAAGGGCGAAATATCTTAAACTTTAAAAGTCCTGAGAACTTCAACTTATTGGGAATAAGAATTGCCTGCAATTTATCTTTTTCAAGCAAGTGCTGGGCTAAACAATAAAAATCCCCATCTCCGGTAACGATTATCGCTTTGTCGTAGTTAGGATACTCTATCATCGCATGAAGAACCAATTCCGCATCGCAGTTGCCTTTGGTTGTACCATCCTTGTACTCGAGTGTCGGTTTAAAAACACAAAGAAACCCAGCTGACTGTAGAGAAATATACAAATGATTATTGCCTTCGATGTGCCCTATAAACAGAAAGGCTTTTGTCACACCATATTTTTCTTTGAGGTATACTCGAAAACGGGTAAAGTCAAGCTTCCATCCCTGATCCTGAATTGCAAGATTGAGATTTTGGCTATCAATAAAGGCGTAATTGGAAACTTTTTTATACATATCAATAAATTGTCCCCAACGCCGAAATAGTGAGCGTCTGTGTGCCGGCGCTTGAGGTCACACCCACGGTGGACGCTGTCGTAGTGCCGGCGACTTTGTAAAAAATAATGTCTTTTGTTCCCGAGCTCGGATCAGAAAATGTAAGACCTTTAGAAAGAGTGGTGGTTGCGCTCACGGACATACTTGCATTCGCATAATCGGTAGGAGTTGAGAAAAGTTCGTAATAATGTGGATTTGCGCCATCATTCACAAAATGCACCCCCCACTTTAGGTCGTCTTGTCGCGCCATAGACTTTGCTCGTGCAGTGCGCAAGTCGGCATTTATCACTCGCATCGTAGTCTTGAGCTCAACATCTTTTGAAAAATTTTGATAAAATCCAACTCCGCCGCCTCCCAAAACAGCAACAATACTCAAGACAATCAAAAGTTCAAACATTGAAAATCCTGATGATGTTGTATGTATGTGCATATTAAGTTTAGACAAAATTACCCACGAGTTGATAGATAGGGAGAATAATAGAAACGGCAATCGACCCCACCAAAACTCCCATAAGGAGCAAGAGTATCGGCTCCAGAGCAGCGGTCAGGTCTTTAAGCTTGCCGTCAACTTCCTCTTCATAAAAGTCGGCAAAAGTGGAAAGAATCTGTCCAAGTGTTCCCGTACGTTCCCCCACCACCACCAAACTCACGAGCATGCGCGGGAAAAGTTTTGGAAATTTTTCAAGTGCGCCGGAAATAGGGCTACCGGTCTTGACTTCCATAATTACCTGATTGAGCGCAAGTGTATATGTCCGATTCCCAATCGATTGCGACGATAGGTCGAGTGCTTCCACAACCGAAAGTCCACTACCAATAAGATTTGAGAGCGTGCGAGAGAAACGTACGAGCGCGACCTTTTTTACCAAATCCCTTGCCACGGGTGCATGCGACATAGTAAAAAAGAAAAATCTTTTCCCAAGTTGTGTTGTACGAAAATACAAAAAGAACCACAACGCCACCACAAACACTACACCATCGAGCGCATAACTCCACGTAAGTGCATTGGATAAAGCAAGAAAGAATTTAGTAAGAAGGGGGAGCTCAACGCCACTCGCTAAAAACGCCTTGGTAAGCCGCGGCAACACAAACATAAGAAGAAGCGTCACCACTCCCGTAGATGCAACAAGTAGAATAACCGGATACATCAGTGCAGATTTTATTTTGCTCCGTAGAGCATATTCTTTACCCAAATAACGACCGAGCTCCGCAAGTGTTTTGTCGAGTTGACCAGAGCCTTCTCCGGCTTTCAGCATTCCTATAAAAACAGGAGGGAATGAACTAGCATACGCTTCAAACCCTGCAGAAAGCTGCTGCCCATTTTTGACCATGGCCTGCACCTCCCTGAGCACTTTCTTTAAAATGTTTTTCTCTGCATCGGCAATAAGAATATCGAGTGCCTCCATCAATGAAAGCCCAGCCTTAACGGTCGTGGCGAGGTTTCGTACCAAGAACATTACATCAACAGCATCAAGTTTCTCAAACGGGGAAGAAGATAGAAACTTCTGCATGCCACCGTGCTTACCAGAAAGCATGGTGATAGAAATGGGCGTAAGACTTCTCTTGAAAAGATACTGCGACACCTCGTCTTGAGAAGAGCCCTCGTACTCCCCCCGAAGAACAGCGCCGGAACCATCATATGCTTCATAAGTAAATATTGCCATAAATTTGCGAATTCAATATTTGAATACTACATTTATTATACATCAGATTGACACTGTAAAGCGAGCTCTTCTTTTTCTTGGTGCCCTACACGGCATTTAACCTTAAAGCGAGCTAAGTTGCTTTTTAGGGGGTTTTGAGCGCGACGGCGCGAGAACTTCAGACTTTTTTAAGCTTCAAAAAAGTCGTACCCTAAAAAGAACTTAGCGAGCGTCCTATTCTTTTACTACCCTGAGCACCTCCTCCACAGTCGTAACTCCCCGCTCAACCTTGTCGAGCCCGTCTTCAAACATCGTGATCATCCCCTCTTCAATTGCTTTCTTTCGCACTTCCGGAATGGATGCTTCGTCCAAAATCAATGCACGAATTGATTCAGTAACCCGCAAAAGCTCGAAAATACCAATCTGCCCCTGATATCCGGAATTCCCGCATACCTTGCACCCCTTACCACGAAACAAGCTCGCCGGAACATTACTATTTGTGGTCCCCGCCAGCTCGATTTGCGCCTTGAGAAGGCGCGCCATTTCTGGGCTTACAGGATATGACTCGGTACACGACGCACAAATACGTCGCACAAGACGCTGAGCGATAACCATGTTGATAGTTGAAGACAACAGGAACGCCGGCGCACCCATATCCAAAAGGCGTGGGATAGCAGAGGGGGCATCATTGGTGTGAAGTGATGACAGCACAAGGTGCCCCGTAAGCGCGGCATGAATTGCAATTTCAACCGTCTCATTATCACGGATTTCACCCACCATAATGATGTCGGGATTTTGACGCAAAAGCGCGCGAAGTCCATTTGCAAACGTAATCCCCGCTTTCTGGTTTACTTGTGTTTGATTTACGCGCGGAAACTCATACTCAATAGGATCCTCAATGGTTGTAATGTTCACGGATGGTTTATTGAGAATATGCAACACCGCATACAGTGTTGTAGTTTTTCCATGTCCTGTTGGCCCCGTCACTAAAATCATACCGTGGGGTTTTTTGACTTCATTTACAAGGACTGCGGTATTTGCATCCGAAAAACCAAGGTCTTTGAGCGTCAGTGGTCGCGCAGAGCTCTTCAAGAGACGCATTTCCACTTTCTCCCCGTGGAAAATCGGCATGATATTTACGCGTAAATCAATATTTGATCCATCGTCCATATCAAAACGAAAACGTCCATCCTGAGGGGTGCGGTGTTCGTCAATCTGAAGACTTCCGAGGATTTTTACGCGCGCGACCAAAACAGGAGCAATTGCTTTCGGGAGACTCACCACCTCCTGCATGATGCCATCGACACGAAAACGCACCAAAAGTTCATGCTCAAGGGGCTCAAAATGAATATCGGATGCATTTAAAGTAACTGCATGCTCGATAACATTATCAAGGATGGTAACAATAGGCACCGACGCAGCTGTTTTTGAAAGATCTTTTTCTTCAGCAACAGAAAGCGACTGTTCAACATTTTCAGAAATGATTTGTTCAAAGCCAACACCGATTTTTGTGCTGTATTGCTTGAGCCCATAACGAACACTTGCGACTGTCGAGAGATAAGGTTCGACCCACGCATCAAGCTTCGCCCGCACATACTCAATAGTATCGTAGTCAAAGGGGTCGAGCATGGCAAGTTTTGCAATACCTTTCTCTTTATCATAAAAAAACAATACAATATTCTTTGACTTCGCGTATATTTCAGGAATAAGCTCCAAAATCTCATGGTCTATAGTTTCTTTTTTGAGATTCACAACCTGAACACCATAATAGGGAGCAAGGAGTTCGGTAAAATAATCTTCAGAAATTTTGCCTTCTCCAACCAAGACATTAGAAAGCGACTGTCCGCTGCGCCGAGCCTCTGCAGTAGCATATTCAAAATCCTCATCGCTCACGAGTCCGGATTCAAGCAATATTTCTTTTAGCTTTTCTTGTCCAATATGCATTAGTTATAAGTATATCATACCAAAATCCGATAACGACTTTAAAAATGTGTATAACTCTATTCCACTCTTTTAACTTTCCGAGAACATTTCCCGAGGACGGTCCTAGGGAATTAGATTTTGAGTAGAGCGTACAAACCAACGAACTTAAGGATCGCTGCCCCGTACAGGAGCGCAACAGGAGCGGCAACCAAAAACGCAGGGGTTAGATAAATTCGCGAAACTCCGTAAAAAGTAGAAGAGATGACTGAGAAAATAATTGCAAAAATAAACGCAAGGGGCAGGAGGACGATAACCCCCGGCCACCCCGACACAAGGAGAGAAAGTGTAATTGCCAAGATCTCTCCTTCTTTAAAGTTCCAAGGACGATAATACGCACGAAGCTTGAGGAGTGCTGCAAAAAATCCTGCTAGCCCTAAAATGATTATGATGTTAATCCAAAAGCGTCCGAATACATAAAAAATAAAATATCCCAATGGTTGCTCCAGAGAGGGACGCACCCATTCAAGAAGAAGTGGAAGTGGCGCTTCTTTTGAAAGCGGTTGAGTCAAAAAAGTTTGAGTAAATGAACTACTCTCCCATTGTGCATATTGCAGCCATGTTAGAGTTGCACCGTAACCAATACGGAGAACAACAGCCACAACCACAAGCCATTTCCACGAAACCCGTGTAAAAAACGAAAATTCTATGTAACGAAAAAGTGCGACAACTACAATCAAAAGCCAAATTATGCCCACAATCACCTGCGGCTCTGGATGTGTAAACTGAAACAAAACCCGTAAATACATATTCTCTATTATATCCATCATGGAAATATTCTATCACATAAAATTTTTAGCACCAAAACACAAAAACACCCTCGCGTTTCCGCGGGGGTGTTTTTGTAAAATCAAAATTTAATGAATCAAACTAGAATGCACCTGCAGCAGGCAAGAGATTCAAACTATTCCCTGACTCATAGTAAGAGTCATTGTCTCCGCCATCTTTTGACATCTTGTTATCATCCTGAGTATACGCGTTACTTTCAAGTACAGCATCAATCTCAAAAATATATGCTGGCTTCCCTGAACCAACTGACGCTGTCGTTCCGTTTTGACATGCGTAGCGATAAACAAGATCTGTGACAGTAGCAGTAGAACTGACAGTATTAACAGGGTCGATAGGAAAAGCTGAAATTGGTGTACCTCCTGTCAACGCTTTCAAATTTACTGGGATCCAGCCCGTAGCATCAACTTTTCCTGCCGTTGAGCCAGAAGCAGCGGAAATAAAAGCTGTTGCAGTACTTGCAGCATCAGCTCCAGGGGTGGCAGAAGTCAGAGTAGGCGCAGTATTGGCACTATATCTAATTTTCGGAGCCGTAGACAATGTAGTCGCTCCTGCTGCTGTTGTTGCAGTGAGACATACTGCTGTTGCTTGTGCGGTGAAACTATCCAAACTTGGCGTTGAGCTTGCTGTAAGCATAACGCCGAGGGCAGTCTTAATAGTCTTCAAGTCTGAGATGCGCTGTGCATCACGAGCTTTCTTAAGTGTTTCCGCAGGGTTGAGCAAGAACACAAGGGCGATGGATAAAATGGCGATGATTGAAATAACAATCAAGAGCTCAAGGAGGGTAAATCCATTCTTGCGCTTTTCTTCATTTGCGGTGATAAGTGAAATCATAAATAGTGAATTAATTAATAAGGATTTAGTATTGGTTCGTTGCGCCATCAAGAATTCTCAGATTTGTACCAACTTCGTAGTAGTTGTCATTATTGCCACCATCAGTTGACTTCTTATTATCAGTTGACGTATACGCAATACTTTCAAGTTGTGCTCCAAGCTCAAATGCCAACGGAGTTACTGAACATGCATATCGGTATACAAGATCAGTGCTTGCGACAGCCCCAAGTGCGGTCACGGTGTTAACGGGATCGAGAGGCATGTTGGAGATTGGAGATCCACCAGTTAAATTGTCAAACATAACAGGAATCCATCCTGCACCATTTGTTAACGATGGTGTTGCAACTTGAACGGCTGCCGAGGCCGAAGCTGCGTCAAGTGTTGTATCGGTAATAGCACTGGTTGAAACGAGCGAGTACATAACCTTAGCGGTTGCGGCAGATGGCGTTGCTTTGCAATTAGTATTATTCAAAGCCCCTGCTGTTGCAGCTCCCAAATACGGAGTTGTCGTACTCGTGAGATAGAGCGCGATTGCTGTTTTCATGGTACTTAAATCCGAAAGACGCTGTGAGTCACGTGACTTCTTTAAAGTTTCTGCGGGATCCAAGACCAGCACAAGTGCTACTGACAAAATCGCGATAATCGAAATAACGATTAAAAGTTCGAGAAGAGTAAAACCGTCTTTGCGCTTCTCTGCCATGTTTATTGATGAAATCATAATTTATAAATTTTTAATAATGCTCTTTTATTATAGCAAAGGGGACTTGAAAAAGAAAAGTTCCCTGTGGATAACTATCACTCGGTCCTTCCATTTTGAAATGCCAGATTACGAAACCCGTCGCAGTGTGCTGTTTTAAGGGGGTTTCGAACGCGACGGCGTAAGAATTTCAGGATTTTTTAAGCTTCAAAAAATCCGTACCCTTACAACAGCACACTGCGTAAGCGGTTCCGTAACTTACCCCTACAACCCCAAGTACCCCTTGACCTTGTTGATTACTTCCTGAATGGGGTAATCAACCTTGACCAAATATTCATTTGCACCAAGTGCCATGGCACGTTCTTGGTCAGCCTTTTGACCAAGGTTTGAGAGAACCATAACAGGAATCTTGGCGAGCTCTGGAATTTTCTTTATTTCTTCAAGCACCGCGAATCCATCTTTCTTGGGAACCATGAGGTCAAGTAAAATCATGTCCGGTTTTTCTGATTTGATTTTCGCCACACCCTCCTCACCGTCACGCGCAACAACAGTGGTTACATTTTCTTTGGCGAACTTTATCTCATATACTTTTGAAATATGATCATCGTCCTCCACAATTACTATTTTTTTCTTGTTAGTATCCATAATTTAAGAGTCTAAAAACCTACGCATAACTCACAACCTTCTCGACAAGAGTATTCAAATCATAATCGCTTTTCACTAAATAATCAACCACGCCGAGCTCATACGCAACCCCTTTTGAGTCCGCACGCCCAGAAACCGAGCAAACAACTACTTTTTTATCTTTCCCTTCTTCGCGCTTGCGAATTTCTTCCAAAAATTCAATGCCGTTCATGCCGGGCAAAAGAATATCCAGCCAAATAATATCAATATGTTCGGATTCTTTTTTGAGAATATCCAGCGCATCCTCGGCACGCATGGTTGAGATGACTTTGTGTCCCTTTTGCTCAAGCTTAAACATCACCGCACGATTAAGCGCTTTGTCGTCTTCCACCAAAAGAATAGTTTTTTGTTTTTGTGCTTCCATTTTTACAAATATTATTCTTATATCTTAGCACGTTGAGCATCTTCTGCAAGTGGCTCCACGGAGGACACGAGGGGAATCGTAAAGAAAAATGTAGTTCCCTTTCCTTCCTCAACCTCAAACCAAACTTTTCCACCCCATGCGAGAACAAGTTCCTTAACCAAGGCAAGTCCAAGCCCTGACCCATCAGGAACCTTGGAAAGCGCATTCTCTGCTCGGAAAAATTTCGAGAAAATGCGTCCACGCTGAGCCAAAGGAATGCCGATACCATTGTCTTTTACTAAATACGTTACTTCGGTATGCTTATCATCAACTGCCCACTTCGCTTCAATCGTACCATTTTCATTGGTGTAACGAATTGCATTAGAAACCAAGTTCAGCACCACTTGGCGAAGCGTTAGAGGGTCAAGCGAAACAATCACTGGTTCACCAAGGGGAGGCACCATTGAAAATACCAACTTCTTTTCGATCATCTGTGGAGCAAGTTCTTTTCCTAAATCAGCTGTAAATAAAGTAAGATCAATAGGCTTTTTTTCAGCTTTTAGCTTCCCGCTCTCGACACGGGAAATACCCAAAAGCAAGTCAATAGTTTGATACAACCGCTCCGCCCCGCCATGAATCTCTTCGAGAAATTCTCGTTGCTCTTTAGTCATGTTTCCCACATCGTCCCCCAAAAGCATTTCCGAATACCAACGAATCGTTGTAAGAGGCGTACGGAGTTGGTGCGAAGCAACAGAAATAAAGCCTGACTTCGCCTCATCGAGCTCTCGATCCTCCGTTACGTCACGAATAACAATCACCCCACCCGTAGTTTCCCCGCCTTCTCCCACAAGAGGCGCCGCAGAGAGCGCTATCGGGAGAGGTCCTGTGCGCTTTTCGGTCATCAAAGAGAGTTCATCTTCAAGGTCAGCAACTATCACGTGTTTTGCAAGAAACATTTCTTCAATAGGCCACTCTGCGGGCGACAATTCTCCTTTCTTCTTCTTTATCAGTTTCATTACTACACGCAAGTCTTTTCCAAGGAGATCCGTGGCAGGTGTTGCAAAAATTTCAACTGCTTTTGGATTGACCAATACAATACTGTACTGAATATCAATAAGCACCAAGGCGTCACCAATAGAAGCGAGAATCGTCTGTAATCGATTACGTTCAACTTCAAGCTTTTCTTTAATTTCCCACGCGTCTTCCAGAAGATTTTGTGTGGCACGCTTTGATTGTTCGACAAATTTTGACTGCTCTTTATGTTCACTCAAATCTTTCAAGAGTTTTTCTGCTTCCTGCTCAAGTTTTTTCTCTGATTCCATTAACTTGCCTTGAGACGCTGATATTGTTTCGAGCATTGCATTAAAAACACGGGCAAGGTAGCCGATTTCATCACGTCCAATAGCGAGAGCTCGTTTAGTAAGGTCTCCTTTAGACACAGCTTCGGCAACATCAACCATGAGTTTAAGGTTTTTCAATGGTCGTCGAGTGACGAGAATCACAAAAAAAACGAATCCTGCTGCTAATGCTACTCCGGCAAAAATTGTTTTTCGAACCAAGTCAGTCAAAAAAGTATAAGCTTTTTTGACTTCCATCTCATTTAAAATCAAGACTCCTTCCTCTACAAGGCAACGTGAAGCACCCAAGACTGTTACCCCTCTATAATTTACATATTCCCCAAACGTATCGGTTCCGCGATCAAAACACTCGCTCACTGGTTTTGTGGCAATTGGTTTTCCGACCATCTCCGCACTTCCCGAGTTTGGTGCGCTTGCAATCAAACGATCACCATTCACTAAATACACATCAAGACCTTGAAGTCCTGTCACAGATTTATTTAGAGAGTCCGTAGCGAGATTTTTGTCAGATTTTTTTTGCTGAAATTCCAACAAGGAAGCAGCGGAAACAAAATGAACAAGAAAAACTCCCGGGAGGGGGATAAAATTCCCTTGCGCGTCTTTTCTTTTTGAAAACAAGCGAGTTGTTATGTGCGACATAGGCCGATCCGTCTCGTCCGCTTCGAGTACAGAGCCTCGCATGAACGCCTCTCCAATGCCCGCGTGCAGCGTTTTTGCAAAATGGTGCACGTTGTTTTCGATTTCTTCTTGGCGTTCGTCTGTACCTATTCTATCTTCGCGTGTTGAGGCAACGACCACCCCCTCTGAGTCAAGTATCTCGACAATAATAGCATCGGGGTCATAGGGCATTTTGTATTCACGAATGTACGCAGCAAATTCACTTGCTGCAAGATTTCTCTTTGCAAGTGGAGTATTTTTATCTAAAATTTTTTCTGCAAATCGTACCACTTGGTCGCCTGCGCTCCAGTCCACTGTGCGGATCTTGAGTCCTTCGGAAAACGCACGGTAAGTACGTAAATTGACTTCCGCTAAATCATTTAGATTGCTCTCGACTTCTCGCCTAAAACTTTCTTTCAACGGATACTGAAAATAATAAACAACAAGACCCAATAAAAGAACCGTAATTATCCCGAGCAAGCTAATTATTTTTGTTCGAAGTGACATAGTGTCGATTAGTATAATAAGACTAAGGTTTCAGAAAACAATCGTGAACTTATCATAAAAATTTTATTTTAAAATTATCAATAACGCTTTCTTCTCAAAAAGTATAGCATGCTCTTTAAAAACTTGGTATAATGAATTGGTAACAAATTGCACATGAACATATTAAATTTACTTACGCAGAAAAAAAATGTTGTTGGAATCGAAATTAGCGACTCCCTCATCCGCATTGCTTTCTTTCGCGCCCCTAAAAAGCTCTCCCATAAAAAAAACAAAGAAAAGAACCTCGCGCCGCACGACGAGCTCATACTCGTAGAGGAACCCATCCCTTCAAATATTATTGCGGACGGAGTAGTCATAGACAAAGACCTTCTCGCAAAAACACTCCAGCTACTCCGAACAAAGATAAAAATTGACACCAATTATGCAATTGTCTCTATTCCCGACAACAAAATCTATTCTCGTATCTTTTCGTTTCCAAAAAGCGTTGGTGACACACGCATACCAGAAGCAATGCGTCTTGCCATAAGCTTGCAACTCCCCATAAAAACAGAGAGTGCCTACCTCGACTGGGAGCGCGTTTTTGATACTCACGGAACAAACGAGATTCTTCTTTCAACCATCGATCGCACCGTTGCTCAAGGTTATGTAGAGGCTCTCGATAAGGCTGGATGGAAAATGGTGGCACTAGAGTCTCACCTTGCCAGTATCGCCCGCTCAATCAAACTCCCCCCAAACCAAACGACGCTCCTTACTGAAAAATTTCCCGATGGAACAACAGTTTTTAGCGTCAAAAATGGTTCACTTCGTTTTGCCCGAACACTCCCCCTAGCTTCCGTACCAGAAGAGCGTGTTGCTCGTGAAGTACGAAACATAAAAAGCTTCCTTGAGTCCGACTCAAAAACACCTATTATTGAGCAAGCCATTATGGAGGCTCATATTCGCGACGACTACGCAGAACATCCCGCCCTTACAGCCCCAAAGGCAAAATGGCTTATCCCACTTGGCGCCCTCATTCGCGGACAAATCCCCGAAGGGCGCGACAACCTCATTAGCCTCCTCCCTGTAGGAACCGAAGAGGCTTACGCTTACCAGAAAGCGTCAATTTTTATGGTTCTATTTCGAAACATCACCATTGGCGTCTCTATTTTTTTCATGGTGGCATACCTTGGTGCATATTTGTTTGTACTCTTTCTTTCTCAGAATGCAGTAAAAACCATAAGCACATTGTCTTCCTATTCTGTTCCACCGGAACTTATTCAAAAAGAAGCCATGATCACCCACACAAATGGAATGACTCAAGCAGGTGAAGCAATCTTAAAAGAAACGCCAGTCTGGAGCGGTGTCATTGAAGAAGTTCTCTCAAGGGTAACCGAAAATATTATAATTTCAACCTTTTCAACAGGGACGGTCGGTGACAAAATGTCCGTCGTTGGAGTATCCGGCAACCGTGACAGCCTTAATCGCTTCAAGAAGTCACTTCAGGCATCGCCCATGTTTGCCGACGTTGAACTCCCTCTCACCAACTTGGAACAAAAAACTAATATCCCATTCTCTGTCGCATTTCGCCTCAAAGACCCAAGTGCGGTATACTATAAATAAATAAGATTATGTTTACTACAAAAAATCTTTTATTCCTTATTGGTCGCCACATGCTCTTTGCATTTGTATCAATCGTCATCGCCATTATTGTAATATTTTTCCTTTCCCGCGCCATCGAACGAACATCCGCAAAAGTATTTGAAACGAGAAACCTTGCCCATACTCTTCAAAAACGCACTGAACTTTTCTCAACTATCCGCCATGACGCCGAAATTATTGGCACAAACAACACCCTTATGGAGAGAGCTTTTCTTTCTTCGGGAAACATTCTCGAATTCACCGACGCGCTTGAAACTTTGGCCTTGAAAACAAGTGTTGTCCAAGGGTTTCGATTCGGCACCCCCCAACCCACAACCATAGGCGCCCCATTCACCATTGCGGCCGTTGGATACGACATCAGTTTTCCAGCCAACGTTTCAAATCTCATCACCTACCTAAAAGAGTTTGAGCGCCTCCCCTACTTCACCAAGATCATTGGAATTTCTTTTTCTTCACAAAGTGCTTCAGGGTGGAAAGATTCCGGAACTACTTCCTTTCATGCAGTCTTTTACACAAAGCAGGACGAACTCTAACATAACAAAATCATGAATAATTACCTAAATAACCAATCTCAAAAATTTATTTCATTTTTGAAAACAATGAAACTACGGGATTTCATATATGTGTCAATTTCAATCATGTTTTTGATTGCCGTCGGCGTCCTCTTTTTCTTTTCAATACAATTCATTTCTTCAAACATAAACAAAGTATTTACCATTGAGGATGATTCTGGCACGTCTGCGCTTAATATCACGCAATATTCTCTCGTTGCAAAAAAACTAGGCATTCCGCCCGACGCATCAAAACAACCAGAGCCAATCGAGGCAGTCGCCCCAACAAGTGTAGGGGAAATAAATTTCGCTGCGACTATTTCTATAATGAACGGCACCAGCAAAACTGGAATTGCCGGAACCCTTGCAAAAAAACTTCAGGCAGCTGGATTTACCACCGTCACCACAAGTAACGCAAAAAATAAACGCACCAGCACCAGCATCCTTGCAAAAGAAAGCGCAATGACAGCAGCAAAACTTGTGCTTGAAATAGTCTCAAAAACCTACCCTGGTGCTCGCATCGCAACAAGCACAGAAACAACCCTAACGGATATCGAAATATTTATTGGCGGGAAGTAAATATTTGTTGCAATTGACTATTGAACTCAGGGGTGCAGAAACTTGCTTTTCCCTACAAACATGCTATAATGTAACTTCCTTTCCAGCTCCTACAATAAGGCGCAAAAAGGTGGGGAAGGAGGAAAACTCCTTCATTCAGCGTTCTTTAAAAAAGGAAGTGAACTATGGCAAAACAATCGATACCCCAGTGCACAAAAAAATTGCGTAAAGCAAAAGAAATGCCTCGAAATCTTCAAGAAGAAAGCAACGTATCAGTCCCTCCCCCTCCTACCGACGACCACCTAGAAACATCCCGTGGTGGCGAACATTATGTCCCCATGCCTGACGTACGGCTCTAAATAAGAGCTGACGACAGGACCGAGCGCCCGTTTCGACTTTGTCGAAACGGGCGCTTTATCATTAAGTACTTACCACAATCTCCCCCTATGTTAGAAACCCGCATGTGGCGAGTAGTTTCTATGACTTTTTTGTAATCACCAAACTCACAAGAAAGAGCATAAGAGCGACAACCACAATGGCCCCACCTGATGCCAAGTCAAGATAAAAAGAGGCAAATAAACCCGCAATTACTGAAGTAAGTGAAAAAATAACCGACAAGATAAGCGTCGTACGAAATCCACGACTATATTGCATTGCTGAAATAACCGGAATCACCATAAGCGCTCCAATCAAAAGCACTCCTACAATACGAATCGAGAGCGCAATCGCCACAGCCGCAAGCATAACCATCGCAATATTAATCCACTTCACCGGAAGTCCGTTAGCTTGAGCAAGTTCTTCGTCAAATGCTACAAAAAACATCTCCTTATACAAAAGTACTGTCGCAAAAAACACAACCACTGCAAGCCCTATAGTAATAAACAAATCGCTCAAGGAAACTGTTGATATGCTTCCAAATAAATAGCTGAATAAGTTTGCATTAAACCCTTTCGCGAACGACAAAATAATAACCGCAACCGCAAGAGAGCCTGAAAGAAACAAGGCGAGGATTGCCTCTCCAAACAACCGTCGAGAATTACGCAAGCTCTCGATGCCAAGCGCCGCAGCAAGTGAAAAAACGATTGCTGAAAAAATAGGGTTAATGGCGAGCAAAAGCCCCACCGCCACTCCTGCAAGCGAAACATGCGCAAGAGTATCAGCCATAAGGGAATAGCGTCGAACCACCAAAAACATGCCGATAAGGGGGGCGACAACACCCACGGCAAGGCCTGCCCCGAGCGCGCGCACCATAAAATCGTATTGGAAAATTTCAAGCATGTTCGTGAGTAATGTTAGTTACATGATCACCATAGAGACGTTTTAAGGTGTCTTCGGTAAGCAGTATTTGTGGCACACCATGACAAACCATACTATGATTCAAACACAGCACAGTCTTAATCTCTCCTGCTACAGCATCTACGTCATGAGAAACAAAAACAATCGTTAGATGCTGGTCACGATTGAGTGAGCCTAAAAATTCATAAAACTTTTTTTGTGCTCCAATATCAACCCCTACCGTTGGCTCATCGAGAATAAGTACGTCAGGCTCACTCGCAAGTGCGCGCGCAATAAACACCCGTTGACGCTCTCCTCCCGAAAGATTGCCAACCAATGTATTATTGTATTTTGCAATCCCTGAGAGTTCCATGACACGTTCTACCACCTCGCGGTCTTTCTTGGTAAACCCACGGAAAAATCCGAGTCGAGGAATGCGCCCACTTTGTACCACCTCAAAAACAGTCGCGGGAAAATTTTTATCCGTCTGGGTAACACGCTGGGGCACATAACCAATACGATACTTCTCTTTAAAATCATGGTGGTCCTTACCAAAAAGTGCGACGCGCCCAGAAGTTGGGTGCAAGAGCCCCAAAATAATGCGAATGAGTGTTGTTTTTCCTCCGCCGTTTGGTCCAATAATTCCGAGGTAATCACCTTTATTTACGACAAAACTTACCCCCTCGAGAGCAGGTACGCCCCCGTATGTAAAACCCACATTATTGAGTTCGATGTAGGGTTGTGGTTGATTTATTGACATACAAGAGCTTTGCGTAAATTATTTAGATTCATCATCATTAATGAAACATAATCTTCCCCTGATTGTAACTCATGAGGGGTAAGACTTTCAAGTGGGTTCAGAACGAGCGTCTCTCCCCCAATCTCTCGAGCAAGAACTTCTGAAAGCTTTGGACTTGCTGTTGTTTCAAAAAAGACATATTTGACTCCTTTTGCCCGAACCAAAGCAACAATACGCGCAAGTTCTTTTGGTGAAGGTTCCTCGTCAGGAGAAATGCCTGCAATTGAAGTTACGTGAATGCCGTATGCACGGGCAAGGTACTCGAATGCTTCGTGTGACACAACGATGTCATTTTGCTCGCACACACCAAGTCCGGCCCGAAACGCACGGTCAAGGTTGGTAAGGAGATCAATCACCCGTACTGCATTTTCTGTATAATAATCAGTCTGTGCTGGATCGAGCAGGGAGAAAGAATCGCGCACAATCTCCGCCTCTTTAATCATTACCAGCGGATCAAGCCAGACATGCGGATCTACAGAGCCCTGTTTTTCTAGCAAACTTACTCCACGACCCTTGAGTGTCGCCGCCATATCAAGAATTCTTTCTGGGTGTTCAAATGCCCCAGCGCGCCACTTCATAACCCATGGCTCAAAATCCGCACCATTATACATAAAAAGTTTTGCTTTCCCCATCAAAATCATGTGCCGAGGAGACGGTTCAAAATCGTGTGGTTCAGAACCAGGAGGCGTCATATTGGTAACCGAAACCATACCTCCGCCAATCGCTTGCGCAAGATATGCCAACGGATAAAAACTCGTCATCACGGACAACTTCCCCTCTTCGGCAATTGGTTTCTCACTACTTGACCACCCACCATACCACACCGCAAGCAAAGTCGCTCCAACCAACACCACTCCCACCACAATAACCCGAGATGTATGCATTTGTTTCAGTGTACCACACCGACACAACTTCGACAAAAAATACAGCTCCTTATTCCTCTGCGAACACCTCGGCAAAAAGTTCGTCACGGCCTTCTTTTGTTTTTGCGGAATAGGGAAGAATAGGTGTAGCAAAAACGGACTCTAGAGCTCTTAGACTTTTCGCGCGGGTGGATTGGTTGAGGCGGTCAACTTTGTTTGCCACAATCACAAAAGGGATTTGTTCGTTGCGCAAAATACCCACCATTTCTTCATCATACGGCATGGGCTCAATAGAAGCATCTACAATAAGCACCACAAGCGACAGCCGCGACCGCCCCTTTACGAGATACCATAGGATAAGTTTCCGGAGTTTTTCGGCGCCCTTTGAGCTCATGCGCGCAAAACCATAACCGGGCAAATCGACAAAAAAGCGATTTTCATTAATAAGGAAAAAGTTGATTTCTTTGGTTTTGCCAGGCATCGAACTCGACTTTACGAGATTCTTTTTGGGAAGAAGGGAGTTGATAACGCTCGATTTGCCCACATTCGATCGCCCAACAAACGCCACCTGCGGGGTCTCTTTTTTCATGATATCGTCGGTCCCGACAATCCCCTTTACAAATACGGCGCTTTTAATTTCCATAATCCTAATATAACCATGATTTACCCTAAAACACAAAGAATAGACTGCTTGCTTGATTCCTGCAGGTAGCGTACACTAAAGAGTATTACACCGTCAGTTAACTTACATTATTCATGGAACCAATGAACAACACGCCAACCGAACAAACTGTCGCAACGAAACCACAGCCCGCGCTCATGCAAAGTCTTGCCATTCCCTTTGCAATCGTCATTGCAGGAATAGCGATTGCGGCGGCAATTTATTTTGGTGACAACAACAGAGGTGTTCTTGCTGCGCCCACAGGAAACCAAGCTGCAAGTCTCGACCCCGTCACCAACAAAGACCATATTCTCGGCAACCCAAATGCAAAAATTGTTATCGTTGAATACTCCGACCTCGAGTGTCCTTTTTGTAAGACATTCCACAAAAGCATGAACCAAGTAATGAGCGAATATGGGGAGAGTGGCAAAGTAGCTTGGGTGTATCGCCACTTCCCGCTTTCGTTCCACTCCAAAGCAGACAAAGAAGCGCAAGCAACTGAGTGTGTTTCAAAACTTGGTGGAAATGCAAAATTCTGGGAGTACACGAACAAAATTTTTGAAATAACTCCCGCCAACAACGGACTCGACATGTCCCTGCTTCCAAAACTTGCACAAGAAATTGGCATCGACGAAGCAGCATTCACGGCATGCCTCGCAAGTGATGAAATGAAGCCTATCATTGAAGCAGGACTTGCGAGCGGAATCAAAGCAGGTGTACGTGGCACTCCTCATTCGCTCATCCTCGTAGACAAAAAAGTTGTGGGCACTATCGACGGGGCACAACCATTCGGAGCAGTGAAAGCACAAATTGACGCATTGCTTGCAAAGTAATACCCTAGGAAATTACGTTTAAAAAAACTGCCCGCCTTTTTAAAAAAAGGCGGGCAGTTTTTTTAAACCCCCATCATGAGCCGAAGCTCCGCCGACGGTTCCCATGCCGGCTCAAACGTCAGCTCCACCCGCACCGCACCTTTTGCGTACCCGAATGCACTCACCTGCTTTTCTATATCAGCCATAAGCTCATCTGCAAAAGGACAAAACGGGGTCGTGAGCGTCATCAGGATTTCTACGCTATCTTTCTCGATAGTGATTTTGTAAATCAGTCCCAATGTCCACACATCAATCCCAATCTCGGGGTCTTTCACGAGTTTCAGCTTTTCAATAATATCTTTTTCTTGAATGTTTTTCATATTTAAATGTTTTCAAATCCCTTAGTTAAAATCTCGCGCGCGAGGGCAGCGTCCCCTGTCCGAACAATTTTTCCATCTCTCATGACAGACACACGGTCGGGGGTTACATGTTCAAGAACAGTACCCAAATGTGTCACCAATAGAAACCCAACTCCCTGTACACGCAGTTTTTCAATCGTCCCAAATACATTTTTCAAGGAATCTACATCAACCCCCGAATCAATCTCGTCGAGAAGCGCGAACCTTGGTTCAAGGGCAAGAAGTTGAATCATTTCTCCCTGTTTTTTCTCCCCACCCGAAAATCCAACATTCACAAATCGTTTTAGAAGCCCCTCCTCAAACCCAAACTCTTTCACTTTTGTCGTAAGTTTATTATAAAAATAAGGAACTGAAATTTCGCTTTTTTTAATGATGCGATACGCACGGTGGAGAAATGCAAGCATGGTTACGCCATCAACCTTGGGCGCATGTTGCGGAGACAAAAATAATCCCCGTGCTGCCTTTTTTTCTGTCGAAAGCTGTGCAAGGTCTTCACCATCAAGAAGCATCTCTCCGCCCACCACCTCGTACGCAGGGTGCCCCATGAGTGCATTCAAGAGCGTCGACTTCCCTGACCCGTTAGGCCCCATGAGAATGTGAAGTTCCCCTGCACGCACATCCAAAGAAACATCGTCGACAACAACCTTACCCTCACGTCGCACGGTAAAATTTTTAATAGAGAGAATGGGAGACATGTTATTTTTGCGGCACAGACAACAAAATTTTTTGGAGCGCCTCATATCCCAAAAGCGCACAATTCACCCGCGCCGGACTTATGTGTACCCCCAGCATAGTATAAATATCGCCGGGCAACAAGAGCTTCATATCCGACACTGTCAGACCTTTGAGTTTGTCGGTAAGCATTGAGAGCGCCGCCTGAGAGACGGCGCACCCTTCACCCTGAAATGCGGAATCAGATACGCGCCCATCATCCCCCATCGCAATTTGAAGCACGCCACGATCACCACAGGACGCATTACGTGCCTCGGCTTCAAGACAAATGCCTTCAATCACCCGCTTGTTGTGCGGATGTGCACTGTGGTCGAGTAAGTTTTCTTTATAGAGTTCTTCGTTCATATCTCAAAATATCCTTTAGTATAGCCCATTTTGTGGGGCTTGACAAGTTCTTGAATTCGTGTATAATTATAACCAGACAAGTCACATTCACATCCAACAAAGGGGAAACTCCATGTACAAATTTCTGGTATTACCTGCATTTGTAGCAATCCTTGTACTTTTCATCGTTATGATAATTCAAGGGAAAAAGTCACCCGAAACAATGAAAAAATATCTCATTCGGGGACTCATCGTCATTGGTGGACTCATCGGAATCGCCTTTGCCCTCAGACTCCTGATGGTAACTGCAATAGGTACAACAATAGCGGTCAGCGCGAACACTATAATGAACGAGGCAATGACCAACATTGGAGTCTTGTTGATAGCAGTATTCTTCTTGTTTGCTCTTGGGGTTTTTGCGATAGTTACCTTAATCGCAAAATCGATTGTACCCCACGCGAGCAAAATGTTGGATGAAGTCGTAGGAAAAGAAGGGTAACTTCTTTTCCTACACAAAGGGGCCGTCTTATCGCGGCCTCTTTTTTTTATTTTTCAAAAACCGCTTGTGCTTTCTTCACTCCATTCATAAGCGCGTCAATGTCTTCCGCAGTATTATACAAATAAAAACTGGCACGAGACACCGCAGTCACTCCGAGTGCATCGGTCACCAAGGGCATCGCGCAGTGGTGCCCCGCACGGATTGCGACACCTTCCCGACCCAAAATTTCTGCAACATCATGGGGGTGAACCCCCTCGACGACAAACGAAACAATGCCGACATTTTTTATACCATCACGCTCCGCAATCACCCGCACACCAGAAATTTCCTCAAGACGCGCAATTGCCTCCTCCGCGAGTTTTGCACTATGCGCGTGAACATTATCCACCCCAACTTTTTCCAGGTATTTGACCGCCGCACCAAGCCCAATCACCCCTCCTATGTTCGGTGTCCCCGCTTCAAACCGTTCGGGAATCCCGCGCCACGTTGCACGCGCAAGCGTCACTTCATCCACAATCCCCCCACCATACACACCCGGTTCAAGATTTTTTAAAAGTTCAGCGCGCCCCCAGAGCACTCCCACCCCCGTCGGACCGCACATCTTGTGCCCCGAAAAATACAGAAAATCGACGTCGAGTTTTTTCACATCAACCGACATGTGCCCCGCTGCTGCCGTAGCATCACACACCACAAGCGCGCCGACCTTATGCGCAACCTCCGCAATGCGCGCCACATCGTTGATCACCCCCGTCACATTCGACGCAAGCATCACGCTCACTATTTTTGTTTTCGGAGTTATAAATTTCTCCACCACATCATAATTAAGTGCAACTCCATTATCTACCAGTGGAAGGTGCTTCAAATCCAAATCGTGCCGTCGCGCAAGTTCTTGAAGCGGAATGAGGCTCGCGTGATGCTCCATCGCGGTCGTAACGATTTCACCCCCCTCTTCCAAGGGTAACCCTTGGAATTTTGAATGCTCAAGCATGGAAACCAGCATATTTGATGATGCCGTCGCGCCGCTTGTAAAAATGACTTCCTGCTTCTCCGCACCAATAAAACGCGCTACGCTCGCCCGCGCATCCTCGTACGCCTCACTCGCAGTTTGCCCCGCTTTATATGTTCCACGGTGAATATTCGCACGAAACTTTGTGTAATATTCCTCCATTGCATCAAGTACCACTTTCGGCGTCTGCGACGTCGCTGCCGTGTCTAAATACGCAAAACCCTGCCCCTCACCGAGACCTTGGCCAAAAATTGGAAAATCTTTTTTAATATTCTTATCAATCATACAAAAAACAGATCACGCATCCTCCCCCATTTCAAGCGCAATCAATTTATTGAGCTCGACCGCGTACTCGAGAGGAAGTTCTTTAATGATTGGCTGTGCGAAACCATTAACCGCGAGGCGCACCGCAGCAGACTCCGTAAACCCGCGTGTCTTCAAATAGAAAATCTCTTCGTCACCAATGCGCCCAATACGCGCTTCGTGCGAAATCTCCACGTCGTCGTTTGCATTCTCAACCGCAGGAAACGCATTTGCCTTCGACCCCTTGTCGAGAAGAAGCGAGTCACACACAAGCGACGCACGCGACCCATGCGCACGAGAAGAAACTTTAATGAGCCCACGATAGTTTGCAATGCCACCATCTTTTGAAATAGACTTTGAATAGATAGTTGAGGTCGTGTGTGGCGCAAGGTGAATCGACTTCGCGCCCGTATCCTGCACTTGTCCTTTTCCCGCAATTACGAGCCCCAAGTTGTCGGCACGAGCACCCTCCCCCACGAGCACCGACGAAGGATAGAGCATCGTCACCCCCGAACCCATGTTGCCGTTCACCCATTTTATTTCAGCATCCTTTTCCACAATGGCGCGCTTGGTGTTCAAGTTGTACGTATTGAGCGACCAGTTTTCAATGCTCACATATTTTGCCTTCGCCCCTGCATGCACAAAAATCTCGACACACCCCGCATGAAGTGAAGAAAAATTATATCGTGGCGCCGAACACCCTTCAATGTACTCGATCTCCGAACCTTCGTCTGCAATGATAAGCGTGTGCTCAAACTGTGCACTGCGTTCGCGGTTCATACGAAAATACGCTTGGAGTGGCATGCCAACTTTTACCCCCTTGGGGACGTAGATAAACGTCCCACCACTCCACACTGCCGCATGAAGCATGACGAACTTGTGGTCGGTAATCGGCACGCACTTTGTCATGAAATATTTCTGCACGAGCTCAGGATATTTTTGGAGTGCAACATCCATGTTTTCAAAAATCACCCCCTTGTCGGCAAGCGACTGTTTCAGACGATGGTACACAATCCCTGAGTCATACTGCGCACCCACGCCACCAAGGTACTCGCGCTCTGCTTTTGGAATACCGAGTTTTTCAAATGTTTCTGTAATTTCTGCTGGCAAGTCCTCCCATGCATCAGTCTCGGCAACTCCGGGGTCAGCGTAAAAATTCATACCATCAAGATCAAGATTCGCGAGCGAAGGCCCCCACTTTGGCATGGGTGCTTTCTGGTACAGCTCGTACGCCGCGAGGCGCTTTTCCAGCATCCACGCCGGCTCATTCTTTGTCGCCGAGATATGACGAACAAGCGCCTCCGAAAGAGGTTGGTTTTCCTTGCTTTTGTGAGTGTTTTTAACCTCATTCATATCCCCCACTCTAGCACGCAAGCGTGGTATTGACAAGTCCCACGTTTGGGTGTATAATTGAAAAAGCTACATTTGAACATTCCCAAAAGAGGAGGAAAAATAGATGATCGTGAAACCTAAGAAATACCCAAATGGAGTCATTGCTTTTGTACTGGCAACACTAGGAACACTGACGATGCATGAACTCTGGATGAACAATGGTGCCGTGCTACGGCAAGGGATTCTGGTGTCAACAGTCGGGCTGTGGGTGTTTATTTACCTTGTACTGTATTCGGTTGGATGCACTCTTTGTTATTTAGCAAAAATCGGCTTACTTCAACCAGAAGTCCATATGGAAGAAGAGGAAGATCCAAAAAAATGAATCGCCTAAAACTCGAAAGGCGGACAGGAATGTCCGCCTTTTTTCTTTTTCATGAAGACATTATTAACTCCGCGCGTGCGACAAGTCTTTTTCAGGGACTAGGGAGCGCGACGGCGCGAGAACTTCAGGATTTTCGATTCTGCGGAATCGTGTCGCGCAAGTCCTTTGGGCGCGACCAGAATATCCGTACCCTGAAAAAGACTTGTCGCACGTAGCGCCGAATTAATAATTCTTCAACTTCCCCACCTTCTCATGTTGGCGAATCTTTTCAATCGCCTTTGCCTCAATCTGACGAATGCGCTCACGTGTCACCCCGAACTCCTTGCCCACTTCTTCGAGTGTGTGTACAATACCGCCCACCAAACCGTGGCGCATTTCAAGAATCTTGCGCTCCTTTTCTGAAAGGTCGTCCAAAATTTCTTTTACTTGATCAGAAAGAATGCGACGCGCCGACTCTTGGTCCGGAGAAAGAATTTTGTCATCGGCGATAAATTCACCAAGCGTTGATTTGTCGTCATCGTCTCCAATAGATTTCTCAAGCGACACCGTGTCGTGGTCAATGTTTTTAATGTTATAGATTTTTTCAACCTCAAGCCCCATTTCTGTCGCGACCTCTTCTGCAAGAGGTTCGCGACCAAGATCTTGCGAGAGACGGCGCACCACCTGCTTATATTTCGAAATCGTTTCCACCATATGAACCGGAATACGAATCGTACGTGACTGATCAGCAAGCGCGCGTGTAATAGCCTGACGGATCCACCATGTCGCGTAGGTTGAGAACTTGTATCCTTTCTCCCATTCAAACTTCTCCACTGCCTTAAAGAGACCGAGGTTCCCTTCTTGAATGAGGTCAAGAAGCGTAAGATCCGCACTGCGTCCCACATATTTCTTTGCAATCGAAACCACGAGACGCAAGTTTGCACGCGCGAGTAAATTTTTTGCCTCCATATCTCCCGCCTGAATGCGCTGTGCAAGTGTGCGCTCATCTACCGGTGAAAGGAGCGGGTACTGTCCAATCTCTTTCAAGTACATTTGAATGGAGTCGTACGAAGAGTCGCCACTTTTATAAATATATTTTTTGTGGGAAATCGCTTCCTCGGGTTCAATCTCCAAAAGCCCGCCGCTTTCAAGGATATCCACACCTGCATCACCGAGTTTTTCATACAGCTGATCAAGAAACAAAATATCCTGTTCAATAAGTGGAAATTCTTTCAAAATTTCATTAAAGGTGATAAATCCGCGCGCGCGACCCTTTAAAATAAGGCGTGCCGCTTTTTCTTCCCAGTTACCGCTTTTCTTTCCGCCGGTTTTTGACGCAACTTTCTTCACCGCCTTACCTGCAGGTTTCTTTGAGGTTGCAGCCTTAACAACTTTTTTCACCGGCTTTTTTACCACAACCTTTTTTACTGGCACAACCTTTTTAACCGCTTTACCGAGAGGTTTTTTTTCTTTTTCGATTACTTTCTTTTTTCCAGCGGATGCCACAGGCTTTTTTGATGATGCCATTTTTTTTGTTGATGGGTTTTTCTTGATCATATTAAAAATTTTTTGTTACGTGTAATTTCTTTGAGAGCTCCTGACATTCGGCGAGAATCGTGTGTGCCCCCTGTATATCCCCTCGTGTTTCTGCCATTTTGAGTTCCTCCATTTTTCGAGCCAACCGCTCCCTCAGTAATTCATCTTCAAAGTTTTGTAAAAGCTCTTCAAGCTCTTTATCGGGCGTTTCTATTCCCTGAAACCGTATCTCTGCTTCAAAAATGAGTTTCTCTGCCTCCCCCGGAGGTCGCTCATTTTTTTCTGCTCCACCAAGAAGCGAGACGAGCTCAGAAAATCGTGCACGATGTTTTTTAAGATCAGTAAGCAAGGGAGTTTTTTCTTGCTCTTGCCACAAAAGCACTCCTTCAATGATTCGTGCCAGACGAGATTTTCTGGAAAGAATCGGAGCAGTTGGAATTTGAACTTCAGAACTTGCATGACCTTGCACCCCCCGTTTCTTCACCTCCTCCCACACCGGTTCATCTTTAACGCCCAAGAGTTTCGCCACCTGCCCCACATAATATCCTTGATCGATAGAACTTTGAAGTTCAGCGATAAACGGAATGACAATCTCAGAAACTTTTGCACGAAGCACCGCGCGATTTATGTGCTCGAGAGGTAACGTCTCGAGATAGAAATCAATAACTTGTTTCGCTTCTTCGACAGTCGCACGCCATACTTGAGGATCTTTGAGCGCCATGTCTGCAGGGTCACTTCCTTTGGGCAAATGAGCAATACGCACCGTCATTCCTTGCGCAAGTGCAAGTCCTACACCGCGAAGTGCCGCGGTGTTTCCCGCAGAATCAGCGTCAAATGCAATCACTACATTTTTGGTAAAACGTTTAATAAGCGCAAGTTGCTCGGACGTCAAGGCCGTTCCCGAAGATGCCACTGTGCAGGCAACCCCCGCTTGATGCGAAAGAATGAGGTCCATCTGTCCTTCCACCAACACCGCCATATCCCTCCGGCGCATTTCCTGTTTCGCTTGAGAAAATCCAAAAAGAACGCGTGATTTTTGGAAGACCTCCGTCTCGGGACTATTTACATACTTTGCCTGCGCTGACGCACCCAACGTCTTTCCTGCTTCTTCTTTCAAGATGCGCCCCGAGAACGCAATGACACGCCCTGACATATCGGTGAGCGGAAACATCACTCGCCCGCGAAACCTATCGTAGACTCCTTTTGTCCCACGCACCACAAGCCCAGCACGTTCCATCGTCTGCTCGGAAACTCCTTTCTTTTTCAAAAAATCAGAAAGCGAATTCCATTCATCGGGAGCAAATCCAACTCGGAAATTCTTTATGGTTTCATCCGTCAGTCCGCGCGTGTGCAGATATTTGAGCGCCTCAGGAAATTTTGGCAAAACTGCCTGATAGAACTTTGTCGCCCAGTCGAGTGCGTGATAGAGTGCCTCGCGTTCATCTTTGCTTTCTTTACTGAATGCTTTTTGAGGCTGGAGCTCTATCCCCGCACGCTCCGCTAGAACTTTTAATGCTCCGGAAAAATCGAGCCCCTCGATTTCCTCCACAAAGGAAATAAGGTCGCCTCCACGATTGCATCCGAAACAATGGTATGTCTGCCGTGCCGGCGAAATAAAGAACGATGCTGACTTCTCACTATGGAAGGGACACCGCGCTTTAAAACTCCCTCCTGCTCCTTCGAGCTTGAGATACGAACTCGCAACATCTACGATATTTAGGCGTGATTTAATTTCTTCGATGACTGAAGACATAATTTCGTTGAAGAATTATTACTGTGCACCGAGCAAGTAGCGTAGCAAACCCCATCCGCAAAAGAACCCTCCGAAAAAAACCTACGCGTTTTTCTTTTCCTCCTCTTCTACACTCCCTGGTAAGCTTCTATCTTTTTTTGTAAGACCAAACCCTGTTCCCGCAGGAATCAAATTACCAATGATAACATTCTCTTTGAGTCCGCGGAGCGTGTCCACACCTCCCTTGATTGCAGTGTTGATGAGGATACGTGTCGTGTTTTCAAACGAAGCCGCTGAGAGCCAACTCTTCGTCGTGAGGGCAACCTCGGAAATACCGCGTACGATTGGATCAGCTTTTGCTTTCTCTCCACCTGCTTTCTCGGTGCGCTCGTTTTCTTCCGCAAGATCATTCTGCTCAATAATATCTCCGCGGTTAAACTTTGTATCTCCTGATTCCTTCACCTTGCGGCGTGAGAACATTTGGCGAATAATCACCTCGATGTGCTTTCGTGAAATTGACGCGCCTTGCAATTCGTAAATTTTCAAGACCTCGGCAATGATGTAGTTTTCTGCTGCATCTTTTCCTGCGTACTCAAAGACTTCACCAATATCAGCAGAACCATCAGTGAGATGCTGTCCTTTCACAACCTTGTCACCAATCCTCACAAATGAAGTACGTGAAATTGTTGTTGCATACTCAATACTGTCTCCCTTTTTCTTTCCTTCTCCTTCTCCCGGAAGAACCGTAATCTTGAGTTCCTTGTTGTCTTTTACGACGTCAAGCACAACCCCCGATGTGCGGCTGACAATTGCGATACTTTTTGGAATACGGCACTCGAAGATTTCTTCAACGCGCGGAAGACCCATCGTAATATCTCCTCCGGCTGATGCAACTCCTCCGGCATGGAACGTACGCATCGTGAGCTGGGTTCCCGGCTCACCAATTGCCTGTGCGGCAATAATACCCACTGACTCACCAAGCTTCACGAGTTCGTTTCTACCAATGTCCAAACCATAACACTTGCGACATACTCCATGGCGAGTTTTGCATGAGAGCGGTGAACGCACCAAGACTTCAGAAACATATTTCTCAGCCTCTTTCGCCTCGTGCTTTGTCATCAAATGACCCTTCTTGAAAAGAGTTTCACCTGAAGCATCTTTGATTTCCTCGATAAGTACACGTCCCTTGAGATTGCGAGCAAGAGGAATATCAAACCCGACAAGGTTTTCCTTCTTAATGAGTTTTCCTTCTTTATCGCCACAATCCTCTTCCGTAATAATAGCGTCCTGAGCCACATCCACAATACGACGAGTGAGGTATCCAGCCTTCGCGGTGTTGAGCGCGGTGTCGGCAAGACCTTTGCGTGAACCGTGCGTCGTGACGAAATATTCAATAGGAGACAAACCTTCCTTACTTGAAGGAATAATCGGGAAGTCGATAGCGCGACCCTGAGTGTTGGTGATGAGACCGGTCATACCTCCCATGTTTACGATGTTCGAAATAGCACCGCGGGCACCTGACTTAATCATGTCTTCCACAGAACCGTTCTTAGCGAGTGTTCCCGGCATGAGTTTTTCAATTTCTCCGCGAGCACCCTGCCAAATCTCAATCGTCTTTCGGTAACGCTCTTCTTCAGAGAGAAGTCCTTCGCTATATTCTTCGCGAACAGTGTCAGCGAGTACGCGTGCACGACCAATGATTTCTTTTTTCTCTTTAGGAACCTGAATTTCGTCAATACCCCATGTCATACCAGCCTTGCTTGCATACTTGAAACCGAATCCTTTAATCTTGTCGAGTACCGCAGGCGTTGCATCGATTCCGTAAACATTGATGAGCTCATCAACAAGAGACTCGAGTTCTTTCTTGTTGATCTCTTTGTTGATATAAGGGAAGTCCGAAGGAAGCACACTATTGAAGAGCAAGCGTCCTACTGAGGTTTCGAAAATAGCGCCTTCAAATTGGCTATACTTTATTGCATCGGTTCCCATGACTTTAATCTTTGCACGGAATCCTACGGCGTCGAAGTCATACGCGGTAATAGCATTGTTTGGTGTTGGGAAAATCTTTCCTTCACCTTTTTCACCTTCTACGATTTTTGTCATTGAATAACAACCAAGCACAATGTCGAGTTTTGGGTTAACAATAGGATCGCCGTTTCCCGGACTCAAAAGGTTTTTGTTTGCCGCCATGAGGTTTTTTGCCTCGTCTTGAGCAGCAATCGAAAGAGGTACGTGTACCGCCATTTGGTCACCATCGAAGTCAGCGTTAAACGCTGTACATACGAGTGGGTGTACTTGAATAGCATTACCCTCAATGAGCACAGGGTGGAACGCCTGAATACCGAGACGGTGAAGCGTAGGTGCGCGGTTCAAAAGAACGTACTTCCCTTTAATCACACCTTCAAGAATTGCCCATACTTCTGGTACGCCCTCATCGATGAGTTTGTTTGCCCCGCGAATATTGTATGCAAGTTCACGCTCAAGAATTTTTGAGACAATAAACGGACGGAAGAGCTCGAGTGCCATGTGTTTTGGAAGCCCGCACTGATCCAGAGAAAGTTTTGGACCCACCACAATCACCGAACGACCCGAGTAGTCCACGCGCTTGCCGAGAAGGTTCTGACGGAAAAGACCTTGTTTTCCTTTAAGCGTATCTGAGAGTGACTTCAATGTGCGCTTTTGTGCTTGATTCATCGCCACTGACTGCACGCGACGGATCGAGTTATCAATAAGTGAGTCAACGGCTTCCTGTAAAATACGTTTCTCGTTACGGAGAATCACGTCAGGCGCACCAATCTCTTTGAGTTTCTTTAAGCGATTATTACGATTGATAACACGACGATAAAGATCATTCAAGTCTGATGTTGCATGGCGACCTCCCTCGAGAGCAACCATCGGGCGAAGTGCAGGAGGAATGATAGGAATGACACTGATAAACATCCACTCGGGGCGTACTCCGGAAGCCATCATGGACTTCACAATACCAATACGCTTATTGAGTTTTTGTCGTTCAACAGAACCTGCTTTTTCCATTTCAGCCTGAAGACGCTCGCGCAATTTTGCCAAATCGAGCTTCTTGAAAATATTGTAAATCGCTTCTGCCCCGATACCTGCCTCGAACGCTGTTCCGTACTTAAGCGCAAACTTGTGATATGTCATTTCATCAAGCACACGTCCTTCCACAAGCGACTCCACGTCATGCTTTGCAGTCAAGAGAAGCTCTTTAAGTTTTTCTTTTCCTTTCTCGTCAGTCAAGTTTTTGAACTTTGACTTGTACTCAGAGTCCAACTCCTTCATCAAGCGCTCCTTGTCACCAAGGTTTACACTCGTGATGATGTATCCTGCAAAGTAAATAACTTTTTCAAGATCAACAATCGGAAGATTGAGGATGAGCCCCATACGTGAAGGAATACTGCGGAGGAACCAAATGTGTGCAACAGGACTTGCAAGCTCAATGTGACCCATGCGTTCGCGACGCACAATACTGCGGGTGACTTCAACGCCGCATTTTTCACAAATAATATTTTTGTAACGAATGCGCTTATACTTTCCACAGTAACATTCGTAATCCTTCTCAGGTCCAAAGATGCGCTCGTCAAACAAACCGCCACGCTCGCTGCGTTGAGTACGATAGTTGATCGTCTCTGGTTTTGCCACTTCTCCGTATGACCACTCCTTGATACGGTCAGGTGATGCAAGCTTAAGGATGATCGCATCAAAATTTTCTTGTTCGCGTAATGTTTTCATAATGATTAGTATCGTTAAGCTTATTTAATTTCACCCTTTTTTACGAGCTGTACATCGAGTAAAAGTCCGCGGAGGTAATTCAAGAGCACGTTGAATGATTCAGGGACATGAGTTTCTGTAACATCATTTCCTTTCACAATCGCATCAAACGCACCCGAACGTCCAGAGATGTCGTCCGACTTCACCGTAAGCATTTCACGAAGCACGTGTGCGGCACCGTATCCTTCAAGCGCCCACACTTCCATTTCGCCGAAACGCTGTCCACCACCCTGCGCCTTACCACCGAGTGGCTGCTGTGTGATGAGCGAGTATGGCCCGATTGAACGCATGTGAATTTTGTCTTCAACCATGTGGTTCAATTTCAAAATGTACATGTACCCTACGGCAATATCCTGATCAAATGATTCACCAGAACGACCGTCAAAGAGTTTCATCTTTCCATCCTCACGGAATCCTGCCTTCACGAGCTCGCCCTTAATCTCCTCAGCCGTTGCACCCATAAATGGAGGCACGATTGCCTGATAGTTAAGCGTGTGTGCCGCAAGACCCAAGTGAAGCTCAAGAATCTGTCCGAGGTTCATACGAGAAGGAACACCAAGCGGAGTCAAAATAACATCGATAGGCGTACCGTCTGCCATGTAAGGCATGTCTTCTTCTGGAAGAATAACGGAGATAACTCCTTTGTTTCCGTGACGTCCTGCAAGCTTATCTCCAACGGAAATGTTGCGGACCTGTGCAACTTCGATGTGAATACGTTTAATGATACCACTTTCAAGATTGTCACCCTTCTCGCGGGAGAATACTTTGACTCCCACAATACGACCACGTTTGCCGTGTTCCATGCGAAGTGAAGTGTCTTTTACGTCGCGTGCTTTTTCACCAAAAATCGAACGGAGGAGTCGCTCTTCCGATGTGAGTTCTGCTTCACCTTTGGGAGTAATTTTACCCACAAGAATATCTCCGGGGTGCACTTCGGCACCAACACGAATGATTCCGTCTTCGTCGAGGTCTTTGAGTTTTGCTTCGCCGACGTTTGGAATGTCGTGAGTTGTAATTTCAGGCCCAAGCTTTGTGTCACGCACGTTCACAACAAATTCATCCATGTGAATCGAAGTAAACTTACTGTTCTTCACAAGACGTTCCGAAAGAATAATGGCATCTTCGTAGTTTGATCCACCCCATGTCATGAACGCGACAAGTGCATTTTGTCCAAGTGCCATTTGTCCCTGATCTGACGATGATGTGTCAGCGAGGATGTCCCCCTTTTTAACCTTATCGCCCGGAACAACTGAGGGGCGTTGATGGAATGCGGTAAAACCATTCGTACGAGAGAAGTTTACCAAATTGTAAGTGTACTCCTTGTTCTTCTCATCTTTGAGTACAATCTTCTTAGCATCTGCATGTGTAATAGTACCGTTTGCATCTGCAATCACCAAGCGACCAGTATCGCGCGCCGCAGACTCCTCCATGCCGGTTGCCACAAGCGGAGCTTCAAGACGAACACAAGGAATGGCTTGCTTCTGCATGTTTGAACCCATGAGTGCGCGGTTTGCATTGTCGTGTTCCAAGAAAGGAACCATTGAAGTCGCGATTGAAAATGGCTGATTTGCGGCGACATCCACATAGTGAACATCGTCTCGTGCAACCAGTTTTGGATAACCCTTCTGGCGAACTTCAACTTTCTCTTCAGCAAATGCATCGTTCTCAACACGAGCTGCTCCGTGCGCAATATTGTATTGCTCTTCTTCGAGCGCATCCATGTACACGATTTCTTTCGTAATCTTCCCGTTCTTTACTTTTGCGTATGGTGTTTCGATCATGCCGAAATCATTGATGCGCGCATAACATGAGAGACGGAGAATAAGGCCGATGTTCGGACCTTCTGGAGTGTGGATAGGACACAAACGACCATAGTGAGACGAGTGCACGTCGCGAACTTCAATACCTGCACGCTCGCGGGTAAGACCTCCCGGCCCCAACGCAGAAAAGGTGCGGAGGTTTTCAATCTCGCTCAAAATATTGTACTGCGTCATGAACTGCGAAAGCTGGTTCGTCGCAAAGAATTCCTTGAGACGCGCCTGGAGTGGGCGAGGACTAATGAATTGCATTGGCATTGTTGCATCAGTATCGATGGTCGACATGCGATCTTGAATATTGCGCTTGATTTGCGTCATACCAACGCGAATCTTTTGCTGAAGCATTTCTCCTACTGAACGAATACGACGCGAACCGAGGTGGTCAATGTCGTCAGGAAGCGCACTTGGGGTAGCGTTCAACTTTGCAATATGTTGAACTATGAGCGCCACATCGTGAGCATTTACCGTACGACGAGCGATTTCACCTTTTTCAAGACTTTGTCCAAAACGCTTATTGAATTTAAAACGCCCAACCTCAGAAAGATCATATTTTTCTTTTGCAAAAATAGAGTCAACAAACTCTTTTGCGTTCTCCGGCGTAGCAAGATCACCATCGCGGAGTTTTTTGTGAATTTCTACATATGATTCATTTGCCGTCAAGAGAGTGTCTTTGGCGATTGTGCCTTCGATAGCTTTTTTTCCAGCCTCATCAGATGCAAATTCTTTCAAAATCGCATCATTGTCACGAAAACCAAGAGCACGCAAAAGCACGGACGCAGGGAATTTGCGTTTCTTATCAATGCGCACATACACTGCTCCATCAGGATCAGACTCAACTTCAATCCACGCACCGCGACTTGGGATGATTTTTGCGCCAAAATATCTCTTGCCTTTTATTTCATCAACCGTAAAAGACACACCAGAAGAACGCGAGATCTGAGGGACCACCACGCGTTCAACACCGTTCACAATGAACGTTCCGTGAGAAGTCATCATAGGAAAATCCGCCATGAAGATCTCTTGCTCTTTTTCGCTCTTAAATGTTTTGTTGATGAGCTTTACGCGCGCCTTGAGAGGTGCTTCGTAGGAAAGTTTATTTTCTTTCGCATAGTACTCATCATATTTTGGTTTCGAGAGCTCGATCCCCAAAAATTCAAATTCAAACTTCTTTTCCGAGTAATCTCTAATAGGAGAAAATTCTTTAAATGCATCTTTGAGACCTTCCTCAATAAGCCATTGGTATGACTTGAGGTGTGTCTCTACGAGGTTCGGCAAAGGTACGAGGGGTTTCTTGTATCGCGCAAAATATTTCTTCTCTCTCATAGGTTGTGGGACGCCGTATTTAATTATGTAAGCTTCTCAAACCACTTAGCATGCCGCCGCATAAACGACAAAAAACAAAAAGGCATGGAATATCCACCTTCTTGATAACTAAGGGTATGTAGAACTCTTTAATTTATACTCGAAGCATAAATTAAGACCTTGTAATATTGATTTTTCCCCACGGTGCGCCAATAACTCAATCAAATACCGTTACTTGCCAGTATATCAGACCCAAAAATCCTGTCAAATAGAAATTAAGCCTTATTTTACAATACTATTTGAGTTATCCCTGTTGCTTTTGCTTCCACTCCTCTATTTTTTTTGGATCACCACCAAGAAGGACTTTGGGAACACGGTACTTTTTACCCTTCCAAGAAAGTACCTCGGGGCGTGTGTACACCTCAGGTGATGCCATCTGCCCTATTTGTGGACGAAGCTCCTCCACAGACTCATGGGCACCCAAAACCCCTTCAATCTGTCGCGCGCACGCATCCACCACCACCATGGCAGGCACTTCCCCGCCCGTGAGTACAAACGGCCCCACCGAGACTTCTTCTGCTTTGAAAATCTTTTTCACACGCGCATCAATGCCTTCGTAGCGCCCAGCAATCAGCACAATATCCGAATACTTCGTCACCAAATTTTTTGCATACACATTCGTAAACTGTTTTCCTGAAGGAGAAAAAAGAATGATTTTTATTTTTGCGGGTTTTTTCATGCGCGCGGTTTTGCGTGCAATGTCTTTCGAGATCTTTTCAAGCGCCAAAAGAAGTGGTTCTGCAATCATAACCATGCCGGGGCCGCCACCGTACGGACGATTGTCCGCTTTTTGATGTTTGTCACGCGCAAAGTCACGAGGGTTCACATACAGAACCTCGATGAGCTTTTCTTGTTGCGCACGCCCCAAAATCGACGCTTCGCAGTACGAGCGACACACCTCGGGAAACAAGCTCACGATATGAAAACGTGTCATACTCACCACTCTACACGAAAAAGCCTCGACATCAAAGATGTCGGGGCTTTCGATTCTGCGGAATCGCGTCGCGTAAGTCCTTTGGGCGCGACGAACCTGCGGAATCGCGTCGCGTAAGTCCTTTGGGGGGGCAATAAAAACTATACCTTCAAACCATCGATCACCTCGTCAACACTCTTGGTTGGCGATGCAGGCTTCCCACCTTCGGGCTCATGGATTTTCAAATTCACGCGAGCGTTATTTTTCATTCCTACCACACGAAGAAGCGTGCGGATTGCCTTTGCGGTGTTGCCGGTGCGACCAATAATCTTACCCATGTCGCCCGGATTCACATCGAGTGTAATAAGTACACCCATTTCATCAACAGTACGACCAACTCTCACGTCGCTGGGATGATCCACAAGTGCTTTTACTACGTATTCAAGAAATACTACATCTGGTTCTTGGGTCATATTGGTATATTCTAAATCTTATCGCCCGTGATATTCTCGACAACTATTCTTACAATATATTTATTATACTATAGTTACTTTAAATTATGCAATTCTTCGGTTGAGGTGTCGTTTCAAAGGTACGGATTTTTTAGTCGCGCCCAACGGACTTGCGCGACACGATTCCGCAGGCCGGTCGCGCCCAACGGACTTGCGCGACACGATTCCGCAGAATCGAAAAGTGCAATTTCTGCCTTGCATTAAAACAGCCGGCACATTTTGTGTCGGCTGTTTTTTAAATCTCAAAAAGATTATTCTGATTACGCTACTACTTCAGCTGGAACTTCTGCCACTGGTGCTTCCTCCTTTTTTGACTCTTCCACAACTACTTCTTTTGCAATAGGCGTCTTCTTTCCCAACACATTCACCTTCTTGCCAGTAATCGCTTTGAGGTTGATTAAGAGATTGTGTACCGTTCCTGACGCTTTTGCACCAACAGAGAGCCAGTGTTTTGCGCGCTCAGTGTTGATAACAGGCGCACCCTTGCGCGCATCATACGAACCCAAAATTTCAAGGAATTTCCCCGTTTTAGGTTTCCATTTGGAATCAGTAACAATAACGCGGAACGACGGATCGTTCTTTCTTCCCACGCGCTGTAATCGAATCATTAACATGAGAAGCATCCTACCAGAAGTCGCAAAGAAATGCAAATTTTTAGGGCTCAAATAAGCAAAAAACCCTCCACAACATGCAAAATACACAATTCTATGGTATTGTGTGCTGAATATATGAACAAAGAAAAGACTCTTAGTCGGCACCAAGAAGGCGTTATTACTACAACTGGAAAAGGGCTCGGTTTTGTGTCTCTCGGCGCTGACAGTCCTCGCGAAAATGACATCCGTATTGAGGCAGGGTTCCTGAACACGGCCCTTTCACACGACCGCGTAAAGATTCTTCTTCACCCTCAGACACAAGGAGCACAACAGACGGGCGAAGTAGTTGAAATTCTTGAACGCGCAAAAATGAGCTTTGTCGGCACGCTCGAAAAAGATACCGATGCATATTTTCTTGTGCCCCAAGACCATCACATGTATGTCGATATTCGTATCCCCTCCACCAAGGTTCCCGAGGGGGCAGATGGGAAAAAGGTGCTCGCGCGTATTGTTAAATGGGACGACCCGAAAAAAAATCCTGAAGGGGAGATTCTCGAAATCATTGGCTCTGTTGGTGAAAACGAAACAGAAATTCGCGCCATCGTACTCGACAAAGGGCTTCCCATGGAGCTTCCCGAGAAAATCGAAAAGGAGGCACACGAAATCAAAGCTCGCGCACCAAAACTCTTGGCAGAAGAAGTACCTAAACGCCGCGACTTCCGCACAATAACTACATTTACCATCGACCCTGCCGACGCAAAAGATTTCGACGATGCGCTTTCTATCCAAACACTTCCCGATGGGTCTATCGAGGTAGGTATTCATATTGCCGACGTAGATGCGTACGTTAAGCCACACACCGAAATCGACGAGGAAGCACGTCGGCGTGCCACCTCCATCTATCTTGTCGACCGTGTCATTCCCATGTTCCCTGAAGTCCTCTCTAACGATCTCTGCTCGTTGAATCAAGGAGAAGACAAGCTCACCTTTTCCGCCGTATTTACTTTTTCAAAAGAATCGCTTGCTGACCCAAAAGCCCCCACCAAGATTACTGACCAATGGTTTGGGCGCACCATCATTCACTCAAACAAACGCTTCACTTATGAAGAGGCGCAAAAAATTTTAGACGATGGCGCAGGAATGTTCCACGCCGAACTCCTCACCCTCAACACTATCGGAAAAAAATTGGAGAAAGAAAACAAGGCGCACGGCACGATTTCCTTTGCCCACGATGAGGTAAAGTTTATTTTGGACGAAAACAAACGCCCTATCGGCGTCTACAAAAAAGTACCCCAAGACACCAACAAACTCATTGAAGAATTCATGCTTCTCGCCAACAAAAAAGTTGCCGAATTTGTTTCCAAAAAGCAAAAAGATGATGACATTTTTGTGTTCCGCATTCACGACGAGCCAAAACCTGAACGCTTGGGTGCTTTGGCGATATTCTTGAGTCGTCTTGGCTACAAGCTCCCCATCAAAGAAGGACGTGTTCTTGGGCAGGATATCAACAAGCTCCTCGCCGCCATCAAAGGCAAGCCGGAGGAATCCATGCTTCACACGGCGACGATTCGCACCATGGCAAAAGCAACCTATTCCACCGCAAATATCGGGCACTACGGGCTCGCATTCGAGCACTACACACACTTCACCTCCCCTATCCGTCGCTATCCGGATGTCATGGTGCATCGCCTCCTTTCCCACTATCTCGCTGGCGAAGAAGTTTCAAAAGATGAAATGAAAGAGTACCGCGCACTCTCTCTGCATTCATCAGAAATGGAAAAACTTGCCTCTGATGCCGAGCGCGCATCCATCAAATTCAAGCAAGCCGAATACATGAGCGAACGCGTGGGGCAAACATTTGATGGAAAGATTTCAAGCGTTACCGATTGGGGTATTTTTGTAGAAGAAAATGAAACAAAATGCGAAGGGCTTGTGCGCATCGGAAATTTGGGTGACGATTTTTATGTTTTTGAAAAAGAAAACTACCGCATCGTGGGCAAAAAGACCCGCAAAAGCTACACCTTGGGCGACGCCGTAAAAATTCGCGTGAAATTAGTCGATCTTGCACGCAAGAGTATCGACTACGAGCTCGTTGAAGGAAAAAAATAACAAAAAAAAGAACCCCGCACGACATTGCATCGTGCGGGGTTTGGGTCTTATTAACTACCAACTCGGCGGAACAACTTCTTGCTGAGGCTTTAATTCAGACGGGCAACAATTCCGGCAATACTGTCCCATCCCTTCGACATACCAAAACCGAGCTTCGATGGGAAAAGTTGTTTTGTACGGAGTTTTCGCCTTACATCTCACATTCACGCACAAATCATACCCATCGGGTGAAACAAAATCGGGATTGATTCCATTTGAAACGGGAAGCGTTTGGTCAGACATTATATACCCTCCTGTTGTGCAAGAACTTTTTGGATATCAGCACGCATGACACCACGATGCCCGACGATTGAAAAGACAAACGAGATTCTTTGTGCTCGAACCTCAGCACGCGAAAGCGGTTTTCTTGCCGAATCGGCAAGTTGCCACAACAAGCCCTCGTCTGTTGTAAGACATTCAAGATTCATAGCCACCTCCTCAAAGTAACACCTTTTTACATTATATCACAAATTTACACAAAACGCAAATTTATCTGGATTCCCTCTATTTCGCCATTTGTGCTGCTTCGTCGAACTTGATAGAGAGAAGTTTGGAGATAGCATCAGAGCCCATAGTGACACCGTAAATGATGCCGGCGCGGGACATGGTTTCGCGATTGTGGGTGATGACAATAAGCTGGGAGTATTTTGCGAGATTTTCGATCATGTCGCCATACTTGCGTGAGTTTGCTTCGTCGAGGGCGGCGTCGGTCTCGTCGAGTACGAGGAATGGTGGTGGGTTCACTTGTGACACCGCAAACAAAAGTGCAATGGAGGTGAGTGCGCGTTCCCCACCCGAAAGCATCTGGAGTCCACGAATTTTTTTGTGGGGAAGCGAAATATTGACCTCAATCCCCTCCTCGGCGTCTTCGTCGTCCACTTCAGGACCCTCTGCGATATCGGTGTCAGAGCGTTTCTTTTTCTTCTCGCGCACAATCTGGAGAGATGCTGAACCGCCCCCAAACATCAAACCAAAAAATTCACTAAACTGTGTGTTGATTTTGAGTATACCTTCCTTAAACTGCCCATCGAGCGTCTCTTCGAGTTCGCGCATGAGGGCGCGGAGCGAATCTGCGCTCGCTTTCAAATCTTCGAGCTCCTTCGCGAGGAATTCGTCGCGCTCTACCGTCTCCTCGTACTCGCGCATCACTTCCTCACCAGAACCACCACCCATGATATCTTCGAGGCGAATTTTCAAACGCTCAATCTTTTTCCGACGCGATTCCTGCTCTGTGCGCGCTTCCTGAAGTGCCTGCTCGACGTCCAACCCAAAATTTGTATACTCCAAAATTGCGCGACCAATGAGAATTCCACCTTCGCGAAGTTCCTCGCGAAATGCAACCTCTTCGCGACCAAAAGTCTCTATACGCTCGCGTGCCATCGAAAGCCTGAGGGTGAGCTCTTGCTTTTTCGCACGAAGCTCATATGATGCACGTTCCGCATCCACAGTCTCCGAACGTTTTGCCTGGAGCGATTGTTCGAGCTCGCGCATATGTGCCTCAAGTACGCCAATTTCGTGTTCTAGCCCTGCTTGTGATCCAGAGAGTGCATTGCATTCTCCCCGCAAACCTTCGAGCTGTCGCTCTGTCTCGCGCTTTGCTTCGTCATTTCCCGAACCTTCGCCAGCACTCGCACGAATGTGTGCCAAAAAATCCCCAATACGCGCTCGTGTACGGCTCACCACTCCTTTAATATACAAATAGTCCTCGCTGGACTCCGCGTAGCCGAGCTCCTCATGCAAACTCTGCGCCATTTGCTCGGACTCGCGCGCGGAGATGCGCATATCGTGAACCTCTGGCTTTGGCGCGTTCATGCGCCGCGTCTCCATTTCAATCATACCTTCAAGTCGCCCAATCTTGTGCGCAAGCGCATCGCGCTCACGGCGTACCAAGAGAAGTCGCTCGCGTGTCGTACCCAGCTCCACACTCTCGGGAGACTCTTCCACGCGCACCCCGCGTAGTGACTCCGCACTCGCCAGCCCCTCTTCCGCCATACGAAGCTCCTGTTCGAGACTTTCTTTCTCCCCACCTAGTTTCCCGCGTGTGTGCCCCAAATACGCCTCCTCGCGCTTCAAATACTCGTGATACAATTTCAAAATCTCCTCACGCAAACTCCGCGCTTGCTCGATTTTCTCAACCTGCTTTTTCAAAAATTTAATATGCGGTGCAATCTCACGACGGAGTGACTCCGACTGGCGCATGTTTTCCTCGGTCTTCACGAGCTTCTTTTCGCTCTCGGAAATCTTCCAGTGGTACACTTTGAGACCTAGCGCATCTTCAATCATTTCGCGACGCGCACTCGGCGTCGTGTTCAAAATACGGTCTGCCTCTCCTTGTGAAATAATGTGGTGCCCCGACGCACCAATGTGCACCGACGCCAGCATTTCAATAATATCCTTGAGGCGCACCGATGTGCCGTTCAAAAAATATTCACTTGACGCATCGCGGTGGATTTCGCGAGCAATAGAAACCTCCTCGAAATCCATTGGGAACATCTTGTCCGTGTTGTCGAAGGTAATAGTTACCCGCGCACGATTTTGTCGCTCGACACTTTTTGAACCATTGAAAATAAGGTCCTCGGTACGCTTGCCACGCATCGACTTGAGCGACTGTTCACCAAGCACAAAACGAAGCGCCTCGGCGACATTGGACTTGCCCGAGCCGTTGGGTCCCACAATAGCCGATATCGACACACCAAACTCAAACGCACTCTTTCGTGCGAATGATTTGAACCCCGAAATTTCTAAACCTTTGACGCGCATGTTGTCCTTAGTTTAGCATACAAAAAAAGACCCCGCACGTGGATCACGCGTGGGTACAAAAAAACACGGCTCGAGCAAATCGAGCCGTGCTGAAGACGCACTAGTCTGTAGGAATAGGAGCTTTGCTCCCATTAAACCAAAATCGTGGGACCAACACTTCTCCCCCGTCAATTTTCTGAACAATGTAGTTTTTAAACCTCCCATCGTCCATATCACTCCCACAAACAATCTTTCGTCCATCATTACTACAAAGTATCGCAATAGCGTCATCGCGAAACTGCACAATTTTGACGACTTGATATATCGCGAGCGGTATTTTACTCTCGGAAACAATCCTTCCCCTTCCATTTTTTTCACCAGCCTGGAAGGCGAGTCTTAGAGCAATCAGACCAAACATTGCCGCGAAAAACAAACGCAGAGTCGCCCACCATGTTGTTTCCACGATCACCCCCGAACCAAGAAACCCGAGCGCGAAAAAGAGGAAAATGACTGAAAATTGTACTTGAAACTTCAAAACATATTTCATACACACCTCCTGGAGGTAGTAAAAAGGACAGAAATTTCACAAAACAGCTCATTTATTAATAACATTTTTACAGCGAAAAGTCAACCCTATAGTAACGCACGGGTAACCCCTACTTCCCCCACCCTTTCACCTTGAGTCCCTCGGCCGCAGCATTTTGCTCGGCTTCCTGTTTAGATTTGCCCGTCCCTTCAGAAACAAGCTCTTTGTCGAGATACACCCCCACCACAAATTGTTTTTCATGATCCGGTCCGATTTCTTTGATAACACGATAGACCGGCGTAATTCCCGTCTTTTCTTGCGCCTCTTCTTGAAAATAGCTCTTTGCATCACGCCAGAGCCCTTTGTTCACGATCTCCTCCGTCTTTCCCAAAAGATACGTCTTCAAAAAAACATCCACCGCACCATACCCTTGATCAAGATAAATTGCTCCCACCACCGCCTCAAATGCATTTGCGAGAATAATCTGTCGCGCTTTTGTCCCCTTGTCTTTCGCTTCACCCTTCGAGAGAAGCAAAAACTCTTCCATTCCCATGGCGATAGCAAGATCACCAAGCGTTACCGCATTCACGAGCGCTGCGCGATAGCTCGTGAGCTCGCCCTCGTTTGATTGTGGGTATTTTTTATATAGAAAGTCGGTGACGACAAGCTCCACGACTGCATCCCCCAAAAACTCGAGTCGCTCATTGTGGTCCAATCCTCGCTCGCGCGTTTCATTGATATACGAACGATGAGTAAAAGCCTCGCGCAAAACCCCCTTATCTCGAAAGGTCACCCCTATTTGTTCTTCAAATGCCGAAAACTTTTCCATATGGTTAATTGTTGTTGTATTGTTGAATGTTGAATTCAGGCTTCAACGGGAGAATTTTTTAGAAGAATATTTACCGCCTTAGTGAAGATGGGCAGCACATCATCATACATATTTAAATCGAGAATCTCTTTTGCATTAAACCATTTTGCATCATCAAGTCCACCACCCTGTTTCTGTAAAATAATCTCATGATACGGAGCCTCAGCAAGATAGTAGCTCACATGTTTGCGGAGCTTTCCTTTTTCAGGATGCGACGCAATGTATTCATTTTCTCCCAAAAGCTCTCCAGTGACAACAGGAATGCCCAACTCCTCATTTACGACACGCACAATCGCAGCCTTGTCGTCCTCGCCTTCCTGAAAATGCCCCTTTGAGAGCGTCCAGTGTCCAAAAATATCGTGCACAAGACCAAAATAAATCTCCCCATCAACCCGCGCATACACTACCGCTCCGCCAAGCTTTTCCAAAGGAAACGTTTTTGGATCAAGAGGGGTTGCGTGATTTGTTCCCGTTTTCTTTTTTCCTGTTTCGTCTTTGCCGGGCTCCCCAAGCTCTTTATATACGGCACCGAGTACGCCGTTCACAAATTTACCACTTGTCTCACCACCAAACGTTTTTGCGAGCTCAATAGCTTCATTAATGGCAACTTTTGCCGGCACCTGTGTACGATTCTCAAAAAGAAGTTCGTAAAGTCCAATACGTAAAATGTTTCTATCAATGATGGCGATTTTGTCGATAGGCCAATCGGGAGCCGCTTTTCCTATGATATCATCGAGTTGAGGGCTTTTCTCAAGCACTCCCAGCAAAAGCTTCCGCATAAATGCAATATCGTGCATCCCCGGAGCAAACTCAGCAGCTATGCGCACAAGAGTCTCCTCCACTTCGAGGGGTGTAAAAGTACTCCCACGAAAATCCCACTCGTAGAGAGTTTGCATGACAACGCTTCGTGAAAGGTGCCTATTTGCCATAAAAAATAATCGAATTTTAAAAAGGTACTAAAAACGCAAACAGAGAACACTAAACGAAATCAAACCTATTTCGCTGTTTTCTCTTTTGCCTTAACCCTTTTTTCGGTCTTGGCAAAAGATTTTGTGAGATTGAGCACTGGTTTCCCGCGATATGAACCGCACGCCACACACGCTTGGTGGCGGATGTGGAATGCAGAGCACTTCACGCACTTCGAAAGACGGACGCCTTTGAGTGCGTGGTGGGATCGGCGATTTGCGGTGTGTGCCCGCGTATGTCTCATTCGTACTACCATAGTATTCCTAGCATACCAAAACCCTTATAAAAAATCAAGGGGTCCGCAATCGCGGACCCCTTGTGCTCTTAAATTGCTATTATTTTTGTTTTCTTAGTGCTTGATTCAGTAGATCTTTAAGCGCCTTGTCAATCTCTGATTGTGTGACATAAAAAGGTTCTCGTAGTGTTTCGGGATTAAGGTGACCACTCTTTTCTGCATCTTTCAGATTGGGAATGTTCACATAGCCGACTGCCCGTACATCTGAATCATCAAGACGTGTCCTGTCAACGAGTACGCTAAAAATCATCCTCCCTCTTCCAGGCTCTTGGGTAAGCTGGAGTCGCACAGGTTCCTGTGCTGATGTTTTCGCAGCTATGTTAATTGAAATACCCATGTCGCTGCGTACACTCACTCTTTTTTTCATAAGCACATCCTCTCTTGTTTTGACCTCAGGAATTGAAAAATAACAAAGAACAACGTAATAATTAATGGTACCTCAAGTTTAGAATTTACACAAGCCCGACATGGAGCTCGTAGCGCCTGCGGTAGTTCCCACCCTCAATCTGCATCAACTCATCGTGCGTCCCCGCCTCTGCAATTTTCCCTTTTTCTAAAACAAGAATTTTGTCCGCGCGACGCACCGTACTCAAACGATGCGCAATGACAAACGTCGTACGCCCTGCCATCACCGTATTCAGCGCCTCCGTCACATATTTTTCTGTCTCGCTATCAAGGGCACTGGTTGGCTCGTCGAGGATGAGGATTTTCGGATCGCGAAGTACCGCGCGCGCAATCGCGATGCGCTGCTTTTGCCCCACAGAAAGCTTCACACCACGCTCCCCCACCACTTGATCATATTTTTTAGGAAACCCTTCGATAAACTGATCTGCATGCGCCACCTTTGCCGCCTCTTTTATTGCTGTGCTTTTCGCACCAAACGAACCATACGCAATGTTCATCTTTACCGTATCGTGAAAGAGCGCAACTTCCTGGGGAACAATAGCGATATTTTTACGCAAAAAACCGAGATTTATTTTTCTGGTCGAATGCCCGTCGATAGTCACACGCCCTGCGGTGGGAAAATAGTAGCCGGAGATGAGGTCAATGAGCGTACTCTTTCCTGCTCCTGATTCACCCACGAGCGCCACCATTTCCCCCGGCTTGGTCTCAAACGAAATGCCATCGAGCACCTTTTGCGATTTCTTGTACCCAAACGAAACATTATCAAACTTAATCGCCCCCTGAAAATCAAAATTTTTCACCGCATTCACCGGCGCATAGTCCTCTGGCTTTTCCTCCAAAATTTTCTCGGCTGCCTCGAGCGCCACAAGTCCATTCTGAAGTGTCTGCCAATTGCGCCCAAGAATCACGAATGGGCCAAATACCAGCGCTGCATATCCATTAAAAGCCAAGAGCTCGCCAATAGTCATAGCACTCGCCTGAATGAGGTACACCGACAAGATAAAAATAATGACTTGAGTGGTAACCACAATAGTTCGCTGAGAAAACCCGACATTGGACCAAATGTTATTAATTAACACTCCAAACTTGAGAGCCTGTCCGAATTTCTGAACAATCCTTTTATGATGATATGCTTCGCTCCCAAATTGTTTAACAGACAAAATGTTGCTGGAGACCTCGCCTATTTCAGCAAAACTACTTCTATACCCTTTATGCATATTGATCTGAAATGGGGTTGCTTGAGGAATCATACGAAAAAGCAAAATCACATAAATTAGAATCCCCGACAACAATATTGTTCCTAAAAAAGGATTCATAAAAAATGCAAACATCATACCAATAATAATACTCAGAAACTGCGGCGCGAGAATTATCACGACTTGTCCCACAATGGAGTCCAGACTATTTGCAGCCCTATTGATTGTACTCGAAACATCCCCTGATTTTGCATTCTTATGAAACCAGAGAGGGAGGTGAAGCAGCACAGACTGAGCATTTGCATAATAATCGATAAAAATCTTTACTTCAATTCGTCTCGCCATCCGGTCATTCTTCCAGTCCGTCCCAATAGCTACCAACTGCGCTGCTCCCCACACCGCAAGCAGGAGTACCCAGAGTGGCATAGCAAAAACGCTGCCCTCAAAAACCGTATGCGATACCAAAATTGCATCAAGGAACTTGCCGGTCACGTACGGCACCGAACCATTCGCAATCGCCGAAAATACACCCAACACCGAAAGCAGTGTAAGTTCGCGCCGATAGACTGACAGATATTTCCACAAAATCCGCAGTCCCTTCAGGTTTTCTTCAAACTTTTTACCCATCTCCTTAGCTTACCACACCTTTTAGAAAACTTCTGCGGTGGTGCGGTGTGATACCATGTTGTTTGATTGCGTCATAATGCGCTCGCGTGCCATACCCTTTATGCCGTTCAAATCCGTGGTTTGGAAATTTTTTACCAAGCGCAATCATGCGGGCGTCCCGTGCAACTTTTGCCACAATAGACGCTAGAGCAATCACGAGCTCTTTCTCGTCTCCTTTTATAATAGTCTTTTGATTTTTGTATTCTGCCGGCGCCCGAAGCCCGCCGTCAAGCAAGACTCTCGCCCCTCGCCCCCGAGGGTTCCCCCGAGGACCGCCC
>ERZ1292625.258-Hain-H41-01um-R1-258-length-90701-cov-41_pt1 | contig 90701 bp, 106 predicted proteins | sample MGYA00564400_ERZ1292625 | MGnify/ENA primary metagenome ERZ1292625 (study PRJEB36523, sample SAMEA6512639) | groundwater metagenome | collected 2019-01-08 | study: AquaDiva: Metagenomics assemblies of 32 groundwater samples | reverse complement strand
CAACAGGAACAACTGCGTTTAATGTGACAGCTCAAATACATCATATAACATTAGGATGGAGATAATATGAAAAACAAATATATAATTATTGGAATAATAATAACCACAGTAATTTTAGCTGGGATTGCTATTTTTACAGCCATCAGACTTTATAATACAAGAGATGTTGCAGTTGCACCAAATGTTCCATCAAGTAAACCAGCTGCACAAGAAGTTGTTAATACCTGCAGTCTTTCATTCTCACTTACAGTAACACCAACCACTCCACCAACTACACCGCCAACTACACCGCCAACCGTGACAGAACCACCAACCACTCCACCAACAGGGGCACCAAATTCTTGTAATGGTACATGTGGTTCAAACAGTAATTGCCAAAGTAATTTTATGTGTTACCAGGGATTTTGTAGAAATGCCTCATGTGTTACTGAAACTGATTGTACCTGTGCCGTAGCTACAACTTCAGCAACTGTTGCCCCAACACAACCAACGCTACCAGTTGTTGGAACATCATGGCCAACATTATTAGGTACTGGATTTGGAATACTTGTAATAATTGGAAGTTTATTACTTGCCTTCTAACGCCAACTATAAAACCAATAATAACTATTATCAAGCCAGACTGGAATTCTTGTACCTATCCAATGTGGGTAAAAATAAATAAACAAAACAGTAGCAAGTAGAATGTAGAATGTAGAAAGCTTTGGATAACGACGCAACACAAAACCGCTGGCAATTGCTAAAAATGGAATTGATGGTAAATAATGGTATAAAAACATTATTCTAGGAGAAACAATCCAAGGCAAGAAAAAAATTAAATATGAAAAAATAACAAAACCCAATTTTTTGCTTTTTTCTCTTGCTGAAATAAAAAAACTTAAAATAATTGAAAATAATCCAAACCAGAAAACAACAGGGTTGCCAAAAGCATAAATCCTTGCAACCTCATTATTAACTTCTTGTCCATCATACAAATATATAGGTCTTAAAAGTAATGGCCACGACCATGCAGGTGAAGTATAAGGATGCTCTGCAACAAGATTGGTGTGATACCACCACATTTGTTTTTGTGTATCTATAAAATTAGTCCAAGTGTGGCCTGTCGAGAACATCAATCCATAACTTGCTATATAAACTGCTATAGGAATAATTAAAAATGATAAATAAGAAATTTTTATTTTTTTGTTAAAAACAAAGTGGAATATGAAAAGTATAGGTAATGCATAGATTGCTGACCACTTAGACGAAAGAGCGAGTCCAAAAGCAATAAATGAAAGTATATTTTTGTCTTTAATAAATAAGAGAATCGAAAGAAGTGAGAAGAATAATACATATATATCATTCATTCCCATCCTGCTTAAAACAAGAGGTAAACCATCAAGACTAAATACAGCTGCTGATAAAATTCCCAACAATTTATCTTTAAATATCTTTTCTACTAAAAGATATATTAGTAACACCGACAATGTTCCTAAAATTGCTTGAGGTATTCTCCATCCAAATGAATTTTCGCCAAAAATTTTCATTCCAAGAGCCATTCCTAATTTTGATATTGGCGGATGTGTCCATTCATAGGCAAATCCTTCTGGATTAGGATTCCAAAATTCCCAAGCTTTTGGATCGTTTGATAAAACTAATTTTGCAGTAAAAGCATGGTATATTTCATCAAAATACATTTCTTTAGGGTTTCCTAAAGCATAAGTTCTAGTAACCAAACTAAAAAGCAAAATTATAAAAAGATAAATTTTTGCTTGTTTAGAAGTAACATCTTTTGTTTTAAAGGCTATATTTTTAGATAATTTATTAAACTTAAATTTGATATTAAAAGATATTTTTCTAAATATAGACACGATTGTTAAAATAAATAAGGCGATATTTGTAAAAATAAAGAATTTGATTAAAACAGGGTTAAATATTTCCTTATAATTATCTGTAATCCAAAAATATGCATAGGATAAGTTTGCAATATAAGTAAAGGACAAACCTACGTATACGAGTAACAAAACAGGATTATATACTGATGCAATTAAAAGTGGAGCCAATACTGGCAATAAATGCCGTTCATGCATTCTAGTCATCATTAAAAATGTCACTAAAAGTGACAAAAAAGAAATTAGATATTCACCGTTCACAATTTTCTTCTTGTAAATAATTAGAGTAATTAGGGTAATTAGAGCAATTGATATTCCTAGTCCAATCCAAAAAGTTATATCATCAGGCTTCCAAAATCCAAACAGACCCCAAAATGAAAATGCATTGACAGACCCATATTGATATTGGTTTGCAGAAATTGAAAGACGATTAAAAATAAATTGAATTAAATTTGATTGATTACTAAATGGAACAAAACCCAAGATAAAGATAAATAAAGAAATAGATGAATAGATGAATAGATCTTTAAAACTTTTTTTGTAAACAATAAACATATATAAAATTGCATGTAATATAAATGCAGCTTGTGGTTTAATTAAAGTACCAACAGCCAAGGTAACAGCGGATAGGTAATAGTTTATAGGAAACAAACAAACAGAAAGCAGAGAAAATAGAGCAGTTAAACTATCAACTTGCCCCCAAAGAGTAGAGTTTGTAAAAACTGCAGGGTTGAATAAATAGATCAAAGAAAAAACTATTCCCTTCTTTTTCCCAATGGTTTTGTATATCAGATATCCCGTTGCAACGTCAGCTAAAATTGCTGGCAATTTATACAAAATTGTCTGAAATGCAGGAAATAACAAATTTAACTTACCCAAAATCCATAATATGTATAAATATCCAGGCAAATAATCAGACCAACCAGAATAAAAATTTTTAAAGCCGTTTGTTGCTAGTGAGTTGCCCCAAGCAACAAAGGTTCCATGATCAAGTTCAAGTGTTCCAAAGTTTGATAAAAATAATCTAAAAACTAAAGCAGTCAAAAGAACTACAATAATGTTAAAATTGTATTCATGCAATTTAAATTTAGGAAATATTTTTCTCATTTTATAATCCCCCTTTTTTTATTTTTAGGAACATTTTTAATATATAAAAATATTTATTCAAACCCAAGAAATTGGTATGATCATTATTTATACTTAACTAAATCTATAATTCAAGGCAGAGTCGATATACCTAATCTACCTTCATTTTATCATGATAAATTAATATTTGATGACAAAACTTATATACCTTTTCCACCTGGAGCATCTTTTCTACTTATCCCCTTTGTTTTTCTAAACGAAAACATCACTCAGCAACAAGTATCTATTTTTATTGGCGCAATTAATATTGCTTTAATATATTTATTATTACTAAATTTTACTACCAAGAAAAATTCTTTATTATTGTCTATCTTTTTTGGATTTGGAACTTCCTTTTTTTGGTCAGTCATTGTTGGTACTACTTGGTTTTTTGCCCATGTTGCAGCCATATTTTTTTTAACAATTTCCTTGTTGTTTCATTTCAAACAAAAACATTTTTGGTCAGGTGTTTTTTTTGCATTTTCTGCATTAACTCGAATTCCAATAATTTTGTCTGGGATTTTTTATTTGATGCAATTATCTAAACATAAAAAGAAACTTGTGATTTTTTTGACTGGGGCTTTTATTTTTATTCCAATTTTTCTTTTTTACAATTTTTTAAGATTTGGAAATATTTTTGAAACTGGATATGAAATAATTTACAAACAATATAAGTCGTCTGGCATTAAATATTCTGTTGGAGAAAATTTTGGATATTTTGATTATAAAAATATACCACTCCATCTATATACTTTTTTTGTGATGCCTCCAGTCTTTACACCACTTGAGGGTTTAAAACCTTCACCTTTTGGTATGGGAATTTTATTTACTTCTCCTCTTTTATTTATTGCTTTAAAGCCAAAATTTAAGAAAGGGATTGAATTAGAAGCCATAATAACCGCTGTTATTTGTGCCATACCAAGCTTTCTTCACTATGCTCAAGGCTGGGTACAATTTGGATATAGATTTGTTTTGGATTTTATTGTTTTTCTAATGATAGTTCTTGCTCTAAGATTTAGACCTTCGAGATTTAATCTATTTTTAATTTTAATTTCCGTTATAGTTAATTACTGGGGAGTACTGTGGGCAATTGAACTTGGTTGGTAATCCACTCTTGGAGTTCTTTCCATGATCCGCTTTTTGGAACAAAAACATATTGATAATCATATTTTTTATTATTTTGTGAGATTTCAATTACTTCATCAGGAATATTTAAAAAAATTATATTGTTCTTTGATTCAAATAAAAACCTCACAAGAGAAAATAAAGTAGTTTTGTCTATATCTGTTTCTAAATGAGAAATAGTTATTTCATATAAATTTTTCAAAATAAAAGGATTTAAAATTACATCTTTTGAAAATAATTTTTGTTTAATTGCTTCTATAACTTTTTGTTGTCTTTTTTCTCTTGCTATATCAGTTCCCTCGTCCCCATCTGCATTTCTACTTCTTACAAATTTTAAGGCAAGTTCTCCATTCATATTTTGTTTGCCTTGAGTAAATTGAAGAGTTTCATATCTACAGGTAAAGGTCTTATCGCCATTACACAAATCATTTTCCTTACCCTCTATTGGATATTTTTCATCAACAAAAGAATTTTCTATTGTCACATCTATTCCTCCAACACTATCAATCAAATCTCTAAACATGGAAAAATCAATAACTACCGTATAATCAATAGGGATACCTGTTACCGATTTAACACTATCACTAGCCATTGAAAAACCTCCATAATGATATGCCGAATTTAATTTGGCTCGAATCTCAGCTATCCAAATATCACGAGGTAAAGAAAGAAGTTTTACACTCTGGTTATTACTATTTAAGTAGGTAAGCATCATAGTATCAGTTAAATCTGGGGCGGTGTGGCCTTCTCCGCCTTTACCAAGAATTAAGATTGAGACAGGGGTCTCAATTTTAGGGAATGAAGAATTGAGAATTAAAGATGAAGAAATGAATAAAACAAATATAATAAGAAAAAATAAACCAACAATCTTTAAAATCTTCATGTTACTATTGTATTTGAAATGGATGAACTGAACAAGCAACAACAAGAAGCAGTTAAATACACAAAGGGCCCACTTTTAGTACTTGCTGGAGCAGGTTCTGGAAAAACAAAAGTTTTAACTCATCGTGTTGCGTATTTAATTGAGAAGGGAATTGTAAGTCCTGAAAATTGCTTATTACTTACTTTCACTAATAAGGCAGCAAAAGAGATGAAAGAGAGGATGGGTAACATAAACCTCGGTTTTGCAGGAACATTCCATGGTTTTTGTGCAAAGGTTTTAAAAATTGATGGAAAAGTAATCGGAATCGATAATAATTTTCTAATATACGATGATAATGATCAAAAAGATTTGGTAAAAGAAATAATTAAGGACTTAAATATTAATACTTCCATCAAACCCAACTCAATTCTATATTCTATATCTGAAGCCAAGAACCAAATGCTCTCTCCTTCCCAGTTTGCAGACCTGCCTGCCGGCAAGGCAGGAATTGCTGACGTGGTTGCTAAAGTTTATTCAATTTATGAAAAAAAATTGTCTGAAATGAATGCTCTAGATTTTGATGATCTTCTTTTAAAAACGGTTAAACTTTTTGAAATAGCTGAAGTACTCCAAAAATGGCAAGGTAAAATACAACAAATATTTGTGGATGAATGGCAAGACACAAACAAAATCCAATATAAATTGGTTAGACTTTTGGACGGAAACAGGGGAGTAATTACAGCTGTTGGCGACGCAAGTCAAAGTGTTTATTCATGGAGAGGAGCAGATTATAGAAATATTAATTACTTGATGAAAGATTATCCATCTATAAAAATTATTAATTTAGAACAAAATTATAGAAGCACTGGAAACATATTGACGGCTGCAAATTCAGTAATTTCCAAAAATACTGGTCATCCTATTCTAAAGCTTTGGACAAAAAAACTAAAGGGCGAAAAAATATTTGTTTATCCTGCCAAAAACGGATTTGATGAAGCAGATTATGTGATTCAAAAAATTAAGAAATTGGGAAATTACAAAGATATTGCAATTCTATATAGAACTAATGCTCAGTCACGCGTTCTGGAAGAAGCTTTAATGCAGGCTTCTATTCCATATACATTAGTTGGTGGGGTAAGATTCTACGACAGAAAAGAAATAAAAGATATTTTATCCTATCTTCGTCTTTTATTTAACAAAAAAGATTCTGTTTCCGAAAAAAGAGCTTTATCTCTTGGCAAAAGAAGATTCGATAAGTTTATGATGATAAATATTGATATAGAAAAATATACAACCCTTCAAATTTTAGATCTTATTATTAAAGAAACTGAGTATTTAAACAAATTTAAAGAAGATGATCCAGAAGATTTACAACGATTGGAAAATATTCGCGAATTAAGATCGGTTGCTTTAGAATTTCCAATTCTTTCCGATTTTCTGGAAAATGTATCACTTGTTGAAGCAAATTCTAATAAAAAAGACATTAGAAATAACATAACACTCATGACTCTACATGCTGCAAAAGGACTTGAGTTTCCAATTGTTTTTATTGTAGGAATGGAAGAAGGTCTTTTTCCACACTCAAGATCTCTCTGGGAAAAAGAACAAATGGAAGAAGAAAGAAGACTTTGCTATGTAGGAATAACTAGAGCCAAAGAATCTTTATACTTAACCTATGCGAGTAAAAGAACGATATATGGTGAGACATCAAGTAATGTGATTTCAAGATTTATTATAGATATTCCTGAACATCTATTAGATGGTAAGGTTGAAGTTAGAGATTTTGATGATGATTTAAACTTTGACAATATTCTCGACAAATACCTCAAGTAAATTATTCTAATTAACCTAATTGACCTAATTTCTGAATTTAAATTTGGTTATTGGGATTTGTTTAGTATAATTAGAGTACTTAGAACAATTAGGAATTTATGAAGCATCCATTACAAACAAAAGAATGGGCAGAGTTTAGAAAAGAGTGGGGGAATGAAATTGAATTTGTTAATAACAATTTAATTATTTTTAGTAAAATACCACACACCAAATTTACAATTGGCACTGTTTTGAAAGGGTCAGATATTGCAAAGTCAGACCTTGCAATGTACAAACAAGTTGGAAAAAACAATAATGCAATATTTATTAAATTTGAACCAAATATTTTGACTGGTCAAGAATTAACAGATAAATATAAAAAAATGGGTTTAATTGAGGGGAAAAGATTATTTACTCTAACTTCTTTTTGGATTGATTTGACATGTTCAGAGGACGATTTGCTTAAATCTTTTTCAAAAAAAACTAGGTATAACATTCGTTTAGCCCAAAGGCACGGGGTAGAAGTAAAAATCGATAATTCACATACTGCATTTGAAAAATATTTAGAACTAACTGAAGAAACTAATGAAAGACAAGGTTTTTACTCGCATTCCCCAAAGTATCACAGATTAATGTGGAAGCATTTAAAAGGTAAAATAGCAAACTTATTAGTAGCAAAGTACAAAGACGAAATTATAAGCACTTGGATATTATTTAATAACGATAATTTTCTATATTATCCATACGGAGCTTCAACAGACAGACACAAAGAAGTAATGGCCAACAATTTAATGATGTGGGAAGCTATTAAATTTGGTAAAAAACTTGGGTGTAAAACCTTTGATCTATGGGGAAGAGAAGAGGGTAAGGGGTTTACAAAATTTAAAGAAGGTTATAATCCTAAAGTGGTTGAGTTTATTGGAAGTTGGGATTTGATTACAAACAAACCGTTATATTACATATATAGAATTGTAGAGAAAATAAGATGGTTTATACTTCGTCTCAAAAAATGAGGGATATAAGACAGTCTGAAAATTATGCCAAGTATTTAGAAACTCAAGGTTGGATTGTTGAGAGAATAGATAATATAAATTACTTCATAAGAAAATTACCTCCGCCAGCTGGCGGATTAGGGTCAATTTTAAAAATTCAAAGACCAAAAAGTATAGATTTCAAGACAATAAGAAAATTAGAGAAAAAATATAAAGTATTTCAAACGATAATTGAACCAATTAACCAGAATGATGTTATATGTTGTATGCAATATGGTTATAAACTAAACAAAAGCCCATACCTACCATCTAAAACACTTAATCTCAATTTGGCTAAACCTTTAAAATTTAATAAAGAAACAAGAAGGTGTATAAAAATAGGGGAGATACAAAAAATTAAGGCGTATTCTTCTCCAAAACAATTGGAAATATTTCATAACGCATGGAAAAAATCCGTAAACTTTAATCGATATGTGCCAAGTTTAAACAGTCTTTTAAACTTAAGAAAATCGTTCCCGAACAATCACTCAATTTTCCTTGCGTCGCACAATAAAATTAGCAATATTATAGGGGGAGCGCTTTTCACACGCAGTTTACACGATTATGGATATTACTGGTATGGGTTTACTAATAAAGAAGGTCGTACTTCCCTATCCCAATACTCTCTTCTCTATTCTGGCATACTATGGGCTAAAAGGATGGGTTGTAAAGTTTTCGATTTTGAAGGTATTTATGATCCCCGCTTCCCTAATAAATCATGGCTTGGCTTCACCCACTTCAAAAAGTCCTTTGGGGGAAAAGAAATTCTCTACCCTGGGTGTTTTGTTAAATTTAGATTACCCCTCATTTTTGCAAAACATTTTAAACTCGCAGCCTAGTTGGCAAAAGTAGGAATTATTACATTTAAAATCGCTATTTTCTATTTCTTTTTTAATTTCTACAATTTCTTTTTTCAAGTCAATCAATTGTTCCTCTGTTCTTTTTGTTGTCATTTTTTCTTGTGTATCTAAATAATACAAAGATAGTTTTATATCTTCAGGTTTTACTTTATATAAATTAGAAACTGCCAAAGCGTAAAAAGAAAGTTGCATATCTTTATCTACTTCTTTTTGTGTTGGAATATTAGCTCCAGTTTTGTAATCTATTATTTCGTATCCCCCCTTGCCCAACTCATCTACCCTATCAATAGTTCCTCCTATTTTAAGTGTTGGGCTGATTTTTAAATTAAACTTTTCCTCAAGTGAAATTGTCTTAACTTTCGGATCGTATCCATTCTTTAAAAAACCAAGTAAATAGTTTTCTCCTTTTTTATAAAACTCCTGTTTGTGTTTTTTATTTAAATAACCCTCCTCAATCCAATTGTTTTTATATAAATTTAAAATATCAGTTTGTACAGTAAAATAATCTTTTAATGTATTATGTATTGAAACGCCAAATGAAATCGATGCTGATGGAGGCGTCGTAAGCTTATAAATATATTTTAATTTATAATGCATGGGGCAGGTTTGAAATGTTTCAATTTGACTGACTGATAAATAGTTTATTTTTGGATTTAAGATGTAAGATTTAGGACTCATGACTTTACGGCCAAAGTTATTTAGTTTTATTTTTCCAACATCATTCATCTTAGATCTTATATCAATTTCCCCCAATGCTTCCATAACAAATGGACTAATCTTTTTCTCTCTAACCCCATCACCATAATACTGCGCTGCTGTCAAATAAAGTCTTTCTTTTGTTCTTGTCATGCCAACATAGAAAAGTCTTCTTTCTTCTTGTGTGTGATAATCACCTTTTGGTAACACTTCTTTAATTAATTCTTCAGGTATTGGAATTTGTTCATGTCTTTCTCTTGACGGAAATCTTTCGCTTACTAAATTAACCAAAAAGACAACTGGGAATTCAAGACCTTTTGACGAATGAACTGTTAATATGTTAACTGCATTATTTTCCTGCCAATCGCCATCTGTAACACTTGGTGATTCTCCAACTTCTGTAAGTAAATCAATATAATCAACAACTTCAACAACCCCGGCATTCTTGCTTGCTTCCTCATATGCCTTTATCTTTTCAAAAAACTTTGCAATATTTTTAGCCCTTGTGTCTTCACTATTTTCTATTATCTTTTTATATATCCCCACTTCATTAATATAATCATATAATATATAACCTGCAGTTTCTTTGTTCATAACTTTTAGATGTTTATTAATTAATTGCAGTAGTTTAACAATTTTTTCGTTAGTACTGTCACGAATTACCTCAAAAATAGACAGACTATTCTTTTTTGCATTTGATGTAATTTTTATTAACTCTAGGTTTGATATACTTAGTACATCAGAGGATAATAATCTATATAAATTACTCGAATCTTCGGGGTTATACAATACTTTAAGATAAGAAATTAGATCAATTATTTCCTCCTTCTCAAACAGCTTACTAGGGCCTAAAAATTGATGTGGAATATTTTGTCTTACAAACTCACGGATAAAACCGTCAGCATGGTTATTAGCTCTTACTAATATTGCAATATCTCCAAATTTATATCTATTTTTTACAGATGTCATTTTAACTATTTCATGTGCCACTGCTTCTGCTTCGTCTTGCCCTGTATTTGTATGCAGTAAGCTAACAGCTAACGGCAATTGGCTAACGACTGATTTGAGCTTCTTTGATATCCCCAATTGATATTCTAAAGTGTCTGGATCATTGTGTTTAATTAATCTATATGCGCTGTCAAGTATTTTCTGTGTTGATCTATAATTTTGATTTAAAGTTACAATTTTTGAATCAGAATATATTTTTTTAAATTGAATAATATTACTTATTGCGGCTCCACGAAATCGATAAATACTTTGGTTATCATCACCAACGATTGTAATATTTCTATTTTTCTTTGCTAACAAATTAACTAATTCATTTTGAGCGAAATTAGTATCTTGAAATTCATCAACTAAAATATATTTAAATTTTTCTGCGTATACACGTAAAACATTGGGTCTATCAATAAATAATTTAATTACATAAGTTATTAAATCTCCAAAGTCCATTACGTTATTTTTTAATTTTAAATCTGAATAAAACTTATATGCATTTGCAAGTTCTTTAGTTTTTGTAATCTCTAATACTTCTTCATTTGTATATTTTTTTGCATATTTTAAATACTCTTCAGTTGCAATAGTTTCATCTTGTAAACGACTAAAATGTTGCAATAGCCCTTCTATAAATTTATTTGGATTCCCTAGTGGTCTAAAATAATCTAAATTAAAATCAAATAAATTTTTCTTTATTAAATCAGTTGACTGAGCTTGTGTCATTAATTTGTAGTTAGAAGATAAACCAATCTCAACGGCACGGTCGTGCAGAATGCGATCACAGAATGAGTGAAAAGTAGAAACCCACATTTCTCCATAACTCAAAGGAAGTGCGACATCAATTCTCTCTTCCATTTCATTTGCACCCTTTTCTGTAAAAGTAAGTGCCAGAATTTCTTCTGGTTTTGCAAAACCATTAGTAATCAGATATTTAACTCTTTCTGTAATAACTGTAGTTTTACCAGTCCCCGCTCCTGCAATAATTAAAAGTGGCCCTTTTCCATGTTTAACTGCCTGAAGTTGCTCTTTATTTAATTTTATCACGACAATTTTTTACTATTACCATTATCTAAATTTCGAGTGTGGTCAATTTTATGACCTAAGTTGGTAAAGCTGGAATACACATTCCCCATCATATTTGTGGCATTGACTAAATGTTTTTGTAAAGTTCCTAAATTTTCTTCTACTTTTTCATAATCTTTTTTAATGGCTCTTAAAGACGCCAGTATTTCTTTTGCTTTTTTTTCAATCTTCTGTCCCTCAAAACTCATGAGTATTGCTTTTATATATGCATAAAAAGTTGTTGGAGAAACAGGTAGAATTCTTTTTGATTGAGCGTAATCAAAAAGTGTTTGACTATTAACTATTTCGTAGTAAACAGCTTCTGATGGTATATACATTAATGCATAATCTAGTGTTCCTTCATCCGTTAGAATATATTTTTTCGATATATCATCGATGTGTTTTCGAACATCCCTCTCAAAAGCACGGCTTGACTCGCCGGAGCTATCAGCGGAGGCGGTCATTTTTCTAAAGTTTTCTAGAGGGAATTTTGAATCAACAGGTATTATTCCAGCTGAAGTCATAATTGCAGCATCAACTTTTTCCCCTGATTTAAAAGTATATTGAAGATTAAATGACTCGTTTGGAAGAAATTGTTTCAAAAGTTCTTTTAATACTTGCTCACCAATATTCCCCCTTAGTTTGGGGGATGATAAAAATTGATTAAATTCTGCAATGTTTTTTTGTAGATCGTTTATAACTTTAGAGGTATTATCCAACCTGTCTCCAATAGCTCTACTTTGTCCATCTATTCTGACATTTGTTGATTTTAACCACTCAACAAGATCTCCTGAAGGCTTCTGCTTTAAAACCAAAACCATGAGGATTATTATTGCAATTATGATTATAATGAGAAGTAATGTTTCCATTACTGAACATTATATAGTATGCATAAAGAAATACGAAAACAAATAATTTTAAAAAGAAAAAACTTTTTACCCTCTCTTATTCTTACCTTTCTTCTCTTTATCAGTTTAATTTGTATTGTCTATTTTACTGACCCAAGATTCTCTTTATTTGTACCTTTATTTTTTGTTTTATTTTTTATATTTCTATTTTTCCTATTCTCATTAATTTTTGGCAGTTCTAAAAGGGGTTTTTTGATTTCTGTTTGTTTAACTATTTTTGCAATTTTTAGGTTTTTTGGAATTGGAAACATATTGAATGCAATATTAATAACTGGGCTTGGTATAATAGCCTTCATATATGAACACACTACAAAAAGAAATTATTAATACTTTCTTTCAAACACTTGAAGATATTCAAACTAAAGAAGATTTTAAAATTTTCTGCGAAGATTTTTTTAGTGACAAGGAACTTGAAATATATACAAAAAGACTTGCGATTGCCTATTGGTTAAAGAAAAAAAGAAGTTACGAAAACATTAAAACAAATTTAAAAGTTACAACTTCTGAAATTAAACTCGTTGAAAGCAAATTAAATTCCAAGGGTTATAAACTAGCCCTAAAGAAAATGGAGACTGAAGAATGGGCAAACAAGTGGTCAGAGATAATTAAAAAGGTGGTAAAATAGCCATATGAATAAAAAATATTATGTAACCACGGCAATTGATTACACTAATGATGTAATTCACATTGGCCATGCATATCAAAAAATATTGGCGGATGTTTTAGCTCGTTATCATCGGCAAATTGGTGATAAAACATACTTTTTGACAGGTACGGATGAGCACGGGCAAAAAGTAGAAAGTAGTGCGAAAGAAAAAGGTATTAACCCTAAAGATTTTGTTGACAAAATTGCAAAAGAAGATAAAAAACAATGGGATAAATTAAATATTTCTTATGATCGATTTATTAGAACCACGGATGCAGATCATGTTAAATTTTCACAAGAATTTTATCTAAAAGCAAAAGCCAATGGTGATATTTATAAAGCAAAGTATAAAGGATTTTATTGTGAAGGCTGTGAGTCGTTTAAAGAAGCTTCTGAATTAAATGAAGAAAAATGTGAATTCCATCCAACAAAAAAGATACAAAAAATAGAAGAGCAAAATTATTTTTTTGCTCTCTCCAAATATCAAAAGTTTTTATTAAATCACATCAAAAAACACCCAGAATTTATCTGGCCAGAATCAAGAAGGAACGAAATTCTATCATTTATAAAATCAGGATTAAAAGATTTTTCGATCAGTCGCCAAAATGTAACTTGGGGTATTTCAGTTCCAGACGATCCGACACACACAATCTATGTCTGGTTTGACGCTTTGATCAATTATTTAACTTATGGCGATTCAATGAAATGTTGGCCTGCGGATATTCACATACTGGGCAAGGACAATCAAAGATTTCATGCTATATATTGGCCAGCAATGTTAAAATCTGCAGGATACAAATTACCAAAAACGATATTGGTTCACGATTTTATTTCACTAGATGGTCAAAAAGTTAGTAAATCTCTAGGAAACGTAATTTTACCGAGCGAACTTATTAAAAAGTTTGGAGTTGATGGAGTAAGGTACTTCTTTTTAAGACACGGCCCACTCGCTAACGATATTGATATAACTTTGGATAAAATCCAAAATGTATACAATTCAGATCTTGCAAATGGGCTTGGTAATTTAGTTTCCAGAGTTGCGAAACTCTGTGAAAAGTCTGGTTTTGTTTTTAAATCAAAACAAACAAAATTATATCCTGAGGTAGTAAAATCGCTAGAAGAATTTAGGTTTGATGAGGCATTAAAAATAATCTGGAACAAAATTACTCAAGTTGATCAAGAAATAAACAAAACAGAACCTTGGAAATTAGAGGGTAAAAAATTAAAAAAGTTTTTAGAAAATACTATCTCATCTATACAGCACATAACATATAGCTTAAAGCCTTTTCTTCCTGAAACTGCAGAAAAAATTACAAAAATATTTAAAGGACCTAAAATAAAAGCACCTGAACCATTATTCCCCCGTATATGAGAAGTTTTATAATTAGACATGACAAGCAGGTTTTAAGAGCCTTTGAAATTCTTCCAGGATTTTTTTCTTGGAACATGATTTTACTTCCCTACTGGGGAATTTTTGTTTTTCCTAACTTTGTTGCCTACTTTGTACTTTTATTTAACGTTTACTGGTTTTATCAGTCTTTTTTAATTGCTATCACATCAGTTATCTCTCACACAAAAATTCAAGCAGCAATTAATTATGACTGGGTTGGTGATTTAAAAACATTTCCAGATTGGGACAAAGTACATAATGTTGTAATTATTCCTACATATAAAGAACCATTACATATTTTGGAAAGAACAATAAATTCATTAAAAAACCAAACTCTTCCAACAAGGATGATTACTGTAATTCTTGCCATGGAAGAGAAAGAATCCAGAGAAGATAGAGATGAAAAATGGAAAGCATTAACATATAAATTTGAAGGGGTTTTTGGAAATTTTTTAAGAACTAATCATAAATTAGTAGTGGGTGAGGTTGTGGGCAAAGCTTCAAATGAAAAATTTGCGGCTGTTTGGTACAAGAAGAACTTTATTGACCTCACAAAAATGGATATAAATTACATTACTGTAACTAGTTGTGATGCAGACCATAAATATCACCCTAACCATTTTGCCTGTCTTTCATTTAAGTTTCTTGATTGCCCAACAAGATATAGACACTTTTGGCAACCAGCAGTTATGTTTTATAACAACATCTGGGAACTCCCTGCAATTACAAGGGTTCCAAATACTTTTGGATCAATTTGGAATTTATCACAGCTTTCAAGAAAAGACAGACTTATAAATGCCCAAAACTATTCACTTTCATTTAAATTGCTTGACGAAGTTGGATACTGGGATGCAGATAAAATTCCTGAAGATTGGGGTATATTTTTTAAAGCATACTACAGGGTTAAAGGTGGGCTTGAAGTTGAACCTATTTATCTTCCATTACATGCCGATGCTGCTCAGTCTACAACAACATGGAAAACAATGAAAAGTCAATATGAACAATATAAAAGATGGGCATGGGGAACATCAGACGATTCATGGATAATTAGAAATTATTTAATTGATAAAGATATTCCTTTTTGGGACAAAACAACAAGGCTGGGATTTGTATTGTGGGCTCATTTTATGTGGCCAGTCAATTGGTTCATTATAACTATTGGACTTACATTACCAACACTTATTAATCCTGCCTTTGGTAGAACAGTATTAGGGTTTATGGTTCCAAAATTATCATCCATTATCTTGACTCTTTCTCTTGGTTTCTTTTTCGTTTTGTTTTTCATAGATAATGTATACAAACCAAAAAGACCTATTGGAATGTCAGTTTGGAGATCAATATTAATGCCTTTTGAATTTATTTTAATGCCTGTTGCAGGATTTTTCTTTTCAGCCCTCCCAGGTCTTGACGCCCACACAAGACTGATGCTTGGAAAATATATACAGTACAAAGTTACCGAAAAGGTTTAAAACGATTTGTAATATTTAATTGTTTTTTGAAGACCCTCTTTAAGTTCTACTTTTGGCTCCCAATTTAATGTTTTTCTTGCTTTCGTAATATCTGGACACCTTTGCATTGGGTCGTCTGGTCTAAATTTGCCAGAATAAACAACTTTAGATTTACTATTTGTCAATTTAATTACTATTTCTGCTAGTTCCTTAATTGCAAATTCATCCGGATTTCCGAGATTAAATATTTCACCCTTTGTTTTATTAGTAAACATTGCCTTTTTAATTCCATCAACTAAGTCTGATACATAACAAAATGACCTTGTTTGACTTCCATCACCATCTATTTTGATATCTTCATTTTTTAAAGCCCAGTTTATAAAGTTACTAACTACCCTACCATCATCTTTTTGCATCTGGGGGCCATAAGTGTTAAATATTCTAATTATTCTTGCATCAATATCATATTTATTTAAATACACATAAGTTGCTGTTTCAGCGAATCTTTTACTTTCGTCATAACATGCACGTGGTCCAAATGTATTAACATTACCACAATATGTCTCTTTTTGTGGATGTTCTAATGGATCACCATAAACCTCAGATGTTGAGGCTATAAGAATTTTGGCTTTTAAGTCTTTAGCCAGAGCTAGCATATTGACGGTACCCTTAGAGTTAACAAGAAGCGTTTCAAGTGGAAAATTCTGATAATCTATTGGGGAGGCGGGTGACGCTAAGTGAAAAATAAAATTTGCTGAAGTATTGATTAATTGATTTATTGAATTACTAGTTATATCTGCTTTTATGAAGCTAAAGTTAGAATTTGTAAGTAAATCTTCTATATTTTTTGAGCTTCCTGTAATTAGATTGTCAAGACACATTACTTCATACCCATCACTTAAAAGAGATTTACATAAATGTGAACCAATGAATCCTGCACCACCAGTGACTAATACTTTTTTCATATGGTAGAATTATAACAGCATGAAGCTTTGGAAGAAACTAATAACTATCATTGATACCCCACTTTGGCTTGAGATTTTCTTATGTCTACTTCTAGTTTTGAGGATTCCTTCGTTTTTTGAACCATATTATTATGGTGATGAAATGATCTACCTAGCTCTTGGCCAAGGTCTTAGACAAGGAATCCCTCTTTATTTAGGATTGCATGATAATAAACCACCTCTTCTTTATTTAATTGCTGCCCTAGCCGGAAATTTGTTTTTATTTAAAGTAATATTGGCTTTTTGGAGTTTAGCTACAATTTATGTTTTTTGGAAATTAGTTAAACATCTCTTCCCAAAACAAGTAAGACTTCAAAACATATCTACTATCATCTTTGGCATACTAACCACAATTCCACTTTTTGAAGGCAATACAGTAAACGCTGAGTTGTTTATGATTGGTCCTGTAATTTTAGCTTTTCTAATTTTATTATCCAAAAAGAACAATCTTAAAAACTTATTAATTTCTGGCTCTTTAATTTCAATTGCAGCCCTTTTCAAAATTCCAGCAGCTTTTGATATTTTAGGAATAATTGCTTTTTGGTTAATATATTTAAAATTTAAAGATGTTAAAGAGTTTGTTGTTAAATCAATTTATTTATTTTTAGGTTTTATAATCCCGATAGGTTTAACTTTTGTTTGGTATTATTTTGCGGGTGGTTTTAAGGAATATTTAGTTGCAGTATTTTTACAAAACTTTGGCTATGTTAGTAGTTGGAGACCAAGTCCTGTAGAGCTTTCATTTATAGAAAAAAATAGTCCATTACTAATTAGGACCGGTGTTATGTTTTTAGGGTTTATCGGACTTTTTATATCAAGAAAAAAACTTTCAAAAGAATTTGTTTTTGTTTCAGCTTGGTTATTGGCAACACTTTTTGCTGTTACATTATCAGAACGTCCTTATCCTCATTATTTTGTTCAATCTCTTGCCCCTCTATCAATACTATTGGGGATGTTATTTAGTTTAAAAACAGTAGAACAAAGTTTGACTGTAATTCCATTAACAATTGCATTTTTTGTCCCCTTTTATTACAAATTTTGGTATTATCCAACAGCTTCTTATTACACAAGGTTTATTAAATTTGTTACTAAACAAACAACAAAACAGGAATATTTTAAAAGTTTCTCTCCCAATGTTACATTAAATTATGAAATTGCTGATTTTCTTGCTAAATCCTCTACAAAAAATGATAGAATCTTTGTTTGGAGCAATGATTCATCTGCAATTTACTCTTTGTCAAGAAGACTCCCACCTATAAAATATGTTGCTGATTATCACTTTAGGGATTTTTCAAATCCTAACGAGGTCATAAACATCCTTACTAAAACAATGCCAAAGTTTATAGTTATTACTTCAAGCTCTTTTCCTTTTCCTGAGCTTAATACTTTTGTAAATGAAAATTATTATATAATTTCTGAGATCGGCACAAGTCAAATATGGCTTTACATAAATCAAGGTGAATAAATTTCATTATGAATATGAATAAATTTCATTTCAAATTAAAAAAGGTTCCTGTAATCAAAATTGACCCGCGTTTTGAAAAATTACCATTAAGACATCTTTTTATAATTTCTCTTGTTATTAATTGTGTTTTAATTCTGTCAGGACTTTTTGCAAAATTTGTCTTACCTCCAGAAATACCTTTATATTATGGGCTTCCTAAGAATGAAGACCAACTTGCCAATTCAATTTATATTATTTTACCGGCCTTAATGTCAATTTTAGTTACAATTATTAATGCAGCGCTATCTGTTATTTCAAATAGTGTTTACCTTAAAAAAACTCTTGCTTTTGCTTCTATTTTAGTAACAATTTTAAGTATTGTTGCAACTTACAAAATAATATTTTTAGTTGGTTCATTTTAATAAAATGTTAAAAATAACAAATCTTTTATTTATTCCTTTATTTATAGCATTTTTAGTTTCGTATTTTATTACTCCTGTTGTTATTAAATACGCAAAAATATTAAAAATCATGGACGATCCAAAGAAAAATAGACATCCAAAAGTAATACATACTACGCCAATTCCCAGAGGCGGCGGAATACCTGTTTTTCTCTCAATTTTAGTGGCTTCATTAATTTTTATACCTGTTGATAAACATTTAATATCAATTTTACTGGGCGCATTTGTGATATTTATAATGGGATTTTTAGATGATAGATATAATCTAAACCCTTATTTAAGAATAGGTCTTGGATTTTTAGCAGCCATTATTCCAATCGCTTCAGGTATTGGGATAGCTTTTTTAACCAATCCTTTTGGAGGTATCTTTGACCTTTCAAATCCAATTATTTCTGATATTTTTGCTCTAGTTTGGATTGTCTTTATGATGAATATGCTAAACATGGGGGCCAAAGGAATTGATGGTCAGCTTTCAGGTGTTACAATCATTTCAGCTCTAACAATCACTGCTCTTTCCTTTTACTATTCCTCAGATATCACACAATGGCCAGTGATATTAATAACAGGAATAACTGCTGGCGCATTTTTAGGTTTTCTTCCATGGCACAAGTATCCTCAAAAAATTATGCCAGGCTATGGAGGTGCAACATTAGCGGGTTATATGCTTGCAATTGCCTCAATACTTTCAACCACCAAAGTGGGAACGTTAATTGTAGTTTTAGGCATCCCTTTAATAGATACGGGGTATACTATCATTAGAAGAATTCTGTCAGGTAAATCCCCCGTCTGGGGTGACAGAGGGCATCTACATCATAAATTACTAGACTCTGGTCTTTCAAAAAAACAAGTGTCCCAAATTTATTGGTCACTGACTGCAATACTTGGGATTTTAGCTCTTAATTTGAATAGTACATATAAGTTATATACAATCATAGGAGTATCGTTAGTTTTAGGAGGTTTAATACTATGGTTGACTTACCGATCCAGATAAGCGAGCTTGTTTTGCAAATAATTCGTGTGGCAAGACCCATTCATTGGGTTAAGAATCTTGCCCTTTTTGGGGCATTACTTTTAACAGGAACTCTTTATGAAACAGGTCTTTTTAAAGATGTTCTTTTGGCTTTCTTTTCTTTTTCTTTTGCTACTTCTGCAACTTATATTTTTAATGACATATTAGATTCAAAATCAGATAGACTTCATCCTGTCAAAAAAAACAGACCGATCGCTTCAAGTAAATTACCTTTTTCAATTGCTGTATTTGAACTATTAGGCTTTATATTCATGTCGTTAGTTTTGGCCATACCCTTAAATCAAATATTTACTATTTTAATTTTGATATATATAGGATTGCAGATTTTGTATAGTTTAGGTCTTAAAAATATACCTGTTATTGATATTTTAATTATTGCTACAGGTTTTATTTTAAGAGTCTACGGCGGAGCCGTTGTAATTAATGCTCACCTTTCAGTTTGGTTTCTACTTTGTGTGGTTTCTGCCTCATTATTTTTAGCCGCAGGGAAAAGAAGGGCTGAAATAAATTTGCTTGAAGCTGTTGATGGAGGGACAAGAAAAAGCCTTACTAAATACTCAAAAGAGTTATTAAATAGCTATGTTACAATGTTTGGTAATGCTACTTGGATGAGTTGGAGCCTTTATACTTTTTTTGAATCCCCAAAAGCATCCTTAAACTTTTGGTTAGTCTTGGCTGAAGTTTCAAGGGCCACAACTATTAATAAACTAATGATGTTAACAATTCCTGTTGTAATTTTTGGAATTATGCGATATGAAGCTTTAATTTTTGAAGGCAAATCAGAAGCTCCTGAAAAACTTTTGTTAACAGATAAAGCACTCTTAACTGCTGTTATCCTTTGGATATCAATTGTTTATTGGATTATTTATTCTGGAGTATCTGTTAGCGGAATATAGATTTTTGTTACATATTCACCACTTACCCACCCTTCTACCGGTGCAGCCGGCCAAGCTTCGCTTATCTCTCCTATTTTTATTTTAAACCAACTGCTATCTTCATTTTCTTCAATCACTTCATATTCTTCGCCTGGTTTAACTTCTGCTACTTCAGGAAAATTTACTCCCGCTCCCTGTCTAACTCTTAAAAAACCTATGTCTGTTTTGTTTATAACGATAGTTGGAAGCATTTTCACTCTTGTTTTTATTTCAGTTGGTTTAAGTAATTCTTTTCCATCAGTTGCTGGTGTTTCGTTTGATTTTGCTAATTTTACTGAAGCTGTTAATTTATAACCTGCATAGACTTTAATAGGAAGAGATTTTTCTAAATATTTATCAGCAGAAACAATTAAATTATGATCTCCAGCAGGAACTTTTACACGGAGTGGTGTATATCCATATATTTTATTATCAATTAAAACTTGTGCATTATCAGGAACTGACACAACAGTAATATATGATTCTTTACCACCCAGTTTTTCAAAAGATACAACTACTCCACTTGAGCTTTCTTCTGTTTCTCTAAAAACTCTTTTAACAATTGTCCTAATTCCTGAAACCAAATTTATTTTAGTTTCATAATCATCTAAAATAATATTATTAACACTATCTGGTTTTATTCTTAAAAGAATTTCTCCAGGATTTCTATTTACTTCATATGGAGTTTTACCAACTTCTTGATTATTTATATAAACAGTTGAAATAGGGTCTGCTTCTACTAAAATTCCAGCTTCTTGGACATTAAAAAAATCGAGTAATAATAAAACCAATAAACCTAGGACAATGATTCCAGTCAAGACCAAAACAATTTTGACAATTTTCTTTTTCATATGTTCTTTAGTGTATCAGATTTTAAAAAAAATCCTTTGAGTATTCATATGTTACAATATGGCTATTGATCCGGTGCTAGAGTGGCCATAGGGCGGTCTGCAAAACCGTTTACATGGGTTCAAATCCCATCCGGATCTCCCAGCTCCGATTTGAATTTATATTATCGTTTTTTATTATCAACAAGATTGTTCCACTTTGCCCACAAAGGTAACATCTTTACCCCAATCATAATCTTCACTCCCAGGTAAACTCTCATCGAATTTATATTTTCCCCAAAATTCTTTTTTAATCAATGAGTTAGTATTTGATATCCAAGGAGTATAATCCTCTCGCTTTTTAAAAAATGGAAAATATAAAAAGACAATGTTTCCTAAAAACCTAGACCAATAACCCACTATAAAGTCTGAATAATAGCCACTAAGTCCTGCAAGAGTTTTTTCTTTCATCAAGACATTAACTCCACTTGCAAGCCAATTGTTAGAAATCGGAATAGAATGGCCACTCAGAATACAAATGTATTTGCCCTTTGCTTTGTTTATACCGTAATTGAGTGAATATCCGTAAGTAAAATCTTTTTGACTAATTTTATATAAACGGATTGGAAACTTTTTAACAATTTCGAGCGTCTGATCAGTTGATCCCGAATCAACAATTATAATTTCAAAATTTTTGAAAGTTTGTTTTAAAAGTAGATTTAAAACTTTACCTAAATATTTAGCCTCATTTTTAGTTCTTATAACAATACTTACAAGTGGATTTTCCATAATTAAGAAACTATATAACTCATTACTTAATGATTATTTCCAGTAACTCAGGAAATTTGTCTGTTTTCATATCAGTTTCTATTTTATCATCTTTAAAGCAATTAATTCTAGAATGATTTAAAATATAGACATGATAAGAAGTGTTGCATATTCTCAAAATCTACTAGTTGATGACAACTTGGTCGAAAAACTTGTTTCGTCATCTCATATTAACAATGGTGATACAGTTTTAGAAATTGGTGCTGGAAAAGGAATAATAACTAAAGAGCTTTTAAAAAAGGCAGGTAATGTTGTGGTTTTTGAAATTGATCAAGAACTTGTAAATTCGTGGCAGTTACGATTGTATCCCATAATTTGACTTTTGATACTTTTATATGATAGAATCAACCATCTCGCAAGTAATTGCGGGATTTTTGTTATCGCGGAGCGTCAAGCTTTGCTTATGAAACATCTAACTATACATCTGCCAAAGTATCGCCTTGTTATGCAATTCAAACTTGCAAAAAGGCGAAAATCACTTTTGGACGAACCTATTATCCCTACCAAAAAGAGATTGAATCTCAAGTATCGCGTAGGGGGTTTAACTCGTAAATTTTTTAGATATGTTTTTGAACACAAAGCTGCAAAAAAACTATTAGGTACAAACATTGCATTAATGTTAATTGCTTCATCCTTTGTTCCCAATAACACACTTGGTAGTACTGGTGTTGCTGAAATAATTAGTGTTGATGGTGCAGAAACTCCAATTCATACCAACATAGTTATTCAAAATCCAGTAGATAAGATGATAATTACCCAAGGGTATAAACTTTTCCATCCTGGATTAGACATAGATGGTATAACTGGAGATACTATTAAATCTATTAAAAAGGGTAGAGTTGAAACAGTTGAATTTTCAAATATTGGCTATGGAAAAAGCATAATCATTAACCATGGTAATAACTTAAAATCTCTCTATGCCCATTTATCAAAAATATATGTAAAAGAGGGCGATGAGATTGATACAAATATAGTTTTAGGTGAAATGGGTTCTACAGGTCGTTCTTTTGGAGATCATTTGCATTTAGAGATTAGGGATCATGGAATTCCTATAAATCCTTTATCTGTTCTCAAGTGAGCGCCAGAGATACCATGAAGCAACTGTTCTATAAGGCTTCCATTTTTCAGTGTCTCTTTCTTTAATTTTTAAATTTTTTAAAGCTTTACTTATACCTAAATCATCTTTTGGTAAAATATCAGGACGAGCTAAACTAAACATTAAAAACATTTCAGCAGTCCATCTGCCAATTCCCTTCACTTGTACAAGTTGTTCAATAACTTCGTTATTTTCCAATTTGTCCAAAATTTTTACTTTTAATTCCCCGTTTTTTGTTTTTAATGCTAAATCTTTAACTGCTCTGACTTTGCTCCAAGCCATACCGCAATTTCTAAGTTCACTTTCAGCAAGGTTTAAAATCTTGTCTGGAGTTAACCTTCCTTTGACCCTACTCTTTAACCGCGCTTCGATTACGTCAGCCACTCGACCTGAAAGTTGTTGACCAATAATCTCACCAATAAGTGCCTGAAAATAATTAATGTGAATTCTGGGTTTTATAGTACAACTTCCCCACTTTTTAATTAATGGTCCAATATATTTGTCTTTTTGAAGTTCCTTTTCAGCTTTTCTCCACATCAATAATCCATTCCACCCATGCCACCAGCTGGCATTTGAGGAGCAACTTTAGGTTCTGGAATTTCGCAAACTAGGCCTTCTGTAGTTAGTACCATCATGGCAACGGAAGCTGCATTTTGCAAAGCAGAACGTGTTACTTTTACAGGATCAACTATTCCCATTTTTATCATTGATCCAAATTCTCCAGTTAAAGCATTATAACCAAAATTGTTATCTTTTGAACTTTCTACTTTTTTTACGACCGCAGTCGCATCATCCCCAGCATTCTTTGCCAGCCATTTTATTGGTTCTTCTAAAGCATCATATACAATATCTGCCCCTAATTTTTCATCACCTAATAATTTTAACTTCTTAATTACTTTTCTCGCACGAAGAAATGCTGTTTCCCCTCCTGGTACTATTCCTTCCTCAACTGCCGCTTTTGTTGCTCCAACAGCATCTTTTACTCTTTCTTTTTTTTCATTAAGTTCAATTTCAGTTGCTGCACCGACATTGATTACAGCAACGCCTCCTGATAATTTTGCCAATCTTTCCTCTAGTTTTTCTTTATCAAAATCTGAATCTGTTGTTTTAATCTGATTTTTCAAAGAAGAAATTCTTTGGCTAATTGCTTCTTTATCTCCTTTTCCTCCAATAATTCTCGAATTATCTTTGTCTGACCAAACTTTATCAGCTTGCCCTAAATCAGTTACTTCAATTGATTCAAAAGTTCTACCCGTCTCTTCACTTATTACTGTTCCACCAGTTAAAACTGCGATATCTTCTAATGTTTCTTTTCTCCTGTCACCAAATCCAGGAGCTTTAATGGCTAATACATTAAATGTTCCTCTTAGTTTGTTTACAACTAAAGTGGTTAAAGCTTCTCCCTCAATTTCATCTGCAATAATCACTAAATTTTTACTTACTTTTACAAATTTTTCTAAGAAAGGTAAAAGTTCTTGAATTGAACTTATTTTTTTGTCTGTCAGAAGAATATATGGGTTTTCAAGTTCTGATTCCATTTTAGCTGGATCTGAAACAAAGTAAGGAGAGGCATAACCTCTATCAAACTCCATTCCTTCTTTATATTCAATATCGATTGTAAATCCTTTTCCCTCTTCAACAGTTACCACTCCATCATGACCTACTTTATCTAAAGCTTCTGCAATTTTTGCTCCAATTTCTGTGTCTCCTGCTGAAATTGTTGCAACTTGAGCAATTTCATCTCCCTTAACAGGTTTTGCTTGTTTTTTAAGTTCAATAATAACTGCCTCAACTGCCTTTTCTATCCCTTTTTTAAGTATCATTGGATTTGCTCCGCCGTCAATTTTTTTCATTCCATTTTGAGTCATAACTTGGGCTAATAATGTTGAGGTTGTTGTTCCATCACCTGCATTATCGTTTGTTTTATTTGCAGCTTCCTTGACAAGTTGTGCTCCCATGTTTTCAAATGGATCTGGAAGATCAATTTCTTTTGCAACAGATACTCCATCATGAACTATATTTGGAGCTCCCCACTTTTTATCAAGAGCTATGTTTCTTCCTTTCGGGCCAAGTGTGGTTACAACTGCTTTTGCAACAAGATCAATACCCACTAAAAGGGACTTTCTTGCATCTTTACCAAATTTTAGTTGTTTACTCATGTTGTATTATTCTTGCACCGCCAAAACATCTTCAAATTTTACAATGATATATTCTTTATTTTCAATTTTAATTTCATTTCCACCCCATTTTTTATAAAGAACGGTTTCACCTTTTTTTGCGGGGGACTCCACTTCATGACAGTCAACATATGTTTTTGATCCAACTGCAATTACTTTTCCTTTTTGTGGTTTTTCTCCTGCGTTATCTGGAAGATAAATACCTGAAGCAGTCTTAACCTCTTTTTCTAGGGGCTCAATAAGTAAATATCCAGCTGTTGGTTTTAAATTTGGCATTGTTAGTTGATGAGTGCTATTTTACGCATGAGATAATCACCTGTCAAGAGGAAAGTTTTTTAATTATAACCTTTCCCCAGTCGTTGGGGTGGAAGATAGCGCGAGTGGGCGTGACTATTTCACGAGAAATCTTTGACTTCATGTAAAGATATTGTAATCTGTAGGTTACATTTTCTAACAGTCTGGATGTAAGATGTAGGATATAGGATATAGGATTTTTTTTAGCTTCATACATCTTAGATCCTAAATCCTTGATCTTTACCGAGTTAGGCCAATATAACAATATCCATTTGTTTAAATACAAAAACTTCTCATAAACATTGTCTTTATTTATAAGTGGTACAATTTGTGCAATTTCATGAGCTGTATAAATATTTCTGTCTTTTTTGTCCCAAACTAAATCGTTTTCATCAAACCACATATTAAGGCATAAGGAATCCCTCTCGTCTATGACTCGAGGTCTTCGTAGGATGTAGGATGTAGGATGTAGGATGCAATAAACACACAGACGCGTCAGCCAAAGAGTATTATTTTTTGTAATTATCATTAAATCAATATCACCATCTTTGTTTGCATTATTCATAGCAAGTGCACCAGTAATTCCAATAAATTTCACCATAGCAATTTTACTAATTAACTTGGAGGCATTTTTTGCAATTACAACTTTTGCTTGTGAATATTTTTCTCTTTGGAGTCTATTTTTGTTTTTTGTACCACTTACTTTTTCTTCTACGTTTTTGTACTGCCACTTGAGAAGTTCTTCTTTAGTTAATTTAAAATCAAAGATATTATGGTATCTGACTGAGGTAAATTTATTGGATTTTAATTCCATACTGAGATAATACTTGAATTACTCCCGCCGCAACAGGTTCTAATGCAACTTTAGCCTCTTTTCCAGTATTAACCAAATTAATTGCATCTTCAAAATATTTGTTTATTTGGGAATTAATTCCTGTTGGTCCATCCCAAGTTCTACTTTGCAAAAACCAAGTTTGTGCAGTTTTTGCACCATAGATAGTTGTACCTATAATTGGATGGTCTTTTAATAAAATTTCCATTTCTTGCCTTGGATATGGCTCACCAAACATTCTGGTCTTTGATGCTTGATTATATAGTTTTTCTAAAACCTCTTTGTTTGATAAATACTTCAAAAAATTCCAAGCCTCTTCTTTATTTTTAGATCTTGCCCAAACACCCTCAGCCCAGTACATTGCGTACGTTACATCTCTCTCGTTAGCTTCGGTTTTAGGTAGTTGTGGTACTGGAATGGTTCTAAACCTTAGGTTTGGATTTTGCAATCTTACCTCAAAAGCACGCCAGCTGGGTCCAAAATACATTGCCAATTTTCCTCCAGCAAAGGCAACTGTTGAAGAAGGAAGAGTTGCATCCCAAACTCCATCATTAATTGAAAATATTGTATAAAAATCTAAGGCGTCCTCTGCTAATTTTCCAGTTGGATGAGTTAAATCAACTCCGTTTTGAAGCATCATGAGAGCTAAAATTTCTGGCCAATGATCAACATTGGAAGTAACGCCAAGGGCTACACCAGCTTGTGTAATTGCCCCTGTTTCATCAGTAATTGTTAATTCTCTGGCAATTTGTCTTAATTCGTTCCAAGTTGTTGGCATCTCTTTCCCAGTTTTTTCAAAAATTTCCTCATTTATATATAAGGATAAACCATCATATTCAAGAGGTACTCCAACCAAATTTGCACCCACTGTTAAATCAGATACTGCTACAGGATAAAATGCAATTGAAAAATCTGAAACTGTAAATATATTTGCAGGAACTTTATCAAGTTCAGATTTAAACATTGGAACCCATGTATTATGAAATCTAAAAATATCAGGTCCTGTTCCTTTGGCTAGAGCGCTCGTTAATCTTTCTCTATAATCCTCTTTTGACTGTCTAACATATTTTATTTTTACTTTAGGATTATTTGCTTCATATTCTGAAATCGCAGATGAAACAATATTTTCATCTTCCCACAAACCCCACCAAACAATTTCAGATGTAGTGCTTGGTTTTGATCCATTTGAAAAAAATCTAAAAGCAAAAAAGACTATTAATAATAAAACTACTATACCCACCACAATTCCTATTATTTTAAATGGAATCTGTTTTTTTGTTATTGCTGCTGTTGCTGTTGATGTTTGCGATTGGATTGGATTTTGAATCACTGTCTGGTTTGTTTCCATACATAAATGATATCATATAATAAATAATGGTGAAACAAGTTTTAATAGCAGTTATAGTGATATTATTTTTTATAATAATAATCAATCTTCCATTCTTGGGTAAAATCTACCCAAATATTTACATTGCCAATCTTTACGTCGGAGATAAAGATAAAACTTCTGCCATTAATTTAATTTCCAATACCTCAATCCCCTCAAAAATAACTTTAAATATAAAGGGTGTTGAAAAAGAGATATTATCATCAGAAATAGTCAAAAAAATTGATTATGAAAAAAGCGTAAACAGGGCATATACATACACCCATACAGGAAATTTTGTTCTAGATTTCTATACAAAGATAAAACTTATCTTTAAACCCTTAAAAGCTGGTCTAGAGATAGAATTTGATCAAGTAAAACTTGAAGAATTATTGCTTATTCTGTCTTCAAAGGAGGGGTCAGTCCCCATAAGTCCCTCTGTAAAAATTATAAATAGTGAAGCGATAGTTGATTCAGGAAAAAACGGAGTTCAAATAGATATTGATGATATTTCCACTAAAATTAAATCTTCTATTATCTTTCTTGATAATAATAAAATTGATATTAATTTAATTGAAACAAAAGATGAATTGAGTAAAGACCAAGTAATAGTTTACAAATCTAAGGTTGAAAAAATTATTAATAAAAAATTAGAACTTAAATTAGATTTTGACACAATAGAGATAAATGACAAACAATTAGCACTTTTTTTTGATTCAAGAAATGATTTTAATGAAACTCAAATAAAACTAAAGATCGCAGATGTTTCAAGAAAAATTAATAGAAATCCCCAAAATTCAGTTTTTATCATAGAAAATGGTAATGTTACTGAATTTACTCCATCTCAAGATGGTATAACTGTTGATGAAGATAAATTAGTAGAAGAAATAAAAAATTATGTTATTAAACTTTCAAATGAAGATCAAAAAACATTTACTTTTAACATCCCCGTTATTAAATCGGCTGCCAAAATCAAGAATGAGGATGTAAATGATTTAGGTATTAACACTCTTCTTGGAAAAGGAGTCTCATATTTCAAAGGATCAATACAAAACAGAATCTACAATATTAATTTAGCTCAATCAAAATTTAAGGGTGTTTTGGTTCCACCAAATGAAATCTTTTCTTTCAATGAAGTTTTGGGTGATGTTTCTTCTTATACTGGTTATAAAGCAGCTTATGTCATTATGGAGGGTAAAACAGTTCTTGGAGATGGTGGAGGAGTTTGCCAGGTATCAACAACTCTTTTTAGAGCAGTTCTTTCTGCTGGCTTGCCAATTATGGAAAGAAGGGCCCATGCCTATAGGGTTGGTTATTATGAACAAGGTTCATCTGTGGGTTTAGATGCAACAGTCTATTCCCCAACTACTGATTTTAAATTCAAAAACGACACAGCAAACTATTTACTCATCCAGCCTACAATCGATAATAATAATTATTCACTTATCTTTGAAATTTATGGAACAAGTGATGGACGTGTTGCAACCACAACAAAACCCATTATTAGTTCCCAAATTGCACCAGCTGACGATTTATATATAGATGATCCAACATTGCCCCTGGGCAATGTAAAACAAACTGAACATAAAGCTTGGGGTGCAAAAGTATCATTTAACTATCATGTCGAGCGCGATGGACAAGTTTTAATTGATCAAAAATTTTCATCTAACTATCGTCCTTGGCAAGCAGTTTATCTTCGTGGATCAGGTCAATAATTTCAATGTCACCTTTCAAAAAGGCTATCAGTTCACTGTCAGTAAAATCATCTGAGCAACTTATTCTAATTTTATTTATGTCTAATTCTTTTGGTAATTGAATATTAAAAAATTTATATAATTCATGTGTACCTTGGGACAAAATCTCTACCATAATATATAATACTAATAAATGGACATAATAAAAACACTTGATTTGATTAGAATATTGTTTGAAGAGTGGGGTTACCCAATTATTTTTTTTACAAGTTTAGTTGAAATAACTCCACTGGGTTGGGCTGTTCCTGGTGGGGCAATTTTAGTTATAGCTGGATATCTTTCAAATGGTAATCTAAACCTACCCCTTATCTCAGTAATTATTTGGGGTACACTTGGAACTTGGGTTGCGTTTTTACTTGCCTATCTTTTAGGAAGCAAAACTGGTATGTGGCTAGTTGAAAAACTAAAACAACAAAAAAATGCTAGATTTGCAAAATCGTTGCTTCAAAAAAATGGTGGAGCAATTTTAACAACTTCCATGCTTGCCAATTTGACGCGGTTCTGGATAAGTTATATTGCTGGTGTAGACAAATACAGTTTTTTTAAATTTAACCTATACGCATTTGTTGCATCATTAAGTTGGGTATCACTAATGACATTAATTGGTTTTTTTGCAGGTTTTGAAAAAGAAAATTTTAAAACAATAGTAAATGGTGTTGGTGTACTGGCTTGGATATTTTTAATTATAGCTATTTTTATAATTTATAAATCTATTAGAAAAGAATATAAACATTTTGTAGAAGATGAAATCCACTAAAGAATCCAGTAAAGTAATTGATGTTGCAATTAAAGCTTTAGAAAGAGGCCAACTTGTTTTTATGGCAACTGAAACTGTTTACATTGCGGCTGTTGATGCAACAAACGAAAACGCAGTTAAAAAACTTATAGCATTTAAAAATCGCCCCTTTGGGAAACCTTTTTCTGTTGGAGTAACTGATATTAAAATGGCAGAGAAATATGTAATATTAAATGAAACTGCAAGAAATTTGTATAAAAGATTTCTCCCTGGTCCAGTAACTATTATTTCAACAGGAAAACATAATTTAGCAAAAGGAGTTGAAGCAGAAAATGGAACTTTAGGTATTAGAATTCCTGATTATCATTTTTTTCAAGAAGTATGCAAAAAATTAGATAAACCTATAACGGCCACTTCTGCAAATGCTAGTTATCAAAAAAGGCCATATAAACTTGCTGATATTTTAGACAATATTTCAGAAAAACAAAAAAAATTAGTTGATTTAATGATTGATGCAGGAGAGCTCCCGCACAATGAACCATCAACAGTAATCGATACTACTCTTGACGATCAACCTGTAATTTTAAGGCAGGGAGAAATAAAATTAAAAAAGAAAAATGAAGTACTTTCAAGAAGTGAAGAAAATACACAAAATATAGCTAAAGAACTCTGGCAAAAATATGATAGTTTTGTGGGTAAACGCGCAATAATCTTTGCCCTAGAGGGTAAAATGGGCGTGGGCAAAACTCAATTTGTAAAAGGGTTAGCTAAAGCAATGGGAATTAAAGAAGAAGTTACTTCACCATCATATGATTTATTAAATTCATATGATTTATTAACACACATTGACACATGGAGGATGTTAAACCCAAATAAAGAATTAGAGGATATAGGTATGAAAGATCTAATTCATGACAAATCTGTTCTTGCAATTGAATGGGCTGATAGAACAGTTACTGAAATCAGAAAATATTCTGAGGAAGCAATAATTATTTGGATAAAAATTAAGTATCCTTCGGATAACTCAGCACAAGCAAACGAGAACTATAGGTTAATTAGTTGGGGAAATATATAATTATGCTTATTTTAGCCATAGATACGTCATGTGATGAGACTGCTGTGGCTATAAACTCAAATATTCAAATACTTTCGAGTGCGGTTTGGTCGCAGTCCACGCTCCATGCCAGCTTCGGAGGAGTATTACCCAGCCTCGCTCAAAGACAACATCAAGCTCGAATCGATTGGATTGTAAACAAAGCACTTGTAAATTGTAAATTGAAAATTGAAAATTGTGACTGTATCGCAGTTACCATTGGTCCAGGCTTGGCAATTGCTTTAGAAGTAGGCATAAACAAAGCTAAAGAATTAGCAGTTAAATACAAAAAACCTCTAATTCCTGTTAACCATGTTGAAGCACACTTGCTCAGTCCACTCGCAGTTCCTAGATCTAGGATCTTGGATCTTAGATCTATGAAGTTTCCATGCTTTGGGTTAATACTTTCGGGTGGAACAACTGTTTTGTGTTTAGTAAAAGCTATTGGAGATTATGAAATACTGGCTGAAACAGCGGATGATGCTTTAGGTGAAGCTCTTGATAAAGCAGCCAGACTCGTAGGCCTAGGTTACCCTGGGGGGGCAATTTTAGAAAAATTTGCAAAAACTGGTGATCCAAAAAAATATAGGCTTCCCCTACCCTTGCAAAATGATGTAATTAAAAACAGATTTAGTTATTCAGGATTAAAAACTGCTTTTGTAAGATTGTTTGAGACTATCAAAAAACCAACAAAACAAGATATTGCAGATTTAGCAGCAAGCTTTCAATCAACAGCCTTTGATCATATTCTTAAGGTTTTGGAATTTCAAATTATTAATTCTTCTTTCTTAACTCATAATTTGCTCTTTGGAGGTGGTGTTGCAAACAATATTGAATTAAAAAAACGCTTAAGAAAACTTTGTAAAAAATATGGTATTAAACTTCTTGTTCCATACACAAAAAAGCTTAATGGGGATAATGCAGCAATGATTGGAGTTTGTGCATATCTTAAATACAAAAACAGTAATTTAAAGGATTTTTTTGACTATAATTCTGTAGATCGAAATCCAAAACTAAAAATTTAAATTTCATCTGTTAATTTTTCTTGCTCAAAATTTGTTTGAGTTGCTCCTGTTGCTATTGACAACAACTGATTTTTGCGATATTTTGTGAATTAATATATGTCAAATAACGTAGAAAGAGTGTATTCTGGCGGATTACAGAAACACCTAGAATCTGAGGTTCGTTTCCTAAGAGAGGTTAAGGAAAGTGGGGGTGTGACGATAATTCAAGCTCTAGAAATGGTTCCAAAAATTGATTTTGGAACAGGAATTGACGGGATTGATCTTATTACTAAATTTCTGAACTTGGGGTTTATAGAATATCAAAGCAACATAAATAAATTTGTTGCTGTAAAACTGGAGTAAAGATAAAGTCTTGCGTATTGTTTCGGATAGAATTGCTTTTGTTTATAATAATTTTAGGAAAATATCTAAATTTCAGCAAGCACAACGACTTTATACAAAAAATGTAATTGTATCAATTGACCGAAACCCAAAGTTAAAACTTTAGTTCGGATTTATAAGCGAAGCTTGTGGCGTTTCAGTAGTTTTTTGTTCTACAGCTGGTTTTTCAGGAAAATCAACAACCATCTCAGTTTGCTCTACCTTAACCACACGACCATTATTATATTCATCACCAGTTTTATACTGTCCGATTGTCAATGGCGTCAACACAACAACTTTTTCAGTCATGGTTATAATTTACTCTCTCTCTCTGACAAAAAATCAAATTTGATGTAAAATCATAACATGGACAAGACATATAATCACAAACTATACGAAGAAAAAATATACAAACAATGGGAAGATTCTGGTACATTTACTCCTGTAATTAATAATAAGAAAAAGCCTTTTACAATAATTATGCCACCTCCAAACGCAAGTGACCCCTTGCACATTGGTCATGCAAGAGAAGTGTCAACACAAGACATACTGACGAGGTTCCATAGAATGATTGGAGATCCAACTCTTTGGCTTCCTGGCGCCGACCATGCGGGGATAGAAACACAATTTGTTTTTGAGCGAAAATTAAGAGAAAAAGGGCAAAGCCGTTTTGATTTTGACCGAGACACACTTTACCAAATGATTTGGGACGATGTTCAAAAAAATAAAGGTACGATGGAAAATCAGCTTAGGAGATTGGGTGCATCATGCGATTGGTCACGAAACAAATTCACACTAGACCCTGACATTGTCAAAATTGTCTATCAAACATTTAAAAATCTTTATGACGACAAGCTTATCTATAGAGGGAAAGGACTTGTTAATTATTGTACTAAATGTGGGACGGGTTACTCTGAACTTGAAGTAGAACATATAGAGGAAACTGCAAAACTTTACTACATTAAATATGGTCCGTTTGTTCTAGCAACTACTCGCCCTGAAACTAAATTTGCAGATTCTGCTGTAGCCGTTCATCCAAAAGATAAAAGATACAAAAAATATATAGGCCAAGAAATTGAAGTTGAAGGCTTATTGAGTAAATTTAAACTTAAAGTAATAAGTGACACTTATGTCGATCCTAAATTTGGAACTGGAGTTGTAAAAATTACCCCTTACCACGATTTCAATGATTTTGAAGTTTGGGAAAGGCATAAAGATGAAATGCCAGAACCACGAGAGGTTATTGACAAACAAGGAAGACTAACAGAAATTGCTGGTAAATATGCCGGTATGAAAATTAAGGTAGCAAGAGAACTAATTGAAAATGATTTGAGGGAAAAAGGACTTTTAGAAAAAGTAATAGAAAACTACCCACATACTGTGGGAGTTTGTTACAGGTGTAAAACAGTTTTAGAACCAATACCTTCTGAGCAGTGGTATATAAGTGTCAAATCTCTTACTACAAAGGCTTTAAAATCTATAAAGAGTAAAAAAATAAAATTTGTTGCAAAAAAGTATGAAAAGATTGCAAATCATTGGCTTAGAAATTTAAAAGACTGGAATATAAGTCGTCAGATAGTATGGGGAATAAGGATTCCGGCATGGCAAAATAAAAACAATGATGAATGGCTAATAACTAATGGTGAGGAGCCAAAAGGAAAAGAATGGATTCAAGATATTGATACTTTTGATACATGGTTCTCCTCAAGTCAGTGGCCATTTGCAACACTTCAAACAACAAAGACTGGTGATTTTGATTATTTTTATCCGACTTCAGTTATGGATCCTTCATATGATATCTTGCCATTTTGGGTTATAAGAATGATAATGCTAGGGCTTTACAAAACAAAAAATGTGCCATTTACTGATGTACTTTTACATGGCCTAGTAAGAGATAAAAATGGGGTAAAAATCAGTAAGTCTAAAGGCAATGTTATTGATCCGATTGAAATGGTTGATAAATATGGTGCGGATGCTCTTAGAGTTGCCTTAGTTAGAGGGGTACAAGTAGAAAATGATAATTCACTTTCAGAAGAAAGTATAAACGGCCAAAAAAAATTCTCTAATAAGATCTGGAATGCTACAAGATTTGTAAAAGAATTCGCCAATGATTGTAAGGACGACAAAGAATTTAATAAATATTATTTGCAAGAATTACCAAAACAGATTACAAATTTACTTGAAAAATATAAAATTGGTTTAGCCACTGAAGAACTTTATAATACTTTTTGGCACAAATTTTGCGATATTGAAATAGAAAGAGCAAAAAAAGGAGAGATAAGTTCAAAACAATTAAAAATTGCATTACAGACATTGCTTAAACTTCTTCATCCTTTTATGCCTTTTGTAACTGAGGTTTGTTGGAAAGAACTAGGAAATGAGGATTTACTAATCACTAGTAAATGGCCTAGTATTAGTAATGCAAAAGGAGTTAAACAATCTTCTCATTATTAATTTAGTAATAATTGTTTTACTTCTCTCAATTTTTAATCTTCAATCACTTAAGAAAAATGAAATTAAAGTTCTTGGAACAACAATAGACAATTCTTTTTGGGAGGAAATGATCAAAAATCACCCAACTTATAGAGACGCTTGGGTCGAACTTGGAAGAATGGATATGGTTAGGCAGATTGATCCGAATTACCATCAGCTTCCTTAACTTCTTCTCCATCAGCAGGTTTTTCACCTTCAACAGGGGCTTCACCTTCAGCTGGTACTTCTGCAGTTACTTCTACTACCTCTTCTTTAGTTGGTGGTTCAACTTTAATAACAATTGATTCTAAATCGGTTTTAATCGCTACTTTTTTGTCTACCTTTAAATCTTTGACATAAATAGCTTGATCAACTTCCACTAAAATACTTGCATCTACTATAATTTTTTCAGGCAAATCTGTTGGGAGCGCTTCAACTTCTATCTCATGTATTTGTTGTACAACGGTACCTAAATTTTGTTTCTCTGCAGGTGATTCACCTTCTATTTCAATTGGAACCATGGCTTCGATTTTTTCTGTTAAGTCAACTTGTCTAAAATCAACATGGAGATATTCAGCAGATATTGGATCAACTTGTGTGTTACTAACCAAAACAGGTTTACCTGTCAAATCTATAATTTGGGTTTCACCTGCTTTTTCAAAAACTTCAATGAATTCTTTATTGTCAACACTAATGGCTTCAGATTTAATTTTTTTTCCAAAAATATTTGCAGGTATCTTACCCGCTTTTCTAAGTCTTTTGACTTTTCTTCCAAACAACTCCCTTTTTTCTGATTTAAGTGTAATTTTCATGGCGTTAGCTGAATCTTATTTAAAAAATAGTCTAGCCCTAAAATTCTTGGCTAGTGTTGTATTATAGACCGAAAGGTTTCTTCCCGTCAATACAAGATTTGTTGTCTTTATATTTATTGTTAAATTGTCCTCTTCTGTACCTGCTTGTTTTATTATATTTAGGTTGTATTCTCCACCTTGAGAAAATTTATTATCAAAAATACTCCACACAATTTGTATTCTCTTTTGAGTACCAGGTAATATCTCAAATAAAAACCCTACTTCAACTCTTGTTTCCATATTATTAATATCATACTCAAGTTCTTTATATGTACCATTGGTTTCATATATTCTAACCCCAGCCAATTTAGTATTTAAGGGTAACAAAATTCTAGCGTAGTTTTTATAAACACCCGATTTTCCAACAGCAGGACTGGCGGAGTTTTCATAAGTAACAAATAATTCATGACTTATAATTTCCTTTGAAACAGAAAGGTTTAATTCCTGTGACCTCTTGATGAAAAGGTTTGATTTGTTTACCCCTAAATTTGCATCTATCAAAGAATAACCATCTTTTAAACATCGTTGACCGCAAGTGGTATCTAAATTTATTTCTCCAGAATAGCCTAAGTTTGAGATTGCTTCTTGAGCATTAACATCGTGCAAATAAATTTGTAAATGTTTTCTATCCAAGCTTTGATAGATTTTTCTGAAAAGGTTTAGGTGTTTGTCACTTTTTAAATTTTCTATTTCAGAAATAATATTTCTTGAAAGAGAGGTTAAGATGCTTGCTTTTTTGATTGAACCTGGGAAAAAATCATCTTCTACTTCTGATTGAACAGTCTGATATAAATTGTTTGAATCAATTGTCAAGCCAAAATCAGATAAATTTATTGGTCCAGTTACTTCAAGTAAATTTTTTACAAAATTTAGGTCTATTGCAATTACACCATCAAATTTTTCATTTAATTCTTTATCCAAAAACCATTCTGCTTTGACAGCAGAGACAGAAAAATCTGGATCCCAATTGGAATCACGTAAAAACCAACCACCTTCTCCTAAATACTTTCTTATTGGCTCAGGTGGATCTACATGACCTTTTAACTGTCCATCTGCAGTATAAACATCGTTTACTACAATTTCTGCCAACCTTCCTTTATCAAAAGTCATTATGGCATAAGAACCAATAAATCCTCCTGTGGGACGTAGTTCCATGTTATTTTGGAAAAGGAATAGATATTTTTGTGGTTTTTCATTACCTAATAAAATCGAAATTCTTGAGAAAAAGTTCTTAAGAGAATATATTTTGCTTTTGTATTCACCTATGTCTATGTTTCTATTTGATAAATTGTTTCTTAAAAGTTTTCCCAAAAATCCATCGAGTTCTATTACATCACTTTGAAGAAAACTTATTTCTGTGTGAATTTTATCTAAACTTGCTGAGATATTGTTTGAATAAGATGATAAATCATAAATCTCATCTCCTGTAATTTTATTTACAAAATCATCAGTTGTACTAATTAATATTTGTGCTTCTCTTCCGAGTAATGATAATTTATAGGTAATGTTTGAGGTATCATATATAAAATTGTTTCCAAAACTTAAATTTTTAGCCATATTTGAGATTTCTGAACTTTGTTTAATCAAAATCTTTGATAGTTTATTATTACTAAACATTGTTTTTGTTGAAACAAAAAGTAAAAATGATGAAAGAGCAGTTAAAACAAAAGGTATTAAATAAATAGATATTAAAAGAATACTTATTTTTAACATTTTTTTGTATTTTATCGAAGGAGTTTTTTTTACAGATTTTTTTGACAGCTCAATTTCAGGAATTATCAAACTCTTTTTAACAATAGTGTCGGTGGTGGAAGCAAAATATTTTTTTGTATTATTAACAGCCAAACTTAATGAATAATCAACATCTATTGAAGCAGAATAATATAACTCCACCAAATCTGATTCTTCTGGTGTTTCAATTATATTTAAGTTTTCAACTCCCAAGTATTTAGTAACAAAAATTCTTTTACTCTTTTTGGGACCATTAAGTACAATTATTTGTCCTGATACTCCAAATGAAAAGGTATCTCTTACTATTCTCTCTACAAGTTTATTAATAGAAACGGTGTTTATTAAAAAATTATCTTTCTTAATTTTTACCCTTTCACTTAAAATAGATTGCATTATTAAATCGTGAGATAAACAGTCTGGATTATTTTTTACGTTGTTTCCTAAAACATCTGGAACAAGAAGGACTCCAAGGTTTTGGTTTGATTCAATTAGTTTTAAAATTTCAGAATCTGAAACAAATTTTTGATTCTTTCTTACAAAGAGTGGATGTAAAACTAATATTTTACATTCTAAATCTTTTATATTTTGATAGATACTTGATAATTTATCATTTAAATCAAGTAAGTTAATAATCAGATAATTAAAACTCGAAGTGTTAATATTTTCAAAATCATTAAAAATTTTTACATCTAAATATTTCTCTCTAAATTTTTCTTCAAGTTTTAAGGATAAAGCATTTTTTTGAGAATATATTCCAACTATTCCATCGTAATCCTTCATATTATATTCATTGTAGTTCAGAATAGAAAGTCATGCAATTTTTTACCGCAGCGATTAAAAACTGTTATCAAAAATTGTTTTCTATTTTCCCGTTGAGGTCTAATTCTTCATTCACCAAATCATCAGCCAAAGTGTTCTTGGTTCTATAATCCCACTGAAACTTAATTGATAAAGAAGAATTAAGAATTAAGAATTTTATTTGATTAAATAAAATTTTTAATTTTGGGTTTTTAACTTTATAAAAACCTTTAAGCTGTCTTTCAATAAGTTGAGAGTCAAGATTAATAACGACAGGCGAAAAGTGATTAGTGGTTGGTGATTGGTGAGTAAGCCATTCAATCGCCATTAACACTGCTGTGTATTCAGCAACGTTGTTTGTCTCCATACCTAAAAACTTACTTTCTTTGTAAATTGTTTTTCCATTTTCAGTCACAACAATGGCTGAAGCTGCAGGTCCTGGATTACCTCTTGAACCACCATCGCAATATATAATCATAATTTGCTATAGAATTATATATGATTTTTTTTGTTTTTTCTTGCTATTATTAGAGTGAAAACAAACAATAAAATGTTTTGTTGAAGTGTAAGCCAATAATGATCTGACATTCCAGTTATTAAAATTGCAATTAGTGGGTAATTTAGAATTGTTAAATTTTTAATTATTATAAGTAAAAACATTAGAAACCCAATTATTCCAGTTTCTGAAAAAAGAAGTAAAAAAATATTATGAACGGGTTGAAGTTCCCAAGAATTAAGATAAGTATTACTAACTTTAACTAAGTTGGGAATAAAATTATTAAGTCCTACTCCATACCAAAAATTCTCCTTTATCATTATGAGAGCGGATTTTATTAATTCCAAACGGTGAACAATATATCTCGCATTAAAATCTATTAGAATCAATGACAAACTTTTTACTTTATTAAATTTAATTAACAAAAGCATCGCAATTGTTATATAGACATTTAACGAACTAGTTAAAATTAAATTTATAATGACTAAAATAAAAAGAGTCCAAAAATATTTCTGCCTAAATTTTTTCTTAAATTCTAATAAAAATATTGAAAAAACAAGCAAGAATCCTGCAAAAGAATTTGGGTGAGAGAAAAAAGAATAAGGGTAAGAAGCTATGTTTGGTGCTCCAAAAGCAAAGGCTCTTTCACCAAAATAATAAAAAAATCCTCCTATCGAACCACCTTTTAAAAACTGTAATATCCCTAAAATAGATGCTATAAAAACTGAATAGGAGAGTGGTTTAACAAAATTTCTAAAAACATCAAATTTTTTAGTGTTAATAATAACCAAACCTAAAACTATCATCTCAGTAACCCTAATCCAGCGATAGGCACTCGGCACTAGATAACTAGAGATTAGTATATTTGAAACCGCAAATCCTATATACAAAATACAATATACAATATGTTTTCGATTAAATTTAATATTTTTAAACCCTAAAACAATTATTAATAAAACAACAATGTCTGTTAAATATAGGGTTGGAATTAAATAATCTATTCTAAAGCCGTAGACCACAGATGACAAGCTATTGACATGTAAGGCAAGTTGCGTAGGGAGTAAAAAAGATAATAATGATATTAATGTCAGCACATTACTTAGGTTTGATTACTAGATATCTTTCAGGTTCAAGACCACTAGATTCTGTCGTTACGTCGTTTCGGTCTGCGAGATGCATATGAACAGCACGCCTTTGGCCTGCCGTCAAATTATAAATGGGTTGGGGTTCTTTGGTTTCAATTGCCCTATCCGCTGATTGATTAGCAAGCTCTTTTAGTTTTTCTTCTTGTTTTTCTCTATAATCTCCAACATTAACAATTAGTCTGTACCACTCTCCTGTTTGGCCTTTAAGCATTATTCCTAACACTGTTTGGATAGCATTTATATTCTCACCCCTAAAACCAATTAAAAGTCCTGTTTCGTCTTCTGTAGAAAGGTTGACTTCATAAGTAGATTCACCCAAATCAACCACTTCAATTTCAGCGGTTATACCTGCAAGTGTTAGAAGTTTTTCAGTTAATATTTTTATTTGATCATTCACAGGGTGATTATATCAAACCTAAGCGAGTAACAAAAGGGGTAAGACCTCCCCATCCTGAAGATTTATATTGTTGATACATTTGAAAAATAGAAAAAAGCAGCCAATACAAAGCAAGCCCTGATGGGAAACTAACGCCAAAAAATATAGTCATTAGAGGAAAGGTATAAACCATTGAAGACTGCATGGCAACGGCAACATCGTCTGCATGACCTTTTGTTTCTTTTGCAACTTTTTCTTCTTTCTTAACTAACGGTGCCATCATCTTAGCTGATAAAAACTGTAAAAGTCCAGCAAGTAAAATCATTGGTCCAGGGATTGGAAAAGGAATTCCATTAATATTAAAAATATCAGGCTTTCTTATGTCTAAATATAAAAACCTAGCATTAAGACTTGCATTTTCAGAAAACTTTAATGGAGTATATAAAATTTCGTTAAGTCTAAACATGGCGTCTCCATTTTGAGAAAGCACGTGGGTAAAAACATTAAACAAGGCAATCATTATAACTATGTTTAGTATATATGGCAGGCAACCCGCAGAAGGATTAATTCCTTTCTGTTTATACAATTCTGTTTGGGCGACCACCATTCCTTTTTGATCGTCTTTATGTTTTAATTTCAGTTTTTTAATCAAAGGTTCTACTTCTTTTATCTTCTTCATTGAAGCCATATATGGCTTTGTTAAAGGATTTGTGGCAAACCGTAAAAATAAACTGAAGCCAATTATAGCAAGTCCCATGTTTTGCCATAACAAATTATAAAAAAATATCAACCCATTAGTTAAAGGTTGAATTAGTAATGTTGTAAAAATGTTCACCTGCAACTTATTATTCTTCTAACGGCCATTGGCACGCCTTTTATAATACCATACTTCTCAATTACATCTACAGTGTATTCAGAACATGTTGGGTTATATCTACATCCTCCTCCAGCAAACATAAATTTAAGAATTGGAGATAATGTTATTTTGTAAATTTTTAATAATAATTTCATATGTTTCCCTTTCTAATGTTTCTTTTTCTATTTTAACAATTGAGGGCTTAATTAGAAACAACACATCGTGGCCATTTTTTAATTTTTCTAAATTTTTTCTAATTACATCTGACATTATCCTTTTAATTTTGTTTCTAACTACAGCAAGTTTGCTTATCTTTGTTGAAATTACAAAACCAAATTGAGAAGGATCTCCATCTTTTCTATTGTAAACACCCATTCCAAAAGATTTTGATTGATGCATAGCACCATCTATCTCAATTCTAGCAAAATTTACTTTTTTCTTTAATCTATATTTGGAACTAAGCATGAATAAAATTATTCTTAGGCATTTACAAGATTTTTTCTTCCTTTTAATCTTCTTCTTTTTAAAACTTTCCTACCATCAGTAGAAGAATTTCTTTTCATAAATCCAAATTTTTTAATTCTTTTTAGTTTGTGTGGTTGATATGTTCTTTTTGTCGCCATGCGATTATTTTACCATACTTTTTGACTATTGCATATTGTGGATAACTTTCATAATATGGAGATTCTTCTGCCCTAGATATTTTATCCATGGAAAAACAAAACTACGACAAAACTTGGAGAGATGTTTTAGAAACATTAAAAATATCTGTTTCTGATGCTGCTTTTAAAACATATTTATCTCATACACATTTAGTTGATATAAAAGAAATAGGAGAAAGAGTTATTGCCCAAGTTGGTTGTGAATCTATCTTTATCAAACAACAGGTTGAACAAAGATATTCAGGAATACTACAAGACACATTAACAAAACAATTTGAAAAAATAGTTGATATTGTTTTTATAGTAAAAGCATCTCACCAATCACCAATCACTAGCCACAAAACACCTTCACCATTGTTTGACCAACCAAAAATAAACCAGGAGGAAATAAACGAGGCTGTTAAAAAAGCCCATCTTAGGCTTCCTTTCACTTTTGACAAATTTGCAGTTTCTGGGTCTAATCAAATGGCCTATGCAGCTGCCCAAGCTGTTGCAGAAAAACCAGGATCTTCATATAACCCTTTGTTTATTTGGGGTGGGGTGGGGGTAGGAAAAACTCATTTAATGCACGCTGTGGGACATGAAATGATTGTTAAAAAAACTGGTTCAAAAATTTTAGCTTGCACAGCAGAGGATTTTACAAATGACATTGTTGATGGAATAAGAAACAAGTCAACAGCAGAAGTTAGAAAAAAGTACAGAAAACTTGATGCTTTGTTTGTTGACGATATTCAGTTTATTGCAGGTAAAGATACTGCTCAAGAAGAGTTTTTTCACACCTTTAATGCTGTTACTTCTGCGGGGGGGCAGGTAATACTTACCTCAGACAAAAAGCCAACTGAAATTTCAAAACTAGAAGATAGATTAAAAACCAGATTTCAAGCAGGATTAATTGTCGATGTGTCCCCACCAGATTTTGAACTTAGGTCTGCAATAGTACAAATTAAATCAGAGGAAAGAGGAATAATTCTTACCAACGAAATGGTTTCAATGATTGCTGGAAACATTGATTCAGCCAGAGGAATACAAGGATATTTAGTAAAGCTGTTTACCGAAGTAAATTTTAACAAAAAGGAAGTAACAAATGAATTAATAGAATATCTTTTGGGTAAAACAAATGAAGCAGATTATGAAAAAATTAAAATAAACCCAGAAGACTTGATAAATAAAATTGCTAAATATTATTCACTGGGGAAAAGACAGCTATTAGGAGACTCAAGAGCCCTGCCTGTAGTAAGACCGAGACAAATTTTAATGTATCTTTTAAGAAAACAGGTTGGGCTACCTCTTCAAGAGGTTGGTAGGGTGGTAGGGAGAGACCATTCTACGGTAATGAGTGCTGTGGAAAAAATAACTAATTTACTCTCAACTAATGTGGATATTCAAGAGGATATTATGGGGATAAAAAAATCCCTTTGATGATAATTCTTTAAAGTTGTCAACTTATCCCCAATTTTTTCTTATTTATCCACACATTTATACACAGCTTATCCCCTGCCTAATACAAACCTCTTATCCTCTTATCCTCATTACCTACTACTAGTACTACTATTTAAAATATGATATTAATACATTAATGAAAACCACAGTTCTACAAGAAAATTTACAAAAAGCGGTCGCTCTTTCTTCTCACTTTGTTTCTTCAAAAGCACAATTACCAATATTAAGTAACATTTTACTTCAAGCAAAAAAAACTAAATTAATAATTTCTTCTACAAATCTTGAAACATCTGTATCTACTTCAATTGGATCTAAAACTGAAGAAGAAGGAGATATTGCAGTTAATGGTAAAACAATAAATGATATTGTAACAAATTTAACAAATGATTCTATTGAAATAGAATCCATGCATGAACATTTAAAATTATCTTCAGGAAGTTTTAAATCAAAAATATTAGGAACAAACTCATCAGATTTTCCAAAACTTCCAAGTATAGTAGACAAAAAGACTTTTACTTTAAAAACTAATGAGTTTATTAAATCCCTTTCTAAAGTCTTGTTTTCAGTGTCAACAGACGAAACAAGGCCTATTTTAACAGGTGTTTTGTTTGTTTCTAGAGATTTGAAGCTCTCTCTCGTTGCAACTGACGGGTTTAGACTTTCAGAAATAAAAATAAAAAATGAAGCAAAGCTTCCAGATCTAAGAATTATAATACCAAGAGCAGTCTTAAATGAATTATCTAAAGTAGATGAAGAAGAAAATATCGAAGTTTATTTTGACAAAGAAAATAATCAAATTGTATTTGGAATAGGAGATACCGTTTTTTCTTCTAGAATAATTGAAGGTGAATTTCCAGATTATGAAAAAATTATACCAACCTCTTCTATATGTACTGTAAATATAGATAAAAACGAGCTTGAAAAAGCACTTAAACTTTCATCCGTTTTTGCAAGAGATTCAGGAAATATAATCAAATTAAGAATTAAGAATGAAGAATTAATAATTAATGCAGAAAGCTCGAATTCTGGTAATCAAGAAATGGGTTTAGAAATACGAACGGAGCAAGAAATTAAAACAGAAATTAATATAATGTTTAATTATAGATTTATAGAAGAATTTTTGAAAACTGTAGAAGATGATGAAATACAAATACAAATTTCAGACAATAATAAAGCTTCAAAATTTCTAGACCCTAAAAACCCCAACTTCCTCCATATAATAATGCCAATCAAAACACAAGGTTAATATTTTGGGACTTCTTTTGAAGGTTCTTTAGAGAAATCTTTTCCCCACTTTGTTATAAAATCCTCAATTGTAGTAGGTATAAAATACCAAACCTCGAAGACTGTTCCATCCTCGTGGCCAAGATATGCAATTCCATTGGAAGGATAAATATATAAATTAAACACACTACTTAATTTCTTTTCATATAACATTTCAGGAGCTAAACCGTATATCTTTCTAATGTCATCTGTTGTTTTGTTTCCATCAATAATTTCCTCTACTATTAATTCAGCTAAACCATTTTTCGAATAGACTTTATGGTTTCTATATTGGTTTGTTGATTTGTAAGTTGAAACGTTTAATTCGCCACTTTTTGTTGATTCAAGAGGGTTGCCTAATAATTCATTAATTCTCTCAAGACTGGTTTTTCCAGGAATTATTTCATCGAAACTCGCAATTTTATTGACAGGAGAGGAGGTTGGATCTCCAACAACTGTTGAATTTTGTTTATTAAAATTAATTTTTATCACAATAAATATTAAGAAAGACAACGAAACAATAGTTAATATTATTATTTTTTTACTCTTAATCATTTCAATTATTTTATTCATTTATATATTATTCCATAAATTTCTTTGCAAACATATAGTTTTTTGGAAAAAAACTTTTATAATTAGAGAAACAACGTCCCCAAGAAGGAATTGAGGCAAACAAACCATTGGCTTCAGCCATTGCTTCGTATTCATTGTCTTTTGTGGAAGTATAAGAACAAAACCCCTTACCCGCAAGTTCATTAAAGGCTCCAGTGTTTACATATAAACCCGTACTCGGCCCGTCAATTTTTTGTACATGATGTGTTAATTCGTGCGTTAATATAAAAAGGGCATCACTTTCACTTTTAATTCCACATTGGTTAAAATTTACATCGCATTCACCGTGAACATGTTTAGCAAAAATTGTGTTATTACACAAACCATCTCCAATTGGACTTGGATTGCTGGTGGTATAACACATTTTAACTGGTTTTCCTTGGGCACAAACCTTTACCATAAAACCTTGATACCTTCCACTTAAGGTGGCAAGAGCTGATGTTAAATTAGCTTGTCCGTTAGAATTAGAATTCCACGACGGATCGTCTACATTTACACAATCTGTAGGGCAATCACCTATACAAAGAGTGGCTGATCCTGATGTTGTAATTCCAGTTTCTTCTGTTGAATCCGCACTAATTTCAATTGAATCATAAACCAACGAGTCTGTATAAAAAGAACTATAATCAACAGCAAAAGTAAAAGTGTATGGACTTGTTGGAGAGATGGATAGTGTTGGGTCTATTGCTGGAATGTTTTCAGGTGGACAAACAGAGCTTTTGGCTTTTGAGGTAACAGTGCATTCTGTAGAAACAATTTTAATGTTTGTTAATGCTGTTTTTAAAGCTTTAAGGGAAACAGTATAAGTCACTGTGGTTTTTGACGTTGGATTACTAATTTTACTAGGTTCTGCTGTTTTGGTGACCAACAAATAAGGATTGTCTGCTCCCGTAGAGGAAGATGATGAAAAAGGTGGGACAACATAGGCGCTGTTGTTTATTACAAGTATTATAAAAGCAACAAGAGGAGGGAGAACCAAAAGTGTAACAATTACAGGTGTTGCAATTGCAATTCCAATTGATCTGCCTATAATTCCAAAAAAATTAAATATCCCAACACCAATCCCTGCTAGTGTTGCTCCTCTTGCAACACCAAACAGCAATCCTCCCGCAACCAAACCTGCAAGAGGTGCACCAAACATAATTAGTCCTCCGCCCACCACTACAGGTAAAACATATTGACTAAAAAACTTTTTAACTTTTGGCCAATTGATAGCTTTTCCAATTGCCATTATCGCGGCAGTAACCAAAGTTGAAATTCCTGCAGTAAACACACCCAAACTAACACCTATTGCCGCGGCTCCTTTTACAAGCAAAGCCCCTAAACCAACTTTCACTCCGACATCTGTAGCCACTTTACCAACAGCTTCCTTTACCACTGCCCCACCTGCTGTTTTTATAGCTGTCTCTGTAATCACCGGGGTTACAAATTTTGTTCCAGTTAATAAATTAACAACTGGTGCATATTCAGGAGCAAATTTAATAATTGTATTTCCTACAAAATTTCCACCAGTCCAAGTCACTGTTTTACCTGCGTCTTTAAAAGCAGAATAAAAAGCAATTTCAGCCTTTGAATTGCTAAGTATTTTTTGACCAATTGCAGTTTTTGAAAAATATGTTGCAGACTGGTTAACTAAATAATTTCTAGCTTCGTCCTCCCCAAAACCTTTTAGTGTTTCGATGGTTTGGTTTTGCTCATGCAGTATTTGTATACTTGATTCATTTGAGTCCGCAAAACTATATGTATAAGAATATTGTGATGAAGGGGTTTCTGAAACTGAAATTTTGTAAGTATTAGGATCTGCACCAAAAATAACTTTAGCAAAATTATCTCCAAAAGCAGTTTTTGCCACATCCTTTAAAAAAAGATCTGGTTGGAATCTATATACACTATTTGTTGCAATTGAAGCCTTTATTACATCCTGAGCATTTTGGCTAACAGTAACTGGAATTTTTTCAAAAACTGCATTGTTTATAGCAATATGTGCAGGAGTAGGAATATAATTTGGAGTATCGTAAACAGCAAGATTTTCAACTATTCTTTCTGCCGTTTTGTTTACAACTGTTTCAATTTCTTCTTGAGGTAATCCTTGTTCTTTTAAAATTGGATCAACTCTGGAATGAATCTCTCTTGCCATCTTAATTGAAGCTTCTTCAGGATTTTCTATTGCTTCTTTTTTATATTCTTCAAGAACTTCCTTTTCTTCTGGAGCAAGTTCTACTTTTTCTGTCTCTTCAATTTTTACATAAACTTTTTTATCTTTAATCTCTTCTTGAGCAGTTTGAGCCTTTGCAATTTGTTGCTGATTTCTTTTTATAAAATCCTCTACTGCTTTTGTTTGATTATCCCTTGTTTCTTTTATGTCAGCATTTCTCTTTTTCTCCTCTTTTATGAACTGTTCAGATTCATCTTTGTTAATTGTTGTTTTGGTGAGAGGATCTTGTTTTTTTTCTAATATTTCATAAAGTTGTTGGAGTTTTAATTCAATTTCCTTTGGTGTTAATTTTGAAGAAATTCCAATCTCTTCTAGTTCTTTATTAAAATCAACCAATCTTGTTTTGTCTTTTAATTTAAAATTTCCATTATATAATTCATATAATTCTTCAAAAAATTTTTTAAGATATGTAATTTTTTCTATATCCATAACTAATCTTCTTTATTCCACGCCTTAGTGTTTGGTAGAGTGCTTGTTAGCATATCCTGAGGTTTGGTATTTATTAAATTATGTTCTGCTTCAGATGCAACAATTCTAATTGGGGCATGATGAGGACCTGCAAAGAAAATCCCCTCCCCTACATTTGCAGCCATTAACAGTTGTTTTTCTCCTTGAGAGAGATAGAATATTTCTCCTAGTTTGTCTATAGCAGTTGGTGACTGCTTTAATAAAAGCCTTAATGCGCTGTTTGTAACTATTGCCTTTCCAATATCCTGATTTAGAAAGTCTTCGACGTCCTGAGTGATTGTAGTGAGTCCTAGATAGTATTTTCTGGCCCTCTTAACGACAGACCATAAAAATTGTGCAGTGTCTGGATATTTCATCATTTGCCATGCTTCTTCAACAATTAAGATTCTTCTTTTAATATCTCTTTTTACTCTAGTCCAAATATAATCAAGGATCATAAACATAATAATTGGGCGGATTGCATCTTGAATATCTTTAACAGAAAAAACTGTAAATGGATTATTAAGATCAATGTTTGTTTGTTTATCAAAAATTCCTTGGAAAGAACCTCTGATAAACTTTTCAATACGAGCCGCAAGATCAAGTGCTTCTGGAACCTCCATGCCAATTAAAGTTTTGTAAAGATCCTCCATTAAAGGTGGTTCTTTTGTCTGGGTTGTTGGGTCGTTTGTAATTCCTTTCGCTTTGTAAGTTAAGATAAGCGCCCTATCAAGCATGGCTTCTTGAGTTGGTGTTATTTGCCCCATGATAACTTTCATTAAGGAATGAAGAGACAAAATTTTAAGCCCTAACTGATTTTCACCCTCCTCTCTAATTTGAGCCAAATCAAAAGGATTGATTTTTGCGGGGCTATTATATGAGAAAGCAACATACTGACCACCAACAGCATCACAAAGGGCTTTATATTCTGCTTCAGGGTCTAGAATGATAACTTCTGAACCGATCATCAAAGACCTAACAGCCTCAGTTTTGACAAAATAAGATTTTCCCGCTCCAGACGTGGCAAATATAGTGAAGTTTGCGTTTTCTAAAGAGAACCTGTCAAAAATAATAAAAGATTCGTTTTGTGAGTTTATTCCATACAAAACACCTGTATCTGAAGAAAGTTCCGCTGACGTAAAAGGAAAAGTTGTAGAGACAGAAGTTGTATCCATATTTCTTGTAATTGAAAGACTGTCCCTACCATATGGAGCGGTTGACAAAAAACCTTCCTTTTGATCAAGCGAGGCGTTTTTTGCAACTATTAAAAGAGAACCAAGTGTTGATTGTATTTGTCTGGTGATGTTGTTTAATTCATCTAAAGAATTGGCTGGAATTGTTATATAAAATGAAAACTCATAATATCTTTCAATTCCTTTGACAAGTTGTTCTTGCAAAGCTCTGGCATCTTCAAGTTTAGCAGTAGTTACTGGATCAACAATTTTACCCCTTTGGATATCAGTTGAAAGTTCTGCCTCCATTTCTGCAATTTTACGTCTTAAGTCATCAAGAACTGATTTTCCTGCAACTGGATATATATAAAAACTTATATCAAGAGATGAGTTGAAGTTAACAACAGATTCTAACCATCCGGGTGCAACAAATCTCGGGTACCCTGCTACAAAAATAGTTCTAAAATAAACATTGTTTACTTTAATAAAATCAAAATCAACCTCAATATTATCTGATGCAATTACATCATGAAGTAACATTTCCCCACTGGCAATTGCCAGGTTAGGATTTTTGACAACAGGCTTCAAAGAAACCGTGGCTGGTGGCTCGTGACTTGTGTCTTGTGTTGTATTGTTGTTTTGCATATTTCTTAATTCTTAAATCTTAACTCTTAAATCATATATCTCGTTTTACTGCTGGTGGTTCAGGATTATTTACTTCGTAATAAAGATTAACTAATTGTTGATTATTTAATTGCTTTAATTTTAGACCAAGTCGACCAGCCTGTCTTATTAAATGATCTCTTTTTGGGAAAAGAGTGACTTTTGCTTTTTTAACAACATAATCTTTAGGAAAAGGCAGGGGTCCCCTTTTAAGGATAGATTGGGCTGATTTAGTAACACCTAATTCAAGTTGATTAAAAGGGATAACTATGAGAAATCTTTTTCCTAAAACAGTTTTTTTCTTGATTGATTCAGTTATAAAATGTCTGTAATCATCAGTAATTGCAGCTAGTTTTGGATTAGTTATTTTTTTACTTGCTTCGTCAAAAAATTTAATGTAGCCCGTAATATCTTTTCTTTGTGTTTTAACCATAATTTGAATTGAAAAAGATAAAGAATTGATAAGCGCGGCATATGCAGCAACCACTGCACCCTGTTCTTTTTCAGAAAGAAGCCCAAAGTTTAGTGATGAAGTTTCAAGAACAATTGCTGCTCCCCCATCTTTGTACAAAACAACATCATCAACAATATCTGCAATTGGAAGGGCATTTTGTGTTGTCGAAACTAAAGGTATATCAGGTGTTCCAAAATATGGAATTTTAGAAACAAAATCTTTGATTTTTGTTTTATAGTCGTTCATATTTTAGTTCCCCTGATTGCTATTGGTGGAATCATTTCTCCTTTTGCTTCAAAAGAAACAGGTTCAAACATAAAGCCATCTTTTTCAATGGTAATTTCATATTTACCATTAGAAAGTGGTGTAACTATTATAAAATGTCCTGCTTTATTACTTTTTAAAGCTCTAACTGGTCTACTTGATGAATCCTTAATTTCAAGTATAACTCCTTCTACAATTTTTCTGTCTTGGTCCATTACTTGACCAACAATTGTGTTTGCTGCAATAGGAGGTGATGGTGGTGCTGCATCAACTGAAAATTCAACAGAGTTAGTAGTTATTGGTTTTTCTTCAATCTTTTCACCAGTTATCTCAGTAACCTTAGCTTGCTCCGCGGAGTCTTGACGAAGTGGGGATTCTTCCACAACTATACGTGGTGCTGATTTAGTAATGACGGTTGGTATTTGTTGAGGGGTGTTTAACATGGGCGATTGGTTAAGGGTTACAGGTTTAAATGTTTCAGGTGCAGCAGCTGGTTTAGAAAAAGTTACCAGCGGTACAGTTTGTTGTGGAATTGATGTTGACGTTTGAGTTTGTTGATTGTTTGTTTGAGGTTGGTTATTAACTGTAAACAACCCCCCAATTTTTTGTAAAAATGATTTTTCCGCCTCTTCTAATTTGGCAGTATTTTTTTCAACCAACGACCCAGTTTGAATAGATTTTACTTCTGGCGCTGGTGCATTTTCTGTATAAAAAATAGGTGGTTTGTCTGATTTTTTCCAAGAGAATAAGGTCGGTGAATAAATACTTCTAAAAAAAGCAATAATCCATTTTTCAAGAGGTCTTTCTTCAAAAGGCAAAAACGCCATAGTTGCACCCAACCCTGCAAAAAACAATATAAGAGGCCACTTAATTAAAGGGTGGAGTGGGGTGGAATAGAAAATTAAAGAAACAATTACACCACCCGCCACTTGGAAGAACTGTTTCAATGTCATATCTCCAACCAACTTAAATTGGTATGAGCTTATTTGTTGTGGTATTGGATGTTGTTCCATATAAAAAGCTTACTATATGAACGTTTTGGTGCAACTAGAGTATCTTTTTCACAACACTTGAAGTGGAGTTGGATTTATATTTTTTTACAATTTTTAATTTAGCTCCGACTGATTTTGCCTGTATTAACTTTTTATCTTTAATGGGATCGTCACCTGTGATTGCGATAACACTAGGCTTAATTTTTTTAACCAAATTATCGTAAAAAATATTATTGACAACGTCAGGAAGAATTATAACTTTATCAACAAATTTTAATGCTTCTAAAACTTCTTTTCTTTCCTTTTGATTATGAATTGGGCGAGTAGAGCCTTTAAGTTTTTTAATATTTGCATCAGATTCAAGAAGAACAATCAAATAGTCACCAAAACTTTTAGCTTGTCTTAAAAATTTAACATGACCAATATGCAAAACATCAAAACACCCACCAACAAGAACTTTAGTTTTTTTCATAATACATATATACCACAAAAATATAGTATAATTTGGGTATGACAGATTTAGACATAGTGCTTAGTGCAATAAACAAATCGTTAAACCCTCAAAAAGTTATCCTTTTTGGCTCTAGAGCAAGAGGAGATAGTAATCAAGATAGCGACATTGATTTGGCAATCCTTCAAAAAGATGCCCCAAAAGCTGGGCAACGAGCCAAGGTGTATAGAACGCTTTGGGAAATGGGTTACAACTGGAAAAAAGAACCTGATATCCACCTTTTTTCCGAACAAAATTTCAACGATAGGTTAAAAAATAATAGTTTTTTTATTAGAGAAATAATGAAAGGAAAGGTACTTTATGCAGTCTGATGAATATAAATTATGGGTTAGTAAATCAGAGGATAATCTTCTTTGGGCAAAGGACAATTTAGATGATGGGATGCTCAACAATAAATAAAAAAGACCATACTTTTGTTATTTCCAAGTATGGTCTTTTAACTAAATTGTTTTTGATTTACACCCCTCACATTTTTTCTGCACAAGTCTGGCAAATTCCTTTGTGAATATGCTCCGCGCATGTCCATTTGTTACACTTAGTGCATTTCCAAAGATCGGCTGGAGTATTCCAGTCGGTTTGCATTGAAAAACCAGAATCATCGGTGAAAGGTTCTCTTGTACCAATATTGTATTGTCTGGGTTCGGTTGCTGGTGTTTTGCAGATGTGGCAAACAAATTTCGCTTGAAAATTACGCAGTTTTTGCGATTCGTTAGCCTCTTGCGTGGCAAGTTGTCTTGTTTTTTGTTCTGCTTCACGGCGCTCGCGATCACGCTTTTCAGTTTCTTCCTGATCATCAATTTTTTTCTTCCAGTTAAACATGTCACACCTCCTTAGTGTGTAAGTCAAAATTAATTTTTTTATGTGCTAGTTAAACTTTATAAAATTTTTGCCGCTTATGGCTAAATCTTATCCCATAATTATATCATTGATTTATAAAAAATCAAATTTATCAATTTATATCAAAAATTTTTTATTTTATGATACAATTCAATCATGCCCGACGGAACAATGATGACACCAGAAAATTCATACAACCAATTTAAAATTGGTGAGTCAACACAATCTATTGGTGGGGAAATGAGTTTAACTCCACAGTTTGGTGCAAAAGCAGATCTCCCTAAATCAAAAACGCCTGACATTGACCAAGATAAAATTGGCCCAGACGAAGGGCATCAAATGAGAGTTGGTGGGGAAATTAAAAACCAAGGAGATTCTGCAGAAGAATTGGCTGCACAAGTTGCTGAACAAGTAGCAAGACATCTTATGGATGAAAGAGAAGGAAGCAGCTCTGCGTTTTATGCATTAACGGATATTTTAAATAAAGAAAGAATTCCACAAAAAGAAAAATTAAGTCAACTTTCGAGAGAAAGATTGCATTTTTGATCTAGTATCTTCAGAAACCATTTTAATATTTAAACTATTTAATTCATTTGGCATAATTTGTTTTAAAATATCTAATCTAGAACCATGATTTGAATCAAATGACTGAAATATTGGAAGAATAGGTAAATTTAAATTTTTAGCTATAACAAAAGACCCTGTATGAAAAATATCTAGATCGTATGGATTACCATCGTTTCTTTTCCCTGAGGTACCTCCTTCAGGGTACATTATTATTAGTGAATTTGGTTCAGTACTAATTAAACTATTAATTTTAGATTGAAGCAACTTAGTTTTGCCTTCCCCTCTAGCAGGTATTGTTATGACACCGCTTTGATTTTGTATGTTCAAAAAAGGTTGAGGAAGTTCAATCGCGCATTCGTGGAGATTTAGTGATAATTTTTGTGCAATTAAACTAATTGGGGCTACTCTGACAGGAAAGGGCTCAATTTCTTCAAGTGGGTAATTATTTATATTAATGATATTAGTTTTAATTCTTGAAATCTTGGCTGTTCCAAGATGATTTGTAATTACAATTAGTGGACCACTGTGTATTTCTAGCAGGTTGTCTATTCCACTTTTAATTTCAGTTTTACCTTTACTACTTATTTCTTCAACCAAATCTAGATAAAGGTTTCTAACTGATAAGGTCGAGGGTGTTTTATTAATGCTATTTCTAAAAAATTCAACTTGTTTATTTTTAACAATTTCAAAAAACGATTTTGACCATTCAGTATTATTTATCAGATCAAGTTTTTCTCTAATAGCTTTTTCTCTTGGATCATCCTTATTAGGTTGGCCAATTAATCTATCGTCTTTCATTTCCATTTAAGTTTCTTGTTTTAACATTATACATGTTTTGTTTTACCAATAAAGTTTAAAATGCTATAATCAGAATATGTCTGAAATACCACTATCAGTTGAACCACAAAAAAACAGCAGAAGTTTTACAGAAATACAAGAGGATCTTTATTCATTTAAAAATTCACCAAATCCTGAGAAAGAGAGAGAATTAAGAATAGAGAGAGCAAGACTTATAAATGAAGCTAAAGAAGTTGGAATTTTTGTTTCAATGAAACATCATCTTTTAGATATTCAAACAAACAATCCTTCAATAACAACATCTGCACCACTAATTAACTCAATTAATGTACAAAGGTTAGAAGATGAAGCAAAAGGCTTAAGTGGTTGGGATGATAAGTTTGATGGATTGCTTCAAGCTTATAAGGAGGGAGCTCTTAGAAATATGAGTCTTGCTTTTTTAAAAAAAACTAACGGCAGTGTCTTAGAGGTGGCAGATATCGAAAAAGAAATTGATTTATTAAATTGGGGTACTCCACCGGCCTTGGTGAATTCAATGCCGATTCAGCCAGAACTAGCTACACAAAATGGTGGAATGGATCCTCATGAATTTGCTCGTGCAATGGCGGAAGCACAGGGTTTACAGACACCAGAAAAATATTTACAGGATGCGTTGGATACAGAGGAATATTTAAAAACAGCCTTTCAAATCGTTCCCGGAGCTGAGCCAAGATTTTGGCCAATTCTTACAGAAGAACAAAAAGCAGAATGGCAAGTTAGAGCAACTTTATTAATTGCAGCTTATAAGAAAAACAATGCAGATGGCACTGATAAGTTATATATGGGAGAAAGAAAGGAAATGGCTGTTGATTTGGGAAAACTAGCGCAACAGAGAATTTTTAAGAAACCTGGGGTCTTAGCGACCGTTGGAGTATATGGAACAGTAATAGGTGATAAAAAATTCAGAGATTGGCAAAAATTAGAGGATGTCGAGTATGAAGAAGATGTCAAAAACAAGGATGGAAGTATTAGACACAAAAAGGGAGACATCAAACATAAAGGTCTTTATAATGCAGACGGCACTCCGTCCGATATAAATCTAAAGAAAGTTTTTTGCGAAGTATTAAAGAATGACGATATTAAAAAATCCTTGATAAATGATTATGGTAAGGATTTACTTCATAAATTATTAGCATCAGAGATTAAATTACAGGAAGGTTGTGCAGATAGTTTTTATCCGCACAAAGATAAAATACAAGGAACGCCAATTGACGAAAAGTCATTTAGAGAGACAAGAAAATCAGTAAGACATTGGTTATTAACGAAAGGACGAGATTTGTTGTTGTCTGAGGATGAATTAGCAAATAGAGATGAGTTTTTTGATACCAGATTTAGTTCAAAAGAAGACTTGTTTAAAGAAATGTCACTCCGTGCTCGCGAAGCAGAGCAGATTGCGTGGAATTATATCTATATAACTGACTTAATCGAAAATTTTGATAGTCGAGAATATAGACCTGAAGGGACAGGAAGATTATTTCCAAGCTCTTTCTGGCAACTTTTTCAATGGGTTCCTATGCATCCCCAAGAAAGATTTGAAGCTAAAATTAGAAGAGATCTAGATCCGAAAGAACATTGGTCATCCTTAGGTACTTGGGGAGTTTATCAAATTACCCATGGAGGATTAAGAGATGAAAAAGGAAACTTTAAAGTACCTGATTCCTTAAAAGTTTTGCCAGACACTTTAATAAGAAGTCCTCTTTTACCACAAAGATTCAAAAAAGGAAAAGGTGAGGAGGAATCCCTTTTTACTATTTTTAATGGAATAGGCAACAATGTTTTATCAGGTGATATTTCGACTATTTCAAATACTGAATTGTTTAATAGAATTAATTGGGAAAAGATGGATGATGGTCCATTTGTACCATATGTTTACGATGAAATGAGATGGGCTGATGTTGTTACAAATGTATTTAAAAAAGGTGGGAAAAGAGAAAGTAAGGTTAGTGGAGAGGATTTGAGCGAGGCAGTATATAATCTTGGGCTTAACAGAAGACAGAGAGAATTACTGCTTTTATCTTATTTGAATCGTGTAGGAATAGATCCAATGGCTAGTACATTAAAACCAGCAGTTAATTTAATTGCCTTTAAGGGCGCCATGGATGGTTTTTTACATGATAATCCAAATTATTTTTACGGCGTTTAAGATAATATTACAAGACTAATGTTTAGATAGAAGGGATTTGAGTGATTGTAGAAAAGTAGAAGTCTGATAAGCGGCTTGGTTCTCAGTTCGATAATTTTCATATGTATCAATTCCTTTTGATGCACCGAGCTTACCAAGTGCAACAATAGATCCAACTGTTTCTCCAATTGAGCTCCCATAAGCAAAAGGCTTTCCTGTTATCAATCCTTGTATAATTTCTACTACTTTAGTAGCTTGACTGAAAATAACAAAACTTACAACAATCCAGATAATATTATCTGTATATATTTCACCTAGAAAGGGTATTGGCCATGCATTGTTACCAATAATATCATGTTTTGGGTTTCCGAATATAGTTTTAGCAGTAATACCTGACATAAAACCTGACGACCCTTGTACCAAGAAAAAGAATGAAAAAAAGAATATCATTCCAAGTAATGGATAAACAGCCAGATATGATATCAGCTTTTTAAGCCAGCCTCCGAAGGTTGACTTTCCCGTAAAAGCACCCATTAATATTTCAAGTGGTCCGATCGCAATTGTTAGTACAACCATAGCAAAATTTTTAAGAATAACATAAATAATTTTTATCGACCAAAATATTATAAATAAAATTGAGAGGAAGGCAAATATAATTAATAGCAAAGAGATTTCAAAGGAGGATGTAAATAATGTAAGAAATGCATTATAAAAAAAGGCGACCCAATAGGAATACATTAATCCAAAAGCGCTATGGTTTGTTGTAAGTTCATCAAATAAATCTTTGAAATCGTGGCCGCTAAAACCACTAGTTATCAATAAACTTGTAATGAGCCCTATCACAACATACATCAAATCAATTGCAAAACCTGCAATTGCGTAAGAAAAAGTAATTAATATGGTTGTAAAGATTATATTTGGTAAGGCTGATTGAACTGAAATTACCAATTGAGGAGAAATTTTCATCCTAAACATTATCATAAAAGAAATAACTATAACTGCCAAGACAAGTAAAGCGTAACTAATATCCCTAGTGGCCTGCCACAGTTTTTTGATAGAATCTGCACCAGTATTAAATCCAAAACCCTGTGCATTGACTTCGGTAACGGGGTTAAATTTATTAATCAGATTTTTTACATAGCCAATACCGGATATTGGATTTTGGCCAATTGCGTTTAAAACTGGATTATTTGAAGCTATGTTTTGAGTAGAAGTGTCTGTAAGTGCATCGAGTGTTTCCTTAACACTTTTAAGACAATCAAGAGTTGGATGTTTTCCTATAAGACAAGTAGCTGTTTTAGGGTTTCCTGGAACTAAATTTAACACCATTGAAAATAAAGAATAAAAAATCCACTGTACTTGAGCTGCAGTGTATCTTTCTCCAAAAATTTCACTTGGTGGAGAAGATTCATCATCATATACTTTTAAATACCAATCGAAAGGGCCTTGGTTGTACCAAGTGCTTGGGGCGGGGTCTGCTGCAAGGGCAACTGCAAAAGGCATGGCCATAGAATTAAGAAATAATAATGAAGAGAGAAGAATTAAACTGATTTTTTTGGTTAAATTTGACATTTGTATGTATTTATATTATCATAATAATCAAATTGGCGTTAGCCACGACCTTCTTGCTTAGGCAGGAAGGGTAAAATAAAAAATTTAGAAATTTCTTCATTAACTTTCAGAAAATCTCCATCATCAATTACAGCTAATTTGTACCAAATTCGTTTGCTACTAAAAACTCTAATCTGCGAAGTCATTGCTGAGACGATTTCGTCTTTGACTGAAATTCGAATATAATATTTGTTATCTTTTAGTTTTGTACTCAATGGTACGCCTAAAAACAATTCTCTGTTGAACTTTTTGACTACTAAAACAGGACGAATAAATATATCGTTCTTTCCATCTTCTTCAAAACCAACATTTACACCAATTGATGTCCACCATATATCGCGTTCGTTAAATTGTGGAGAAGCAGTAACTTTATTGTTTATTTCCTTTTTCTTTTCTATCCATTTATCAAAGTTCTTAACATGAATATTATTAGACGAAGTAAGTACAGATTGAGAAGCGATTTTAGCAATTGAATCTTCTATCGTTTTATCTATTTTGGCAGGCATGAAGAAATTATAACATTTATATTCTGAGAATATTAGCCAAAGATTTCAGATGGGGGGGATTCGTCGCCGTAGACCTTTGCATACCAATCAGTAAAACCTTGGTTGTACCAAGTGCTTGGGGCGGGGTCTGCTGCAAGGGCAACTGCAAATGGCATGAAGAGGGAATTTAAAAACAGTAAGGTGGAAAGAAAAATTAAGCAAAGCTTGCCACTTCGTGGTAAACTGATTTTTTTGGTTAAGCTTGACAAGTTCATGATTTATTATATGATATCTTTATCGCTATTACCTCGGGGAAACCCGAGGCTTTTTTTGTTTTTTAATTTTGAAAATAGATTTTCCATTTGAGTAATGTTTAACATAAATACAATTTAATCATATCATATATTCAAATTGGCACTAGCCACGGGTTAAACTTCACTGATTACATCAAAGCCTTTAAAACTCCCAACTATTGCTAAACCATAAATTTTCCCTGTGCAAATTCCTCTTCTTTTGATTTGTAAAGCCGTTTCGTTTAGGGTTGATCCTGAACCTACCGCATCATCAATCAAAAGTATGTTTTTGTGTTTATTGTTGTCGTCAACAATGATGGTATTTCTTGCATTTTGTATTCTATCTTCTATCTTGGTTAGTGTTTTTTGGGGAACAGCCACGTCTGTTTTTGCCTTTGTGATAGATATTAGTTTTGAATCTAAATTTAAATGTTTTTGAATAACCTTCATTAATTGGAACTCTCTTTTAACAGTTGGAGGGATAAACCCAACACTAGTAATCTTATTTTTTTTGATTAATTTAATAATTTTAGACTTTATTTGTAGAGAGATCTCTTTCATAAGTTTTTTGTTTTGGCTTTGTTTAGCATACAAAAGTAGTTGTCCGAGTTTTGTTTTTCCAAATTTCTCGATTGAATAAAAATCCAGATAATACACACTGTCAAGACCAATTGTAGAAAATGTATTTACTAATTTAAGTGTTCCGTCAATAAAATCATTCTTTTTGTATTTTTTATATATATTAAATGTTTTTATGTATTCTAATGCGGTCTTTTCAATTGGTTGTTTAGTTTTGTTGCACCATGCAACAAAACCACTTACTCCATCAACTTTTTCTCCATCAGGTGAAATATATAAATAATTTTTATTGACAAAATCAGAGACCTTTTTTTTTAAATCGTAGCTTTGAATACTTTTTTCTCTAGAAATATAGTAGAAAACTTTTGGGGGTATACCAATTTTTGAAACAATTCCTCGTTTTAGCAATGTAGATAATTGCTTCCTTACAGCTCTATCAGTTATATCGAAAACATCAGAAAGTTCTTTTCCTGTAACTTTTTCGTGCTTGTTTAGATACTCAATTAATAAATTCATAGCCATATTGTATATAGTTCCTAGTTCCTAGTGTACTAGGAACTGTAAATTTGTCAAGACCTTGTAATCAAAAACTGTTTGTAGCATACTTTTGTTTAGTGTTAACTAAAATTCTATCCGCTTCACATTTTGGTTTGGAACCAAATTTAATAGAAGTTGAAGTAAATGTTTTTAAAAAAGGATTTCCTGGATTTTCGATAATTGGCCTTCCTAATAAATCAATTGAAGAGGCAAAAGAAAGAGTAAAAACTGCGCTATTAAATTCTAATATCAATTTTCCAAATCAAAAAATTGTAGTAAATTTAGCTCCCGCCGATATCCCTAAAGAAGGATCTTTGTATGATTTACCTATCGCTATTGGAATTTTAGCTTCTATGGAACTTATCAAATTGCCAACGGAAAAATCATTTTTTTACGGTGAATTATCATTGGATGGAGGCCTTCGTCATACCAAAGGGGTTTTTCTTTTAGGACTCGCTGCAAAACAAAAAGGAATCAAAAATATTTTTGTACCATCAGATTCTGCCAACGAAGCCGCTGTTTTATCAAGTATTGATGTTTACCCTGTTTTTTCTTTAAAAGAATTAATTGCACATCTAAATGGTGTAAAGAAAATAGAAAAATTATCCTACTCCGCCAAAGGCTTCGCGGGACCACATTCAGAAGATCTGAATGTGGAGTTTGATTTCTCAGAGATAATTGGTCAAGAGTCAGCCAAAAGGGCAATGACAATTGCTGCTGCAGGAGGTCATAATATTTTTTTAATTGGAACACCAGGGGCTGGAAAAACAATGCTTGCAAGAGCTACAGCGGGCATTTTACCGCCACTAAATGAAGAAGAGGCTTTGGAGGTTACCAAAATTTATTCTGTATCTGGATTAATTCCTGCAGGTGAGGGGTTAATTAGAAGTAGGCCTTTTAGAACAGCACACCACACAACAAGCCTTATTGGTTTAATAGGAGGTGGAACAAATCCTCATCCTGGAGAAATTTCACTTGCTCACAATGGTGTTTTATTTCTGGATGAATTTCCAGAATTTTCAAGGGGAACACTTGAGGCTTTGAGGCAACCTTTAGAAGATAGAAAAGTTTCCATAACCAGAATTGCAGGAAGCGCAGAATTTCCCGCTAGCTTTATGTTAATCGCAGCTGCAAATCCCTGTCCCTGTGGATATCTAGGAGATCCAAAAAGAGAATGTAAATGCACACCAAGAATGGTTATGAATTATCAATCAAGACTTTCTGGCCCTTTAATGGATAGAATTGATTTACATTTAAATGTTCCAGCGGTGGATGTTAATAAACTTATGACTAATAACTCATCACTCGTAACCCGTAACTCCAAAACAATTCGTGAACAAGTAATTAAGGCAAGAAATATACAAAATAAAAGGTTTAAAGGATTATCAGTTTTTGTAAATGCCAATATGAAAAATAAACATATTAAAGAATTTGTAGAAATAACACCTGAATCACTACTTTTACTTAAGCAAGCAGTAAATACATATAATTTATCTGCTAGAACTTATTTTAGATTAATTAAAGTAGGTCAAACAATTGCAGACTTGGCAGATTCCACGAGTATACTTCCAAATCATGTCGCCGAAGCACTTCAATACAGAGTAAGAACAAATGACTAAGCAATTTAACAGAATTAAAGGAAAAGATGGAGAGGAGATGGCTGCAAAGTGGTTGAAAGATCGAGGATATAAGATTATAGATAAAAACAATTCAACAAAATTCGGAGAATTAGATATTATTGCTAGTAAAAACGATATATTAATTTTTGTTGAAGTAAAATTTAAACAAACAGAAAACTTTGGAACGCCTGAAGAAATGATTGGAAAAAATAAATTAATGCAGGTTAGAAGAACGGCAGAATTATATTTATTAAATAACCCTGATATTGCAAAATTTTATGATAGATATCAAATAGATGCAGTTTGTATAGTAGAGGATACGGGTAGAATATCACATTATGAAAATCTTACATTTTAGAGGAGTAGATCCTAATTCTATTAACAAAAAGTCTATTGCAGTTGTTGGTAGTCGTCAAATGACAAGGTATGGTAGAGATGTGGTTGATAAATTCGTGTGCGATTTTGTTGCTAATGGAGTAACAACAATCTCTGGTTTTATGTATGGCGTGGATACTGAAGTTGCAAAGAAAACACTTGAATATGGAGGAAAACACATTGCAATTTTTGGCTGTGGTCTGGACCATATTTATCCACCTGAAAACAAAAAGTTATATGAAGAGATTTTAAAAAGTGGAGGATCAATTGTTTCTGAGTATGAAGATTCGGCAAAACCAAGTATCTGGAAATTCCCACAAAGAAACAAAATTGTAGCTAGCCTCGCCTCACTTGGGGTTCTTGTTATTGAGGCGGGTAGCGGGAGTGGATCACTTGTAACTGCCAAAATTGCAAAAAAAATGGGCAAGAAAGTTTGGGCAGTACCTGGGCCTATAAATTCAAGAGTTTCTGTTGGATGTAATGAATTAATAAAATCAGGCGACGCCCAAATGGCCATTTGTGTGAGAGATATTATTAAGATTAAAACTACAGAAATTCAGAACTCAAGAATTCCAGATAATCTAAATACAGAAGAACAAAAAATATTTAAAATACTTCAACTAGAGCCTATGGAAATTGATGAGATTGCACAGAAATTAGAAGAAAATGTTGTAGAAGTTGGATCTACACTATCAATAATGGGGATTAAAGGGTTAGTTACGGAGAGTGGCGGAAAATATTTTTTAGTACGGTAGTGTTGGTGAGCTTGGACAAAAAATTGGAGCCTTTGAAGCATACGCAGCTCTCCAGTCAGTGTTATTAAGATTAGTAATAAGTTGTGAGGTATTGAATCCTGATCCGAAAAGTGGTGGTGGATATACACCACCAGGGTCCAATACTGTAATTGGCCACAGTACATAACCAGGTAAATATCCATACTCTTGAAGTGTCGCCTCATCTGTTTTGCCGGCAGCACAATCGTTTCTGAGTGTGTTAACCATGCAGTCAATTTTCTCATCGATTGATTGAACTTGTGAAACATTGCATCCAAAATGTGAACTTGATGATCCATCTGCCATATCTGTCATCAAACCACCATTTTCATTAAGTCCGATTCCAATAGCCCAAAAAGGGTTAAGAGATTTGCCGTTACATTTCGTAGACGCTGCTTTTGCGATTACTTTGTTGTAAACATTTTCATCAAGAAGCCATTGTTTACATGCTCCAGTCTCAGGTTCTTCTGTTGGTTTACAATTTCCATCAGCAATTGGTTCGCCGTAACCTTTAGGGCGAAGGGCAGTTTGAATTCCTTTTAAAAAGTATTCATAGACTGAACCTATGTGTGGGAAAGTTAATTCTGGTTTATCACCACCCCCATCTTCTGGAATTTTTTTAACACCAAATTCTAAAGACCCACCTCTTGGGGTTTCACTTTCCTCAGCATTATAAGTAACCCCAGTAACTGTTGGAATATCTGCAATACAACTAACTGGCGCACCTTCCTCGACTTTTGGAAATATTTTTCTAAAAGTACTTCCAGAGTCAGCTACAGTAGTTGAAAATATTTCATCTGCATTTGGAACTTTAACATCTGTTGGAACAACTATTGTAACTTCTGCGTTACAATGATGGGAATATGTAGTTTCCCAGGAACCTCCTTTTTTAGGGGGAAGGTTAGGAACCCAGATGGTTGTTTTAGTAACTTTACACAAAACTTGATCAATATTGTAGGTCACTTTTGGAATGACCATTTCTTTAGTGTCTCCAGGTGATCTATCTCCTGGGAATAAATTATCACCTTTGTTTGTCCTGACATTTACTGCGCTACAGTCGAGACCGTTTACTTTTGGAAGAGTTTCTGTTGTTTCTGGAACCTTTTCACTTTTATATCCTTGTGGCAGATAGGTTTTATTTAATAATTCTGACGATTCTTTAACTTCCTCCGTATGTGCAAAATAAAGAGGAGCGTTTTTCTGATTTGCCTCGTCATATTTTTCACCTGAAATTACTGTTGTTCCGATTGAAGGTTTAAACTGAACATCTAGAATTCTCTCCGCACCTTTTTTGTCAGTAGTATTTGAAAGGGGAATATATTGATATAAATCCGCCCATTTATTTGGTACGAATGGATTATCTATACACAAAAGAAGGTCAACAAAAGGAATTTTCGCGCAAGAATCACCTCGCCATTCGTTATATGCTTTTTGATATGCCTGTTGGCTTTCAAATGGGTCTCCATTTTTATCTGCCCAAGGAAGTGGCGGAGTCCTTTTGTTCCATATATCAGTTCCAATTCTGTTAAACAATCCATTAAAATCTGACAAATCTCCTCCGTACCACCCCTGATCGCCCACTATACCTATACTTTTATCTATTAATCTAAATTTTTCATCTCCTCCATAGCAAGGGACAGGCGTAATTTTTCCGATATTAAGAAGGCCTCCAAACCAACCAAAGTTGCTATCTCCACAAACCACAATTTGATTATGATTTTGAGGTTCGGTAGTGTCACCAACTTCCTCATCGACATAGTTTGTGATTGCCGAAGCAGAGGCAATGGTGGAAATTCTTTGAGCATCTTGAATCACAGATGGTAAAAGTTTTTGGATTGGGCCTGAGAAATTAACAACTCGACTATCTGTATTTTCTTCATATTCAGCACGATTGTTTACTCCACTTAAATACCAACTTGCATATTCATTTACTTTCTGTGCATCAGAAAATTCATCATTTTTTTTATCATAATTTTTTACTTGTTCAGTGTTCCCTAAAATTGGAAACATGGAATCTGTAAGCTCAACATAAAGATTATGAGGATCAATATAACCATCTTTGGGTTTACACCAGAAATCACTTGTATTTTTTCCCAAATCACATTGACTAGTTAAGTCAAAAGATTCAATAAATTTTAATTCATTGCTACAAAACAAAGCTTTATTGGCATCTCCACAGGCAGCGGCTTGATAAGGACGAAGGGAGTGAAATTCAGGATCCTTTACATCGTTACAAGGAAAACCCACTCTTGGAAAAGCCTCAACCTCGGCTTTTGCCGACGGAATTAAGAGTGAATAATTAATTATTAATAATAAAAACAAAGAGAAAGAAAACAGAATGAATTTAGACAATATTTTCATTTGACATTTAATATTATGGTTTAAAGATTGTAAAGTTTGTAACATCAGCACCTGTAAAGGTTCCAATAATAAGTAGAATCAAATATGAGAAGGCTAATAGAACAAAACCACCAATTGCATAGGTTAAGGTGTTTTTTGCCCCTTCTACTGCTTTTGGATCACCTCCAGATGTTAAATATTTAAAACCAGAAGATAAAAGCGTTAAAAAAAGACCAATACCACCAAGAGCTAGAAGTGCTTTAACTACATTTTCAAAAACGTCTTCAAGTTGTGATAATTCTGCAGGTGCTGCTGCCATATAAAAATAAGTTTAGCTTATTCAAGAAAATTGAGCAAGAGAAGATTGGTTAACCAGCTTTTGGAAGATCTAACTTTAATATATTAACCCCAAAGAATGTATTTATTAGTTGAATTATTGCCCAAGCTGAAAAGACTATAACCAAACCAACAAGAGCTGCAGTAATTTGATTTCTTGCACCTTCTGTATGAGCTTTATCTCCACCCGAGAGTATCCATTTAATGCCTCCAATGACTAGAATAAAAAAGAATGCCAAACCTGCAATCACTAAAACTAATCTAATAAAACCAGACACCATACCTTCGATCGTAAGATCGGTAGCGCCTTGAAAAGCACTGCCTAAATTTTTATCTAACTCAATTGCCGCTAAATAAAAAACATCGTTCATATTAGGTATTATTGAATAACCAATGGGCCTATGTCAATAGACAAAATATCTATCCCAAAGAAAGTTTCAATCAGCTTAACAATTGCAAAAGTTCCAATAAGTAATACAAAACCTACAATTGCATTTGTAATTCTACCCTTTGCTGACTCAAGACCTGCTTTATCTCCACCAGACAATATCCAACTGATTGCCCCCCAAAGAAGCATGAAGAAAAAAGCCAAAGCACCAATTACAAATAAAAGACCAATTACCCTGCTGATTAAATCGCCAAAAAAGAATTCTGGTAAATTTAGGAGCATCTGATTAAGCGTGTTTCCGATGGCAGGGTTTGAAATTTTTCCATCTCCTGTAGTTCCTGCTCCAGCTAATAGTGTATTTATTTGCATATTAATTTAGTGATTTAAAAAGCGTTGCAATGTCTAGGATATTTGGCAAACCTAATAATTTCCCGATAAAGCTTAAAATAAAGAGAGATGAAACAAGCACTACTAGTCCAATTACTCCATTTGTAATCTTTTTTCTTGCCCCCTCTAGAGCTTGTTTGTCTCCACTTGAAGAAATGATACTAACAGCGCCTGTCACAATTATAAATACCATCCAAATAATTCCAATTATTGTAATAAGACCAACCGCTGAGGAAAGAAATGTTGCAAAAACTGATATACCACTTTGACCCTGTTCTAATCCAAGTGGTCCAAAGCCCTTATACCCCTCTCCTTCAAATAATTTAATTTGTGCGATTTTGTTCATGGTGTAGGTATTGATGGTTGTAATAAAAATAATGGATTTTTGAATATCAATTGCCCTATTATAGCTGCAAGTACAAAAGATCCTGCAGAAAAAGCAAGCCCCATTAAAGTTTGATAAATTTTTGCCCATGCACTTGCAACCTTTTTACTATCATCTCCTGCAGACATAAAAGCATAACCAGCAAGAACAAGATTAAACAAAGCATAAATACCTGCACCAACTACTAATGCTCGTAGTCCAAACTGAATTAATTTTCCAAAAGCAGGACCGGCTTCAGCTCCATAAATACTATTTAGTTTATCAGGAACTTCTACAGTTCCAAATGGATTTTGCGCAAGTAAATTCATATATAAATCTATTATACTAATAATTGTCACCAACACAAGCACTTGACAGACCTCATATAATCCCATATAATCTCATATATATGAATGACAAGTTCAACATAAGGTTTAATAATGTATCACACGAGATATGGCTAAAAATTACACAAATAGAAAGTTTAAAAGGTAAATGGGATGGAAGTACCAAACTTAGCCCACAAATTCTTGGAAGATTAAAAAAATCCGTATTGGTTACCTCAACAGGTGCTTCTACTCGTATTGAAGGTTCAAAACTAACAGATGAAACAGTTGAAAAAATGATGAAAGGGATTTCAATCCAAAAATTTAGTAATCGAGATGAACAAGAAGTAATGGGATATTATGAACTTCTTCAAAATATTTTTAATTCTTGGGAGTCAATAACATTTAGCGAAAGTGCAATATTACATTTTCATAAAGAATTGTTGAAATATGTTGGAAAAGACGAAACCCATAGAGGTGAGTATAAGAAAAAAGAAAATGCAGTACATATGGTTAATGAAAAAGGGAAATCAGTGGGAATTCTTTTTGAAACTACCAAGGCATATTTAACTCCAAAGGAAATGTATGAGCTCATTGATTGGACAAAAACAGCATTAAATCAAAATACCTATCATCCACTTTTAATTATTTCAAATTTTATAGTTGAATTTTTAAATATTCACCCTTTTTCTGACGGAAACGGCAGATTATCAAGAATTTTAACTAATTTATTGCTATTAAAAGCGGGTTATTTATATATACCATATGTATCACACGAAAAATTAATTGAAGATAATAAACCAGAATATTATTTAGCCTTACGCCGTAGCCAAAATACATTAAGAACCAAAAAACCAGATGTTTCGTTTTGGACCAATTTCTTTTTAGATATATTATTTACTCAATCTGAAATTGCCATAAAACAGTTAACAGAAACAAATATTGAATCAGTGTTATCACCAAAACAATTATTGGTTTGGGATTATTTAGAAAAAAATGATGAAGTGACTCCCATGGAAATTTCTAAAAAAGCTGGAGTTACTAGACCTACAGTTACTCAAGTTCTTGTTAAATTATTAGATCTAAAAATGATTGAGAAAATTGGCCAAGGATCAGCAACAAGATATCGAAAACTAAAGTGAAATAAGTGATAAGCCTGTGATTGTTTCTATGAGTTTTACTATCCAATATGCAGAAAATACAACTATGAAGCCAATTAGCGCTGAAGTTGCAGCCTTTTTACCCTTTTCAACTGTTTGGGGATCTGATTTTCCAGCACCCGCAATCATTCCAATTCCACCCCCAATTAAAAGAAAAAGTAAAAATATTCCTGCTATTGAAATAGCACCTGTAATAATTGCAGAAACATACCTACTTATACTATCAACTCTGTATAAATCTCCACGTGTATCACCTAAGAAAGTTGTACCAATGTTAATTGCTAATTTATTCATATTTAATTAAATAAAATTGTCTCTATACCCAAAAATTTCATTATAAGCATAACTATCCAAAATGATACAAATAAAATTGATATTCCAATTACAGATGTTGTAAGTTTAGCTTGTGCTGCCTGCATTACTTTTGGATCTCCTGTAGACGTCATCATTTTAAAACCTGATGTAATAATATTTAAAAGCAGAATTATTCCTGCAATTCCAAAGATATATGGAAGAGCTAAATTGATAAAACCCGATGGTTCAAGTAAAACGTTCCAAGCAGGCAACCCTGCGTTATTTTGTATTGAAGTAAAAGTTGCCGTGTCAAACATATTTATAATTTATCCAATCCCAGTATATCAATTCCTATGAATTTTAGTATAAAGACACTAAAAATTAACATAATTAAACCTGAAATGGCTGATGTTAGTAGTTCTTGCCCTGCTTTTAATCTGTCTGGAACTCCTTGAGAAGTCATTATCATAAAACTAGCATAGACAATCAATAAAAATGCAATTCCACCACCAACCCCAACAGCCCAACCCAATATCCACCCCATGAATTGATTTGTATCAGAAACTGGTATACAGCCAATAGCTGTATCAATTCCACAATCTTCAAGCTGAGCAAATACTGGTTTGATTGAATAACTAATTAAAGTTAAAAATAAAAATATTGCAGGGATTATTTTTTTCATAGCGTAGCTGGATTTCATTATGTTTACTATTCTAGCAAATTTTGTTAAACTTATACATCATGCAAACAAAATTATTAAATTATAGAGTTATTGTTGAGCCAGAAACCTATCCAAATGGTGATAAAGTTTATAATGCCTATTGTCCAACACTTGGGATAACAGATTACGGAGACACAATAGAAGAAGCGTTGGAAAGTTTAAAAGATGGTATTGGACTAGCTGTTGAAATGTTATCTAAAGAGAAAGCAGAAATTCCATCAGACGATTTAAATACCCAGATTGTTACTCAAACACAAATTCAATATCCGATAGCTTTTGCCTAAGAAAATGCCCAAACTGCCAAGAAATATAAAACCGAAAATATTACTTAAAATTCTTAAATCAAAAGGTTTTGTCGAAGTTGGGGGAAAAGGGTCTCATGTTCGATTAAAGCATCAAGATGGTAGATGGACACAAGTTGCCATTCATCCCAAGCCAATTCCACAAGGAACTTTGAGAAAAATCTTGAGTCAAGTTAAACTTCAGATAGAGGATGTAAAATGAGATTCAGCTACGTTATGAAATTTGTAAAACTGATTATTGTTTTTATTTTTGTTTTTCTAAGTACTAAGTACTTTGTACTGGGTACTGCTTATGCAGTTTCTGAATCAGACTGTTTAAATAAAAGTGTTTCTGAACTGTCCGCAAATGACATGAATGAATGTATAAATACAATATTACCAAGAATTGCTTCGGCCTATGCTCCTGCTCAAGAAAAAAACAAACAAAATTTAGCAAATCTAAAAACTCAAATTGACAATTTAAATAAAAGGATTTCTTCTTTGTCACAGGAACTTAAAAACAAAGAAATAGAAATAAAATCAAGAGAAAAAGATGTATCTTTTGCACAACAAGTATTAAATGAGAAAGCTGTCAGTCAATATGTAACGGCAAGATTGTATGATCCTTTTATCTCTTTAATTTCTGCCACAGACGCATTAGAAGTTTTTAAAATGATTAAGGTCAAACAAATGGTTGCAGAGGGTGATAGAAAAACCATTGAAAAATATTCTGGAGAAATAGTCAAATTAAAAGAAGATAAAGAATCTTTGGAAAAAAACAAAATATCTCTTGCCTCTTTGCAAAACAAAGTAAGTTCTGATGCCAAGTTTTTGGAGGGAGAGGTTAATAAAGTTGAAAGTTTTTTGTCTGTTTTAAGTGCTAAACAACAAGAAATATTAAATGCAAAGTCAGGAGGGTTTACTGCAAGTGTGGGAGATAGTGAGTTAGCTGATGATTACAACGCTTCAATTAAAGGATTTAGAGAATCAGCCCCCGCAGGTTCTTTTGCAGTATTTTCATTTGGTGGATACACACATAGAAAAGGAATGAGCCAGTATGGTGCAAGGGGTAGAGCGCAGCAGAATAATCAAAACGCCAACCAAATATTAAAAACATATTATGGTAAAGAACCTGTCGGGAAAGACACTAGTGGGAATATAAATGTTGCGGGAGTTGGTAGCGTTAATTTTGAAGATTATTATTTGATGGGTATAGCTGAAATGCCTGCAAGTTGGCATATGGAAGCGTTAAAAGCACAAGCAATTGCAGCCAGAACATATGCCTATAGATACAAAATTGAAGGAAAACAAATTTGTGTAAGTGAAAGCTGTCAAGTTTTTAGAAAAAGCAAAGCAGATAACCCACCTGATGCCTGGAAACAAGCAGTACAACAAACAAAAGGTCAAGTTTTAGAAGATGTTGTAACATATTATTCATCTACTGCTGGTGGATATTCAACTACTTCTGGTTGGGATACAACTGATGGAAATGGTGGGGCAAATTTTATAGACAAAGCATACGAAAAACTTGGGGGATCACCGTGGTTATATAAGGCATGGTATAGACAAGGGTATACGAGTAGTGGTAATACTTGTGGACAAAATGATCCATGGTTAAATAATGAAGAGTTTACTGACATAATTAATGCAGCAATTGTTTTGAAAAGTGGCCAAGACAGTAGGGTGTCATCTATATCAACTTCATGTTGGGGAGGAAATCCATATTCGTACGCAGAGTTGAAACAAAAAGGCGGGCTTTCTTCTGTATCAAGTGTCTCTGTCACCCAAGGCAATGGAAACACAACCACAGTGAATATAAACGGGAACATAAGTTTAACAGGAAACGAGTTTAAACAAGCCTTTAATCTTCGCGCCCCTGGATATTTGATGATACCTCAAAAAGGTTTTGCCTTTTTCAATATAGAAAAGAAATAATTAGACCTAATCTGGTATAATGTGATTATGCCAGAGATATTTTCAGCTTCTAAAAAAAAGAAAGACTTGCCATTGCAAGAAAAATATCCACTATCTTCATTTTTAATGTGGCCCAATGGGGTTAATTTTGAAACAAGAGAAAGTGAAGAAAAAATAATTCTCTTTTTAAGAAAGCACCTAGTTACAAATATTCCTTGGATAATAACAACAATTATTATGTTACTGACTCCAATATTTATTTTAAACACAACTGTTTTAGATTCAACCCCCTCAAATTTTAGGTTTATTTTTATTCTAATTTGGTATTTAATTACAACTGCTTATTTCTTGGAAAGTTTTTTAACTTGGTTTTTCAATGTTTATATAGTTACAGATGAACGAATAATTGATATTGATTTTTATAATTTAATTTATAAAGAAGTAAGTGACGCTAATATAGATAAAATTCAAGATGTTACATATAAAATGGGTGGAGTAGTAAGAACCCTGTTTAATTATGGTGATGTTTTAATCCAAACAGCCTCTGAAGTTCCCAATTTTGACTTTTTAGCTGTTCCACATCCTGATAAAATTGTTAAAGTCTTACAAGACTTGAGAATTGAAGAACAGCAAGAAGCAATTGAAGGGAGGATTAGATGATTTGGAGTATTATTAAAGTTTTAATCTTAGTCTTTCTATTAATTTATATTATTTTTGCTTTTGTGGTGGTTAAGCAAGTAAAATTAATGACAGTTACATTGGAAGTTGGTTTTGAAAATCAACTTAAATTATTATCAATCATACATCTTCTTTTTGCCATTGCAGTCTTAGTCTTTGCTATTATTGTTTTATAAGCTATTTTTTCATAAAATGTCCTTAAAGTTAATATCAAACGTAGGCCAACCAAAATTGGAAGGTGTGGGATCAATTCGTTTCATTTTTAAAAAAATAATTGTTTCCACAGAACCTTTTTGTAAAGCTAGTGTTTTTCGAAATAACAAAACAGTGACGCTTTGTGAAACTCAAGATAAAAAAACTTCAATTTCAGGAATTCCTCAAGCAGGAGATGTTTATACAATTGAAAAAGGTTTAGAAAAATTAGTTGTGACGGTTGAAGAAGAAAGAGAAAATAAACAAAAAGAAATATTTGTAAGAGATAATCCAATAGATGAATTAAGTTCACAAAGCAGAAAAACAACCCTTACTGTAGGAATAATTCTTTTAGTTCTATTAATTGTAAGTGTCACCTTTGGTATAAAACAAAAAAATAATAGAGATTTTGAGAAACAAAGTTTAATTAAATTAGATGAAGCTCTTTCAAATTATGAATCAGCTGTTGAAGGAGTAGTGGACAAAAACAGCGCAAGAGAATTATTTATTAGCTCAAAAAAAATAACAGATGAATTAAAAAAAGCTGGTTTTAAAAATGAAAAATTGGAAGAATTATTAAAAAACATAATAGAAAAAGAGGCAGAAATTGTAGGAGAAGTAAAAGCGGAAGTAAAAGAGTTTTTGGATTTAACTTTACAAACTTCAGGCTTTGACGGAAGCCAAATGGTTTCTTCGGGAGAAGACATTTTTGTATTTGATAGTGATAATAAAAATATTATTAAGGTAGGAATTAAAAATAAAAGTGCAAAAATTGCGGCTAACAAAGATGAAACTGGTGATACAAAAAAAATAGCTTCATACGAAGATAAATTGTTTTTAGACAAACTTGACGGAGTATACGAAGTAGAAGAAAATTCACTGTTTTATATATATGCTGGGAATATTTACATAATTGATAAAAGTAATAATCAAATATTTAGACATTCAGGAAGTGGTAAATCTTTTGGCGAAAAAACTGAATGGTTAGCACCTAGTGTAGAAGTAGATTTTTCAAAAGTTAAAGACTTAACAATTGATGGATCAATCTGGCTTCTTTCATCGTCTGGGAAAGTATCTAAATTTACCTTAGGGAACCCACAACAGGTGTCATTATCAGGAATAATTGAACCACTTACTGATCCTACCGCGATTTATACAAATGAGAAATTAAAAAATGTCTATATTTTAGAAAAAGATAAAGGGAGAGTAGTGGCTATAGACAAAAATGGAGAGTTTAAACTTCAGTATCTAAATGACGAAATTAAAAATGCAAAAGATATAGTAGTTTCAGAAGAAGAAGGCAAAATAATTTTACTTAATGGACCAAAGTTAATGTATTTAGAGTTGAAGTAAACCAAAAGTTCGCTTTAAAAATTGCATAATTTGTTTATGTCCTGCACCGCTTTTTAAAAATATTTCTCTCGCTTTTGCATCAGTCTTGTTTATGAAATATTCATAATGAATCAATTTAAGAGGTCTTCTGTGTTTTGTTGAGCGTACTTTACCTGTAGTATGCTTTTCAAATCGTTGTTTAAGGTTGGTTGAATATCCAATATATAGTTTTTTGTCTTTTGCAAATAAAATGTAGGTATAATAACCCATATTAAACTAGGGTGGCTCGTCAAACGAGCCTACCCCGTATGACGGGGTGGAGATGGTGGGAATTGAACCCACATCCGAAAAACTTAAAAACAAAACTTCTACAAGCTTATCCAGTTTTTAAAATTTCCGTCAAACAATGATAACTGACAAACAGTTTGACGTAAGATTTAATTGTCTTTTACAAATTCTCTCTAAATCAAAAGAAAATAAGTAGCATCTCGAATTGGTTTACACCTAGTCGGTTCGATCGAGAATCAAACCTCAAGACGCCTGTTAAGAATATGCTAAAGCATATTTGTAACTAGGAGCATAACTTTTTGAGTTTGCTTTTAGTTTTTGATATATTTTTTTCAAGTTCCTATCAAACTTGGCTTGCTGTTTTGTTAAAGAGCGTTCCGTCGAAACCGGTCATCCCCAAATTCAATTTACAATTTTCAATTCTCTTTCAAGATCGCGCTGTATATCTTTTTTCTTAATACTTTCCTTCTTGTCAAATTTTCTTTTTGGCTTTCCCAAAACAAGTTCAATCTTGATTCGAGACTTAGAATTATACATCTTAGTAGCCACTAAATGCAACTTTTTTTGTTTCATCTTGGTAATTAACGAAAGTATTTCATTTTTATGTAAAAGTAACTTTCTTATTCTTGTTGGTTCGTAACCTTTTACATTCCCAGCGGGCATGTTTGCATTAATTAAATAAATTTCACCACCCAACACTCTGACATGGGCTGACGAGAGATTTATCCGACCGTCTCTAAACGCCTTAGCTTCAATTCCCTTTAAAACCAAGCCAGCCTCGACTCTTTCAGGAGTTAATTCATATTCAAATCTCGCCTTTTTGTTAAAAACTTTCATAGTCATTTTATGATTGACATCATTGGTATATAGTGAATTATATATGATTCTTGATTTTCTTTTTCCAAAATATTGTTTAGAGTGTGGGAAGGCAGAAAAATATATCTGTAATAAGTGTTATTGCAAGGTCTCACCTTGCAATATAGTAAACGGTAAAAATCTCTCAATCTTTAAGTACGAAGGGGTAATTAGAAAAGCAATAATTTCATTAAAGTATAAATTTGCATACGATTTAACAGATGAATTAGTTGATGCTTCTTTAAAACAGTTAAAGAAATTAAAAAGATCTAAAAATACAATTTTAATTCCAATTCCATTACACAAATATAGAAAAAATTGGAGAGGGTTCAACCAAACAGAAATAATAGGAGAGAAATTGGCAAAGGCTATGAATTGGAGATATGTTCCAGATTTATTGCTTCGCACAAAATCAACTGTTCCCCAAGTAGGGTTAAAGGGTGCTGTTCGTCGCAATAATTTATCAGGCGTTTTTAGTGTTTCTCCCAATATACTAGATACTACTTCCCACATACTACTCTTTGATGATGTTTACACCACAGGCTCAACAATTAATGAAGCAAAAAAAGTTTTAACAGAAGCTGGATTTATAAATATTAAAAGCCTAACTATTGCTAGGTAACTGGCGGAAGATACAGGGGTCGAACCTGTTAGGGATTACTCCCACGAGTTTTCAAGACTCGCGCATTACCGTCCTGCCCATCTTCCATGATTCATTATAACATTTGCGGAAGAGGTGGGATTCGAACCCACGAGCCCCAATTAAGGGGCCGAGTTTAGCAAACTCGTGCACTGGGCCTCTATGCGACTCTTCCAATCCTGCAATTATATCAGATTTAGGGTATAATTTTGGTAATGGAACCCGATTTGGAAAAAGATTTATTAACTTGGGTGGCACCAGCAAGACCATTTAAGAGAAGAGACAAACAGTTTTATGTAACTACCATTTCAATTGCAGGAATGGTCTGTTTAATTCTTTTTTTAGCAGAAGGAGCAATGCCTGTAATTTTAATAATTTCTCTCATATTTCTTTATTATGTTATGAGCACTGTGACTCCTGAAGAAATTGAATACAAAATTACAAATAAAGGTGTAAAAGTTGGAGGAAGAAGAACTGATTGGCAACATCTAGGCAGATTTTGGTTTAGTAAAAGGTACGATTCTGACCTTTTGGTTTTTGAGACTAGAATGATTCCTAATAGAATGGAATTTGTAATTAAAGCAGAAATAAAGGAAGAAATAGAGAAAATTTTGAAAGAATATTTAGTTCATGAAGAGATTTCTCCATCAAATCTCGATAAAGCAGTTGACTGGTTTAGTAAAAAACTACCAAATTAACTAGTCCCCGTAGTCTAACGGATAGAATGTCGGGTTGCGGACTCGAGGATGAAGGTTCAATTCCTTCCGGGGACACACATATCAATTTTTAATTTAGATCTGGAGGATTGGTAGAACGGAAATACGCAGGTTTCGAAAACCTGTGAGCGTAAGCTCAAGTAGGTTCGACTCCTACATCCTCCGCTTAAATTTTGTGGTATCATACTTGTGTTATAAGCAAAGCTTGAAAAAATTATAAGCAAAGCTTGAAATTATAAATAATTATGAAAAATAATAATGGTGAAGTTTTAGTTGGTGGGGCAGTCATTTTTAAAGAAGGAAAATTAAAAAAATCATTTTTGCTTTCAAAAAACAATGAAGGTGATTGGGAAATATTAAAATCAGTGGTAAGAAGGGGTGAATCTTCAGTTAGATCAGTCATCAGATATACATCAGAACAGGGAAATATGAACACTAGAGTATTAGATGAAGTTGGAAGAGCTACAAGTACAGGAACAGTAAGTAATAAAACAGTAACATATAAATATTTATATTACCTTTTATTGTTTAAGGCTGGGCTTGAAATTTCAGGGATGGGAGATATTAGTTGGTTTGATTACGGAACAGCTGTTAAAAAAGTTAAATTAAAAAGAGAAAAAGAAATGTTAAAGACTGCCAACTCCATGATCAAAGAATGGGAAAAGAAAAAAAAGAAAAAGTAACTTCAGCCTGCTATACTACCTTTAAGTAAGGAAGGGTGTCCGAGTGGTTTAAGGAGCACGCTTGGAAAGCGTGTGGTCGCAAGGCCTCGCAGGTTCAAATCCTGTCCCTTCCGCCAGTGATGTATAATCCAAATTAATGAAGAATAATCAAATTGAGGAAGTTAAAAATAAAACTGACATTGTTTCACTAATTTCAGAATATATAGAAGTTAAAAAGGCTGGTAGAAATTACAAAGCAAATTGTCCATTCCATGGTGAGAAAACTCCATCTTTCATGATTACTCCAGAGCTCCAAATATATAAATGTTTTGGCTGTGGAAAGTCGGGCGATGTCTTTACTTTTTTAGAGGAGCATGAAGGTATGGAGTTCTCTGAAGCTTTAAAATATTTGGCAGAAAAAGCTGGAGTTAAACTTATCGCTTTTAAACAAGAAGCTTCATCTGAGAGAGAAAAAATCATTGAGATAAATAAAAATACTCTTAACTTTTACGATTATGTATTAAATAGTCATCCACAAGGTAAAAAAATTCTAAATTATTTAACAAAAGATAGAGGATTAAAAATAGATACAATCAAAAAATTTAAGATTGGTTATTCACCAGAAAATTTCGATGCACTCTCAAAATATTTAATGCAAAAGAAAAAATTCACCCCAACCGAACTTGCAAAGACAGGTTTACTAGTTGGTGGTGGTATAGATAGGTTTAAAGGTCGTGTAATTTTTCCATTATCAGACCATCGAGGTAATATCGTTGGCTTTGCAGGAAGAATACTTCCATGGGTAAAGCAAGATAGGGCAAAATACATTAATTCACCTGATACTGAGGCATACCACAAGTCAAAAATATTGTATGGATTAGATGTTACAAAATCAGAAATTAGAGATAGTAAATATGCAGTAGTTGTTGAAGGTGAACTTGATATGATTTCGTCGTACCAAGCCGGCGTAAAAAATGTAATAGCAATTAAAGGTTCAGCATTAACAGAAGATCAGATAAGATTAATTGGAAGATTTGCAAAAAAGATAGTTCTTTGCTTAGACTCAGATTTTGCTGGTGACGAAGCTGCAAAAAGAGGTGCAATCTTGGCATTTAATATGGATTTTGAAGTAAAAGTAGCTCGTCTTGAGGGGTATAAAGATCCTGACGACATTGCAAGAAAAGAACCTGAAAAATTAAAAAAGGCAATAGATGAAGCAACTTCGCTGTGGGATTTTATAATAGAAAGTGCCATTACAAAGTATGGAATAAATTCTGGAGACGATAAGGCAAAAATAAGTTCTGAAATAACACCACTTCTTTCAACCATACAAGATAAAATTGTTCAAGCACATTATATAGAGCTTTTAGCTAGAAAATTATCTGTTCCTGTGGAGGCAGTAGCAGATCAAGTCTCAAAAAAAATAATTGCTAGTAAAAACCCGCCCCTGCCGAACGGGGTCGAGGCAGAAAAACAAGAAAAAAATAGAAAGCAATTATTAGAAGAAAAATTGTTAGTAAATGCTATATACCAAAATAATAAAATTATTTTTGAAAAAGATATAAAAGAATTAATTGATTCAGAATTTATCATAAAAATAATTAATTATCTTCAAAAAAATGAATTTCCTTTACCAGACGAGTTGCAAAAAGGTTATGCAGAAATGATTTTAGAAAATTCTGACGAAGAAAATGTAGAAACAATTATAAAAGAACTTATTATTTTAGATACAAAACAAAAACTTGAAAAGTTGTCAGAAAAGATAAAATTGGATGAAGACAAGCAAAGCTTGTTAAAAGAATTTAATCAATTAAGCAAAAAACTTTCCACTCTTTAAGAAAAGCCTATATTTAGGTATAATGTAGTATTATGATAAGCAAAGCTTGTCATATATAAAATATATGATACGTAAACAAGTAATTGAAATAATTAAAAAAGCAAGAGATCAAGGCTTTTTAACCCAAGATGAAATTTTAGAAATTTTCCCAGATGCAGAAGTTAGAATTAATGAATTAGATGATTTGTATGACCAGCTGTTATCTGAGGGGATAGATGTTTTTGAATCAGTAACTTCTGAAGAAGGTGACTCAATAGATACTTCAAAAGAAAAACTAGATAAAGAAATTGAACTCTTAACACGACTTGAGGGAATTGAATCAACAGATCCTGTTAGACAATATCTAAGAGAAATCGGCAGAGTAACACTTTTAAATGCAGAGGAAGAAATTGAATATGCAAAGCGATATGAAAAAAATGATAAAAGAGCAAAAGATAAATTAACTGAAAGTAATCTTCGTTTAGTAGTTTCCATTGCCAAAAAATATATAGGTCGAGGTCTTTCTCTTCTTGATTTAATACAAGAAGGTAATCAAGGACTAATTCGTGCTGTTGAAAAATATGATTGGAGAAAAGGATTTAAATTTTCAACATATGCAACTTGGTGGATAAGACAAGCTATAACACGCGCAATTGCAGACCAAGCTAGAACCATTAGAATTCCTGTTCACATGGTTGAGACAATAAACAAGCTTTATAGAACAAGTAGGAGACTTATGCAGGAATTGGGTCGTGAGCCAACAGCTGAAGAGATTGGGGCAGAAGTAGAAATTGACCCAGACAGGGTAAGAGAAATATTTAAAATTGCACAAGAGACAACATCTCTTGAAGCCCCAGTTGGTGAAGATCAAGAAAGTATACTTGGAGACTTTATTCCAGATGAAAGTCAATTGTCACCAGTTGATCAAGCAAGTAAACAACTTTTAAAAGACCACTTAGATGAAGTATTAGGAACATTAACTGAAAGAGAAGCAAAAGTTTTAAAACTTCGCTTTGGTCTTGAAGGAACAAAACAAATGACTTTAGAAGAAGTGGGTAGAGTCTTTGGTGTTACAAGAGAAAGAATTAGACAAATTGAGGCCAAGGCCTTAAGAAAATTGAAACATCCAAGTAGACGAAAAAAACTTCAGGATTATTTGGATTAATTAGATAGAAAGATCTCTTTCTATCTGAGGAATATTTAAGATACTTTCTGGAAACTTCAATTCTTTTATTTTTGTTTCTAAGTCAAGTATTGTCTTTTCGGTGTTAGATAACTCAATTTGTGGTTTTGGGCTTAAAACAATAATGTTTGGTTTATTTAAAATTGTACCTGTTTCTTGTTTTTGATTTCTAAATGGAGAAAATATCAAACCTAAAATTATAATTAAAAACATAAAAGAAAAAAGAGAAGCAGTAGTTATATATAGAACTTTTCTTAATTTTGGATTTGGCATAAATAAAGCTATTTTTGCATCCAAAACTTGAACCTTTGGAATTAACAAGAGTTTAGCTTCGCTTATTTTATTCATCTTTTGCTTGATATAACATTTTCTAATTCCTTAACAAATCCATTTAATTTTAAAAGATTAATTTTCGCTGGATCTAATGTTTCAATAGCTTTTTTATATCCGCTGTTTCTTTGATATTCATCACTACCATAGATCTTGTTAATTTGTGTAAGAGTATCTTTTTCAACTACTGAAATATTTTCTAATTCTTGATCAATATCTTTAAACCATCTATCAAAAAGACTTGCATCAGCACGCCCCAATTTAACAAGTTCTTCAGATTCACTTTTTAAATTTTTATATAATTTAAGATGTTCTTCTTTTATAGTTTTTACTTGATCTAAACTAATGTTTGAAAGTGCAAAATAAATAATTAGTAGTGTGTCAGTTTTATAGTGTGCATCTTCCTCTTTTGATTTGCTTAAAATATTTTCTAAAGAATCATTTTCAGAATAACTATTTTTTCTATTTTGATACCAAACAACTTCAGGATCAATTTTTGCGTTTACTACTTCTAATCCCTTCATCCTTAACATTGTCAAATAGTTTTTAATTAAATCATTTCTTGAACCAATAAACTTATATAAAGAGACTCTTAATTCTTCTTTTAATGATAAAGTTGGATTTTTTTGATACGAAGCTTTTTTAAGATTAAAATCATTTAAATCTTTTTTGTAATTATCTTCAGTAAAGACATAATCCTCTCGGGCTTTAGTAAAAGTAAAATCCTGAGCTTGAACAGTAAAAACGTTAGTGAATAATAGTGCTATAACGAAAATTATTTTTTTCATCTTAATATATAATATACCAGATATGGATAAGTTTGTATCAAGAGCAGGTGAAAAGTTACAATATGCAATAGATCAATTTAAGATTGACGTTAATGGTCTAACTGTTGCTGATTTTGGATCATCAACTGGTGGATTTGTCGATTGTTTACTTCAAAATGGGGTTAGTAAGATTTATTCAATCGATACGGCCTATGGTGAATTGGCTTGGACACTTCGCAATAATTCAAAAGTTGTTGTTATGGAAAGAACAAATGCGATGCATGTTGTCTTAGCTGAAAAGGTTGATCTAATTACAATTGATACTGCTTGGACGAAGCAAATTTTAGTATTAGAAAATGCTTTTAAAAATTTAAAAGAAAATGGGGTAATAATTTCTCTAATTAAACCACATTATGAAGCACCAAAACAGTATTTAAAAAAAGGAAGACTGAAAAATGAAATGATAGATGAAGTTTTAGAAAAAGTTAAAAATGATATTGTGGCAATTGGCGGTGAAGTAATTAATTTAATAGAATCACCAATAGTTGGTGAGAAAGGTAAAAACAGGGAGTTTTTAGCCCTAATTAAAAAGTAATTTCCTGACCTAATATAGGAAGTGTAATATCAATTATCCCAAGTTCTGTGGTAACTTTTTCTTTAAAACCAATTCTTGAATGATCGTCTCCATGTGTCAAAAATAGTTTTTTTACACCACTAATTGCTTTTAACCATTCAATTAACTGTTTTTGGTCTGCGTGGGAACTTAAACCTTGAGTATTATTTACTTTTGCATTAACAATAACACTAATCCCATTTATAAATACTTCGTTCTTGCCATCCAGCAACTGCCTTCCAAGCGATCCTTCACCTTGATAGCCCACAATCATTAAACGAGTTGAGGCAATTGGAAGATAATGTGCAGCATGGCCAACAATTCTACCTCCTGTCATCATACCAGCTCCGGCAATAATTACTTTTGCTTCATTCCTAGTATAAAGTGCTTGGCTTTCTTTCCAGTCTTTGGTTACCTCAAGGCCGGGAAAATCAAACATCTCTCCGATTTTATACTCTTTTTCTATATGATCATTAAAGTATTTTGGATAATCAACATATATTTTTGTAGCTTTTTCAGCCATGGGGCTATCTAAAATTACAGCTGTTTCGTTTTTCATCCTACCTTCTTTTTTAAGATGTACCATTATGTGTAATAATTCTTGTGTTCTATCAAGAGAAAAAGAGGGGATTAAAAGTGTGCCACCATTATTCTCAATAGCATTAATTTCTGTTTGTAATGCATCAACTGGGTTTTCTTTTGGATGCAGTCTATCACCATATGTTGTTTCAATTACAACAGCATCACCAGACTTTATAAACTCTGTCGGATCTTCTAAATATGCAGGAAAATTTCCAATATCTGCACTAAATATTATCTTTCTGATATCAGATGAAGGGTTTTTGTCAATTATTTCTAAAGAAGCCGAACCTAAAATATGTCCTGCATCGTAAAAAGTAATTATAAAGTCTCCAATATGAATTTCTTTGTGATATTCAACTGTCACAAATTGCTTAACTAAATTAATAACATCAGCAGTTGTATATAGGACTTGTGTTTTATCTTCCCTAGCAATTTTTGCGCTATCCATGAGAGATAATTCTGTTAAATCACGAGTGGGCGGAGTCATGTAAATACTCCCCGTAAAACCCTGCCTGCCGGCAGGCAGGCCTTTTTTGACAAGAATTGGCAATCTTCCACAGTGGTCAAGATGAGCATGCGTCAAAATAGCTCCAGTTAGTGTAGAAACATCATAATCATATGGAAGATAATTTAATTTATCAATTTCAGGTGGACCTTGAAACATGCCAAGATCAATTAAAATAGATTTTCCGCTTCCAGAAGTTAGAATATAAGAAGATCCAGTAACAGTTCCAGAAGCGCCTAAAAATTTAATTTTCATATATAAAAAGTATATCAGGAATTGGTTGATTCTTTTTAGTTAAAGTGTGATATGATGAACACAATGGGATATTTTAATAAAGACTCAAATAACAGGTCAGGGAGAGATAATCGTGGTGGAGGAAGAGGTTTTGGAGGTGGTGGAAGGTCAAGTTTTGGTGGAGGACGAGATGACAGACCAAGAGAGATGTTTAAAACAGTTTGTAGTAACTGTAACAAAAGTTGTGAAGTTCCTTTTAGACCAACTACAGGAAAACCAGTTTATTGTTCTGATTGTTTTGAAACAATGGGAGGAAGATCTGAGAGGCCAGAGAGATCAGACAGACCTAGATTTGATAGTCCACGTAGAGATGATAAGCAGAGTGCGCCCTTTCAAGATAACAGCAAGCAATTAAATGACCTAAACGCAAAACTAGACAAAATAATTTTATTATTAACTCCAAAAAAAGAAGAAGTTGAAGTAAAAACGGAAATTAAAGAAGTACTTGTTGAAAAAATAAAAACTCCAAAAGATAAGCAGAGCTTGCCACTTCGTGGTAAAAAAGTGACTGCAAAAAAGAAATAATTTAGCAAAATTATTATTTATATTTTTGTGTTACTGTTAATAAAGTGAAAAAAGTTTTACTCCTTCTTTTAATTGGGACGGTAGTTTTTATAATTGTAGCTGTAGTTAGATTTCCAGAAATATTGTCAACCGATAAATGTCCCGAACCGTTTGTCTTTCAAATGCCCGTTGATATTGATAAAGTGACATCAATTTTATATCCAGGACAAATAAGAGGTGGTAATTATAAAGCTCATGGGGGATTTCGTTTTGATAAGTCCCATCCTGACGAGATAACTGTAAAAGCTCCAGCTGATGCCAAAGTGATTGCAGGAGCAAGATATCCTGTTAATGGAGAAATTCAATATACTTTTGATTTTGAGCATCCATGTGGAGTTCGTTATCGTTTTGGTCATTTACTAACACTTTCTCCAAAGTTTCAAGCTCTTGCTGAAAAATTTCCTTTGCCAAAAGAGGCAGATTCTAGAACAACAACTATAAACAAAGAGGTAGAAGTAAAACAGGGAGAAATTATTGCAACTGCAGTTGGATTGACCAACAACACCTTTGTTGATTGGGGAGTTTATGATTACAGACAGCAAAATAAAGCATCTCAAGATCCAAATTGGAAATCAGCTCATATATTGGAAGACTCAACTTGGAGTCAGTATTACAATTCAGAAATATATAAATATGCAGTTTGTTGGTTTGACTGGATTTCTAAGGAAGACAGAGAAATTGTTTTATCACTACCTTCATCAGATGGTCAAAACGGAAAGAAAAGCGATTTTTGTAAGTAGTTTTTTATAAAAATTTTGCTCCGTGTTCCTAGTTTAACACTGACCACTGCTTTGTCCAATGTTTAAGAGCTTTTACATCTGAGGGGTTCAGCTTATACCATTCTCCTCTCAACCATTTAGATTTAAATCTATTATGCCAGTACTTTTCAACTCCATTCATATCATCAGTTTTTATTTCATGGATGGTTTGGAAAGGTTCAGATGACATTTCAGAAGTTGCGTTTTTATTTTCATATTTTTCCAAAACCGGAGTACAAACATCCATTTGTTGGCCAACTACCTTCTTCACGAATAACTTTTATAAAGAGATCACATAAATGTTCAGGACTATACTTCGTTTTATCAAATTTGTTGGGTGATAGGTCTGCTTCACGTACTAAAGCACCATAGTAAGCATAACCGCACCTCTTCAAATCATATATTCCTATATCTGCAAATTCATAAAACAATTTTTCACTCGGAGTTTTTCCGAGTTCTTCGGCATATTTAATGAGCTTTTTTAAAAGTTGTTCTCTGGTTAACATGATACAGTATCAATAAATAAACAGTATCAATAAATAATTGGTTAGATTGAGAAAATCGAGCTCCTCGGGTAGGATTCGAACCTACAACCTTGATCTTACAGAAACCCTTCTGTTACCAAAAGGACTGGACTATCTCATCATCAATAAATTGATGTCAGGTATATAGTCTCTACACATTTACTCCGATTAAATCGGAGATTTAGCTCGGGATTGACCTAAATTTAATTAGGCGTTCCCCGAATTAGCCTGATTTTCATCCTAGTATTACTACTAAGAGCTGCCATTAGACAGGATCCTGCTCTACCATTGAGCTACCGAGGATTATAATTAAAAAGAACAAAGGTATTATATCTCAAAAAAGCAATAAATTTAACACCTAACGTCTGCGCCACAATGTTGGCAGTTGGAAATGAGTTGATTAATTAGTCGTCTATTTGTTTTGTTACATGATGGGCAACTAAATTCAAGAGATCCATATTTATCTTTTCCTGCAAAAACATTAAGAATTGAGTTTGATTCAACAAGACTTGAAAATGAAGTAGGGCAACTTATTGAATTTACTCCCAAAAACCCAGTATTTTGCATTTCTTGAATGACTTGAAGGTGTGAAATCCCCATTCTAATTTGATTTGCAAAATATACTGCTTTTTGATGACTTGTTTTTGAGCTTGATTCCAAATTAACATTTTCTTTTGATTTTCTTTTTATCCAACCAATTATTTTTAAAATATTATTTTCAGTATCAGGAAGAGTATAAAGAGTGCCTCTTTTGTAAACAGGATTTTCTATTTCAGCATCAAACAAAATTACACTGTTTAAAACCACCTTTTCTTTATCTGGAGTATATGCAATTCTATGAATAATCACTTTTGGACAAGGGTAATACCCCTCTAATTTAGGACTTATCCAAAGTGCCAAACCTTCATCGTTGTTTGAAGCCCAACCCTCTAAGTTTCTAGCTATCTCTTTTTCAACACCTTCTTCTATGAATTCTAAAACAGACCTTTTTGTATTCGGATCAATTAATGAGTTTTTACCAACAATAAAATGATAAGTATCTGGTTCACGATTAGTTTCTTTAGAAATTGATATAAATTCTGAAATAAGACTATTCGGATTAGTATTGCTCCAACTTTTAGAAAATCTTTTTACTGTAATTTGCGGTGCTTCAACTGTCATATTTTTCCTGCTCGGGTTTTACCTGCCAAATGGCGAGGCAAGTTGGGTTCTGGGTATACAGTAGCGGCACTCCCACGGAATCTAACCGTGATTCACCAATGACATCCTGTAAGGATGACATATCAGCTTTTTAAGCTGTTATAGTTACAATATAATTTATGATATTATTTAAGTAAAGTGGGAATTAAAGAGTCGTTACAAGATAAGGCAGGTTACATAAGAGATATTGTGCTATCTGCTAATGATGGAATAGTCACAACATTTGCAGTTGTGGCTGGATCTCTTGGCGCTTCACTTTCACCTTCGATTGTTATTATTTTAGGGCTGGCCAATCTCTTTGCAGACGGACTTTCAATGTCAACTGGGGCATATCTAGGTGTTAAATCAGAAATAGAATTTGAGCAAAATAGAGGTCAAAAAATTAAATTAGCCAATAGACCTCTAAAAAATGGTTTGGTTTCTTTCTTTTCATTTGGTATAGCAGGTTTTATTCCACTATTTTCATATGTTTTTAAACTTGAAAACAGTTTTAACATTTCAGTTGTCTTAGTAATTATATCTTTACTCATTGTTGGAATTTTTAGAGGAATAGTCTCAAACAAAAGCCTTGTAAAGACTTCGTTTGAAAATTTATTTATAGGTGGAGCATCAGCTGTAATTGCATTTTATGTTGGAGAATTGGCAAAGAGATATTTAGTGGGGGGGTGATTAATATGACAAAAAAGGAATTAACTAAATATTCTAAATTACTAATGAAAGGTGCATTTGTTTGTGTTGTTCTAGCCACAGTTGGTTATTTTGGATATGATCTATGGTTAGCTTCCACCCAATGGTTGCTAGTTTCTGCAGTAATGGCCATGTTTGGAGTATACTTAAAGCTGAGCTAAGATTAGCGACTCGTCGAACGAGCCAGAAGCGTTTGACGCTTCGGAAATAATGCGTTAAATCTGCGGAGAATATAAAAATTTGACATAAAGACAAATCAGTAGTATTCTGGCCACAGATGGATTTTAATAAAAAAGATGTTGTTATTGGCTTTATAATAATAGCAGTTGCTGTTAGTGGGGCGTTTCTTTATAGAAAATTAAAAAATCCTGATACAAACATAGTTTCAACTCCCACTCCTGTTAGTTTTCAAAAAGATTTAGAAGACAGTTTTAAATATGACATTCCAGATGGTGTAGATTCTATTGAGTTAAAAGATGTTTCTAGTGGCCTGCCTGCCGGCGAGGCAGGAAACGGTAGAGGAATAGCCACTAAAAATGAAGTTTTGGCAGACATTGAGGATCCTATAAAAGGATACTTCTATCAAGTTTGGACAGAAGAGAATGATAATTTTGTTTCTCTTGGTAAACTACAAATGGCAAAAGGTGGCTGGTTACTTGATTATAGTAATCTAAAACTTGATAACATTCAAAAAATAATTATTAGTCTTGAAAAAGATTATGATTCAAAGATGGAGAAGAAAATCCTTGAAGGATCTTTTAACTAGCTTCAAATTATGGTATTGTTAAAGAGATGAAAAAGCTTCTTCTATTTTTTGTGTTATCCATTTTATTTATTTCATTTATTGCCTTCTTTTATCAAATCTATATTCAACAAAAGGATTATTTTAATTTAAAAGAACAAGAAAATTTAAAAGAAACTGAAATTATTACAGAAGTTGTAGAAATTCCATCTAAATATATAAATTATTCGGAAGAAGAATATGACAAGGCAATTTTAGAAAAAAGAATTTTGGTTTTATTTTTTACATCTAATTGGTGCACTAAATGCAGTGAGCAAGATCGTCTAAACAGTGAAGTTTTTGATAGTTTAAATAAAGAGGGAGTAGTAGGGCTAAAGATTCATATTTTAGATTCAGAAACAACAACCCAAACAGATGCGTTGGCTCGTAAATTTGATGTCATAAAGGAAAACACATTTGTTATTTTAGATAAAAAAGGAGCAGTTTATTTTAAAAATATTGGAGTATTAAATACAGATGAATTAAAATCAATTTTTATGAAAGCGGGTGATATTTAATGAATATTAAAATTTATTCAACAACGTCGTGTCCATATTGCAAAATGTTAAAAGACTATTTATTTTCCAAAAATGTTTCATTTGAAGAAAAATTGGTTGATCAAGATGAAGATGCAAAACAAGAAATGGCAAGTGAATCAGGAGGATTTTTAGGAGTTCCTTTTACCGTGATTACAAAAGATGACGATGTGGAAGGGACACATGACACGAAGACATATCATGTGATAGGATTTGATAAAGGCAAACTAGAAGAAATACTAAAGTGATATTTCTAAATTACAAGACCTATGAAAACGGAACAGGGGAGAAAGCTTTATTCATGTCCAAAATAGTTGAAGATGTATCTCGCGCTTCTGGTATAAAAATTATTCCTGCTGTTCAAGCCTTGGATATTAAAGAAATAACATCAAATGTATCAATTGAAGTTTGGTCACAAAAAATAGACCCAGTAACCTTTGGGGCACATACAGGCAGTATTTTGCCAGAATCAGTTTTTGAAGATGGGGCAACAGGCACACTTCTCAATCATTCAGAAAACAAATTTCCTGATTTTGAAACATTAAGTATTGCTCATGATAGGGCAAAAGAAGTGGGGCTTAAGACTTTAATATTTGCAAAAGACATTGAAGAACTTGAAAAAATCAGTTCACTTCATCCTGACTTCATATCATACGAACCACCAGAACTTATAGGTAGTAAAGATATCTCAGTTGCTTATGCCAAACCTGAAGTTATATCTTCTGCTACAATAATGTCAAAAAATGCAGGTATTCCATTAATTGTTGGCGCTGGAGTTCATAGTAGAGAAGATGTTAAAAAATGTTTGGAACTTGGAGCTGTTGGTGTTGCTGTCGCTTCAGATATTATGAATGCAATAGATCCTAAAAAAGAACTTTTGGATTTAGTGGAGGGATTTACAGCGTAAGCTGGTTATTTGATGATGATATATATTGGTGCAGACCATAAAGGATATAAGTTAAAAGAAAAAATAGCTAAGTGGTTATATGAGATGGAGTATGAATTTACAGATCTAGGAGCAGTAAATTATGATCCAACAGATGATTATGTAAAATATGCTCAAGAGGTTGCTTCACTTATTGCTGATAGCAAAGAAGCGCTTGGTGTTTTAATCTGTGGTAGTGGTGTTGGAGTAGAAGTTGTTGCCAACAAATTTGATGGAGTAAGAGCCTCGGTTGGAAAAAGTGTTTTGCAAGTTAAAGCAGGTAGAATAGATGATAATATGAATATTCTTGCTTTAGCAGCTGATTTTACAATTGAAAAAGAAGCAAAGGCAATGCTCATTGCCTTTTTAGAATCAAGATTTTCTGCAAAAGATAGATATAAAAGAAGACTTGATGATATTACAAAAATCGAAGCAAATAATTAGTTAGCGCTCCTTATTTGAAAGAACTTTTACCATACTATCAGCAAAATTTTCAAGACCCGGCAAATTTTTAAGAAGGTTTTCGTAATATCCACGATTTACCATAATTTCACTTAATTTATTCTTAACTGCCATTAAAATTTGTTCCAAATCACTTTCATCAATTTGCACTTCAACTAATTTACCATCTCTCTCCATTAAAATTGTAATGCCTGTCATGTTTGCCATAATAGTCTTGGTGTCTGTAAATGTCAATATGGGCGTGATATTATTAAATAATGAATAAAAATAAAATTAAAACAAAGAAACAAATTTTAAAAGGTTTGTCTACAAAAAATAATTTTTGGTCTTTAGAAGGATCATTAAAATCTGATATTAAATTAAGTAATGAACAATTGAAAAAGGCTAGAGAAAGTTTTTCTAAAAACTGGGCTCAAATATGAATACATTGTAAAATACTAACTTTTAATTAACCATGAACATGTATATGTGGATCAGCTAAACTTTCTGTTTTTTCAATAAGCTCTCTTATCTGACAATTTTTGGGACAAGAACTATAACCACCTTGGTTGCAGATATATTGGGTTTTTTCAGCTTCAATATGAGCCTCAGTAATAAGCCCTTTTTCTGTTTGCCCTGGTCGTGGCTGAGTAACCACAACCCCCATACCCTTTTTTGCACACTTATAAGTTCCTTGAATTTCTTTCATATGTGGCATTATAAATAGACTATATATGGAAGTCAAGTAAATGAACTGCTAGACTAAGTTATGGATTTGCCTAAACTGACTGATTTAGATGTTTCAAATAAAAAAGTTTTACTTCGATTAGATCTTGATACTAATCCTGACTCCAATGACTTAAGGGTTAAATCTTCTTACGAAACACTAGATTATTTAAAAGACAAAGCTTCTGAAATTATTATTTTAAGTCATAAAGGACGACCTGATGGAATAATTGACGAAAAATTAAGTTTAAAACCATTTCAACCAATTTTTGATAAATGGGGGGCTAGTGTTTATGAAAACTTAAGATTTGATGATGGAGAAGAAAAAAATGATTTAGGATTTGCCAAGAAATTAGCATCTCTTGGCGATGTATATATTAATGACGCCTTTGCAAGTTCACACAGAAACCACGCTTCAATTGTTGGAATACCAAAATATTTACCATCATATGCAGGATTAAATTTAG
>ERZ1292625.257-Hain-H41-01um-R1-257-length-90746-cov-8_pt1 | contig 90746 bp, 90 predicted proteins | sample MGYA00564400_ERZ1292625 | MGnify/ENA primary metagenome ERZ1292625 (study PRJEB36523, sample SAMEA6512639) | groundwater metagenome | collected 2019-01-08 | study: AquaDiva: Metagenomics assemblies of 32 groundwater samples | reverse complement strand
AGGAAATCATCTACACCCTCTTCTTGCACCGCCATATAGAATGAGAGAACGACGATGAGCGCCAGTGACAAAAATCCACCAAAGAGCACGCCAGCCGTCTTGAATGCGCCTGCATCAGCACCAATCACTAGTGACTGCGCACTTTTGACATATTCTGATACCGTCAGATCATGGCCACTGATTGCCGATGAGGCTGTATCGAAGCTAACCCCGATATCACGGATCGGACTCCAGACATCTTCCAAGGAAACATTCTCGGGAATAGTATTGAGAAATTCGACCGCATCGCTGACCACGATCGGCATGAAGAAGATGACTACGCTCGCGAATACCGTGGCCGTAATCACATATATGAGGATGACACTGATGACACGGTGCACCTTGTATCGCTTGAGACGGCGCACGAGCGGCTCTATGGCCGAGGCTAGTACGATTGCGGCCAAGACCACCAGAAGCACGTCAGATATGTAGTAGAGAACGATGAGGAGTAGTGCTATAAGGAAGAACTTGAGGATGGATCCCGTGTTCAGATTGATGTGTATGTCGCGGGATGGGAGTTCCATAGTTCCACTATATCACAGGAAAAGCTGCTGAAATACTAGATATTAAAATATGATTTGAATGAAGAATCGTCCTTAAATTTCCCTGTCACCGCCATGTTGAGGCCTTCGCTGATGAATATCTCCTGTGCCAGCTTCTGCATATCCGCAGCGGTAACTTTCTGGGTACGAGCGATGATATCTGCAGGTAGCTCCACTTTCCCCTTCAATGCTTCTTGGTACCCAGCAAACTCTGCCCGAGCATCTGAAGTTTCCAGCTCGAGCATGCTCGTACCCGCGATATAGTCTTTTGCTTTTTTAAGCTCGCCGTCTGAGACGAGTTCGTCTTTCAACTTGCGGCACTGGGCGAGTATTTCCCTGATAGCTTCCTCCACCCTGCTATTGTCGACACCTGCAGAAATGGTGAGCACTCCATGATCCGTCATGGCATCATGGTCAGTCTTGATGTAATAACAAACTCCGAGTTCGTCGCGCATGCGACTGAAGAGGCGCGAGCTCATACCTTTGCCGAGAACAGTCGATAGTACACGCATCGCCGGAACGCGCGGATCCGATATCTTGAACGTACGCAGACCGATGACGATATGGGTCTGATCGGTCTCGCGATAGTCGGTCTTGATACGTGGAGCATCTTGAGCCTCTTTCACAGGAAGTTTTACACCCTTGGATGTTGCAGATAAATCTGCATATGCCTTCTCAATCGTAGCGATACATTCTGATTCATCAAAAGATCCTGCCACGATAACAGTCGTTGCGGCTGCCACATAGTGCGCATTCCGGTACGCGATGAAATCTTCACGCACGAATGACTTTACATTCTGTTCAGTTCCTGCGACATTCCATCCAACAGGCTGATCTCCGTACATCACATCCATGAATGCATCTGACGCACGGGATTGTGGCATATCCTGATACATACGGATCTCTTCTATGATAACCCCCTTCTCCTTGTCGATCTCCTTCTGTTCGAAGAGCGGATTCTTGTACATGTCAGAGATGATATCGATGAGCGCACCGAGATGGCGCGAGGCGGCCTTAGCGTAGTAGCCGGTAAATTCATACCCCGTGAAGGCGTTGTACTGGGCACCGATAGAGTCGAGCTCGCGGGAGATATCACTCGCCTTGGGCCTCTTGGGGGTACCTTTGAAGATCATGTGCTCAAGGAAGTGAGAGATGCCATTCTTGTCCTTGGTTTCGTATTTTGAACCAGTCTCAACCATCACGAGTACAGTCACGGACGGATTGTCCGCCATAGGGATGGTGATGATGCGGAGACCATTCGAGAGGGTGGTTTTGTTGAATTGCATAGAAACAATGTAGCAGAAAAAAAGAAATTGACCTAGTTAGCGCATTTGGTACGATACTACCTAGGTGAGGTCATTCCCTTGGGATTGAACTGATCCTCATTGCTAAACAAGAATAGCACTTTAAACGCGCGGAGTGTCGGCTACACTGGCCTCGGAAACTGATCGGGGGACATATCCTCGATGTGATGGCGGGGCGCGATACCATCAATCCCTTGGACGAAGATGTCCAAGGGATTTTATTATTTGATATTCAATCTCTCAATCAATTCGGCCTCACTGACTCTCTCCTGTTTACCCGTATCCCTATCTCTCACCGTGACACCTGCACCCTTCTCAATCGTATCGAAATCGACAGTCACACAGTACGGCGTACCGATCTCATCCTGTCTGCGATAGCGCTTACCTATGTTGCCATTGTCATCGAAGTCCACATTCGGAATAACTTTCTTGAGATTCTTGTAGACCTCGCGAGCTTTCTCGACCAAGGCCGGCTTGTTGCGCAGCAATGGGAAGACGGCTACACGATACGGCGCAACTGACGGGGCGAGTTTGAGGTAGATACGCTTCTCCTTGGCATCTTCACCTTCCCCTGATCCGAGAGTATCTTCTGTATACGCATCCGTGAGCACAGCCAAGACCGTGCGGTCAACACCGAATGACGGCTCGATACAGTGCGGAGTAAATCTCTCCTTGGATTCCTCATCGTAATATGACAGATCAACCTTGCTGAACTCAGAATGTTGCTTGAGGTCAAAATCCGTACGATATGCGAGGCCATAGAGTTCCTTCTTGCCAAAAGGATATTCAAATTCAATATCGATAGTGCGCTTGGAATAATGCGCCAAATCCCCTGCTGGGACTTCGTAGTCAGAAACTTTTGCCTTACTCAAACCGACATCGGCTATGAAGGCATGCATTTCTGAGAGGAAATGTTCGAATGTCTTCTCCCATTCTTTGGGATTAACGAAATATTCTATCTCCATCTGCTCGAACTCACGGGAGCGGAAGAGGAAATCCCGAGGGGCGATCTCATTCCTGAATGCCTTGCCAATCTGCGCCATACCGAATGGAAGCTTAGGATGCTGAGTATCGAGGATATTCTTGAAGTTCACAAACATACCCTGCGCGGTCTCTGGACGGAGATACGAGACAGAAGCAGAGTCTTGGCTCGCGCCGACATGCGTCTTGAACATCATGTTGAACTGCTGAGCTTCGCCGAGTTGACCCTCGCAATCAGGACATCTCTTGGCATCTTCGAGCTGATCTGCACGGAAACGATGCTTACACTTCTTACACTCCACCATCGGATCTGCGAAGCCGCCGACATGACCAGAGGCCTCCCACGCGCGCGGATTCATGAGGATAGCCGCATCTACACCGAACATATCATCGCGATCATCCACGAAACGCTTCCACCAGAGCCTTTTGACATTGTTCTTGAGCGCGACACCAAGTGGACCGTAGTCCCAGGTACCCGCGAGGCCACCATAAATATCAGAACCGGGAAATATGAAGCCGCGGCGCTTACAGAGCGCCACTAGAGCTTCCATCGTCTCTTCTTTTTTATTCATGGAGCTATTCTATACCAAAACAGGTTATTTACAAACATATGAAAAAATCCCGCCTCTTCGCGCTCGCTCTAGGAAACGAGCGGCGTTCGAGACGGGATGTCGCGCCAAAAGCCCCGACAGAAGAAGGGCGGCGCGCAAAGTTGATAGTTCAAAGAACTAAAGGGGGGTCCTGCCCTCTGACGACTCAATACCTGAGTACACATGTTGGAAGTGTACGTCCAGGTTTGACACCAATCGTTATGAGGACAGGGCGACGCGATGGGAGGGTTCAGCTCCCAGGAAGGCACGTCGACTTACATCGTCTTAGATGCCGTCCGGACATGTGGTAAATTCCATGCCCGAGCAGGAAAAGACTATACCACGGAGAAAACTGCTGCACAATATCTACCTGACCACGGTCGCTTGGCCTTCCCTGTAATTGGGATCTGTACTAAAACGGGTCGACAGATAATCCTGCTTGCTCTGCAATTGTGCTCCGGTGAAGTTGTCTGTAGCTGTCAGTGTAGCTTGGTTGAGGATCGTCGGAGATTGATCAGCCTGGTTCACGCTCGGCTGGAAAGAGACTTGGAAATAGACTTCCCTCCTACGGGATGAGCCTTCGGTGTATGTGCTCACATTGCCGATATCCCATGTGATGAGACCTGTGTTCTCATCGTATGTTACTGATTCACCGGAAGGATTAATTGCACCCAACCACTTCACATATGCTGGAAGCGAAGCAGTTACGCGAGCATTGCCAACTGCACTGGAGGTATTATCGACCGTCCAGAGAACAGTGTAGGTCGTAGCCTGTTCAACCTTTGGAGGTATAGGTCCCGTGTTGGTGAACGGACCGATACTACGCAAGATACGTCCCGTAAGGGCAACATTCGAGGATACACGAGTCGTGCGAGTGATCGATGAAGAGAGCTTCTCTGGCACGCTCGATCCTTGCGCACGACTCCCCGCAGCGCTGACCGCGACGACAACCGTCGGATTGATGAGTGGGTTGAGGGCCGTACCCGTATCCTTTGGAGACAAGGTGAAGGAGATTGATCCGCTCTCTCCCGCTCCTACCGTACCGAAGTCCGAGTTTGTTTGACGGTTCCAGGTGATCTCATTTGTAGCAGAATTGAAATACCCAAGATCAGGCTGAACTGTCGCCTTATCGTACGCAGAACCGGAAAGCTTTGCGGTGATGACCATATTCGAAACAGAGGTAGGAAGGTTGTTGAACCAATTGATGCTCATGCGTTGATTCTGCCCAAACTGTCCAACATAGTCGGTCGGAGCATCGTCATTATTGATAGCGACAGCAAGAGAAATAAATGGCTTCTGTATGGTGAGACTCTGCTCGGCTGACATGTATTGAGTCCCAATATTCTTTGGGTCAATAGCGCTCTGAGCACCGGCCGTGAAGCGGAATACTCTGCTCTCACTGTCTTCTCCTTGCACCTTGCCACGAATCGTGACGATACGCTCTGCTCCGGCGGGTATATCGCCGATCTTCCAGGTGGCGTTGTCGGCAAGCGGTTTTATATCTGAAGACACATAGCTCCATCCAAACGGATAACTACCCTTGAGGAGCACGTTCTTTAGGACGTCCTGGCTATTGGACTTGAGACTAACCTTGATCTCGAATTCCTGTCCCGAGGTGATCTCTTCGAACGAATCGACGGTCAACATGATGGGAGAAGAGTTGATCAACACATCATATGAGGTCTTCTTGGTGAAGAGTGCTGTTGACCCTTTGACCTTGTAGGTCACATTCACCCCGATTTGTCGCTGAAGGTTCTCCTCACCGAACATGATAGCTTTCACCGTTTTGGTCACCGTTCCCCCGGCTGGTATATCACCGAGCAACTCGCGGAAATTCTTGAGTTCACTCACGCGATCATCCGCATCAGTCGTACCATCTGGAAAATCAACAGCAAGGTCAGCGCTTTGCAAATCAACAGTATTTCTGTTGGTTACTTTGATATCAAAAGAGACAGGCGCTCCACCAGGTATGGATACCGGGCCACTGATGTCGATGGCTATGTTATCGCCTGATATGAGATTTGACCCATTGAAGAATAGATACGCACCGAGTCCGATAGCGATGACGCAGAATATGAGAGAACCGATGAGGAGTTTGGTGAGAAATGACATGGATGTGTCTTTATAGGTTGTATTGAGCTGGGTTGGGGCGACTGATTCCTCTTCGGGCGGGCGTTCCCATGCGGTTTGCACGGTACTTTCGGTAGGAGTGAACCTGAGCTTCCTCCTGGTACGCACATCAGGAGCACTGCGCGAATACAGCGACTTCTTTAGCTCCTCAATGCGGTTTTGGTCTTCAGCTGGAGGCACAAGTATGATTATAGCGTCAAGTGAGGATTTGTAAAAGTTCACATGTACAAAATCCGAGCGCAGACGATATATGAACGTAGCGAATATACAATGGAAATGCTACAGCTGCGACTCTCTCAGCGCCTTGTTGATATGCTTATTCATTGCCACTCTATGACCCGCTACCGTATCGAGCAGTTCAATAGTGAGCGGTGCAGAAATCATCTGTACGCTTATATCTTTGTCAGTGCCCACATATCCGAGCAAGTGAACAATGCGAAAAACAATAAGTGACTCGAGTGCCCGTAGATGCTCATCGGATACTAGTGAGGTGCCTATATTTTTTTTGATAAAATCAAAAGATTCTTCGACATGATCGAACAATTCAGGATGAGCCTCTTCCCCATGAAGCAATCGACGTAGGAGTAACGCAACACGGGGGACGATACCCGAGATCACATTTTTCGACGCTTGCGCATTCGTCATCCTCCAGAATTCTTTCCCGCGCACAAACGAAAATTCCCCAAGAGAAAATTCTTGGCTATGATAGCGGAGTTTGGATTTTTCTAGACGAATACCTTGCGCACTCGCCATAACGAGACCGAGATCGCGCGTGAATATATAGAGCAACTTCCCCGCTTCACCTTTGGGGCGGGACTCTATGATGAAGCCAGGGGTTGTGTGTATGGCGTACATTAGAGACCAAGCTTGACCTTCAAGTCACCGATTGGGATTTCTATACCTTGAGCTGTACCAAATGAAATATCGGATATGGTACATGTGGCGAGCACCTGGGCCTTGTTCTTCTCGATAAATGTCTTGCCTGCATCATCCGTCTCTATTGTAAGCGCCGCTTTGTCGCTCACACTCAATCCCTTTTCTTTACGCAGATCTTGAACCGCACGAATGAGCTCGCGCACCATTCCCTCTTCTTTGAGTTCAGGCGTCATGGTGACATCCAATTCGACATCCTTTTCCATAGCCACACCAAATACGACAGTTTTAACATTGACTTCATCCTTTACCAATTCGACGAACAACCCTGAAAATCCTTTCGGCGTAGTCATTTTGACCTTCAATGTGGCAAGCGGCTGCCTAACGTTGATCTTCGCAGCCATCCTTGCTTCCAATCCTTTCGACGAAAGTTCGCGTGCAAGTTTCATAGACTCAAGCAACTGATCGTCCACCTTCCCCGCCTCTGACCAACTCTCCAAATGTACGCTTTCCGCTCCACCATTTTTCACTTTCTGATATATCTCTTCTGCCAAAAACGGCATGAATGGAGCGAGCAGTTTCGACATCTCAACAAGAACAAATCGTGTTGTTTCTAGTGCTGCATTCTTGTCGGCAACATCATCACCCTTGAATCGGTCACGCGAACGACGCAGATACCAGGTCGAGAGATCATCTACCAGATCCATGAGTGGCCGAGTTGCTCGGTCGAGCTCACCTTTTTCGAGTCCATCAGTCACTGCTTCTACGGTCTGACCCAAACGAGCGATGACCCATTGATCGAGAACATTCTGCGATAGCACGCCTTTCGAACCCACACCTGTTGTCGATGATTCTGGTTTGTATAGTTCATAGAATGAGACGACGTTCAAAAGTCTATTCACTAACTTCTTTGTAACCTCATCCACCCCCTTCTCACTGAAACGAAGATCTTGACCGCGCACAACGGGCGAAGAGAGCATGTAGTAACGGATCGAATCAGCACCATACTTCTCAACAACGAGCATCGGGTCTGGGAAATTCTTCTTGGACTTCGCCATCTTCTGACCGTCCTCAGCGAGAACAAGACCGTTCACTATAACCTTCTTGTACGGTGTCTTGCCGAAAAGCGCCACGCCGAGCACCAGCATGGAGTAGAACCAGCCGCGTGTCTGGTCGAGACCTTCGGCAATAAAGTCAGCGGGATAGCCTTTTGATTTGTGAAGCAAGCCAGACTTTGGCTCAAATGCACCATGACCTATAGCACCTTTCTTTCCATCATCATTACAGAACGGATAGTTATTCTCGGCATATGGCATGGAGCCCGACTCGAACCAGCAATCGAACACATCCGGCACACGCTCGAGTTTGGCACCATTCTCCGTCTTGAGCTCGAGATCATCAATGAACGGCCTGTGCAGGTCGAGTTCGTATTCTGCATTATGTGGCAAGACAGAATGTTCGAGAGTACGCACCTCGGCATTCCTCAGGAAATAGATGCCTTTTGGTTTGAGGATGAGTGACTGTTCTATGGTGAGACATCCAGCGGCGCTCGTGATCATCCAGAGAGGCGTATCGTGGCTGACGATAAGTATGCGCTTCCCCTCGTGCTTCTTATCGATATCTTTGAGGAAAGCTCCGACACGACGCTTGGTTTCCATTCTCGTTTCCACCCCTTTCACTGAGTGGTTAAAGTACTCTGCACCCGTCGGGAAAAGCCTCGTGAATTCATCGGTGTGCTGACCTTCCAGCTCTCCCATACCCATCTCTATAAGACGATCATCTGAGATGATCGCTTCTACAGACAACCCTGCAGCTTGGGCAGCAATCTCCGCAGTCTCTCGGGCTCGCAAGAGGGGTGAGACGTAAATGAGATCAATTTTACCTTTGAGAGAGCGGGTTGATTCACTAACTTGATCCTTACCCTTCTGAGTCAGATGATACTGTTTACTTGGGTCAGAGTTGAGGATACCTTCAACATTATTCTCCGCTTCTCCATGACGCATGATGAAGTACTCATTCCGTGTCTTGGAATACTTCTTGATGTCTTCTATCGAACCAATAACATGATACTCGTCTTTAGCACCATCCTTCCCTTTTGATTTCCATACCGGTATCGGTGCACCCCAGAATCTCGAGCGTGAGATCGCCCAATCACGCGCACCCTCGAGCCAGTTGCCGAATCGAGCAGAACCGACCTCTTCAGGCACCCAGGTTATCTTTTTATTCTCTGCAACGAGCTTGTCCTTGATGTCGGTCACCTTCACGAACCATGAGGATGTCGCGTAGTTGAGCAATGGAGTCTCACAGCGCCAACAATGAGGATACGAGTGAATCAATTTTTCCTTTTCGAACAGATGCCCATTGTGCGCGAGCCACTTGATGACTTCTATGTCAGCCTTTTGGTGAGCATTCTTGTCCTCATCAGTGTCCTTAGGCTTCACACTTCCAGAAAAATCCTTCACTTCCCCTTTGAATGTACCGTCCATTGCTACATGCTGAACAAACGGCAGGTTGTGCTTCAAAGAAAGTTCATAGTCATCTGCGCCGAACGCAGGAGCGATATGGACGACACCCGTACCATCTTCAGTCGTGACAAAATCAGCACCGTAGATTTTCCAGCCATTTTCTTTATTCTTGAGCTTTGAATCTTTTGAATAGTAATCAAAAAGAGGTTCGTATGCGGAGCCGACGAGGTCGGACCCTGGTAAAGTTGCTATAACTTCATATTTTTTATCCTTGAGGATATCGGCGCGCGACTTTGCGAGAATGAAAATATCCTCTGATCCTTCTATTTTCACCTTCACATATTCAATCTCTTGATTAACAGCCAACGCAACATTTCCAGGAAGAGTCCACGGCGTCGTCGTCCACGCGATGATATTTGCATCTTTAAATACACCACTCGTGATCTTGAACTTCGCATATACCGAAATATCCGTGATGTCCTTGTACCCCTGCGCGACCTCAAAGTTCGATAGTGTTGTTCCACAATGCGGACAGAGATTCATGGACTTGAATCCTTCATAGATGAGACCTTTGTCGTAGAGTTGCTTGAATATCCACCACACACTCTCAGTGTAGGTCGCGTCCATGGTGCGATAGTCGTCATCCATATCCACCCAACGACCGAGGCGCGGCACGATGCGACGCCATTCATCGGCATAACGCATCACACTCTCCTGCGCCTTGGCATTGAACTTACCCAGACCATAGTCGATGATATCTTTCTTACTCTTGAGACCGAGCTCCTTCTCGATCAGATTTTCTACCGGAAGTCCGTGACAATCCCAGCCCCAACGGCGGCGCACACGATATCCTTGCATCGTTTTGAAACGAGGAATGACATCCTTGATCGTGCCCGCAAGAATATGACCATAGTGTGGAAGACCAGTGGCAAATGGAGGACCATCATAAAATGTGTAGTCCCCCTTAGGCGCACCGCCAGCAGGGGTCTCTAACGACTTCTCAAAAATACCCTTCTCTTTCCAGAAGGCTTGTATGCGCTCTTCACGCTCAGCGTGGGTTGATTTTTGGGATATCTTTTCGTTCATAGAGTACAGCTATTTTAGCATTTTACGTGTTAGAACCACCCCATGGGTGATTCTGTTGAATCACATCCTCTGTGGCACCTTGATACCGAGCAACCACAATCCATCGGTCATAGTCTCCACAAATCTCTTGGTCAATGCAACACGATAGGGTGACAATGGATCTTTTTCATCGACGATCTGATGCACAGCATAGTATCCATTGAATGCACCCGCGAGCGACATGAGGTACTGAGCAATATGCTGGGGCGCATATTCTGATCTGGCATATTCTTTGATGTCGGCATACCTGCTCAAGAGCTTTTCCAGTGTTGTAACCTCGTCAGGCAATACCATTGTTCCAGCAACACTCGAAGATTTACCCAAGACAGCATGTGCCCTAACTGTTGCATACTGCAGATATGGACCTGAGTCCCCTTCAAAAGATATCGAAGCGGCCGAATCGAATATAACATCCCCACCGGTCGCCTGACGGAGAATCGTATACTTGATCGCTCCAACAGCAATCATATCGGCAATTTCGTCTTTTTCTTCTAGCGAGAACTCTCTACCAGCGATCTTTTCTGTGACGAGCGCCCTGATATCAGCGATCAATTCTTCGGCAGATATAATATTACCTTTGCGTGAAGACATCTTACCTGCGGCGAAGCGCATGATACCGTGAGAGATGTGTTTGGTCTTGGTGAAGATCTCCGGTTTGATTATCTCAAATACCTTCAGAATCACTTTGAAATAATCGCTTTGTTCGTTAGCTGTAATGATAATTGACTCATCCAAACCAGGATAAAGATTAAACTTTTTAGAATTTAATCCAAGCTCTTTTGCCTCATAAGTAGGCAAGCCTTGCGAGGTGATAAAAACGCGCGTATGAAGCTTAGGGTCAATAATATCGGCTTTAAAAACAACTGCACCACCGTCACTTTCTTCAAATATTTTCTTATCGTCATAACCACCTTCTTTTAGAAATTTTTTAACAATCTTCACACCATCATCCGCGACTTCACTCTCGAAGAAAAACTTCTTGAAATCCGTGCCTAGGCGCTTGTAGATTGTGTCAAAATATTCGAGACTCCACTTTCTGCCCTGTTCATATATTTCATTGACGGCAGAATCCGATTTCTCAAATATCTTCTTATTTATTGCAGCAATCTCTTTCTTAATAACCTCATCTTCATCAAATTGCGATCCATACACGTACATTTCCCCGAGCCACTTCACTTTCTCCGTGATTGTCCCGCCTTTTTGTTTTTCAACTCCCTCTTCTTGCTTCTTCTGTATCGCCCAAATCGTTTTTGCCACATGGAGACCAACATCACCTTGATAACAAGCGCGGATTACTTCAGCACCACCGCTCTCAATGAGTCGAGAGATGGATTCTCCTATCGCGTTCGACATCAGGTGTCCTATATGAAATATCTTGAACGGGTTCGGGTCGGTATATTCGACCATGACTTTCTTACCCGTAGCTACACCTTGATGACTGATAGCTCCTTTCACAACCTGCTCTGCAAATATCTTATCCTTCACTTTGAAGTTGATGAATCCTGGACCAGCAACACTGACCGACTCCACGAAATCCGGCATACAACCCTCTAAACCTGCAACGATCTTGTCCGCTAGCGCCTTTGGAGCCAGTTTGAGCTGTTTGGCATAGGCCATGGCCGCATTGCATGAAAAATCACCATGTTCTGGGCTATCGGGATAGTCGATTTTGAAGACACCTCGGGTTATCCCCAAGTTATCCAGAGCTTTTTCCACACTTTTCTGCAATTCCTGCTTCATGGCGCCTATTGTAGCAAAAAAGGGCTCATTATCACAGGAATTTGACAAATTACCAAATATGAACTATATTGCGATTAGATGGTCGGCACGGTGAATGGTTAATGAGCAGTGAGCACATCTGGTTGCAAATCCTCAACGGCGTCTATTGTGTGGACGTCTGGAATATGCGATCCGATACGCTTCCGTGTGACGCGTCGACAAGTTGGTGTCGATGTTAGGCTTGACCCCGGTTCCTCCGAAAACCATCTTCTTTCGACGACGCGCCCAGCAGCGAGCTGCAGGCCGCCACGTTTATTGAAAGATTAGGGTCACCCATATGCTCCCTAGAACTTGCCAACCCGTTTCCGTACTGTGATTTCGGCAAGTCTAGGTCCATTCTCAATTTGCGCTAACTATATGTTGGCGCTTTTTATTTTCCTCAATACAGTATCTATCTTCTTGGCTATCACCTTGAAATCCTTCTCTTTCTTACCCCGTGTAGTCTCAGCTGCAGATCCGAGACGGATGCCCGACGGGTCTGTCGGTGGTCGTGTATCAAATGGAATTGCATTCTTATTGACGATGATGCCCGCCTTTTCGAGCGCATCGCTCGCTGCTTTCCCCGGAACAGCCCCTGCACCCTTTTTATTTTTCATTCCAGCCATCCACGTATCTATGAGAACGAGGTGTGAGTCAGTACCTCCTGATATGATCTTCCAACCCATCTCTCCAAGCTCCGTAGCCAGAACCTGTGCGTTCTTCTTGACCTGTGCGGCATATTTCTTGAATGCAGGGGTCGAAGCCTCCTTGAGCGCCACAGCGACTGCGGCTACCTGGTTCATATGAGGACCCCCCTGAAGACCTGGGAAAACCGCACGATCGATCTTTTTGCCCAACTCTCGCACATCTCTGGTGGTGAAGATGAGGGCGCTGCGCGGACCCCTGAGCGTCTTATGCACGGTCGTGGTCACAATATCCGCATGTCCGAAGGGTGATGGATACGCCTTGCCAGCAACGAGCCCGGCAAAATGAGACATATCCACCATCAGAAGTGCTCCACAGGCATCAGCAATCTCTCGGAATCTCTTGAAATCTACAATACGCGGATATGCAGTGAAACCAGCCACGATGATAGCTGGTTTCTCCTTGATAGCGAGCTCTCGCACCGCATCATAATCGATCAATTCAGTCTTCGCGTCGATACCAAAAGAGACAGACGTCCACAACTTTCCGCTCGCCGAAAATTTCGATCCGTGCGTCAAATGACCACCGTGATCCAGTGACATGCCCATGATCTTCCCTCCTGGAGGGACGAGGGCAAGATAGACCGCCGTATTAGCCGGTGATCCGGACAGCGGCTGAACATTCACACTCCATCCATCCGGCGAAAGCCCAAATGCTTTTAGGGCGCGGCTCTGCGCAAGTTTCTCAATCTGATCCATCACCTGAGTACCACCATAGTACCTTTTGCCTGGATATCCTTCAGCGTATTTGTTGGTAAGCTCAGAACCAAGTGCGACGAGAACATCCTTTGAGACGTAGTTCTCGGAAGCGATGAGGTTGATAACGCTTTTCTGCCTCTTCTGCTCAGCTGAAATAAGTTTTTTTATCTGTGTGTCTTTCATGGCTGTGATTGTAACATACCGTGCGCAATTGAAAATCAGGTATGGAAAAGGCCCGTTGCGACTTCACAACGGGCCTCATTGCCCAGGGATCACACACAACTAATCGTACGGTACTACGGAGGAAATTGACCGGTCCGAGCTATTTCGCATCGTTTATGAATCCCAACTGGTAGATTCAGCATAGTGTGCACAGTTGGATGTCGTCGACCCCGAAAGGTCTCCGATGACTCATCTCCGAACTTCGACTTAAGAGTGCCGGTTTTTGTTTTGTTTGATCAGGAACGCAACTTATCTGGTGACTTCCGAACTCCGAGATTCAACTGGCGTGGTGCTACGAAGGGTTGCTTGTGCCCATTAGCCACAGCCGTCTATTTGTTTTTACGGCGTAATACTCGATAGCGAGATGTCATGACAAGGAAGAACTCATTTTACACATTACTGATCTGGGAACCTCATGGGGTGCCCTTTTGTAGCAATGCATTACTGCATGCATAAAGCCGTCAAGAAACCGACCTCGTCCTTTACGAGATGTCTCATGCAGAGGCTGTTTGCGGTGTACTGTTCAGGAACCCATACAAGCGCTCCGTCGTGTACAGTACGCCTGTCAGGATTTCTTGTCAAGAAGTTATCAACAGGCTATCCCCAAACCAAAACTCCCCCCAGATCAGATCCGTTTCGAAATTTCGGCGATAAAATCCTTCTTGACCTCCTCGAGCGGCCTGTTGGCATCGATGACGATATGTGGAACTTTCTCCAAAAATCTTAAATACCCTTCCCTGACCGATTCATGAAAAGCGATTTCTCGATCATCAAAATGATCATACTGCTCGCCCTGGAGCAATGACTGGTTGCGACTATGCGCACGACGAACACCTTCACGCGGATCAACATCGACAAATATATATAAATCGGGAACGACCGCCAGGCGTTTTCGTAAAGCCCAGAATACCTCCTCAAGACCGCCTTTGGTCTGTGACCAAACTTGGTACGCATACGATGAAGCGTCATACCGATCCGCAATCACCGGCTTGCCCGAATGGAGCGCAGGCATGATAGCGTTCTTAGTATTATCGAAACGAGCAGCAAACATGAGGCACAGCGTCGTCTCGCCAGGAGCATCCTTGGCCAGCGGATTCTTGAGTGCCGTATCACGTATCGCTTCCGCATAAGGCGACCCTCCTGGCTCACGAGTCGTGACGATAGTATCACCCAGAGCCTCTTTCAGAGCAATGAGAAGCGAAGATTTACCTGACCCTTCCCCGCCCTCAATAACGATGAAGGGAGCTTTTTTCTTGGTGAGCATAAAAGGAGATATCATGGAGGTTATTTGCCCGTACTCCCGAACTGTCCGTGACCGCGAGAGCTATCCTTAAGCTCATCGACTTCTTGAAGCTCTGCCCTCACAATAGGCACAATCACAAGCTGGGCAACCTTATGGCCCGCCTCCACCGTGTATGGTTCGCTCCCTAGATTGACTAGGAGCACATTATATTCTCCGCGAAAACCAGCATCGAAAACTCCGCCGATCGCATGGAGTCCATTCTTGGAGATGCCGCTCTTATCCTTTACGATCGCCGCATAGCCCTCGGGAAATTCCAGCGCAAAACCAACATTGAAGAACTGACGCTCTCCCGGCTTCACTGTCTTGGTCTCGAGCGCGTACATATCCAGACCCACGTCACCCGGATGAGCGTAGGAAGGAAGCTTGGCATCTGGATGGAGCTTTTTTATCTTGATTTTCATGAAGTTATCGCTTGAATTGCTCTGTCGCACCCTCGACTAAATACACATCTTTGATACCTGCAGCGATCATACTATCCCAACAAGGCTTGCAGCACCACCAGTGACCCCAGTGGTAAAGATCTGCTCCAGTAATGTCACCATGCTTCTTTTGAGCATCTTGGACAGCGTGCGGCTCGGCATGCATATGAGAAGATGCGCACCCAGGACACATCCAATATCCTGTTCCCGATTTTATCTTCAGGATTTTCCTGATGCAAAATTTACTGTGAAGTTTGTGCATCCAATTCTTACGCAAAAGAGACTTATTTGCACCGACTCCGATAATTTTTCCTTCTTTGACAATGATTGCACCTGTTGGCTGCTTGCTGTCCGTCGACAACTGAAAAGTAATCTTCTTTGTCTCTGCCATAAATGAATCCGTCACAGGTACGTATTTGAAACTTCTCCCTTCCGGGAGATATGGATAACTGATGTTCATATTTGAATAGCAAATCGGGTAAACGGCAAGTCTATCTCCCTATGCGTTGATTATATATAATTAACCCACTATGACCAAATTTGACGAGATATATAGAGACATGGTCAGGAAGATCATGACCGAGGGTATAGACGAGCTCAACAAGAGTAAGCAGGCGGGCAGTGAGCGCGCAACCTACTACACCAGAGCAATACCCGGAATGCACTTTTCTACTGACATTGAGAAAGACGGTTTCCCTCTCCTCACCCTGAGAAAAATTCCTATCAAGGCTCCTGTTGCCGAGCAAGCGTGGTTCATTCTCGGATCGAGAAAGCCTGATGACTTCCTACGAGACTACACCAAGATATGGGACCCATTCACCAACCCTGGTGACGTTGTAACTGTCGCCTACGGATATCGCTGGAGGAAGCATTTTGGCCGCGACCAACTCAAACAACTCATCGACCTACTCCGGGCCGAGCCTGGATCGCGCCATGCAGTCATAGTGACCTGGGACCCTTCTCAAGACGGCCTCTCTCTCCAAAAGAAGAAGAACGTACCTTGCCCGTATACTTTCACCGTCAATATTATTGGTGGACGACTACACCTCCACAACATCGTGAGGTCCAATGATGTAATTCTCGGCGTCCCCTTTGATGTGTTCGGTTTCGCATTATTGCAGTGCATACTGGCCCAAGAGCTCGGTGTGAAGCCGGGTATCTACAGCCACTCAATATCAAATGCACACATCTATGACTCGCATTTCGAAGCGGCACAAACCCTGATGCAACGCGAGAATGGTCACGAAAAGATCACGCTTACACTGCCAAACAACACCCTGACCAACATAGAGAATAGAGATTTCTCCGTCGTCGACGAGATAATTAAGAACCTGGAATCTCAGTACAACCCGTCTGAATCGATTTCAGGAATCAAGATAGTCGCCTATTAATCCCGCCCCGCCTAGATTATAATTCCCCTATGTCCATCATCACCCGAACCGAGATCGTATCCCGCGTGCAGTCAGGTTCCCTCGGCTTCAAGCCGAGCCTAGACCAATTCCAGCTTCATGAACATTCTGTCGACCTTCGACTGGGCTTCACCTTCATGATACCCAAGATGTGGCACATGACCCCCAAGGGTCGCGAGTCGCTCGACATCACGCATTTCGACAAGCGCAACCACGAATACTTCGATGTCATCGAGCTTGAGCAGGGTCAATATTTCGATTTATTGCCGCAGGAATACATCCTCGTCTCCACCTTGGAAACAGTGAAGCTTCCCAATGATCTGATGGCAGTCCTCTATCCTCGCTCATCAACCAACAGGAAGGGTCTCTCGCTCGACCTCACCGGTATAATCGACGCTGGCTATGAAGGTCAGCTTGTTCTCCCCATCCGCAACAATACCCGTTCACAGACAGTACGCCTCTTTCCCGGTGAACGACTCTGCCAAGTCGTCTTCGAAGAGCTCAAAAGCGAAGTGACGCCGCGACCAAGCAAGTATCATCAGAAAGATATCATCGAGGGTGTACTCATGGAGAAAAAAGATGAGGTCGATCTCATCACTTCCGGAGACATCAAGAAGCTCAAAGAGAACTACAAAGTCAGCTAGTTTCACTAACCAAACCAACCAATTCCATGCAAGTTTTCATTATAGCCGCAATGACCGCAGATGGATTCATCGCCAAGGACGAGAAGCATTCGGCATTCTGGACAAGCAAAGAAGACAAGAAAAGATTCGTCGAACTGACCCAGCGTGCCGGTGTGGTTATCATGGGTTCCACAACATATGCCACCTTGCCTCGCCCACTCAAGGAGCGCGTCAACATAGTCTACTCCCGCTCAAAGAATTTCGAAGGTGCAGAAACGACCCAGAAACATCCTATCGAATTGCTCAAAGAGCTTGAGAATCGCGGTTTCAAGGAAGTCGCCATCTGTGGTGGTTCGCAAATCTACACCATGTTCATAAAAGCTGGTGTTGTCGATCGCCTCTTCCTCACCATTGAGCCCCTTGTATTCGGCAAAGGCATCACGCTCTTCAACGAGAGCTTCAACCAGCAACTCACACTCGTATCAGCATCCCAGGGAGAGAACGGTTCACTGCTCCTCGAATACAAGGTCAGCAACCCCGCTCCACAGGCATAGATTCTGTAACAGATACTCGAGATTGATGTAGAAAAAAACCGCTCACAAAAGCGGTTTGTTGCATCTACGCAGCTGCAGGTGTTGCGGGCTGTTCCGTTATCAGAGGGATCCGGTCACCGACGAGCAGTGTACGTTCAGCCATGCTCACGATATTGGCCACCTCATCATACGCAAAGATAGACTGGACGGGTTGGCGCTGATTGATCTCATCGGACAATATCCGCACGACCTTCGTGCTTCGAGGCACAAAACCCCAGATATGTCCCCCTTTTTGCGACAGTTCGATAACTTGCCGCGCGAACGCCTCGGCATAATGATCGAACAGCACGATATTCACATCAGCGGCATCAGGATCCTGTGTGATGGACGCTCCAGGGAGCAGTGAGATCTGAGTCATTAGCTCTGACACCTTTCCGAAAAAAGATTCTTCAGCGCTTTCAGGAATATCTGCAGCAAAGACCACGCAGAAAGATAATTTAGTATGTGTGCTCATGTCTGCCTCACAGCGTACCACATTTTCTTTTTCACACAAACAAAAAAGACGCTTGTCGCGTCTTTTTTGAAAAATATTTTTGCTATTTCACATCCACACCCATCTGACGAGCTGTGCCAGCGATGATCTTTGCAGCAGCATCGAGGTCATTGGCGTTGAGGTCTTGCATCTTCTTGGTAGCGATTTCTTTGATCTGCGCCTTGGTGATAGTGCCAACCTTGAGCGTATTCGGCTTGCCCGATCCCTTCTCCTTACCAATAGCTTTGAGGATGAGGCTCGATGCTGGAGGAGTCTTGAGCACAAAATCATAAGTACGGTCTTCGTACACTGAAATAACGACGGGAATCATGTCACCCATCATGCCCTTGGTGGCATCATTGAACTTCTTAGTGAAGTCGCCGATATTGACGCCTGCCTGACCGAGAGTAGGGCCAAGTGGAGGAGCTGGGGTAGCTTTCCCTGCCGGAGCGATAACTTTAACTTTCTTTACAATCTTTTTTGCCATGGTGGTTATTGGATACTACATTAAACCTTCTTAACTTGCAAGAAATCGAGCTCTACGGGTGTTTCGCGGCCAAACATCGAAACGAGCACTTTGACCTTGCCGCGCTGTGTGTCCACCTCTGCAACCTTGCCTTCAAAATCCTTGAATGGACCATCTGCAACCTTGACCAGATCCCCTGTCGAAAGATCGATAGAATGCTGAGTGTTCCCTGTGTTCATGCGTGCAAAGAGAGCCTCGACTTCCTTAGCATCGAGTGGAACCGGAGCAACTCCTGCACCGACAAATCCCGTAACGCGTGGAGTGTTGCGCACTACGTACCATGAATCATCGGTCACGATCATATCTACCAGAACATAGCCGGGGTATATCTTCTCCTCCTCTTCCACGCGCTTGCCACCCTTGACCTTGATCTTCTTCTCAGTCGGTACAATGACAGCAAAAATCTTGTCCTCCATTCCGAGAGACTCTATGCGCTGCTTGAGGTTACGAGCGACAGCGTTCTCATAGCCGGCGTAGGTATGGATGGCATACCACGAGCGCTCGCCTGTTGTGTGTTGTTTGGACATGATGTTGGTAAATTAGGGAGTAATCTTAAAAAAGGAGGGTGAGCAACTTCGAGAACACAAAATCTGAGACACCAAGAAGCGCAGCTACGACAACAGAAACGACGATCACCATGACGGTGAAGCGAGTGGTTTGTTCGCGGCTCGGCCAATTGACGTGGGTCATTTCAGCGCGTGTTTCCTTGACGTATTCAGTGAATTTCATGTGTTTGTGCGATTGGTATTAAAAAACCCCGGCGGGGGATTACGTGCACATAGTATAGGATAAGTAGAGCAAAGTCAAGAATCGAAAAACAGCAGTGGTTGAAGGCACCCTCAACCCATACGAGCTCAGGAACTTTTTCTCCGGCAACTTCTTTTTTTGATGTGGTGCAATATGGCAAATGAGGGCTTTAAACCTCAACCTTTTAAAACACAAGAACCCATTTCTGTGAATGAAATGGGTTCTATGTGCACACACCTTTCCTCTATGGTCCGTGTTCGAGGTGAAATCCTTATTATTTGATCTCGTATGTGATCGTCACGTTACTCGTAATCTTCTGTTCACCAGTTGGTATCTCCGGTGTAGCTGTAGGAGCTGAAGAAACCTTGGCATTCATGAGCATATCGCCACCCATACCTTCCCTACCATAGAATACTGGCTGATCACTCGCGTCATAGAAGCTCGTGATTTTCACAATCTTGACTCCGAGCTGCTTGGCCAAATCCTTTGCCTTTGCCTGCGCATCAGCAATAGCCTTTGCACGTGCTTCTGCCTTAACCTTCTCGATATCATCGATGGAGAATGAAAGACCATTCACATTCTCAACATTGAGAGCTCCGATGGTGCTAAAGATTGCCCCCGCCTTCTCGAGATTGCGGATCTTAACCTCGACAGATTGAACAACATCATACCCGGTAAGTGTAGATTTGCCCGGTGCACAACGGTACGTATTGCAGTCTCCGCCGGCATACTCATAATGAGGATTGATTGAATAGGATACCGTCTTGATATCTTTCTCTTCGACTCCGCCATCGCGGACAGCCTTGAGAGCTGCGTTGATGCGATCCGTCGCCTTCGACTGCGCCTCAGCAACAGTCTTCGCCGTCTCGGTTACACCGAAGGAGAATGTGGCGATGTCCGGAATAGATACCGACTCTCCCTTACCGTTCACAGAAATGCTGTTATACGCTGGCATCTCGTTATCGTTGAGAGATTGCATGCCTTTGATAGAAAGGACTGCAAGAAATACGACGAGCACGATCCCGACGAGGGAGGCCACTTTCCAAAACCGATCTTGTACGTTCATGATGATAGAATAATTATTATTAATTGATATCTATATGATATCGCCTTATCTTGGCAGAAGGCAAGACGATGACATCGTGCCTTCTGCGCGTAGCATACAAGACGGGCGGAGTCGGAATTACTTACACGCGTCAATTAAATTCTCGAAAAGCGCTGTCACCGTCATCTGACCTACTCCTCCTGGTACAGGAGTGATGGCGGAGACCATTCCAGCAACTGCCACAAAATCAACATCACCTTGCAGAGACCCGTCCGGCATCCTATTGATGCCGACATCGACGATGATCTGCCCCACCGTCACGTGGCGCGCATCAATCAGGCCAGGCTTACCCACTGCGACAATCAATACATCTGCTTTTTTTGTTTCTACAGCAAGGTCCACAGTCTTACTGTGACACACGATCACATCAGCACCTGCATGTGCGCACACATGAGCGATGGGTGCTCCGACCAACTGAGACCTCCCTACCACAGCAACCTTCTTCCCTTTCAGTTCTATACGGTGATATTCGAGCAGCTCCTTCACGCCCCGTGCTGTGGCTGGAACTATCGCATCAGGAGAATTATGTGCCAACAAACTCTGATTGGTAGGGGTCAAACCATCTACATCTTTGCGCGGATCAATCTCGCCGATGATCTGATGCCGGTCGAGGTGTGCCGGAAGCGGCAACTGTACGATGATGCCTTGAATCTCCTGATCCGCATTGCACTCTCGAATGTGTGCCGTAACCTCTTCTTGAGAGACATCTTCAGGAAGATGGATGTGTGTCGCCTTGGCACCAATTTGCCCCGCAAATACCTTCTTCGCACGTATATATGCCACTGAGTCTGCCCTGTCGCCCACCTGAAGTATCGCAAGCTGAGGAACATATGAAAAAGCCTGTAGCGCCTGGACAAGCTGTGCTGATTTTTCAGCTCGCACGATACGACCATCCAATATAATCGGGGATAATGACATAGAAGGAATATAGCACAAAGAAACCTATGAACGGGACCACCGGGCAAATATGCCCGCAGGCAAGAGTCGTGCAGGATCACCTTTCTCAGAGATAGCGAGTTCACCGATTTCAATCTCTCCCCCATGCTTCACCTTTAGATCCAACAAATTATTCTCGTAGGCAACCGCCGAATACCCCGCGGAGTATCCATTGATGATGAAAAAGAGCGGAGTATCCTTCAAAAGTTTCTTGCAGTCTTCGATCAATGGCAAAAAATGCTCCTCGATCTTCCAAAGCTCGGTCGCAGGCCCATGGCCGAAAGCCGGCGGATCCATGATGATAGCGTCGTACTTCCTGCCTCGCTTGATCTCGCGTTCGACAAAAATGCGTGCATCTTCGACGATCCAGCGTATAGGTTTATCGGCAAGCCCTGAAGATTCAGCATTCTCGCGTGCCCACGCAACCGCAGCCTTGGAGCTATCGATGTGTACAACTTTCGCACCTACCTGCGCACATGCGAGCGTCGCACCTCCAGTATAGCCGAAAAGGTTGAGGACTTCGATGTCATCACTTGGCGTCTCGGAAGAATTCGCTGGCACGGATATTTCCTTCTTCCCTGACAATCGGCCCTGAATCAACTTCTTCATCCAACTCCAATTGACCGACTGTTCGGGAAAAAGTCCTGTATGCTTGAATGCCGTCGGTTTGATGACAAGTTCAAGACCGGCAAATGAAATATTCCATTTCGCAGGTGTCGCCGTGTTCAAAGACCAGCCACCGCCCTTCTCTTCGTGAGCGAAGCGGCCGCCGGCTTTCTTCCACTCTGTAGCAGGCAATCGCTTGGCCCACAAAGCCTGGGGATCCGGACGTGCGAGCGTAACCTCCCCGAACCGTTCGAGTTTCTCTCCGTCACCAGAATCTATGAGTTCATAGCCAGTAGAAGGATCTGTGATGAGAATGGCCGAAGTCTTCATTGTAAGACAGCTGTATTATCTACGGTTTCTGTAATCATGTATTTCTTAAAGACAATATTCGCCAACACAAACAGGGCTATAGAGGTCACTGCCGAACCCAGACAGTATATACACCATGCCTTGAGGATAAATGCTTGTACAACCAAAAACCAGAGAGACATGAGCAGGCCGAAGATCGTGAGGAACAAAGTCCATTTGAGGATCTCTGTTTTCTTGGTGTCCATATAGGCAAAGATACCGATAGCAATAACCAGATAATAGAGGGCGCCGAGTAGTGAAACCGGCATACCAAGAATCAACGAGTACGAGCTTGTGAGTACAGTCTCACACCCAGAAACGACGGAGCACGGAGGTATGACTCCCTTATAGTGTTCAATCGTCAGATATGCCGCATCGACGAAACCGAGCACAGCAACGATCAGTATACCGACCGCGAAGCTAGTTGGAATCGCCGCGAGCCGCGTCGTCAATAATTTTCTTAAATGCTTCATAGCTTTGTGGATTAACGATAGCTTTGCCATTAACGAAGAATGTAGGAGTTGAATTCACGCCGAGTGATATGCCCTCATCTCGATCACGCTGTACCCTCTTCTTGACCGAATCACTTGCGAGGTCCTTCTTGAAAGCTTCAGTATTGAGTCCGATGCGTGTAGCATATCCCTCGAAGACGCTCTCTGTATTCGGGAGGTTCTCCCATGACTTCTGATTATCGAAGAGGAGCTGATACATCTCCCAGAACTTACCCTGAAGGCCCGCTGCTTCAGCCGCCTGAGAAGCGATAAAAGCATTTTTGTGCGGCTGAGGATACAACGGATAATGACGGTAAACGAAGCGAACTGTAGTTGTCGACTCGCTAAGCAGGCGTTCTACGAGAGGATAGTATATAGCACATGCCGGACACTGAAAATCGCTATACTCGATGAGCGTTACCGGGGCATCTGCAGATCCACGAACATGGTCGGCCTCTGTAACAGGGGCTGGGGCACCGAGATTGAGACCCATCACAGGAGGCTTATTCATAGCAACGACTAATCCCCATATGATGAGACCGAACACTACGACGAAACCGAGCCAGAAGATGATGCGTTTTGTATTCATACCGGGCATTATTGCATGAAAACCCCAATTTTTGAAGCCTGTATCAGTGATGGTACTTCTCTCCCTTGAGTATGGTGCACGCGCGATACATCTGCTCGGCCAAAATGAGACGTACCAGCTGGTGCGGGAATGTGAGCTGTGAAAGTGCAATGGTCGTCTTTGCTCGCGCGCGAACCTCATCGCCCAAGCCATATGATCCACCGATCAAGAACACGAGAGATTTGAGTCCTTCATTCATTCGTGTCTGGATAAACTTGGAAAAATCAACCGAAGAATACTCCTTTCCCTTCTCATCAAGTGCGACAACATGCGAACCTGTATCATATGTTTCCAGGGCTCTGGTGATGCGCTTCCCTTCTTCACTCGCATCAGATGCGGGAATGTATGTCCACTCGATGGGGATATAGTGAGCTATGCGTGATGAATACTCTGCGACTGCTTCATGTGCCGAGAAATCCTTCTCCTTACCTATGACGATGATAGCTATCTTCATACAAGCTGTGCGAACCAGCCGATAAGATATATACCGAGCATGTTCATAACGAATGCGACAGGAATAAGGACCGTCAATCGAGTCTTGGAAAGACCGAGAAGGGCCACGCCAAGCTCATCAGGGAGCGGTGAGGCAATAATAAGGGCGCCAATCACTGGTGAGAGCCATTTGAGGAAGCCAAAATGCAAGGAGTGCATGATATGCTTCACGAATGACGGCTTGAAGACATTGAGCAGATCAGCAGTGAAGCGATCACGGATGAAGAAGAACAGGACCAGATCTCCACAAAGTGCACCGAGTCCACCCCAGAATGCCACCACTCCAATCGGCGTGTATGAAGCAATGTGTGTGAGTGCGATTGATGCAGGCCCAAGCGTGAATGCAGAGGTGAAGAATATGCCCGCAAAGAAGCTTGCAATGATACCGTTACCGAGGAGTGAGATGATCGCATCGAGGATACCTGCCTTGGACAAGAAAAGAGCGACCGCAAAGCCTATAACGATGAGCATGATGTCTTTGATGAGTTCTGTGCGTGCTCGTGCTGAGGTCATGTTAGTGTATTTCCTATTATGTCATATACATAAAAGCCCTGCACATGGTGCAGGGCGAAGCTTCTTACAATATTTACTGATCGGCAACCAAACTTAGCGCGCCGGAGTAGCAGCTTCTACATGGACATGACCATTCCCACGATGATTCCCTGTTTCACTGGCCGTCACCAGAGCTTGGCCCAGGCGACCTAAGAGGTCATTATTCTTGGGCTGATGCTCTTCCGCACCGTCACTAAAGAGGGCGCGTTCGCGTTTGAGAGCACCTGCCGCGTAGGTCAGATCATCGGCCGTGATGAGAACCGGCGTCTTCCCCGAAGAGACCACCGCCAATTTGGCACGTTCGACGACTTCGCGGATTTCCGCCGGAATCGAGCCGTCCAACTGCTTTCCGGCCTCACTCAAGTCCTGATCCTCAACAAGGAGAACGCCTGCATAATGCTTCAAGAGCCGTTCGGCCGTTGCAGCATCGGGCGGCAGCATGTTGATCGCAGTATCGATCCGACCTGGGCGACGCATGGCGGCATTGATCTGTCCCGGATGATTAGTGGTGAAGATCACCATCACTTCGCTGTCCTTGTTGGTGATACCATCAAGTGAGTTGAGGATGGTGTTGACGTCGTTGGTCCGGCTTTGTCCGGTAACCCGGTCAATGTCTTCGACAAACAACACACACGGTTCATACTGCCGCGCCACCTGAAGCGCCTGAGGCAATTCAGCGGACTTGGGCAGATAGATGAACGTCCATCCCTTTTGAGTACAGATCTGGGCGATTTGCGTAGCTGTCAAGGTCTTACCCGTACCGTACTGGCCCGCGATGAGAACTCCGCGACGAATCGGCGTACCAATAGCGCGCACCGCCGCCGTGTTCCGGATCGGACCCAGGATACAGGTATCAATATCACGCTGAATCTCAGGGCGAACGATCACGGTCACCGGGTCCGCCGGTAATTCGAGGAACTTGACCTCGGGCATCTTGCGCACCGCTCCGGTCGCATCGGTCAATTCAATACCGAATGCCTTGCCGCGATACGGACTTTCGTCCGCTGCCAATTTCTCAATCCGCTCAATCAGCGCACTGATCGTGTGTTCGTTTTTCCCCTGAACATGCGCATGCAAACGGAAGATCAACCGCCCATCGTCTTGGTCCGTCCCGGTCTCAACGTAGCCACCCATTGGTAGATCGTACCGGCCCCAACGGACTTTCATCGTCTTACCCACACCGACGGCGACAGAGATGTCAGAGCCAGCATTTTCGGTTTCAACAGTGAAGCCAAACATTGCCCGAAGCGCTTTTGCGAGCGCAATCGCCCCTTCGTGAGGCGAGACATGAATGCTGTGCTGGATGCATCGCTCCTGTTCTTCTTCGTCCTGTTTCCGACCAAGAACACGAATAGCGTTCTCCAGAGTCATCTTGGCAGGAAGTACGATGGCATCCCCCTCGCGCCTCACGTTCACTTCTGGTTTACCGCGACGATTATTGTCGCCGTACGCTGCATCATGAGCACCATACTGCAATGGTCTATTTTTCATCTATTAGTCCTTTGTTGTCTGTTTTTTGTTTGTTTTGGTTGCTATATGTGACGAACAACCCGAAATATTACTAACATAAACTCATAAATATGTCAATATTCTGAACTCCCGAGCAGGATTCAGTGTAAAAATCTACATTCTGGGCGACTAGAGGGAATCGGACCCTCGACTTCGGCTCCACAAACCGAGGTTTTACCATTAAACTATAGTCGCCATATCGAACCTACTCGTATGTAGGTGCAGACTCCTTTATACCAGATTTATGGTTGTTTAGTCGAGCGAGCGCGTAGAACAGCGATGAGAGCCTGTTCAAGAATGAAAGAGTTACGGAACCAACCTTCACTTCCCCACTCTCGACTCCAGCAATCACTCGGCGCTCTGCCTTGCGTGCCAGCGTCCTCGACACATCCATGAGCGCCGCTAATTCCGTTCCGCCGGATATGAAAAAAGTTTTTATAGGGGGCATCTCCTTTTCGGCCCAGTCGACTATGAACTCGATCCTGTCGACTTTGTCCTGGCCAATCTTTTTATCTGCACCCGCAACCTCCGCCTGTACGATGAAGAGACATTCTTGCACCCACTGAATAATTTCGGAGACTTTCTTCTGGGTACCAGCCGATATGTTGACCTCATATCCAACATCTGCAGATCGTATCTTTACCAATCCATTAAACGAGTTGAGCTCATCCAATGCTCCGAGTGCCTCAGTCTGACATGAACTCTTGGATATGCGCTGGCCAGGCTTTGAGTCGAAAGCCTTGGTCGTGCCGCCATCGCCTTTACGAGTATAGAGCATGGGACGAGATTATATTGCTTCCCCAATGAACACCAAATTGTCCAAGAAAAATGTTTTGCCCACCGCCGCACCCTCGCTCAAAAGAGCAACTGCATCAATACCAGTATTTTGCGCATTTGAATACCCGGGTACATTTATCGAAGAAACGAATACACCGTCACGATAGAAATTTAACTTGGTTCCGGCAATCGATATGAGATTGTAGTGCCACTTGTCATCAGCAAGCACCAATTTTCCAAGCTGAACAGTTGACGCGCCTTGCACATCGAGATATCCATTGTTACTCGGGTTATCAGTGCTGAATGTAAATCCACTTGCATCTCCATGTAGCTCGAGCAATGTGATCGGAAAACCTGCCGATTTTGCCCAGAAACCTATGGAAAATTTTGTGAACGGCTTATCTGTTGCCCGGATACCCCCACTATCCCACGACAAGAAGGAGTACTGAATTGAGTTCAGTGCCATATTATAGCTACGACCCTCTCCTGTCGGAGTCTGGGTAGAAAGCACCGCACAATCGGATTCTGTTCCGCCTGGCGGAATCAGTGTAAGACCATTTGGACGAGAGGTATCAGGAATCTGCGGAAGCGTCCCTGTACAAGGGATATTTTCGAAATCATATCGAGCCAATATATTATCGGCAAATGCAGTCTGTGTATGTTTCTCGAACCTCAGCCCCGCCGCGATTCTACTCTTATCTCTCGCCGCCTGAACCGAGACAAGAATGACGGATGAGAGGACCATCATGATAGACATGACCACCAATAGCTCAACCAAAGTAAAACCTCTCTTATTCATGGCTACCAGTATATCACGATGCGCACGACTGACCCTGTGCACGAAAAAACCGGGCGTTACCCGGTTTTCATCTGTGCGCAGGAGAGGACTCGAACCTCCAAGCCCTAACGGGCGCTACCACCTCAAGGTAGTGCGTCTACCAATTTCGCCACCTGCGCGTGTGTGCACTATAGCAAAAATCCCGGTCTTTGCAATCGGGATTTTGTTTTGATGATATTATGCTGTAACTTCTTCCTTCGGAGCCTCGACTGCCGCTTCCGGCTTTGCCAATTTGGTATCGGTATTTTGTCCTGGATCTTTCATAGAAAGTACACGCCTCATCTGCTTGCGAATCTCCTTTGCAGCCTTTTCCCTGATGAAGTACAACTTGGCGCGGCGAACCTTGGAGCGTCGGATGAGTTCGACTTCGTCGATCATCGGTGAATAAAGTGGAAAAATGCGCTCAACACCTATACCATCCACGACTTTGCGAACAGTAAATGTGGCTCCGGCCTCATTGCCGTGCTTACGAGCAAGAACAATCCCTTCGAAAGCTTGGAGGCGAAACTTGCCCTTGTCTTCCTGGATCTTCTGCCAGACGCGGACCTGATCTCCGGCGCGGACGTCGAGATTCTTGCGTTCGTCGATTTTTACTGAAGAAATAACCTTGGTTGCCATAGTGGGGATACCTTAACACACATTGATTTAAGATTCAACATTCGGCCTACTCTACACGATAGAACCTTATACCCGAGCACCTAGCAAAGCGCACGCTCCAACGAAATCTGGGGGCAAGGGAGCAGCAACTTTGACTCTCTTCCCTTCGAGCGTCTCAAACTCAACAGACTTCGCATGAAGTGCGGTGCGCCCAAAACCGAGCACCATGGGCTTCTTGGGAGCATAGAGTGTGTCACCTACGACCGGATGGTTCACTGCGGTGAAGTGCACACGAATCTGGTGAGTCCTTCCTGTCTTGGGCTCAACCTCAACAAGTGAAAATTTCTCCGGCTTATCTCCTCCTGTTTCGACCGCTTTCGTCGCTAGCCTCGTCCAATATGTCTCCGCATCCCTCAAATCTCCACGAGCACCGCGCTGAGCGGACCACTTGCGAAAATCAGAACTGCTCCTACCGATCGGGCGCGTGATGGTACCAAACTCCTCATCAACTTCTCCCCATACAAATGCAAGATACTTCTTGAGAATCGTGCGGTCCTTGAATTGCTCCTTGAGGGATGCATGCGCTTCCTTTGTCTTTGCGACGATGAGTGCACCTGAGGTCTCGCGGTCCAAACGATGCACGATACCAGGACGCAACAGAGGTTCACCCTCCGGAGTACGAGTATGCTCGCCCACATTGACTGCATCAGGATACTTCGAAATGACCCAATCAGTAAGAAAAGGACCTTTATCGCGACCATCAGGATGTACCATGAGGCCAGCCGGCTTGTTCACGACGACACAATCAGCATCCTCGTAGAGGATGTCTATTTTTGGGAGTTCGTTGCTCATCTCATGAATATACGGTAATGTATGCTCTGGAGCAAGCCTGCAGTATATTTCGCAGGACCGAAATTCGCGCGATTAGCTCAGTTGGTAGAGCAGTCCCTTTACACGGGAAAGGTCGGGGGTTCAAGTCCCTCATCGCGCACTGATAGATACCATGTACACAAAAAACCAGATGACCTGGCTTTTTGTGTACATGTCCCCCCGGTTGGAATCGAACCAACATCGACGGCTTAGAAGTCCGCAGTTCTATCCATTGAACTACAGGGGGTTATGAGAAGAAAGTACCATATTTATACGCCCTTGAATACCTCACCTACAGCGATGGGTCTCCCGGCATTCCACTTCCCTGCAAAATACCCGCGCGCCCTGCTGTACGATCGTTGAACTCCTTGAGTGCCCCAGACAATGCTCCTACATCAAATGCAGAAGGGTTTCCGGACGCATCATGCACGGTCGGCTCTGACAAACGACTCTGAACTCCTACATATGTTCGATACCCAAAAAATGCAGAAACACCGACAAGCACAACAACGACAACCAACATGATAAGCCAGTCAACATACGGATCATCACCGATACGACGGAAGAATGAATCTTGTCGTTGCCTCGATGATATTTTTCTATGGTTGAATATATGCATCATATGTTTCTATTGTTTCGAACTCTTGAGCGACAACCCTTCGATCACAAAAGATGCCCTCCACTCCCTGCTACGACCTGCTTTTGGATCGAGCGCTCCCGATGTGTCGAGTCGAACACGGCTCACAGTGACCGCATACGGTAGGGTCTCCGCGAGCTTGAGCGTTTTCATCACTGCACTCCACGAACCTCGCACATCAACATGGGCACGGATGCGTGAGATCGTTCCCGGTTCAGCTGCCTCAATATTGTCAGCCTCGATGGATGAAAGAGAGATAGAGCTGCCCGCACTCGTACCGAGCGCCTCCACCGTCTCGATGAAAGAGACCGTGGAATCATCTGGCACGAAGAAAGAAGCAGCCTTGACTCGATCTCCAGCAGTGGCCTCGTGCACAGAACTTAGATTATTCTCGCGGCTCAGCGAGAGGTCGTGCTCCGCAAGCTTTGATCGTCCAGCTATCACTCGCTCTATCGAAGCCGATATGCCGTAGTGCATATATGCATAGAGCGCAAAGACAAAGAGCGTCACTGACGCGGCTACGATGAATAGAGCTGTGTGGCTGTGGTAATGCTTCATGGCAATGATCGGGTAAAGCGCAAAGAGAACGGTATATCCCTACTCTTTGCAAGCTCAGATATCGGCAATTCTACTTTATTACCTATACCAAGATTCTCGAGCCGCGTCTTCAAGGATACGAGAGACTCTCGTGTAGGAGCTATCCCTTGAATGATCATCGTGGCGCTGGTTGTAGAAAGTTCAGAGAGCATGACGGAAGTAATACTGACGGAGGCGCGCGCTGAAACAACATCCTGTATCAACAAAGAAGGCTTTGTACCTGCCTGTGAAGACGTAAGCGCCCTCACGAGTTTTGAGTCACGCTCCAGATCGCGCGCGAATACCGCCGACTGACTACCATCGGCATCCTCTAATGAGCGTCCGAGCATCGTCTGGCTTCGCTCTTCGGCAGAGACAAGTATATATGCAGGAAACAATGAACAGATCCCTACAACCCCAACTACAGACATCAGGAAAAGAGCCACAATCGCCGCATGCAAACGGTATCCGCGCTTAAGAGTCTTCTGTTCTTGGATAGGAAGGAAACTGTGTCTCATGCTATTGGTGATATGAGTGCCAAACCTGCCGCAATGACATACTCGAGAGATTCGGTCTTCGTTATCGGTGGGACATATGAATTCACATCAAAGGCATTGTGCCAAACATCAGGAAGCACCGTATGCGCAATAATATCTGATCCTTGATTGCGGATGATGGACTCACAGGCTTCCGCTCGCGAACCAACAACAACGATCTCCGAGATACGAGCGCGAGCATCGGTGCGAGTCATCCAGTATGCGTGAACCCTGCCGATTTCAGCCATCAAGGCATCCCCTGCACCAGCCACTGGAGCATCGCCCAAACTATCACTCCCCCATGCTATGGTCGAAGTGAAGCAAACGACACCCTCGGATACTATATAAAGGCCGCTCTTCTTCTTCATGATATGTACAATGAGATGTGTCCCCTCAGAATGCGGTGGCTCGTAGGCTGTCACAATCGCTTTAGGAGCAACTTCAAAGGCAACTGTAGATACGCCCGCCTCTTTAAGCAGAGCGACATGGTGTTCGACATACGTGCGCGGCACCACTGACACGCTGGCACGCAACACATCCCCTGTTACTGCACGAGGCATGAGGTCAAATTGGAAGATTGCATCAGCTGCCGACAGTGGCACATTCTGATCGAGTTTGAATTCGATATTCTGGGCTATAGAGCGGAAATCCGCAGTCGGAACTTCTGTTTGGAACAAATACGCCTTCTCTTCCGGCAAGGAGACTTTTACATAGGAGAGGTTATTTTTGGAGACAAATTGTTTCAGCACATCGACGAAAGCCTTTTCATCTTTGATATCACCACCATCGACAAGTCCTGGTGGAAGTTGTTGAGTAGCATGTTTCGATATCACCAAACCTTTTGAGGTCCGGCGATATTCTATACACCGGATAGCCTCATCCGATATATCGAGTCCCGCATGAGGCATGACGAGGAATGTCGGCGGTGGAAATAGCTTGAATAAGAACGAGCGTGTATCCATGCCCTAAGTATACCTTATACCTATTCTGCTTTCATCCTTTTGCGTGCCTCCTTGAATATCTCTTTCAATGCAGGAGCTGCTGAAGTGAGTACGATGACTATTACGACGGGTATAATATAGCGATCAGGGTTCGGTATCAGTGCACCCAAGCCGTAACCGAGCCAGAGCATTCCCCAGGTCCATACGAAGGCTCCAATTATGTTGAATGTGATGAAGGTTCGGTAACGCATATTCCCCATCCCGGCGACGATTGGGGCAAATGTGCGGATGATGGGCATGAAGCGAGCCAGTATGATTGTTTTTTTGCCATGCTTCTCATAAAAATTTTGGGCGCGAACGATGTGCTGTTTGTTGAACACGACAGAATCTTCTCGAGAAAAAAGTGCCGGGCCAACTTTCTTGCCAAAAGCATATCCAACACTATCTCCAACAACGGCAGCCACAAAAGTTCCAACGAGGAGCAGGGGGAGAGATACATACCCTTGTGATGCAAGGAAGCCTGCCGTGAACAAGAGCGAATCTCCTGGCAGAAAAAATCCGAAGAATAATCCTGTTTCAACGAAAATAATAGCAATAACACCCAGTGCGCCAAGTGTCATGATCAAAGCTTTTGGTTCGAGAAGAGCGTGAAAAAATTCAATCATGATATGTAGATGGTTACTGGATTTCTCTTACGCTGCTTTTGTTCCGGGGACTATTGAAGGATTTGGTTCGAGAAGAGAAAAGTTGCCCGAAGCATCCGATACCGCGAAGAGCATGCCGTTGCTCTCATACCCCTTGATCACCCTTGGTTCAAGATTGGTCACAAACATGCAGGTCTTCCCCACCAAGATAGCTGGATCAGGAAAATACGCCGAAATACCTGAGACTATCTGTCGGACTACTGGTTTCGTAACAGCGGTACCGTCCTCGAGAATAGTTTGTGATTGTTCAGCAAAATCAACCGCCAGTTTGAGGAGTTTATCCGTATCGGGAATCTTCTCTGCTGAGAGGATTTTTCCAGCACGGATCTCTACCTTTTTGAAATCGTCGTAATTGATCATGAATTCAGTATACCAAAAATAATCACTTCCCCTACTCCACTTTGTCTCTATCCAGATAACTTTGCAATATGAGAGCGGCGGCACTTGCATCACTCATATCATTTTTGCCTTGAAACCGCTCTGCTTGCATACTTGTCATGAACTCAAGCTCCAGATACACAGTAAAGCCGAGCTTTTCGAGCTGACCTTTGAACTCCACCGACTCCTCGAATATCGGGTTCGGCTCCTGTTTGTAATTCCTAGATTCGCCCATCACAATCTCTTTCACCTCATGTTGGCGAGCAATCTCCTGAATTTCCTTTATAGCGAGATCACTCGTATGAACCACTGAAAGCGGCAGAGCGAACTTCCTTGCTTCATCAGAAACTGCGACACCGATCCTCTTTGACCCATAGTCAATACCGAGGATACGTCCGCGGATATGGTTGGTATGTCGTGATTCTATGTTCATTTTTCTGCGGACGGGGTGAGATTCGAACTCACGGTACCCTTGCGAGTACGACAGTTTTCAAGACTGTTGCCTTAAACCACTCAGCCACCCGTCCAGTTCAGCCATGATGGCACAATCCCTGTGTTTTTTCAATTCCTTAGTGGTATAATTTAATTATGGCAACAGCTCCCCTCATCTCCTGGAATGCCCCGGAGCATTTCTATGTCGAGAAGCGCCCCGACTGGTACTGGGCGGTAGGCATCATTACTCTAGCGATAGCAGTAGTCTGTTTTATTTTCGGCAACATCATACCAGGCCTGTTCGTACTGATAGGCGCGACAGCACTTGTAATTCACTCATCTCGTCCACCCCGTACGATGCACTACGAGATCAACGACCGCGGCATCGTCGTGGACGACCTCCTCTACCCTTTCCTCACCCTCGAATCATTCTGGATACCACATGATGAACTTCCTCCAAAAATGATCGTCAAATCTCGCAAGACCTTCATGCCATTCATCGTCATATACATAGACGAAGTCGACCCCGAAAAAGTTCGCGAAGTGATGCTCACTTACATCGCCGAGACTGAACACCGCGAACCATTCTTGAAGCACCTGCTCGAAAGGCTTGGGTTCTAAAAGATCCCAGCAGCCTCTTTTCTTGTAGTTTGAACCTTGAATCTATATAATGCCCCTATTCTATTATCCAAAATCTAACCAACAATACTCCCTATGAAGATTTCGAAGATTGCCGCACGAGAGATACTGGACTCCCGAGGAAACCCGACCGTTGAAGTTGACATCATCCTGAAAGACAAATCATTTGGCCGTGCTGCGGTACCAAGCGGCGCATCGACCGGTAGTCATGAAGCTGTCGAGTTGCGCGACGGAGACAAGAGATATGGTGGCAAGGGCGTGCAAAAAGCAGTCAAGAATGTGAACTCTCTTCTCGCAAAAGCGTTGGTCGGAAAAGAGTTTGACCAGCGCAGTCTCGATGCCAAGATGATTCAGTTAGATGGAACAGCAAACAAGGGCAAACTGGGGGCAAACGCAATTCTCGGTGTCTCCATGGCATTCGCACGCGCAGCTGCAGTCAGCTCCAATGTTTCCCTCTACAAATATTTCGCCAAAATCGCCAAGACCAAAAATACGATCCAGCTTCCGGTGCCGATGATGAATATCCTGAACGGCGGCAAGCATGCCGAGAAATCAACTGATTTCCAGGAGTTCATGATCATGCCTGTCGGAGCGAAGTCATTCAAAGAAGCTCTCCGTATGGGTGCAGAGATATTTCATGCGCTCAAGAAGCTACTCCACGACAAGGGACTCGCAACGACCGTTGGAGACGAGGGTGGATTCGCACCATCTCTTCCTTCGAATGAGGCGGCTGTCGAGATCATCCTGCAAGCAATACAGAAAGCCGGGTACACAGCCGGTAAGGATATCATGCTCGCTCTCGATGTTGCTGCAACGGAACTCTACAAAGATGGCCTGTATCATCTCGCATGCGAGAATAGGTCTCTCACCTCTGAAGAAATGGTCGCCTTCTATGTCGATTGGTGTACAAAGTTCCCTATAGCCTCTATCGAGGATGGTCTTGCCGAAGATGACTGGGCAGGATACAAGCTCCTCACCGAGAAACTTGGGAAAAAAGTCCAAATCGTCGGCGACGACCTCTTCGTCACCAATATCGAGAGACTTGGTCGCGGCATCACTGAGAAAGTCGGCAATTCCATCCTCATCAAACTCAATCAGATTGGCACGGTCTCAGAAACAATTGATTCTATCAATCTTGCAAAGAAAGCTGGGTACACTTCCATCATTTCCCACCGTTCAGGCGAAACTGAGGACACTACAATAGCCGATTTCGTTGTTGGTACCGGTACAGGACAGATCAAGACCGGTTCCCTCTCAAGAACTGATCGTGTTGCCAAATATAACCAGCTCCTCCGTCTCGAAGAAGAGCTCGGCACGAAGGCGGCATACCGCGGCACGAAGGTGTTCAAGACCGAATAGGCTATATCCTCAAATTTCATATCCTAGGGTATACTTAGTGGTATGAAAAACATATATACAAAGTACGCGTTATATTCGGTCATCGCACTGGCCGTCGTAGGTTTCGCACCCTCGACCGCTCGAGCCGATGATGCATGTCTTTTCTTCGGCGACTTGAGCACGGGTTCAGTCGGCGAAGAAGTTCGTTGTCTACAGAAATACCTGAACAAGAACGGATACATTATATCCAGCTCCGGTCCAGGATCTATGGGAAGTGAGACCAGCTCGTTTGGAGAGAAAACTCGGGAGGCGGTAAAGAAGTGGCAGACTGCCGCAGGTATCTATCCTGCAACGGGCACATTTGGTCCGCTGTCACGCACCACCTATCAAGCTGAGATCAAGAAAAGTACACCAACCCCTTCACCAACCACGACACTGTCGCCATCTGGTACAACAACTGTAGTACCCGTAATTTCGACCCCTGTTACAGTACCAACACCTGTAGCAACTCCATCAGCAAGCGAAACAGCTATCCGCAAACTGCTCAAGAGCGTATACAGCCAGCTGGAAGACGCGATCGATGAGGTAGATGACGCAGAAGACGAAGGAGATAACACCGCTGAAGAAATAGAAGACATGCGAGACCTTCTCGAAAAAGCCGAGGATCGCTTGGTAGAGGCTGTCATGGCGTACATAGAGGAAGATATCGAAGAAGCGACTGATCTTGCAGAAAAAGCAGAGAAGTATGCAGAGGAAGCCGTCGAAGATATATCGAGCGGCGAAGATAAGGAAGATGCCGAACAAGCTCTCGAAGACGCTGACGAGGCTATAGACGATGCGCGTGATGAAATCGTGGCAGCTGAAGACGATGGTGATGATGTGGATGATGCACGTGACCTCTACGATGATGCGCGTGACAAGTATGATGATGCCCAGGAAGCGTTCGATGATGAAGATTATGAGGATGCCATCGAGCTTGCAGAAGAAGCACAGGATCTCGCTAATGAAGCTATCGACGAACTCTAATTCCCCACAGAACTAGACACTATAGGTTTCGTACCTGACTTCTCCCCTACTCTCAATAAAGCTCTTCAGCATCTTGTTCTCAGAGTACAGCCGGAATAGAGCTCCAAACAAAAAGGCGATATTTATCGCCACCAGGGCATATAAGGCGTGTTTTGTGTATTTCATGATGTCGGGTTACTGACGAGGGTATAGCCAAGGTCTTACATTGCCACCCATCCAGAATCATTGCATGAAAATCGTCGGCACATGCCGACGATTTTCAGTACAAGACCATTTTCTATCAATCCTGTGCCCTCAGTAGGAATCGAACCTACATTGCAAGATCCGCAATCTTGCGTCCTATCCATTGAACGATGAGGGCAGGAGGCAACCTTACGCGAGTTTCTTCAAAGCGGCCATCACGCGAGACTTGGTACGTGACGACGTGTTGGCCTTGATGAATCCTGTCTTTACTGCCTTGTCGAGTGCCTGATAGATAGATGGAACGAGCTTCTCTGCTGAAACCTTGTTCTTGGCAACAAGAAGCTTGCGGAATTCCTTCATATTCTTCTCAATCGCAGACTTGCGGCGGAGATTGAAGACGCGCTTCTTCTTGGATGCGCGGAGTGCTTTGTGAGCTGATGAGGTAATAGGCATAAGTTGTTGTATGTGAGAGAAAGGTACCATATTGGACAAAAGAAGTAAAGAACCTTACCAAATCTGATATACTACCCCCATGATTTCCTACCTTCGCGGCCCCATCCTAGAAACAGGTAACCGATACGCTGTACTAGACATGAACGGTATCGGCTATAAGGTGTACACCACGGACGACACCATCCACACCTTGAATGTAGGCCAGGATGTCGTCTTTTGGGCTCATACGATCGTTCGCGAAGATGCGCTCGATCTCTATGGATTCACTTCCAAGAAAGAGCGCTCTTTCTTTGAGCTTCTCATCGGTGTATCTGGTATCGGCCCGAAAAGCGCCCTGAATATACTCTCGCTCGTCTCAGCGGACACACTGGCCAGCTCTATCCGTACCGGTTCAGTCGCACACCTGGTCAAAGTCTCAGGTATTGGTAGGAAGACCGCAGAGAAGATTGTTCTCGAACTCAAAGACAAGCTCGCTGGAGCCTCTTTCCATTCCGATGACCCTGCTCTCTCCGCAGGTATGTCGAGTGATATGGACGCCCTCGAAGCACTCAAGGCACTTGGATATGAGACAGATGAAGCGCGTGAAGCTCTCAAAAAAATTCCTGCAGATATTTCTGATACAGGCAAGAAGGTGAAGGCGGCGTTGAAAGAGTTGGGAAGATGAGCCATACTGTACCCATTATGCTCGACACCGCTCTCGCACAGATTCGCCGCCATATACCTACAAAGGTTTTTTCACGCCTACAGGGGCCCTATCACTGGACGCTCTCATTTCTCGCTGCATTGTGGTACCGGTTCCCTTCTCGCAAGATCAAGATCATTGCCGTTACCGGCACCAAGGGTAAGAGTTCAACTGTGGAAATCTTGAATGCCATCCTCGAAGAAGCGGGCTACAAGACCGCAATTTCAAATACCATCCGTTTCAAAGTCGGGGATATATCTTCAGAGAATCTCTACAAAATGAGCATGCCGGGCAGGTTCTTCGTACAAAAAATCATCAGGAAAGCGGTTAACAACGGTTGCCAATACCTCATCATGGAGATGACGTCTCAAGGAGCACTTCTGCATCGTCATCGCTGGATCGAACTCGACGCATTCATCTTCACCAACCTCTCCCCTGAACATATCGAAGCGCATGGATCGTACGAAAACTACGCTCAATCCAAACTCTCTATCGCGCGACAGCTCGGCAAATCAAAAAAAGAAAACCGTACGCTTGTCGTGAATGCAGATGATGCGGCATCCGATCGCTTCATGGAATGCGATGCCGATCGTAAGACAAGCTACAGTATCCACGATGTCGAACCGTATGAGGTCAAAAAAGCGGGTCTCGAGTTCACTCTCGACGGCAGACGCATCCGCTCGCATCTCTCGGGACTTTTCAATCTGTACAACATAACCGCAGCGATCACAGCGGCTCGCAGCCAAGGTGTAACGACCGACGAGATGGTTCGAGCAATTGAAGGATTCTCGGGAATACCCGGACGAGTACAAAAAATCGAGGCGGGGCAAGACTTTAGTGTCATCGTCGATTATGCACACACTGCTGACTCCCTCGAAAAGCTATATCAGGTCTTCCAATCATCCAGAAACATCTGTGTCCTCGGGGGCACCGGAGGAGGTCGCGATACGAGTAAACGCGCTGTAATGGGCAAGATTGCAGACACTTATTGCAATGAAATCATACTCACTGATGAGGATCCGTACGATGAGGATCCACAGAAGATCGTCAACGAGGTCGCTTCCGGCATCACCTCGCAGAAACCAACGATCATCATTGATCGCCGTGAGGCTATTCGTGAGGCTATTCGCCGGGCAAAAACTGGAGACACCGTCCTCATCACAGGCAAAGGAACAGATCCGTATATCATGGGTCCAAAAAATTCAAAAACCCCTTGGAGCGATGCGCGAATAGCACGAGAAGAGATAGAGAAGATCCTAAATACTCTTCACTGAATATAGACCATTGAGCTTCTCTACAGTTTTCGGTCCTACTGATCCTGTACGCTCAAGACCATATTTACCTTGAAATGCCTTAATCGCCTCTTTGGTACACGGTCCAATTTTGCCCGTACGCGGACAGTCGTTCTTACTCTTATTTGATGGAGGATACACACCATCGACGAGGAGGGCGGTTTGAAGCGCATACACATCTTGGGATGCGCGGGCATTCTCCGCTATCGCACCGTTCCATGTATACGGAAGTACCAGCGTGTCATAGGCTGATGCCGCCATCGTTGTCTTGCCAGGGTTGAAGAAATCCTCAAGGCCAAGATACGTCTGGTACGCCAAGTCCCTGATAGCGAGTGGTCGCGACTCTGGATCTACGATCTGCGGCTCATATATATACGCGTATTCAATGAGTAGACTTGCCGCATCTGCAGTGTCATTTGCCCCGATCGCAATCAACTCACGCTCATCGACGATGCCTGTCGATTCACCCGCAAGATCCGAAACTGCGTTGTATTTACCCAACCGTTTGAATATTGTCTCTGCCACCGCACGCGTAGTTGTGCTGTTGGTATATTGCGCCTCAGGCACATATATAGAGAACCCGCTATACTCGCCAGGAACTTTCCAGCCATGTCCTGGATAATCATTGAAATGAATATGTATAGCAATATCGACCCCGTGTTCATTGGACCATTTGGTGATGCCGTAGAGACGGTACGCAACATCATTCGGAGCCGCATTGTGCTGCACCTTGGGCACAAAGTCGGTATGGCTAAATTGGGCGACGCGGCGCAGCGATTCTTCTTTGTGCGCCTTTTGCCACTCGACAATACTGTTCCACTGGTCTTTGAAATACGTCTGGAAGGTAGGGTCCCATGCCGTTTGAGTACGTGGCACGATGACTTCATACTTACTGTTGTTTCGAAGGAATTTGGCGAGTTCGTCTGCAAGTTGAACCGTGAGGTCGCGCTCCTTGAGGCTTCCAAACTCCGCTCCACCATAGCTAGGCTCGTGACCAGGCATGAGAAGAATGCGTATCTTTGCAGTTCCCCGTTCTGCATCAATAGAATATTTCTGCTGCAACTGAGCAACTGTGCGTGGATTGCGCGTCACTACAGCCGCCAACTGACCGCCCACATCTTGGATGCTCGCCAAAATCCGAGCTGCCTGTTCGGGAAATTGCGTCGCCAGCCACGGTGTCAAGAAAAAACTTATGAGTATGGCAATGGCGATATAGTGGCGCATGTTGAGTATAGTATAGCAGAGACCCCGCCTGCGGGGTCTCTGAATAACTTGCACATCGTGCACTTTTGGACTTTACTTAGCTCATGCCCGAACTCCCCGAAGTACAAACAACCGTGAATGGTTTGCAAGAACATGTCGTGGGCCTGCGCATCACGGATGTGTGGTCTGACTACAATAGTCCCCACTTCAAAGGATCTGCCACCATCAAAGATCCCCTCTATTTCGCACGGATCAAGAAGCGGATCATCGACACCACGATAATTTCCGCCTCTCGTCGAGCCAAGAATATATTGATCGGACTATCTAACGGATGCACCCTACTCGTGCATCTCAAGATGACCGGGCACCTGCTTTATGGCCAATACCGATTCAACACTACCAAGAAAAAAGATCCCTGGGAGGCAATCACGCCGGAATCTCTGAAGGATCCATATAACAAGCATGTACATTTCGTGCTGTCCTTCTCCAATAAAAAATACTTGGCACTTTCGGACGTACGTAAATTTGCCAAGGTGACACTGATCGAAGCGGGCATGTCGGCTGAATCAGATCACCTTCACAACATCGGTCCTGAGCCCTTGGAGAATAAGTTCGACTTCGATGCATTCGTCGCCAGGATCAATCTCCGGCCAAGTGGAAAAATAAAGCAGGTCCTCATGAATCAACAGATCATCGCTGGTATCGGCAATATTTATGCCGATGAGTCTCTATGGCGCACAGGGGTGCATCCAGCGCAAAAAGTATCTGACATATCAGCGAAGGACCTGAGACTTCTCTTTGTGGCCATCAAACAAACACTATCGAGGGGCATAGATTTTGGGGGTGATTCCACTTCAGATTACCGCAATATTCACGGAAACAAGGGTGAATTTCATGAAAGTCATCATGCATATCGGCGCACAGGCACACCATGTGACAAGAAAGGTTGTGATGGAACTATTGTACGTATCGTGCTCGGCGGTAGAGGCACACATTTTTGCGACAAACATCAACGATTGAGGTGAAAAAGGATGATTCCGGTAACGACTGATACATTCAAGGACTCTTTCTTCCCTTTCATCGGTATCTCAATGATCATATCAGACCGTTTCAAAAGTTCTTCCGATACACCACCCATCTCGTTACCCAGAATCACCGCTAGCTTGGTATTTTTATCAGAAAAAGAAATATCCCGATAATCAACAGACCTTCTGTCCTGCTCAAGCGCAACTATACTGAACCCGTCTTTCTTAAGTGTTTTTATAAGCTTAACCCCATCTTCACTGTGCTCCCATGCAACGGCATCCTCGGCACCCAATGAGACTTTTGCAACATCCCTTCTCTTCCTACCAAATCGGTCTACAGGAGCCGGAGTGGTGCCAATACAATAGATCTTCGAGACACCAGCAGCATCAGCGGTGCGAAAAATGGATCCAACATTGTGGGTGCTGCGGATATTGTCGAGAATGAGACGGGTGTCTGGCATATTTCAATATATACCATATAATGCTAGTCTACTACCAATAACTACCCCGCCATGCTTTCCCTATTTCCTTCATTGCTCTCATACGAACAGCTCGCACCTTTCATCCTGCGCGTAGTGCTCGGCGTAACCCTGGCATATTTCGGTTACCAGAAAATGCTCGGCAAAGGTGGCAGCTCCGGCAGTAACAGCAAAATATACGGTGGCGCTGAGATCCTCGTCGCAGTTTTCCTCATCATCGGCCTCTGGACCCAGCTCGCCGCCCTCCTCAACGCGATCATCCTGGTCATCAAGCTCGGATTCAAGATTCGCGATAAGGCATTCCTTACCGGAGGTATCAACTATTACCTACTTCTTCTCGCTATGGCAGTCTCTGTCATGCTCACCGGCGCTGGCTGGTTCGCGTTTGATTTGCCGCTCTAGTATTTGACTAGCAGGTAAAAATGCTAGTATATTGTGAGCTACACGCCCATACATGCATTTGGGTGCTGCGCTCGGGCCCAAAGCCCGAACAAGTTCGGTTTTTGTTTCCCTCGCTTGCGCCCATAGCTCAGTCGGTAGAGCAACTCCCTTTTAAGGAGTGGGTCGTTGGTTCGATTCCAACTGGGCGCACAGAACTAGTTGATGTATTTTGAGCAAAATAAAAATCCCCAACTCCTTACTGTGCAGGAAGTTGCGGGAATTCAGCACCAGGCAAGCCGCGCAAGTTAGCAATAAGTTTTCTCACGGTAAAATCATGCAAATGAGCGAAGCTCATGACACATTCCATGAGATCTGTCACCGGCGCGTCTCGATTGAAGTGATGCACCAAACCACGTTTTGTTAGCCGCAAAGTACTCAGTCGCTCACCATCAACTTCACTATAACTGTGACAAATCACAACATCCTCAATGAGATCTGCGACTTCTGGGCACGCGATGAGCTCTTGTAACAATGGGACTATTTTCTCAGCTTCAACAAGACGACGCTGGTGCGCTTCGTCTTGTTGCTTATGTGTCAAAATCCGCATACGATACTCCTCCTGAAAAAAATTAAACCACGCCCTATAAAAAAATGCAATGATTTATTTCAACCCCAACATCACTCTCTCCACCGCCAACTCAGCATCGCACACTCCTCGATGGGCATCATGATAGACCGTTATAAGCTTCTCTGTAAGTGAGTTCAACTCCCCTTCACTATAGTTACCCGCAGCTTTCTTTGCTTTTGAAAAGACGAACGGACTCAATCCCGACTCGCTCGCACTCTTCGCCCGCGCCGCTAACTTCATAGACTTCATCTGCCAAAACAGAGTGCCGATGATATTCTCTGGCTCTGTTCCCTTGTCGACAGCTTCTCTATATACAGACCATGCCCTGAACGGATCTCGTGCCCCCACCGCATCAGCCAAAGCGAATATATTGAATTCCCCCGAACTTGCACCAAAACCTTTCGCCACCTCCTTCTTCTCAGTCTCAACCATCTTTTCTGCCGATTTTTCAAAAGCCTTTTTCAACTCCGCATTCAACTTCCCTTCAAGCACGATAAATATATTCGTTGATTCACCCATGACCGGTGCAAAGTCTGCAAATAATTCCTTCGCTTCAACATTCTCGGTCACACGATCAAGAAAAATAATATATTTGTTCGAGAATAATCCCTGTCCACCGATATGTTCCTCGATGATGGAGGGAGACCACTGAGCCGCCTCGACACGCACATATGACGCATCGGGCTTCTTGGCGCGCAATGAAGCAACAAGGGAGGTTGCTTTGGTGACTGCGGCTGGCGTATCGGTTCCGTGAAAGACGTAGAGCATATAGTTATTTGAGCTCACCCCATGTTCCCCCGATTGCACCTTCAGCTTTCATGACAATACCCTTGGTATCCTCCGTACTCATCACCGATTCCATGATCTTCACAATCTGCTTCGAGATTTCTTCTGCCTTTTCATCCTTTATCTCATACACGAGCTCGTCATGCACTTGGAGTAACGCATGTGCATCATTCTGCAATCCCTCTTTTTTGAGATATTCATCGATTCTGATCATAGCTATCTTGATGACATCAGCCTCTGTGCCCTGAATGGGCGCATTGATAGCCATGCGTTCAGCCTGTGCGCGGATATATGGGATCTTGGACTTGATCCCCTCGAAATATCTCCGACGACCATAGAATGTCTCTGTGTAGCCGCGGCGTGCAGTCTCAGCCTTCACTTCATTGAGATAGTCCGCCAGACGCGAAAATGTGTGGAAATAATCATCATAAAATTTCTGCGCAGTCGGACGGTCAGTACCGATGCTCTTCTGCAGAGAGGTCACGCCCATACCGTAGAGCATACCGAAATTGATCGCTTTCGCTTGGCGACGCATCTCTGAAGTAACCGTGTCTTGAGGAACCTTGAATACGAATGAGGCCACAGATGCATGAACATCCTCCCCTCCTTTGAAGATCTCTATCATCTTCTCGTCACCAGAAAGGAAAGCTGCGATGCGTAGTTCCATCTGCGAATAGTCGAAGCTGCACAGCCTGAAGCCTCTCTCTGACACAAAGGCGTGACGGATTGCTTTGCCGAGCTCAGTCTTGATGGGAATATTCTGCAGGTTCGGATTGATGGATGCCATACGCCCGGTCGATGATCCAGCCGAAACGAGGTGCGAGTGCAGGCGATTCTTGTCATCCAAGAGCGGCGGGATAGCGTCGATATATGTAGAGAGAAGCTTAGTGAGCTCTCGATACTCGAATATGAGCTTCACGATCGGGTGTAAATCGACTAGTTTTTCCAGCTCGGATTCTTTGGTAGATCGTGCACCACCGGCAGTTTTCTTCATACCTTTTGCCGTCAATCCCAATTTATCAAAAAGCACTTCGCCAAGCTGTTTTGGTGAGCTGATGTTGAACTCCATATCTGCCAGCTTCCAAATTTCCTTTTGCAGTCGATTTGCTTCTGCATGATATTTCTGCGACAAATCCGTCAATAAAATCTTGTCTACCTTGATTCCCCTCTCTTCCATCTTGTCGGTAATCGAAATGAGTGGCAATTCAATCTCTTCGTACACCTTACGGAGATTTCTTTTGTCGAGCTCGGTATACACCGTCTTGCGCGCTTTGGCGAAATCGTCAGTATTACCGAAATTAAGTAGGTCTTCGAGCGTCGGGTTAGTGAGGTTTGAGTTGACGAGCCAGAGTGCGAGAAGAGTCTCCTTGAGGAGTTTGGGGTCGATGGCGCTGTTGAATAACGAAGTGGCTGCAGGAGCAGCGGCCGAAGAAAGCAGATTCGCTCGGGGTACGCCGTCTGCGTCTGCTGACGCAGCGGCTCGTTCTCCCTCGTCTGCACTCAGTCCGAAAGCCCCCTCAGAATCTCTTTCTTCGGCCGCTGCAACACTGCTCCCAATAACCTTTTGCAACCTCTGCACCAACGTCCTGAATTCCAACTCCGTCCAGAGCGCCGTCACTTTCTTGAGATCGAGTCCTTCCCTGAATGTCTTCTCGGGCAATACGAACTCAACCGGCGATTTCCTATTGATCGTCGCTAACATCTTGCTGAATTCAGCCTCCTCCTTATTGTCTTTCAGGAGTTGGACGATACGCGGAGTGATTCCTGCATCCAAGAATTTCTTCTCATGTCCAGCTTCGAGTTCTTTGTACATATTCTCGATCGTACCAAATGTGGTGATCAATATCGTGGCAGTTTTCTCGCCGATGCCTTTCACGCCGATGATATTGTCGGATGTGTCGCCACGAAGGCCTTTGTAGTCAGGTATGAGCTCCGGACCAAATCCAAATCGTTCACGCACAAGATCCTCATCATAGAGGATGGTATCCTTGATTCCTTTCTTAAGTGTATAGACCTGAACAACTTTGTCCTTCACCAGCTGGAGCGTGTCCATGTCGCCCGAGGCAATAACAATATCGATACGAGGCGAATCTTTCTTCTTGTCTTCGTTCTGCACCCTCACCTGTTCGACGATCGTACCAAGCATATCATCCGCTTCGTACCCTTCCTTGCTGTAGATCGGTATATCGAGCGCCTTGAATATATCGTATGACCTATTGATCTGCGTGATGAGATCATCATCTGTTTCTTTGCGCTGAGCCTTGTATCCTTTGTACGCCTCATGACGATAGGTTGGACCCTTCACGTCGAAGCAGGCAACGATGTAATCGGGCTTGAGACCTTCGATAGCACTAATGAGCATGGCGGAGAGGCCATAGAGTGCACCAGTCGGCTCCCCGCGAGCTGTCGAAAAGTCAGGGAGAGCATGATATGCGCGATGGAGTATGGCGTGCGAATCGAGCAGGACCAACCTCCTGCTTTCTTGTTTGACCACCTTCGTTTCCTTTTTCTTAGCTGGTGACATAGGGGCATTGTACACCAGAATAGACGGGTTATGAACAAATAAAAAACCGCCCGTTAGAGCAGTTTCTGGTCTACCAAAGAATTGATAGCTGTTCTGGTTTCTTCTATCAGGTCGAGTTTGAGGGCTTCAGCGGCTGTCACCAATGCATATTCATCATGGTCAGCACCGAGCTTGATGTTTCCAGATGACATTGTGCAGAGGAAAAATATGCCAACGATCTGAAGCTGTTCCTCGCGCACAACCGGTCGCCACTCTCCCACATAGAATGGACGTCCGATCTCGACATGCAATCCAACTTCTTCAATCGTTTCTCGCTGAATGGCATCCCTGAAATCTTCCCCAGTCTTTACTTTGCCACCAGGAAAGTCGTACTTACCTTTGTTGGCGCCTCCCTCATAGGCCACAGATTCTCTGATGAGCAGGATCTTTGAGTCCTGAATGATCACTGCCCGGACTGCGATGAATTGTTTTGAAATATTCGCGCTCATGATAGTGTGCTGTATCGCAGTATACCCCCTCATCAGGAAATATCAACCACCCTCTTCGCCGCCCATCATCCCAACTTACTCAGCTTTCTTCACCATTTCCATATCGATAATGGTAGCTCCACTTTTTAATCTACCTGATTCCTCTATTGTTCTTTTTCCGGTATCTACAAAGCCTAATTTTTTATAAAAACGAATCGCATTTTCTGTATACTCTGCAACCTGAACATATGTATCCTTTTTAGGATCAAGGAATTCCATAGCTTTATTCCAAAGCCTTGTTCCTATTCCTCTATTTTGGAATTCTGGCAAAATATATAAAGTTCTTAAATGATTATTATCCTCATTCCTGGCAACAGCACACGCCCCGACAACAAGATCTCCCTTCTTTGCAACCAATCTTTTCTTGTTTTTTGGCAAATTTCTTATCAATTCTTTTAGGTTTTCTATTTTTTCGACAGAAAATTCATCCTTATAACTATCCTCTATATCATCTACCGTTACACCTTTCTCTTTATTTGGGTATGTAGAAAGCCAAGCCTTGTAAAATACATTGGTAATTCCTAACGCATCATCAGGAATAGCATCTAAAATATCGATTTCCTCCATGGCAAAAGTATACCAGACTGGAGCTAAAAATTTTATTGAAACTCAATCACTCTCTCTGTATCCTTTTCCCCCACTTTAAAATTGAGCTGCGAATATCCATCCAAGCCTTCAACCATCTCCTTTACATTCTCCGGCCACTCGATGAGAACCAGATTACCTCGATCCGCTGCGTACGCCTCAAAATCAATCGCACCCAATTCCTTTGCGTGCTCAAGCCGATACGCATCGATATGCACCAGTCTCTCCCAAGAAAATCCTTTTGAAGAATCTATAGGATACACCTTCATAATCACAAAAGTAGGGCTCGTCACATCTTCAGTGATGCCGAGCGTCTGGGCGACGCATTTTGCAAAAGCTGTCTTGCCGGCACCTAGATGACCAGCGAGCCCGACGACCGTCGCTCCAGATGAAACACCTGTCGACGCCGATCTCTGGGCCGCGGCGCGAACCAGCCACTCTCCCGCTATCTTTGCGGTCTCTTCGGGTGAATGGGAGATATATTTTGCCATGCGGTAATACTACACGCACAAGAGCGATGTCTCAAGGCGTCCCGAATACTGGGTGCCGTCGTAGAGGATGTTAGAACTGTTTTTGAACGATTAGGTGATACCACGATTCATCTTCCCACTTTTAATTAACAATAAAAAGAAGGCGCGCGTCGACAAAGTCAAACGCACGCCCACAACTTCTAAACTGCGAACCGACAAGAGATTTTGGCCGTCGTTAGACAGCCTCCATTCTTGACTCTCCATATTGTCGCCTCACATGTCGACGGGAGGAGAGGCCCTAAACCACCGATCGTCACCGATGGAAAAGCAGTTGTTGAGTTCGCTCTGCAACTTTCTGCTTTTTAAAATTTCTTACAGCGGATTTGCTTCTCGGTCACTATAACTGGAACAGTAGACGGGAGGGGGACCATTTGGCCGCCGGCCGAATTTAATAAAGTATAGGTCTTCGGGCTTCAGTTTAGACCTACGTTTAGTGTTTGGGGTTTTTCTTCTAACCTTTGTACTTTTCATATAAGATCCTTTTCCAAGCACGTTAAAGAACTACTGCAATAATAGCATAGTTATTGCTTACTTGTCAATGTCTTGGGTCCCCAGAGGTCCGTTACTCTGGAGGTGTTAGGTGACGAATGTTGCTTGGAAAGTGTGGCGAGGAAGCCATTTCATTTCTGTGGCAAAAAAGGAAGAACATCAAAAATGTATCCCTCCTTCAGTCGAATACTAAAAAGCTGCATCCCCTTTCGAAGATGCAGCTGTGAATGATGCTTCCGGACTCAACGATAGATCGAGTGCGGAGGCGACGGTATCGGATGTGTCCGTGGAATGGGGCGGTTCAGGCGGGGTTGTGGTTGATGACCGTATCCTCCACCATGCCCGTATCCCCCTCGGCCGCTGTACAAATCCTGCGTCCGACGGATCTCGCGCCCTTGCATGTAGTCGGGGCTCCAGTACCTGTCAGGGTAGCTGTTGCCGAAACCGATCACATTGATACTGGCCGATGCCTGGAAGACATTACCGAACCAGCTCGTTCTGCACGGAGACGCCGCCACAACCTGTGGTTGTGTAGGAACAGGAATGTAGTGCACCTCTGTCCGAGGCGCTTGATCCTGCCAGATGTGCGTCGACCCGACACGCGGTGCGCAGGGTTTCGGAGCGCACGGTTTTGGTTCACAGCTTTTCTCAACCTTACTGTTGCAGGAATTGGAGCATGGGCTCTTTTTCTGTGCCTGCGAACTGACGCTCACCGTGATTTCAAAGACACGAGGAGCGTTGGTTGTTTTTGCTGGTGAAGGCACCGTGGCGCACAAGCATTTCGCGGACGAAATCACCGTGATTTCATACACACGCTTGGGCGCACGTGCGCGATCGCTCGAGCATCCAGTTGTTGCGACGCAGAGCGCCGCTACCATCCATAGTATTTTTTTCATAAAAGTGCAGTCGTGGTACAAAGGACCTCCCTTTGCTTCAAGTTATATTATACCATGTTTAGTGCATAAAAGTCAATATCCCTGAAATGGCTCTGTAGCGAGCTTTCACAAACCCTCACTTGACGATATAATCATCATCAATGACACTCACCTTCGACGAAGACAAGCAAAAGCGTAAGCTCGGCGAGCTGCTCCACAAAGAGGAAGAGGACCTCGTCCAGATACTTTCCGGCAAATACGGCCTGGAATACATCAACCTACTTGGTATACCTATCAACAGCGATGCACTCCGCCTCATTACCGAGGATACTGCGCGCACCAGCCGCTCAGCAGCATTTGCGCTTATAGACAAAAAGATAAAGATCGCGACACGCAATCCCCAGGATGAAAAAGTGCAGGCGCTCATCACCGACCTCAAAACCAAGGGGTATGTGCCGGAAATCTATATCGCTTCAACACAAAGCCTCGAGAAAGCGTGGAAGATGTACAAGGATCTTTCCTTTGCCTATGAGAGTAAGGCTGGATCACTCGAGATCTCCAATGATGAAATTGCCGCTATCGTTGAGCAGGCCAAAAGCCTCCCTACTATCATCTCTATCCTAGAGAACACGCTGGCCGGCAAGAAAAGCTATCGCGTGTCTCGTATTCTCGAAACGGCAGTTGCGGGAGCACTGGCTATCGACGCATCGGATATACACCTCGAACCAGAGCAGACATATGTCCAACTTCGCTACCGTCTCGATGGTGTGCTCCAAGAAGTCGCCCGATTCGACGTCGAAACCTACGGCCTCATCCTTTCCCGTATCAAACTCATCTCGGGTATGAAGCTCAATATAAAAAAGGACTCACAGGATGGGCGTTTCAGTATCCACCTCCCTATTGGAGACATCGAGGTGCGCGTCTCTATCTTGCCAGGTGCATACAACGAGTCTGTGGTGATGCGTCTCCTCAACCCTAAATCTATCGATGTACCGCTCGAGTCACTCGGCATCAACCCGAAGCTCCTCAATATCCTCCTAAAAGAGATAGACCGACCTGATGGTATGATTCTGACCACGGGACCGACCGGGTCAGGAAAGACCACGACACTCTACTCATTCCTGAAGAAGGTGCACAATCCGCAGATCAAGATCGTCACCATCGAAGATCCGATCGAATACCACCTCCCCGGCATTGTACAGACGCAGGTCAATGACAAGGGCTACAACTTCCTAGAGGGTCTCCGCGCCGCTGTGCGCCAAGACCCCGACATCATCATGGTGGGTGAAATCCGCGATAATGAGACGGCTGACATCGCGGTCAACTCTGCGTTGACCGGACACCTCGTCTTCTCAACACTCCACACCAATGATGCAGCGGGAACCTATCCCCGTCTCATCGATCTCGGCGTCAACTCCAAGATCCTTACCTCCGCTATTCGTGTAGCCATGGCGCAACGCCTCGTCCGTAAACTCTGTGAATTCTGCAAGAAGGAAGTTCCCGTCGAAGGCGAGGTCCAACAGAACATTGAGACCACTTTGCAAGGAGTCGAAGACAAATCACTCATTCCTGCTGATCGTACCAAGATGTGGGTAGCAGTCGGCTGTGAGAAGTGCAACAAAACCGGCTACAAAGGTCGTATCGGTATCTATGAAGCAATACTTACTGACAAGAAGATCGAAGATGCGGTAGAAATGAACCCGAGCGAACGCGAGATCTGGGCTGCAGCACAAGGCCAAGGCCTCCTGACCATGAGGCAAGATGGTACGCTCAAGATATTGCAGGGCGTAACCTCGATGAGCGAGCTTGAACGCGTGATCGCACTTACTGACTAATATACACCTATGCAAAATCCAAACAATCTCGGCGATATGATACGAAAGTTACAAGAACAGGTGAACCATGAAATACAGGAGCTTCGTGAGGCGGAAGAAAAACTCCGCGAACTAGAAACCAAGAAGGTCGCCTTGAGTCAGGAGATACCACAATTAGAAAAGAAGATACACGCTGAGAAGCACGAGTTATTCGTAGCCGAAACTGAAATACCAAAATTGCGCTCGCAGCTCCAGAAGTTACAGCGCGAAAAGTTACAACGCCAGAGCCAGCTGGTCATGGCGCAGAAATCTCTTCAGGATGGGATCAGGAACTCTGGCACCAAACTACACTAGACGACTAAAAACACCTTTGACTCCCCTGTCAAAGGCGTGCGGTGAAACTTTTCCCCATTGATTTTATAAACCACAAGAGTAGGATGAGTCCAGATGAGTCTCTATCCGTTCAAACTAGAGAATCTCTAAGCAATATCTCGGCGCGTGATGCGCCAAGCGAGGTAGAGTCCCGAGGATAATTACAGTACGCAATGCAAGCATTGCAACCAGAATGTCCTTAGCACTATACCCAAACCTGGGAAGGCCATTGCTTAGAGGTTCACGAGTTCGAAATGAGCACACTCGATTATTCGGCACATCGGGCAAATAGACATATAAAAATGCGACGCCCTTCGTTCGCATTCCTGATATGCATGTTATACACTACATATGTGACTTCATGCATATCCTAGCATACACATATTAAAATGTCAATACCCCCTCCCAATACCCTTCCGGACGAGAAAGACGTGGGTTTTCTCGATCAAACCCTGCGACCTGGACGTTGGGATGAGTATATCGGGCAGAAGAATATCAAGGATAACCTCCACATACTCCTCACTGCTGCCCAGGAGCGCAAACACCCTCCTGAACACATTCTCTTCTATGGCCCCCCAGGTCTCGGCAAGACTACACTCGCACATCTTATTGCCAAGGAAACAGGCTCTCAAATGAAGGTAACCTCGGGTCCTGCTATTCTCAAGGTCGGCGACCTCGCTTCGATCGTCACCAATCTTTCATCTGGTGACATACTTTTTATCGATGAAATACATCGATTGAATAAGGCCATCGAAGAGGTACTCTACCCTGCCATGGAGTCCGGAATGCTCGATATTATCATAGGCAAAGGACCGTCCGCAAGGACTATTCAGCTCGACCTTCCCCCGTTCACCCTCATCGCCGCAACCACGAGGATAGCCATGATTTCCTCTCCTCTGCGATCACGATTCTCCGGAGGAGTATTCAAACTAGAGTTCTATACCAACGAAGAGATTGCTCGCATTATTGAGCGTTCCGCGAAGATACTCGATATCGAGATTCATCCTGACGCTGTACGCGAGATCGCCGTCCGTTCACGATTCACTCCTCGTACTGCAAACTACCATTTGAAGAGATGCCGCGACTACGCACAGATTCACAAGACAACCCTTACAAAAGAGGTGGTGGAGAAGGCACTCACGATGCTTGGTGTCGATATTCTCGGCCTAACTTCGGCTGATCGAGAAATCTTGAAGGTGTTGATCACCAAGTTCGGAGGAGGTCCGACTGGCTTGAATACGATTGCGGCTGCTCTTTCCGAGGAACAAGCGACCATCGAAGAGGTATATGAACCATATTTGATACAGTTAGGCTTACTGGAGCGTACACCGAGAGGGCGCATCGCAACAGATAAAGCGTATGCGCATATGGGCGAGAAGGGTGCGGCGAAGCTTTTGTGAAAATAATGAAGTATACTTTACAGCGATAATCTCACACCAACCACATGTCCGGCCATAACAAATATTCCAAGATCAAACATATCAAAGCGAAGAACGATGCTCAAAAAAGCAAGAATTTCGGCAAGCTAGTCCGCCTCATCACCGTAGAAGCAAAGAAGGCGAAGGGTGTCCTCTCTTCCCCAGGCCTCGCCGCAGCGATCGAAAAGGCTCGTGGTGAAAATATGCCCAACGACACTATCGATCGCGCTATCAAGAAGGCGACCACTGACAATTCTGCCGATATGGAGTCTATCGTCTACGAGAGCTACGGCCCTGGTGGTGTCGCTATCCTCATCGATGCACTCACAGACAACAGGAATAAGGCTGCGCAAGAAATTAAACATATCCTTTCCAAGAATGGATTCGAGCTTGCCTCCCCTGGTAGTGCATCATGGGCTTTCAAAAAAGAAGGAGGTTCGTGGAACGCGACGACTACTATGCCCCTCGAGGATGCAGATATTGAAGTATTGACCAAACTCGTCGAAGAACTGGAGGAGAACGATGAAGTGCAGGAAGTGTTTACGAATGCTGAGTAATATCTGAATGGAAACTTGGTTCATTCATTCACTCATCGGAGTGGTAGCCATCGGTATAATGATGGCGCTTTTCAAGGTTCCTGTTGCCAAAGGGCATAATAAATATGCATATTCATTTTTGAGCCTACTGGTGGCCACTCTTTTAGCTGGTATTTTATTCAAGAATTCGGTGCATTTTAACTCCACTGTAATTCTTTTTGCGTCTATGTGGGGAGCTCTATATGCACTACTTTCTATGCTTCAAATGCAGATGCTTAAAAGGCTCGACACCAATGCTCTCTTCCCTATTACTAGCCTCGGCTCACATACTTTAGTGGTAATACTTGGAATTACCTTTTTCCATGACAAAATGTCCCCGCTTCAGGGTATAGGAGTGATTGCAACTTTTTTGCTGGTAGGTTTTTATAATTACAATCATAAGCACATAACATTTAGAAACGGCTTGCTTGGTGGGGCTATTGGGATAGTGTTGTTGTCAGCTCTGTCAAAATTTATACAAAAGTTTGCAGCTATTTCTGTGGAACTCAATAATTTTATTTTCTGGCAATTATTTTTTGCCACCATAGCAGCATTCTTGATTCTTATCGTTGCAGAGAGAAAAGACCTGAAACAAGGAATGCGGTTCAATGCCGGTATCGTAATGTGGGGTGCACTCTTGGGAGTTTTGAATTTTGTTGGTACAACTGAAATCACCACCGCTCTTTCTACAGGTCCTTTTTCTCTCACTTACACAATTAACTGTTTTTACATCCTCATAACGTCTCTCGTTGCTTGGAGATTCTTCGGTGAAAAACTAACCAGACAAAAAATCATATTTATATTCCTGTCTATAGGAACAATAATCATGATCGGATTGGGCTAATGTTTTATCACCAAGCATCTCTGTAATAACTAGCCTCTGCGAATACGCTATACTTATACCTATGATAATTCTCGGCATAGACCCCGGCTACGATCGTCTCGGCATCGCTGTCATAGAGAAAAACGGCAGGAACAAAGAAAAGCTACTTTATTCTGGCTGCCTCCAGACGTCCGCAAAAGATGACATATACAAGCGATTTGGCCAGATCGGCGCTAAGGTGGCAGAAGTTATAGCCGAATACAAGCCTGAAGCGCTCGCTCTCGAAACTCTCTTCATCACCAAAAATCAGAAGACTGCTATGCGCGTCGCCGAGGCTCGCGGCATCATCATATACGAGGCCGTCAGAGCAGGTATCCCCGTATTCGAGTACAGTCCGATGCAGATCAAGTCAGCTATCACGAGCGACGGAAGAAGCGACAAAGAGCGCGTCATAAAGATGGTTCATATTCTTGTAGATATGCCAAAGAAGAAAACTGTTGACGATGAGTACGATGCGGTCGCTGTGGCACTTACCCATAGCGCCTGCTCAAAATAACCACCTTAGGATATCCCCAGCTTTCGTTTGTTGCCAAAATAAAAAGACTTTGTTACAACTATCGACACAGGAGTTATCAAGTAATTTATAGGTATGCCTACGGTCAAACATCCGCGCACAAAAATACATAAAGCTGTTGCCCCGACTGAAGAACACGATGAAGCGGTAGAGAGTGAGGTGCTTCCCGTAAAAATAAAGAAGGCTATAGAAATAGACGAGCCTGAGCCAGCAGTTATCGGTGTAGAAGAGAAGCTCGAGGAAGACCCCCTCGCGACGCCCACAGAAGATGATGAGGCTGAGGAGTTATCTCTTGATGGCGAAGAGCTCAACCCATTCGGAGACCGCTGGGAAGAGTAATCTCGCATTTCATTGACGGCTTCCGTGGGGGTGGTAGATTTGCTACTATACCCATATGCCGCACAGAAAAAATAAGGTTCATCGCCATATCAAGTCTATCGTAGCTCTGGGCCTATCCGCAGGCTTCATTGTGGCAGGACTCATTGCCCTATGGGTCGCCACACTCGAGATGCCTGACCTCAGTTCATTCCAGAATCGCAAGAGCATAGAATCTACCAAAATATTCGATAGAAGTGGTACTATCCTTCTCTATGATACTGGTAAAGACGCCAAGAGGACCGCTCTCCCCCTCGCCAACATATCACCACTCATACAGCAGGCCACGATCGCTATCGAGGACTCTAATTTTTATACTAACATCGGCATTGAGCCGACATCTATCATCCGTGCAGTCCTTGCGAACATAGCCACTGGCGACTACGGTCAAGGAGCATCGACCATCACTCAACAAGTCGTTAAGAACTCGCTTCTGACCAAGGACAAGACATTGACTCGAAAGATCAAGGAGTGGGTCATCGCAGTGAAGCTCACCCGCGTCATGAGCAAGGATCAGATCCTCGAGACATATCTCAACGACACTTCCTATGGAGGTACTATCTTCGGGGTCGAGGAAGCTAGCCGTACATTCTTTGGCAGTCCAGCCAAAGACGTCACTCTTGCCCAAGCATCATACTTAGCAGCCATACCTCAAGCGCCTACCTACTATTCCCCGTATGGGACTCACCGAGATGCTCTCGATGCGCGCCGCAAACTCGTATTGCGAAGAATGCTCGATTTGAGCATCATATCCCAAGAAGAGCACGATGCCGCTCTAGAAGAGAAGGTGCAATTCCTCGCCAAGAACGACTCGAGCATTCGAGCCCCTCACTTCGTGATGTTCGTGAAGGATTACATAACACAAAAGTACGGCGAAGAAATGGTTTCTGATGGTGGGCTTCGTGTCATAACGACGCTCGATTATGATCTGCAACAGAAAGCCGAGGAAACTATCACAAAATTCGGCCCGTCCCTCGCTTCAAACTTCAATGCAAGCAATACTGCCATGGTCGCTTTGGATCCAAAGACTGGCGATATCCTCACCATGGTCGGTTCACGAGATTATTTCGATTCCTCTATCGACGGCAACTTCAATATCGCCCTCGCTCAGCGCCAGCCTGGATCAACATTCAAACCGTTCGTATATGCGACAGCTTTCAAAAAAGGCTACACCCCAGAAACTGTTCTCTTTGATACAGAGACGGAATTTTCAACACAGTGCACCGTCGAAGGAAAACCAAAGAAGGATGGTGCTGACCCAACAAAGGTCTGTTATTCACCTGACGAATATGACCACCTTTTCCCTGGCCCGATGAGTATACGCAAAGCTCTCGCCCAATCTAGAAATATCCCTGCAGTAAAAGCACTCTACCTAGCAGGCATCGCCAACGCCATACAGACAGGAGAAGACATGGGCATCACCAGTCTCACTGATCCAAACAGGTATGGACTCACGCTGGTGCTTGGAGGAGGAGAAGTATCTCTGCTCGAGCTCACCAGTGCATACGGAGTATTCGCCAATGATGGCATGCGTAACCCCTATCGCTCAGTTCTGCGTGTCGAGGACAGTAAGGGTACGATACTAGAAGATGTAGGCCCTCCAGCATCCGTGTCCGCCCTGCAACCTGAGATTGCTCGACAAATCTCTGACATCCTTTCAGACAACAGTGTACGCATGGAAAGCCTCAAACCTATCGCCGACAGCGTCGGACGTCAGGTAGCCATAAAGACTGGTACGACCAATGATTACCGAGATGTGTGGGCTATCGGCTATACCCCAAACTTGGTCGTCGGTGCCTGGGCAGGAAAAAATGACAACACCCCTATGCGACAAAATGTCGCAGGATTGATTATTGCACCAGTCTGGGGAGCATTCATGGCAGAGGTTGCAACCAATTTCCCTCCAGAGAATTTCCAGGCTCCACCACCTCCTCTTTCAGATAATAAGCCTGTCTTGCGTGGTATATGGCAAGGAGGTGCATCTTATTGGAAAGATTCCGTATCTGGAAAAGTCGCAACTGAGTATACCCCTATAGAAACCAAGAAAGAAGTTATATTCAACAATGTACACAGTATCCTCAATTGGGTCGACAAGGATGACCCACGAGGTCCAGCTCCTACTGATCCGAAGGAGGACTCGCAATATGAATACTGGGAATATGGTGTGAGGAAGTGGTTCACGGAATACCAAAAGGCGAACCCCGACTTCAAGGAGGCTACGACCATAAACATTCCCAACACTACCGATGATGTGCACCTACCAGAAAAAGCTCCGCGCGTATCTTTCATTTCTCCACAACCGGGCACATCGATCGGTCCACGCGACAGTCTTGTCATACAGCTTCGCTCAACCGGTGCATATCAGCCACAGAAGACTGAGGTTCGTCTCAATGGCAAGTACATCCTCACTTCGGACAAAGATCCTCTGAATATCTCCTTCTTTCCTTCAGATGTAGGTAGCCTCGACGACGAGAATACTCTCTCTGTCACACTTTATGACAGTGTATTCAACAAGAGCACTGCCACAACAACATTCTCTGTTAGAGACTAGTGCCGTAGAGACCAAAAATTTGCATGGGTCCTTACCTAATATCAGTAACAACTCTGATCGATTGTTGAGAATTGATCTCCGAGAGAATTGTTTGCTTCTTTATGAAGATCTGCGATCTCTGCATAGCGGTGATACCCTTCAGGATAGCCGTAGACGAACTAAAATCGATATATTCAAGGGGGATATCGAACCGAGCATGCTTCTTGATAGCTTCAGCTACTGTGGAACGTACTGCCAGCTCTTTTGAATGCTTGCCTTGTATCCTTTTGAAGAATTCTGATATCTTGAGCATAGGTATTCCCTATCTGTTCATTGGCATGACGAGATACAGGAATGTCTGATCTCCAGAAACCGGTTTTACAACCACGGGTCTGTTGAGACCGTTGAGTTGGAGCGAAATACTGTCTGCATCAATCGACTGGAAACCATCAATGAGGTACTTGTAGTTAAAATTGATCTCCATTCTCTCCCCCGTAAGGGCAGCATCGACGACGGTTTGATTCTCACCAATATCACTATTCTTGGTTTGTATCTCGAACATCTTACCTTTTGGATCTATAGTGAGATGCACTTGATTGAATTTGTCAGAGAATATGTTTGATATCTTGAGTGAGTTCAGAATATCTTGCTTGAGAGCGACAACTTCCGTAGTGAATGTTTTTGGAATAATCTGACGATAGTCTGGAAATACTCCATCGATAACACGCGATACTATATAAATGCCATTATTCTCAAATGAGATAAGATTTTTGCTGGTTTTGATAGTGGTTGTACTCCCCATATTCTGCAGAACCCTTATGATATCTTGAGTATTCTTGAATGGGATCAATGTATCGCTCAATTTCGAATTATCTGGATTCTTCACTTTCTTCTCCGCTAAACGGAATGAGTCTGTTGCAACGAATGTTAGGTATTCCCCATCTTTGTACACATATATACTCGAAAGCTCTGGTTTTACACTAGAAATTGAAGCACTATAGGCAACCGCACTCAACCCTTGTATGAAGATATCTGGAGCAATTGTATACTCCTGACCATCCGTAACCTTTGGTATTGGTGGAAAATCTTCAGGGGGAAGGGTTTTTATAACTCCTTTTGATTTACTGGTCTTGATATGAGCGTTTCCTGATACAACCTCTATAGACACCACTTGATTCTGATCCGTTATTTGAGATACGAAAGATGAGAGTGTATGAGCTGGTATAGCTATCACACCTGTACCATCTGACTTTACAGGAACTGAGATCTCTACCCCCACATCGAGATTTGTCGCCTTGAATAGAGCGCTATTCTTCTCTACCTCTATCAATATACATGAAAGGACGGGTAATGTTTGATGTTTACCAGCTACCCTTTCTATGAGTTGTATTGTCTCTCTGAGTTTTTTGAATCCGATGTCTATCTTCATGGTATTGTTCTTTTTTTATACAAAACACAGTTTTGTTATTAGTCCTGTGGGTATGTGTATAAAGTTAATATGTGGCTTAGATACTATTTATTTTTGATTTTATTTTTCCAACTTCCTGTTGAGGAGAAATCAGACTTTTTAAAACATCTCATTTCTGTGTATTACTCGGTCAGTTACCCACATGTTTATCCTCGCTTATGTACATGCTACCCACACCTTCTCCCCACTCTACAGCATCGTCCTCACCTGCGTAATCTCCTGTGACAACAACTGATCAGTTTTCATCTCCTCGCGCATCTTTTCGTATGAATGAATGACAGTGGTATGATCTCTACCACCAAGCTTCTCTCCGATAGATGGGAAGGATATACCGAAATCCTCACGAAGGATGTACATGACCACCTGGCGAGGGCGCACCACCTCCTTCCTGCGGGTTTTGTTGTATATGCTATCCTCGTCTATGTTGTAGAACTCAGAGACGATCTTCACTACATCCTTCACAGACATCATTTTCTTTGGTTTAACGTTGTTTTTGAGGATATTTCTGATCTCGTTGAGGCTCAGTTCCCTATTTTTGAGCTGAGTCTGACAAGCGATGACGTTGATGATACCTTCTATCTCGCGGATATTGTCCTCTATAGATGAAGAGATGTAGTCTATTATCTCATCAGAAAGGGTTATGTTGTGAGGTGCACACTTACTGCGGACGATCATCATACGCGACTCTTGATCGGGCTCAGGTATATCTATGATCATGCCTGCGTTAAATCTGCCCTTGAGACGGTCTTCGAGGCCTGGTATGACATTTGGATGTTTATCAGAGGAGAATATGAGCTGACGCGATGAATCATAGAAGGTATTGAAGAAATGAAAGAGTTCTTCCTGGAATTTTTCTTTGCCAGCAAAAAACTGCACATCATCCATAATGATCACGTCATATTTGCGGTACCTATCTTTGAAAGCCTGAACCTTTGCCTCTTGAATGGCTGAAAAGAGCTCAGAACCGAACCTTTCAGATGTAAGATAGAAGACTTTTTTGTTCGGATGGAGCTTTTTGATCTGGTTGCCTACAGCTTGGATGATATGCGTCTTACCACGACCGGTCTGTCCGTATATGAAGAGGGGGTTATATGACTGTCCTGGCGTCTTTACGACCGTCTGGGAGGCGGCATGGGCAAGTTCATTGAAGGGTCCAACGATAAGGGTCTCAAAAGTGTAGCGAGGATTGAGATTATCATCCTTATTCACATAGAAATCCTGCAACGGCATGGCTATTGTAGGCATGCTGATCACGTCTTTCTTGGATTGGTGCGAACCCTTCCCTTCTTCTTTGATGATTACGTACTCAAGGGCGCGTACACGTTCATTCATCTGGCGCAGGATGCGCAGTATTGAGTTGTGGAACTTCTTTTGTAGCCACTCATGAGTGAATGAGTTAGGGACTCCGAGATATACCACCCCCTCATCTTCGCGCAGTATTCTGATGTCTTTGAACCATGTGGAGAAGTTTGCTTGAGAAACAGCAGTCTCTATCTCTATGAGTGCAGTCTGCCACATTTTCGTGAAGTCATTCATAGGATTTGGTGCCTATAAGTATATACCTGTTTATAGATTTGCAAACTTGTGGAGAACAAAAAAATATGTTGATAAGTTGGGGACAACAAACAATAACATCAATTGTGCAACACTGTCTTCAATAATATTGATTTATATCGAGATGTGCGGTATAGTCCTATCCATGTCATTCACGTATAACCCAAACAAGCGCAAGCGCGCTAAGTCGCACGGATTCCGCGTCCGTATGAAGACTGCTCCAGGCCGTAAGGTCCTCGCTCGCCGCCGTGCCAAGGGCCGCACCCGCGTCGCTGTATAATATGTCTCCCCGTTCACAGAGGCTCTCTGCTGAACAATTCAACTCCGTCATGGAAAAAGGAAGAGTCTCCCACTCTTCCCTTTTTCTCATGCGCCTAGTCAGTGGATCAACGGATACTAGGGTGGCTGCGGTTGCTCCCAAGAAAGTCGCCAAGACAGCAGTGATGCGCAACAAAATCAGGCGCAAGATATATGAGGCATTGAAAGTGATCAAACCTACATTGAAACCAAGCTTCCATGCCATAGTTTTGGCCAAACCTGCCATGATGCAGAAAAAGCAGATAGAGATAGTGGCTGACATGCGGGAGCTCTTTGTTAAAGCCAACCTTTTGAGGTAACATGTACTTCTATGTATAACGAACTCATATTTCGCCCGCTCTACAACGGCCTTGTTGGGATTATGGATCTCATACCGTGGATAGATGTCGGTATAGCCGTCATTATCTTTACTGCGATTGTGAAGCTCATCCTCTTTCCTCTTTCCAAGTCTTCTCTCCTGACTCAGGTCAAAATGAAAGAGATAGAGCCTGAGGCAGCGAAGGTCAGGGCGCAATATGCGTCAGACAGGCAGTTGCAGGCGCTCAAGATCATGGAGCTCTACAAATCCAAGAACATCAAGCCGTTCTCGGGCATCCTCCTTCTCTTTATACAACTCCCAATACTGTTTGCACTCATATCGGTTTTCTACAAGATCATACCTACGATTGATCCACAGTATCTCTACAGCTTCATTTCAGCGCCGGACATTTCTGGGAAGATCAATTTTCTCGGCCTCATAGACCTTACCCAAAAGAGCCTTATCTTGTCGTTGGCCACAGGAGCCATACAGTACCTTCAGTTACACTTCTCGCTGGCCTCGCGCCCCCCTGCTCCAGCTCCCGCTGGACAGACACCAGATATGGCCACCCAACTATCGCACTCCATGAGCAAGCAGATGAAGTATCTCCTTCCTATTATCGCCTTCGCTTCGACTTACTGGCTCATTCCAGCTCAGTTCCCGCAAGCAGCTGCTATTATCGCCATCTACTGGTCTACGAGTACGCTCTTCACTCTTGTTCAAGAGCTCTACATACGTAAAAAGCATATTGGTAAGCTGTAGGAAGCCAGCAGGACACATGCATTTCTGCTTGGCTATGTCGTGTTTGTACACGACATATTAGTGTACCGTTCTGCATAGCCAAGCAGAAATGCATGTGTCCTGCTGGCTTGACTCCTCTTACCTAGTTACTCGAAACGAGATCCAATGACCAGAGAGTCAGGTCATTTTTGTTCATAAAGAAGAGGAAATCATCCTTCTCATCAAGTCCTAGATTGAAGGCATCGATGACACGATCAGACTTGTCTACGATAGACGATATGAGCTTAATCTCCCCTGTTGCACCGTTTATCTGCCAGATTTTATCCACAAAAGACACACTTCCCTTGTACCAATCATCTGGGTACGAGCCTACGATTGGCTGACTTGGAGCTGCGCAGTACACCATCTCCTTGTAGAAATTTCCCCACACACATTTGTCAGACATAGTGCGAACGATGGCATCGACTGTGGTTCCGTCTGCAATGGTGTATAAGTTGGATGATAGAGTTTTTCCACCAGATGAGATGAGTACACGCTTGGCGTCAGTGCTCACTTTGGTGCTGATACCTATTACCGGACCGGCGATCTTTCTCCATATACCCGACTTTGGATCTACGAAGTAGAGGAACCCGCCTTCTGATGCTGTTCCTTTGGTGGTGATGGCTATAGTCTTCTCTTCCGGCCATTCTACATTGACCTGCGTGATCGGTGTGGTGAATATTTGAGTTATCGACTTTCCATCAAAGCTTGATACGTACCCTACTCCGGTACCACTCTCGTTGATGAGCATGAAGAGTTTGTCTTTCTTTGGGGAAGCGGCATATGCTATCAGGTTATCAGGAAGCCCTTTGCCTGCGAGCTCATATGGAGTGAGTGACTGCACTGCGGGGACTGTGGGTAGTGTTGAGCTTGCGGTAGAGGTTGCCACTTTTGGTACGGGGCGGAGTCTGATATCCGCATATACGGTTGATGTCTGACTGGTATTGTCCAAGAAAGATGATCCGATGAATGCCGTGAGGTTCTTATTCCATATGCTTGAATATACGCGAGGTACAACCGTATTCGATATGGTCAATAGGTCAAGCTTGTCGCCGTGTGCCTCTATGATGTTCCCTCTTCCTCTATCTATCCAGCGCACCACAGTCGTAGTTGCGGTCGTGCTCGCCCCGTATCCTCCAATCGGAGTGGTGCTCAAGAGGCGCAAAGCGGGCAGTTTAACGGCAGTGACCGGAGTTGTGGTCGACCCTGAAGGTACCTGTGTAGTAGGTGTCGATGGTTCCCCGTTTCCGGTAGGTGTCCTACCGAACGGAGTGAAACCGCTCGGAGTCTGTCCACCGTCTGGAGTAGCTGTATCCGTCGAGGTGCGCATGAAGAAGTACCAGTAGGCACCGGCACCGAGAAGTATGAAAACCAAAATGATAGGAAGTACTTTTTTCATGGTTAGTTGATCAGCATCACATCCTGGGGATTTATCTGACTGTTCTTTCTGTATTCAAGATCCTTTACGACCAAATCTGCTTTTTTGAGCAAAGCATCCTTCTTTTCTGCATCTGTTATTTTTGGTATTGCTTCGTCGATCATTTTTTTCACTGCGGCGAGCTGTGTAGCAGGATCGCCGGGGAATGAATTTTCCTGCAATACCAAAGAGCCGTATATCGGATAGTATATGTTATTAATATCTTGGATCTTATCCGCAGGGCTGCCAAATTCTTCGAGCTTCTTCAGGGCTGATGCGTATGTCTTTGCTGCTGCACTTTTGGCTCCACGGACAGTTGGCAGGTCGTTTGTGGTGGCGTTGCTCGTCTCACCGAGGTCTCTATTGATTGCCTGCATGGCCGTTATGATTGCCTCAGCTGACTTTTGGACCTGAACGGCCTTGGTGTCATTGAGCTGGTTATCGATGTTAGCAATCTCCCCTTCCAGGCGCGCGACAGCCTCTGTATCCCCGTTTCTGCGTGCGGCATCAAGGTCATACTGTACTGTCGCCCTTCGTTGAGTGAGTTGGGCAACAGTCGCTTTTGCGGCTTCGCGTTCAACTATGAGTTGTTGAGTCTGGACTTTATAGGCGTCTGCTTCTGCTGCAAGCTGGGTGAAGAATTCAGATACAGCCTTCTTGTCATATTTGAGCTCGAGTGGCGTCACTAGGGTGCTCGGTATGGCAACAAGTCTCGGATCTATTGTTCTCAATATGAGGTATGAACACAATACCAGGAGTAAGCCTTGCAACGCTTTGATTATTGTTTCCTTCCCTTCATTCTTGCCGGTGAATGAATCACTGCTTGTGTATTTGAATCCACCCCACACAATCATGAACACGGCCGCAGCTGCAGACAGTGCTATCAACAGATTGAATACATATTGAACATATGTCTTGAAATCTACATCTTCCTGGGTTGCTCCGGAACACGCAACTTCAGTTCCGGGGATTGCATTGCCGTTGGCATCCTTTGCTGCAGGACTTGGAATACATGGTAATGGTTCGAGCAGAGTGTAGCGCACCTCTTCGTCAGTGGTTTGTGCCTGCGATAGTGTGGGAGCTATCAGGGCCACGCTCGAAAGCAGCAAGAAGAGTGCTAGAGACATTCTCGCACGGTAACCTATTTTTTTTGATGAAAATTTCATATGTAGGTGTTAGAAAGCGGGTTCTTCAAGTGATGAGGATTTTTCCTGACTGAAGGCTGCAGAGAATCCCCCACTGGCTCCCTGCAGTATTTTAGCAGCATTCTTGATGCCCAGGGTTATACTCGATGAACCTGCGGAACCTTCGGGTGCGCGCAATACGACAGATTGATTGGATGAAAGCTCATCACGCCTGATACCGTTGATTACCCACGAAAATGCGAGACTCCCGATACTGGAGATGGGCCTGTTAAATCCGTATGGAACAGCAAGCACACTAGTCTCTTTTTCTGAGCCGATATTCACCACGGCTCCAATCATCTTGTTGAAAAGTGGGCCATAGAGCGGGTCGTCGATATAGAATCCAACTGTAGGGCTTTCCATGGTGACATATGCGATACCCTGTGCCCGTGCACTGTTGTCGCGAGGCCAGACACTTACAGATACGGTGTACGGGCGAGGAACAATGTCTCCGAGTATCGAGACAGATTGCTTACCGTACCCCGATTGTTCCTCGATCACGCGTTCGTTCTTCTTCCACTGGTATATGAGTGTTTTAGGGTCGTACTCTACACCATCGGCGTCGGCCAGGTGTGGAACAGCGATGACCTTCACGGTATTCTGGTATACCGTACCAAGCTTGCCTCTGAAGAAAGTCGGCGCATATCCGTCGGTCTCCGTAATCATATCCACAGATCCCGAGCCGATAGTCACAGAAGCAGTTACGGTCCTTCCTTCGGTTGTTGCAGCGCTTACTGTCACGACAAACTTCTTTCCGAGAACAGGTGCTATGATTTCGAGTGTCGTGAGACCGATACCACTCTGGACCTGTTTTCCGTTGACTGACCAAGAAACTACAGAGGTGTTGATATCTATAGTGTAGCTACGGGCTCTCAAGATGACCGTTTGACCAGGAGCCGGATTCTCGTTGGATACAGATACATCAAGCCCGCCAACAGTGATAGGAACCTGCGCGCAAGCGGCAGATGCAGAAAGAAACATTGAAAATATGAGAAAGAGAAAATAACGAGATTTCATCTGTATCATTTTACCACATGAGCCTATTTCACCAATCCCCCGCTTGGAGGTCGTACACCTCCTTTGTTAACACGCAATGCGGCTGTAGCGGAGCTACCTGCTGGTTGACGTACACCGCCCACATTTCGTGGTGATCGTATGCTGTTCGAGAGGAGAGATTTCTGCTGCTGCTGCGCTTGGATCTGAGCCTCTTCTTTTTTGACGTCGTTATATATATACCAAACATCGAACGTCCAGAAAGGGGCTATTCCCCCGGTGACTGCATCACCCAAGGCAAAAGCCATGAGAGATATGAGACGTGTTGGCTTGTTGAATATCGGTATTCGGAAGAGTAGGAGGAGCCCGAGCAATACAGGACCTGTGATGAGCTCGAGCAACTCGCTTATGATGACGCCTACACCGGTGAAAGTGATCAAGATCTGCACGATATCGACGACTCCAGCTACGATATAGAGGATGGCCCACTGAATCGTCTTTTTCTTGGGCTTTTTGTCCATGCGTCAATTATAGCAGAATCGCCCGGCAGGTATGCACCTGTATTTTCTCGATATCTCGCAGAACGATACACTATTTTTTAGTGTAGACACGCAACGAGATATCGAGAAAATACAGGTGCATACCTGCCGGGCGATTGGATCTTTATCCGGCTTGTTCCAGATCCTTCTTGGCCTGCTTGATACTCATGACCTGTGCCGGGTTGGTGGTAATGATCTGATCTTCGGTGTATGAGGCGACTATCTTGATGGCTACGTGCTTGAGTCCCACGAAGAATATACCCTCTCCTACATCTGATTCGAGCAAGAGATACTTCTCTTCGTCGGTGAGGTTGAACGTCTTTTGGATATGATCGATGACCGTCGGAGACTGCTTGAGCAGTATCTGAATGGAAGAGTTGGTAACGATCGGCAATCCGTACGGAGAGTTCAAGAAGTCATCCACATCCTGGGTGATAGTGGCAAGTCCGAGGAAGTATTTGCGACCACGCTTGGCCAAACTGAACAAGAATGAGGCAGTATCCTCTGATTTCATCATCCACCACGCTTCGTCAATGACGAGTAAGCGTTTCTTGAGATTCTTGCGGATAGCATTCCATATATAGTGTGTGACGATATACATGGCGACTGGTTTGAGCTCGTCTTCCATGTCGCGGAGTGAGAAAACAGCGAACTTCTTATTGATATCTACGTTAGAAGGCCTGTTGATGAAGCCGGACCATGTTCCCTTGGTGTACTTGGAGAGCCTCTGAACAAGAGAGTCCCCTCCTTCCATTCCAGCCAAGACAAGTTCGAAGTCAGACAGAAGTGGTGGCTCTACAGTACGGAAGTCTGCTTCAGGAGTGATGTCTTTGAGGGCGTACGTTTCGGTGATAGCGCGATCGATGATCGCATCTTCTTCCTGGGTCAAACCACCAAGCATGATGCGGAAGAGTCCCACCAGGTTGATGATGTTGGAGCGGAGAACATCAGCGGCTGACTCGTCCTCGCGCGGTATCGGGAGATCAAATGGATTGATATGGTGCTCTGAATTGAGAGAGATGTTGAAGTACTTCCCTCCGGTTGCTTCGGCCATGTACTCATATTCTTTTTCAGGGTCAATGACGATAACATCGGTATCGAACATGAGCGTACGCAGGATCTCAAGTTTGGTATTGTATGATTTTCCAGCTCCAGCAACGGCGAATGTTACGGAATTGTAGTTCTCGAGAGAGAATCTGTCGAAAAGGACGAGCGACGAGTTATGTCGATTGATGCCGTAGAGTATTCCTTTGTCGGAAGTAAGATCGAAGGAAACGAACGGGAACAGCGAAGACAGTGGGGATGAGTTGAGTTTGGAATGCACAGCGAGCTGGTCATCAGCTATAGGAATGACCGATTTGAAGCCCTGTTCTTGCTGGAAGAGTGCCGGCTTTACATAGATGAGCTTTGATTCGAGGATGGATTTGATCTCAGATTCGAGCTTGTCGAGCTCCCCTTCGTTGTCTGCGAAGAGGGTGATGTAGACGCCAACATCAAAAAGATGCTCCTGTGCCTGCATGAGCTGGTCTCTGAGCTGTTCGAGGTCCTGGTACGCTGTGTCGAGCGCCGGATCGCGGACGAGACCCTTCTCTTCCCTGTGTGAAATCTGGCTCTGTACCTCAGCAACCTTCTTCTGGAAATGTCTCAAGATCTTGGCTGTATCGACTGGGTGTATGAATATAGAGATGTTGAATATCTTGTCGAGGTTGATGATCGGGGCGAACCAGCTTTCATCGAGGAAGCGTGGGTATGAGATGACGAAGAGTGTACGGCCAACTTTTTCGCCTAGGTTGAGATCCTTTGGGCTGATCTTGAGTGCCGATGGTGATATGACATCCTTGAGCTCCAGCACGCCGGCCTGGTATATCTCTTCGGGTAGGATGGAGACGATCGGAGATTGCTCGTCTTTTTTCCCGAATAGTTTTCCGATGAATGACATAGTTCTTTTTATGTTATCTGGATAGGCTTCTCTGTCTCCCCTGGATTGAAGAGCTTGTAGAACAATTCTACCACCTCCTCTGTGCCGAGCTCTGCCGCCCTGATGCCGCAACGCACGAGACCTTGCTCTACTACTGCTACGCGCTGTTCGAGTTGACTACGGTATTCTTGGAATTGCGCGTCAGCATTCATTTGAGCATTCTTTGCAGAATTCTTGCCGGGGAACATGCTTGCGAGCGGATTCTTGCTCGAGCTCATGATCGGTGGCTCATATGGTATGACGACGAAGAAGCTCTTGGACATGATATTGGTGCTCTCGACGAAGGTTTTGATGAATTCTATATACTCGCGAACCTGTATTTTCATGAGTTCAGTTAGCTGTTCTTTGTAGCGATCCTCTAGGAGGGCTATATAGGGTCTTATATCGAGCTTCTTTGACTGGACGAATATTTGAATGGAAAAATCTAGAGAATTTACGAAATTCTGGAATTGCATGAGGATGGAACTCTGCTCATCTTGCGACTTGAGAGCGAAGTTGAGAGACGAAGCGAGTACGACCGCGCGCATGCCACCGTTCTTGAGGATGATGACGCCGTCGCGTATCTCCTGTATTGGTATGAAATCCTGTGTTGTTGATTGTTTTGGAGCCATTGCTGTTATTTTTGATTGCGGTTGGAATACATGCTTTCTTTGATATCAAGGCTCCAGCTCAAGTCCTTGAGCTTGCTATCAGATATCTTGGGGACCATGATGGAGGCATAATTTTGAATGTCCTCTTTTGCTGCCTGGGCTTTTTTGTCCTCCTTCTTCCATATATAGAGCTTGCCGCCGAGATAATATTTGAAAGCTGCTTCGATGACGTTGACGAAAGATTTGTTGTTGACCTTGTAAAAAGCAAATGCTGCCGATATTCCCATGATGAGGATAATCGGCACGATAGCGAGCGTGAAGCTCTTGAGTACTACATATGCCAAGAATGAGAGGCCTCCCCCGCCCGCGAGATATATGAACTGCTTCAAGGTGAGCGGTCCGAATATCTTATCTTCTACCTCGATGAATTGGGGTACTTGGAAGCGCATCACTCTTTATTATAGCGGCAAGCGAGGGTGTGTAGCAACTCGTTGATACGACACCTGAGCGCCGCTGTTATATGAGCGAGGCGAATATAGCGTCTTTGCATGGTATCCACCAAGCATTTCTACTTGATCAGCTCTCGGTATGGATCATTTCCCTGTTTTTTGGGTGCTACGGGTGGTGTTGGTGTTTGTTTTGGTGCTTCTGTTGGAAGATTTGGTGGCACTTGCCCCGTATGTATGGGAGATTGAGCCGCTACTTTTTCCTCGGTCATTCCTGCGGGGTTGCTCAGAAGGCGGTCGACGAGAGGTTCAGTGTGGTTCTCAAATGCAGCAGACTTGGTAGAAGGGGTTGTTCGAGGATTCTCGAGGTTATCCAGGATCTGGTCGCGGTCAGCAGAAGTCACTTCTTTGCCAAAATTTTGCTTTGGCGTCTCCTGTTCTATATCAAAACCACCAACACGCTCGATATTTTCGACTGCTGCAGAGTGATCTTGTTCAGCTTCATCCCGCTGAGAGCTCAGTTCAACTTCTGACTTTCTCAAGTAATCCCTGATGGAATCGAATATTTCGTGGTTTACATCAGTGGCCAATGCTTGAGCTACTTTGGATGGTATGCCCAGGCGTTCGGTGGCGTGTGAGACGAAATCGGACGATCGTACGAGACCGAGCAGTATGAGCCCAATCTCATCGACGAGTTCACCGAGCTGATCTATGAGGAGGCCATGCTTCTTCCCCACGGCCATGATCTTGTCATGTATCTCTGGGGACGTCACTGCCGCCTGAAGCTCAGGAGAGAGCCTTTCAAACTGTTCTTTGAGTTGTTCTGAAGTGAATTGCCTCATGCTTTTGGTTTGTCGTCTTTAGGCTTTGCATCATCTTTTGAATCATCTTTCCCTTCCTCGGCGAGTGCACTTGCAAGTGCTTTCACATCTTTAGCCTTCTTTTTGCCAGATGCTCTGCCTATGGCTGCTCCCAAATCCTTAACCTTTCTTCTCAATTGATCCAGCTCAACCTTTTCCGCATTGGTGAATGTGTCGCCACCTTCCTTCTCCCTCTTCTCAAGATATTTGAAGTTAGGTGATTCTTCTATATCCTGTTTTGCTTTTTTATTCTGCTCAAGCTCAGCTTCATCTTTCAAGCTGAATGCGGTCTCTACATTTGCCCTATCTTTCATCATGAGAGTGAGTACAGACCTGTCATTAAGGGTTGACCTGAACTTACCTTGATATCCCTTTGCCCGTCCCTTTGCCAGTTCTCTTTCAAGCTCAGTTTTATAGGCAGCATCATTAACGGATCCAAGGCGTTTATTAAGTGCATCTACATCCTTCTTCCTTTGCTTCAACGTAGCATCATAACTTCCTTTCTTGTCACCAAAACCGGCAGAACTGATGTTGGATAGTCCCTTCGAAACAGCAAGACCTAGGTTTGGATTGCGCGAATAGAATGCACGAGCACCATCGCTATCATTGATCCTGCTTGCGGCCATGCCCAGCGTATTCCTGCCTGTCCATCCACCCACCTTCTTCCATAGTGCATCAGCTCCCAGCTTACTTCCGTCGAGCAAACCTCCCGTCTTGGCGCCGAGCTTGATGGCGACTAGGAGTGGTAGGTTGAGCATGACTATCACAAAGACGGCGTTGATCGCGAATGATACGAACTCAGTCGGTACAAGCGTTCCCGCATCGGTTCCCTGCCACAAGTTGCCGTAAGCTCCGCTTTTGAAGATGGTGCTCTTGGTGAGTATCAAGAGCGCTGCATACATGAGGAGCAGATATGCAGGCATGAATACAAGCTGTCCGGTGAATGTTTTGACCCATTCATTCGAGTATTCTTTGAGTTGAGGTATCACTGCCGCGGCGCACCAGACGGGCGAGAATGCGAGCAAGAATAGGAGTATAACCAGACGCACAACGAATGCGAGTGCTGCAAACAAGAAGCTTAGCCCTGTAGTTATCATAATGACTGCACCGGTCCAACCAATCAGGATGATCTTGAAAGGCGCCGATACCCCTCCCGTTGCGTCTGAGGATTGGAGGTTTTTCGGGTCGAATGCGCTCTGTATCTGGAGCGATTGCATGAATATCGCTGACAGACCTCCGTCATTGAAGAGAGTGTTCACGATCTGAGGCAACGCCCCTGCTCCAGCTGCACCGCTACCACTTCCGCTTTGCTGGATGATCTGGCCGATGTCCGGCTGTCCTGGGGTGATCGCTTTGTAGAGCTGGAGAGATACGATATTCGAAGCATCTATCAAGAGTCCGGTGAAGAAAAAGCTGAAATTGATGAGTACGCCGGCGACGACTACGTTCTTGATAACACCTCCAAGTTTGGCATCTTGCCCCAGAATCATGCGGATGGCCGCATAGAGCAGGGTGAAGATGATGAATAGGCCTGAAATATCTCGGATAGTGCGCCACACCTCATAGATAGCAGGTGTACTGTCCACGAAATCCCTGATGTGCATGGTCAGGTTGATTGAGACGTTGAGGAGTGTACCGGTGAGTGCGACGAACCAGGAAGTTATCGAGAGCATCACATTCACGAGCAGAGCTACGCCTTCAGATATAAAATCCCAGAAGAGATTGTATCCAAACAATCCTTCTGCGTGCACCACGTGTCCGGAAAAGCCCACCACCGCGGCGATGAGTATGAGGCAGGCTGATATGTGACGTAGTGAAAGTCTCATTATGTGTTAGCGCTGTCGTCCACTTGTTGGGGTATTACCAGGGAATCCTGCGCAATTGTTCTGATACTGCAGAGCTTCCGCATTGAATGCCGTCGCTTTTGTTTGGGCATCTCTGAGCTGGCTCTGTGCGAAACTGATACCAGCTACTGCGCTCGCCTTGGCATTGATGGCGATTTGCACGCTGGCCTGGTAGCCAGGAAGTTGTGACTGGATGTCTCCCGATGAGGCTATTTGGGCCCTCGTGTTCTGTATGACTGCGATCTGGTTGGATGTACTTGCCTGCTTCAAGGTAAGGTCAGCAAGGAGTGGATCTACTTTGCTGGTAAGTGCAGTGTCTATGGCCGGGATCCACGAATTTTGGGCATACGTGCGTGCGGATGATGAATATTGTGTGTCGCTTACTTTGCTCAGAATGCACGATTTTGCAGTGAGATATCGGTTCTTGCTGTCGGTGACTGCGGCTATTGCCTGATCGTAGTATGACTTGTAGTCATTGAGCGCTGCAATCGCTGGGTCGAACACGCTCGAGAGCTGGGAGTTGGTACTCTGGGTGTCGGCCGCTTTCTGTGCATTGAGATCTGTGATGAGCTGGCTCGTATATGCAGTCCTGCCGCCGGAGCTTCCCCTGCTGAGTCCACTCAATCCCCCGCCGATAACCTGGTTGATCATTTGTGAAATGAGCGCATTGACGACAGAGTTGATATCGTCTGCGAGCTCGAGTTCGGTGGCTGGAACGTCCAACTGTTTCTGGAGCATATTGGAAATGACGGATCCAGGAGTGTCGGTGGTACAGGTTTGGTATGTCACAGTTCCGTCATTATTCTGTTTCCTGTTCATGTCGCGGGAATTGCCGACAATACTCTCGGCCTGCTCGACCTCGAACTCATTTTCTGGGTCGATGGTACCGCCAGGTATGTCAGTACAATTACGTCGAGACAAGAACCCTTTGCCACGATCAAGATCACGATTGACCTGATTCTCGCGGGTGTCTATGCGTCCGAGAAGTTCGCTATGTGCTTGAAGGTATGACCCGTATACATTGTTCTGGGGCACGGTCGTCATAGATACGAATGCCGGCCAACCTCCTTGGCGGAAATCCCCTCCCGTGAAACCTTCGATGGTGCCGTTCGCATTGCCTATTATCTTCCCCAGCGTACAGGTATACCTACTGGTAGCCGACTGTGTCTGATTGAGAGCGAGTCCGAGGCGGATATCGATACTGAATGGAGAACAGAGTCTTGATAGTGCACCCTCGCGTGAGAGGAAGTCACCGGTCACCTGGTCGGCAGCATCGAGGAAGAATCCCTCTGGATTGGTGATGAAGGTCGGACTACCCTGGAATCCGGTGTTGATCCAATTGACCACGCTCACGGTCATCTGATGGAGGATCTGCTTGGCGATCAGTGTTGCAGCCTTGTCGAGCACGAAATCCTTCATGTGCGCCATGATGTTGTTGAAGTCGAAATCAGTGCCGATCGGGACATTGGTTGCCGCACCCTGTGCCTGAGCGATTTTCACAGGTGATGCGATGATCGAGCTCACCACGAATGTGATCGCTGTAAAAGTGAGAATTATTTTGAAGGTAGTTTTCATATTATTGTGAAATAGTTGAGATATTGGAAAATGCTGCACCCGGTTCTCCTGCCGAGAACAAGACTCCGTACGATCTGAAATATACATTCAACCCCTGGAGCGCGGTGTTGATTGTATTCTTCGCAGGTGCGTAGGTGCCGAGCGCGACAAGTGCTTGCATAGGATCCTTCTCGGTTGCTCGGAGTCCCTGCGCGATATAGAGGCTCCTGCTGAGACCATTCAAGAGATCGAGATGGTATTGTTCGAGCGGCTTGGGAACTGACAGGGCGAGCATTGCAGAGATCATTCTCTGGTGCCCAGTGATGACTGGGTCAATCGAAGCAAGGATTGAGAAATCTTGTTTTTCCAAGGCTTCTGTTGCAATCATGGCCGCGTCGGTCGTCGGCATATGTGCGGCAAATGTTGAAACGAGCGTGTTTCCGTATCCATGCAATGCAGCTGTCCCCGCATCAGCAGAGACGCGCACATCAGCGAGGGTGTACAAACGAGGGGCGAGAGCTGATTCGAGAGAAGTATCAATCGTGTAGTCGACAGCATTTTGCACGGCGGTTTCATTGCCGATCAAGTTTCCCTGCTGTAATTGCACATAGCTTGTGAAAAAATTCCTGCCGATCTGATCAGTTAATGTGAGAGGTTCAGTATTCTGTTTCGCGGTACCTGTCGATGCTTTTGGTGCAGGTGCAGTGCTTGTTCCGATACTGAAAAATTGGCTTCTCCATGAATCTGATGTGCTTCGTGGAGCTTCATTTTCAGAGATGACATCTACAGTTGCGACAGGGGCATAGTCGCGAGATTTTCCTTGTCGGACATAGAGTGCGGTCGCAAGTACGGCAACTGCGCATACCACGAAAATGAGAGGCGTCTGAAGGCGCAAGGAAGAAAATGCCATATACCCGCAATTATATCAGAGAATGGCTTTATTTCTGCGAATTCTGTGGACAGTCGATATGGTTTTATCTCTTGGTTATTGAGCTGATGTGCCGATTTGATAGATGGTGCCACTCGGACTCCCTTCGGGGGTGCAATCTTCACCGTGATATACGAGGCAACTGCCTCCTGGACTATAGTTTCCGAGTACATTCTGGCCTGTCCCGTAAACGTTGTAGTTTGAGAATATTCTGCTTGCTCCTGGCTGGTATATGACGGAGACTGTTTGTCCGCGGACATCATTGATATCGAGCATAATAGATGAGGCGCAAGTGCAGTAAGTGACCCGGTTGACCCTGCCACCAAAGTTTTGCAGACCGCCGCCACCTCCCCCTCCGAATCCACCACCCCCGAAACTTCCTCCCCCTCCACCACCTCCAGCCCCGGGAAGGAAGTTGCCTAGAGTTGCACCAGTGGTCCCGTTTGGACTGAGTCCATAGAGCACATCGTATACCTGCTGGCCGAAATCACCGAGCAGCTGGGTCCAACCAAGACCGGTTAGGTAGCCCCAAACTTCCTTGTCGAGTTCTTTGAATCCTCCACCATCATCAGCGGGCTGGTAGGTTATAGTATCGCTCGATGTAGCCACATAATAGCTTTGCGGAGTGTATGAATTGTAGGTTATCGGAGCATACGTTGTAGGCGCAGGTTCAGAATATACGATGGGAGCATTGGAAGCCTGCGTGACTGAAGGAACATTGAATGAATCTCTGTATTCAGGGTCAGATCGTATATAAGTAACCGGAGGTGCTTGGTCTCGAGATGCGGGCGGTACGTATGTAGTTGACTCAGGTTCATCATCTGGTTCCGCCACAGGTTCTGGAGGAGTGTATCTATAAGGAGTCTCTGTACCCCGAGCATCTATCGCCCGGTCGGTTGTCGGACGATCGAATGGAGAGAAGCCGGGTGGTGTTTCTGTAGAGTCCGGAGCTGTTTCTGATGGGTTCCACCATGCAATGAAGAGCCCGATAGCGAGCAAAAATAGGAGAAACGCTATGATGAGAGCAATCAGTTTTTTATGACCGCCATTTTCTTGGTTCATGCACCACTATTCTATCATGAAGCTATGGTGAACCAGTCCGGTATGGTGATATCTTCGGCTCGGATCTTGGGGTCAAGACCCGCTTTTGTCCACACGGCCACGGCAGATTCCTTTTCTAGTGCCGCTTCTACGTTTCTGAGTGCAAATTTTCTTTTGTGTGCAAAACCCGCCTTAACAACTTTGAAGAATCTCGATATGTCGGTATTTTTTTCTCGAAAGAGTCGGTCGGATATGTCGGTGATCGAGAGAATTGCTGAGTCTACAGTCGGTGGCGGAGTGAAGGCTCCTGGCGGAACTTTCGCAACAAGCTTTGGTGTGCCAAATGCTTTTACTGATATAGAAAGGATGCTCTCTTTGCCATCTCGTGTGACGATGCGTTCAGCGACTTCCTTTTGTACAAGAAGCACCATTCTGTCCGGGCGCGGGCCATGTTCGAGGAATTTCTCGAGGATAGCTCCTGTTATGTAGTACGGGATGTTGGCGACCAGAGAGTAAGAAGCTGGGACTAGGGAGTAAGGAGACGCTGCTAGAGTTTCAGCCGTCATTTCTAGGATGTCCCCCTCAATGAGCTTCAGATTTCCTGCCAGGATGTCATCTTTGAAACTGTCTTTGAGCAGCTCTATGGCTCGAGCATCCTTCTCGACAGCTGTGACTTGTGCGCCCATGGCCAGGAGAGCACGTGTCAAAATACCAGTCCCTGGACCTATTTCCAGCACAGCCTCCCCTTTTTGTAGGGTTGCTGCTGAAATAATCTGATCCAGTACATGTGTGGAGTTCAGAAAATGTTGGCCCAGGGATTTTTTTGCGAACAGTCTCATGGTTGTTAGAAGTCTATGAATAACGCCTTTGCTCCACTCGATTTCTCCGGAGGGGCTTGGTCTTCAATCAGTGTTGTCTCAATGTCGTTGATGAATTCAGAAGGCGTATTGACTCGCTGGGCGCCATAGACCGTACGGATGATTGTGTGGCTCAAATGTACCTTTTTGCGGGCGCGTGTCAACGCGACATAGAAGAGGCGACGTTCTTCCTCGCTCTCTGACTCGCTCATGCCCGCATCATCCATGTGTTTGAATGGAAAAAGGTCTTGCTCGAGTCCTGCAATGAAGACATGGTCGAATTCAAGGCCCTTTGAAGCGTGTACCGTCATGAGGCGTACTGCGTCATGATCTTTTTCCAGTTCGTCCTGATCGCTCGCGAGTGCTGCGTTGGTCAGAAATGCTTCCATTCCTGCAGGGATTGATTCTGAAGGTGCATTCTCAGGTTTCGAAAACAAAGATTCTTCACCCACGGTAGCTTTTTGATTTGTCATACCTGCGGGCACGCTTTCAGTAACATACTCATCATACTGTGCAGCCACAGTTACCAATTCCTGCACATTGAGCAAGCGCTCCTCATCCTCCGCGTCCCCATCACGGAACATGCGCTCGAGCCCTGTCTCTTGTAGTACGAATCGTACGGCTTCAGAAGGTTTCTTTTCCAGGATTTCGCGACGGATGTCCTCAAGCAGTTTCCAGAATGAGCTGAGCTTCGCTTGCATGGCCGATGGTAGGAGATCAGGTCTTCCTGACATGATCTTTGCGATAGACACTTTTCCTATTCCCCGCGTGGGTACGTTGATGATACGGCCGATATCAGCCCAGGATTCCCTGTTGAGCGATGCACGGATGTATGAGAGTACATCTTTGACTTCCTTTCTCTCGAAGAATCGTACCCCGAGCAGTTGGTACGGGATATTTTTCTTGATGAAAGCCTCTTCGATTGCTCGAGACTGGAAATTTGCACGGTACAGCACCGCAATATCCCGAGCAGAAGTTCCCTTTTCGATGAGTGCACGGGATGTGTCAGCGATGTTTCGGGCTTCATCGACTTCGGTATACGATGCGTTGAGAGAGATCTTCTCTCCTGCATCGTTGTCGGTGTACAGGGTCTTCTTTTTACGGAGTCTATTTTTCTCGATGACATTGTTTGCTGCAGAAAGAATAGTTTTTGTGGAACGGTAGTTCTTCTCAAGGGCGATCACCGTGGTTTCAGGGTAATCCTTTTCGAAATTCAAAATATTCTCGATAGTTGCACCTCTCCAGCTGTAGATGTTCTGGTCAGCATCACCGACCACACAGATGTTTTTGTGTCCCTCGGCAAGATATTTAGCGATCTTGTATTGCACCTTGTTGGTGTCTTGGTACTCATCTATATGTATGTACTTCCAGATGGTCTGGTATTTCCTGCGGACCTGCTCATTTTTTGCGAGGAGCTGCATCGTTTTGAGGAGGAGGTCGTCGAAATCAAGAGATTTGTCCTTGGTGAGCAGTGCATCGTACCTTTCCCAGACCTGAGCCACCATCTCTTGGATGTGGTCTTTTGCAGCATCCGTATACTCGAGGCGGCTCATGCCATCGCCCTTGGCGCGGGAGATCATATTCAATATAGTGCCTGGGTCAAACCTCTTTGGATCAATCGAACATTGTTCCATAGCGTCTTTGACTGCTCTTTTTGAGTCACCTCGGTCGCAGATGGTGAAGTGGCGGGTCAGGCCGAGGAGTACGGCGTTTTCTCTGATGATGTGTACGCCGAGTGCGTGAAATGTGCTTAGAAATGGTCGTTCATGAAAAGAAATAGGCACATTGAGATCCTTGTCCTGCTCGATGAGCTCGTGTACGCGCTCCCGCATCTCTTTTGCAGCTTTGTTAGTGAATGTTATTGCGAGGATGTTGTGCGGAGCTACCCCTTTCTTGATGAGGTTGAGTATCCTTTGGGTGATGACGCGAGTTTTGCCCGCTCCTGCTCCGGCAATGATGAGAAGTGGACCCTCTACGGTGTCGACGGCGCGTTGTTGGGCTTCGTTGAGGGTGGACATGCGGGTAGTGTAACAGATAGTGTTGCTTTTTTATATTTTTGCGCACAATCAATGATTCATAATCCCCCAAATATTGACACTTTGTCTAGTAAAATGACTGTGTATAGCTTTCATTGACAATCTTTTCCTAGCTGATACCCTGTACTGGTACCCTCACATATGAAGGTCAAATAATGGCTTAACAAGGCCTTTTATTTATAACTAGCACCGCCCCGGAATGAATGGCGCCATCGCCGAGATGGCTTGCAGAAATGAAAAATACGTTATGGAATATACTACTAAAAATAGACCACATAATATCTCATTTTCAAAGCGCACTGCTATCTGGTGCGCTCTTGTGGGCGTATCGGTGCTAGCTATATTTACCTATTCGGAGACCGCACACGCAGGTCTCCTTTCGTATATGAACTCGATTTTTGGTGGCGAACAGGCATCAGCAAAAATTGATGCTTTTTCGGGGGGTAGTTCTCAAACAGTTGCCCTTCTCCAGCCCGCAATCGCCTTTGATCCGAGTCTAGAAAAGCCTACAGGAGTCGTACCAGTGGTCGGAGATACTCTTGTTGCTGAAGTGGCACTTGCTGACGTATATGTGGCAGATGTATCAGGAACTCAGATCAGCTCATATATCGTACGTGATGGCGATACTCTGTCGGGTATAGCCAAGATGTTCGGCGTGTCGGTCAATACCATCTTGTGGGCCAATGATATCAGCAGGTCATCAGCCTTGCGCACAGGTCAGACTCTCATCATCCTCCCTGTTACGGGCATCAACTACACAATAAAGAAGGGAGATACGATCAAAGGCATAGCACTCAAATACAAAGTTGATATCGATGAAATGCTTCAGTACAACGATCTTACCCTCGATTCAACTATTTCTATAGGTCAGACCATCATCATTCCTGATGCCGAGCTCCAAATCGCGGTACCAACCAAGACTGTAGCAAAAGCAAATCCTGCACATGATACCAATGGTCCTGATTATTCCGGCTACTACACACGTCCAGTTTCTGGAGGCGTGAAAACTCAAGGCCTCCATGGATATAATGGCGTGGATATTGCAGGTCCAGTCGGCACTCCTCTCTATGCAGCTGCGGCGGGCACGGTCATCGTCAGTGCAACAGGAGGTTGGAATGGAGGATACGGTAATCTGGTTATTATATCTCATGCCAATGGCACCCAGACTGTCTATGCGCACAATTCGAAGAACCTCGTCACTATCGGCCAGAAGGTTGAACAGGGACAGAAAATAGCGCTCATGGGTGCTACGGGCAAATCTACAGGATCACATGTACACTTCGAAATTCGTGGTGCCAAGAATCCGTTCTAAATTTTTTCTCGGTATTGTAGTGCTTCGAGCACACAGTCTTTCGTAATATATTCTTTGCCCGCTAGATCCGCGATCGAGCGGGCTACTTTCATGGTCCTGTGGAATGCGCGTCCTGAGATGCTGAGCTTCTCTGCATATCCTCTGAGAAGTTCGCGTGCACCAGGCTCGATTGCTATGCATTTTTCTATATCTTGTGATCCAAGTTCGCTGTTATAGCAGGATACTATCGAATATTTTCTGAATCTTTGTCGCTGGATTTCTCGAGCAGCTACTACCCTGCGTTGTATATTTTCAGATGTTTCGGCATCAGGTTCAATGGCCGCCAACTTTCCATAGTCAATCTTGGTGACATTAACCCATAAATCGATACGGTCCATGATTGGTCCCGAAAGCCTCCTGCGGTAGGCTTTGTAGATGTGCTCAGGACATGAACAACCCCTGTCTTTCCCTAGTCCGCATGGGCACGGATTCATGGATGCGATGAGTATGCATTGTGCGGGAAATGTCACGGTGCCTCGGGCTCGCGATATGGTGATAGTGCGCTCCTCGAGTGGTTGGCGTAGTGCCTCTATTACTTCTCGATCAAATTCTGGAAATTCATCGAGAAAGAGAACTCCCCGGTGTGCGAGGGTAATCTCTCCTGGTCGAGGATAGCTACCTCCACCGATGATCGAAGGATATGAGGCAGTGTGGTGAGGTGCACGGAATGGCGGAGTCGAGATAAGATCTCCTTGCAGAAGTATGCCCGCAGCAGAATGGATACTCGTGACCTCCACCGCGTGGTCATATGATAGATCGGGAAGTATGGAGCGGAACCCTCGTGCGAGCATGGTTTTGCCAGTTCCTGGTGGGCCACACATAAGTATGTTGTGAGCGCCGGCCGCCGCTATCTCGAGAGCTCGTTTCACAGTCTCATTGCCGCGTATTGCTCTCATGTCCATCATTTGTGAGGGGTGCTTCTCTGTTGTCGAACGATTGGACCCATGCACCTTCAAAGGAATAAGGCATGTTCGCCCCATGATATGATCTATGATTTCTCGTATATTCGATACCGCGTATATGATCAGTCCTTGTGCCAAGGAAGCTTCTCGTTCATTGTCTTTTGCTATGAAAACTGTTGTGAAACCAAAGGAAGATGCTTGGCAAAGTATGGGAAGCACTCCATGAGTCTTGCGCACGACACCCTCGAGAGATAGTTCACCGAGGAATAATTTGTTGTCCCCGTCGAGCTCAATATCTCCGACGGCGTGAAGATATGCGAGTGCCATCGCCACATCGAACGAAGCCCCTTCTTTTCGTATATGTGCCGGGGCGAGAGATATGACTACCTTCTGATTCTTTTGTTTGGGCGAGACATACCCAATGTTCTTGATGGCTGCCGATATTCGATCCTTTGCTTCCTCGACAGCTCGATCGCCGAGACCGACGATAGAAAAACTGTGTAAACCGTTGGATATGTCTACTTCTATGGTTACAATCTCCGAATGAAGTCCAGTGAGTTGTGCGCTGTATGCTTTAGCTATGCTCATCTCTAGAGCATAGCTAAGCAAGATGAAAATCGTGCGGGGAAACCGTGAAGATTCTATGGAGAAACAAAAACACTCTCTAGTGAGAGTGTTTGATAGATACTCGCGCAGAAGGATTTGCTTCGAGGCGGTCAGTCTCTATTGGCTCGCCGCAGGTTTCGCATGTTCCGTATGTACCATTTTCTATACGGGTGAGAGCATCATTGATTTCCATGAGTTGCTTATCGAGCTGGCTCACGATACCGCTGTTCTCTTCGAGTTCTTCGAGTTTGTCTGCAACCTCATTTTCGTCGGCTGAGTCAACCTCCATGCCCCCTGCAGTAGCCTCCCATCCACCGGCTGTACCTGGAGATTTGCGGCCTATAGAGCCGAGTTCTTTCTCGAGCTCAGCCTTCTCTTCGACGAGTCTTATTTTGAAGCGCTCAGTGTCTTTTTTGTTCATATACCCATATTAGCGTATGGAAGATTGCTTTTCAAGACGGGTCAACACTTCTGTAAGCGTGGCTTCGTCACTTGCTAAAGCCAGATGTGTATTATCTACGAAGGAATACAGGAATAGGATTGAGCCATCTTCTGTGCGGAATGCTCGCACATCTTTGTTTTTGATGATGCGGTCCTCAAATCGTCCACGAATGGTGAAGTATGATCGGAGAGGCTGAACCAGTTCGACAGGTGTCGAAGAAGCTTGTGGTTCCGTAGAAGATGCCTGCACTGCAGGTACGGTCGCAACAGTCGTATTGGCGATACCTGATATCGATGATGGATACAAGAAGAATTTGAGGTCATCAGCCATAACACTCTCCCACTGCAACATGCCGGCAAATGCATTCTGGAAGAAATTGGTGGTGACAATGACAAAAGCACCCTTAGTGTTTTCGGGGCTGTTGTATATACCGAGCATCCAATCAGGTGTTAGCGTTCTGGTGAGTATGTCAGGAGCATCCACATCCAGTGCCTCAAGTGCCTCTGAAGCACTGATTTGTGCGAACGCGTTTACTGAGCCGGCTGGGTTCTTGCGGCCGAGAACAAGCTCCTTGATGCTTCCAGGAGTTTGGGTTTTGGCGGCTTCAGTTTGTATTCTCGAGAGAATATTCGCAGGAAGTTGATTGTCGGTTGCAATGAGTGCATAGCTGTCTGATTTGACGATGCCTGTGCGAGTCTGTTGCTGTGGAGCCTGACTTGTTGAACGGCTGGTGGCGAGAGGGCTCTTGCTATAGAGATAGTATGCCCCAAATGCACCTCCACCAAGAAGGACGATTATGAGGATGGCCATAGCTGTTTTTAATAGTGCATGAGAGGTTGATCCAGGGTTCGATTCTGGATCATTTCCAAGCCTTTCCTCACCCGCCATTTTCTTGGTTTCTGCTATCGCAATAGAGGCGGTAGATGTTCTCTTGTGAGACATTATTTCTGCAACATCACCTTCATAAGTACGCATTGGCTTCAAAAAGGCCGCAAAGGCGTTGGAAGGATCGCTGGCGTTGGTGGATGGGTTTACAGGAATACTCGGACCCCCCTTTTCGCGAAGGTCAGATGGTAATACAGAGCTGACAGCATCCTGTAGATTCTTTGGTGCCGATTGCATCGGTGCAGAATATTCTGTTGCGCGGACTCCAATTACTTTAGCTGGTGGGTTCGAAGGTGTATTACGTGCCTTGTTCAAGGATTGAGAAAAATCTTGAAGCGGTACTCCTGATGGTTTGCTCGGTACGAGCTGAGGGCCGCCAGTAAGGTTCGCTGGAGCGGTACGCATAGGTGCCGGCTGAGGCGCAGTTTTTTGTGTGACAAATGGACTGGATTCTAGGTTTCCTATGTTCTTGTCGAGCAAGTTTTCCTTCAAAGTTGGCGGCGTTGCTTGAGTTTGGGTGTGAACCCTTTTCAGTATATCTTCCAATGATGATGAGGCCGTAACACCCGCGGCTATAGTGGGATTTTTTCCTAAAATCGGCTCACTTTGAGGTTGCTCCGCCACTGCCACTGGTGGTTTTTGTGTTGGGGCCGGCGCTTGTGTGGGTGGATGAGGTATTTGTGAATACACTTTGACTGCGGGCGCCTGCATACTCATATCTATTGGCGGATGAGGTATTGGCTTTGTGGATGACAAGGCGGCAGGAATTGCTTCGGGTTGTGCGAGAGGTTTTGATGCGGCGCTCGCTGGTGTTGCTGGTGGTGAAACTGGTACCGCTTGAGGAGTAGGCGGTTTGACCGTAGCTGCCGGGTTTCGTAGGGCCTCTGCTATCTGTTTGTTGACAGCCTTGGTTACGGGACCATCAACGTCCGTTACTGGCTTTATGTCGCCATCAGTGAAATCAAATATGCGATCACTCACCGTATCCTGTTCCTCAGTATCGCTTGGCACAGGTGCGGCGTCAGATCCTGCCGGATCAGGTTGTGATTTTGGCGTGAGAAGATCGTCGTTCATTGCTCTCTATTATAGCGGGAAAAAATGCCGAGAGCGAGGGAGATATGATCTTGCTATCTTTTTCCAGCCCTAAGGAGATATTTTCCTGACCCAACATCAAGGTCCATGAAGTGATCTGATACTTCAATCAGCTTTGCTGATGTTGATTTGCCAAATGAGACTACTTCTACCTGACATCCCTGGTTCATCTGGAGGTATTCGACGAGCGGGCAGAAATCACCGTCGCCTGTGACGAGAATGACAGCATCGAGTTTCGGAGAGAGTTTGACTGCGTCTATGGCCATGCCCACATCCCAATCGGCTTTTTTGGCGCCTGAGCTGAATATCTGGAGATCTTTGACTTTGGTTTCGATGCCCATCTTCTCGAGTGCTTCGAAAAAGCCTGTTTCCTCGCCAGATTCTGTGGCGATGACATAGGCGACTGCGCGGACGAGCTTGCGTCCATCGAGTGATTCTTTGACGATTGCGCCGAAATTGACCTTTGAGTGGTATAGATTGCGGCCGCTGTGATAGAGGTTTTGCGCGTCGATGAATATGCCGACACGCTGTTCTTTGTGTTTAATGACTGCCATATGAAAAAATGATTACGAAAACGTATTAAAATGCTCTAACGACAAGTATACCATACCAAGAAACGCCTTTCGGCGCCTTGATTATTTCTTGAGATTCAACTTTTTGAGTGCCGATGCGTAGCGCTTCGGGTGATTCTTCTTGAGATAGATGAGGTGCGTCTGGCGGTCGGCGACCATACCGAGAAGTCCGCGACGGGAGTGGTTGTCCTTCTTGTGCTTCTTGAGGTGATCGGTCAATTCAGCGATCCTCTTGCTCAAAAGAGCGACCTGAACCTCGGCTGAGCCGGTGTCCTTATCGTGGACGGCGATATCCTTGATGATCTTGGTCTTTTGTCGTGTAGTTAACATTGCGTGAGTATCATAGCATGAATGGGTACATATCGCAAGCTTATCCTTTCCCGAGCTATCCGAAGGCCATTTTCACGGCCATAGACATGAAAATGCTACAATAGTGCTATGTCGCACAATATTAAGGAACTCAAACAGCAATATCTCGAGTATATTGAGATCGAAAAAGGTCGTTCTATGAAAACAGTCAAAAATTACGACTTTTTCGTTACAAAGTTCCTTACTCAAGCCAAGATCAAAACACCTGAAGATATTACTGCAGAAAAGGTCCGTGAGTTCCGTCTGTGGCTCAACCGTCAACCGGGACAGAAGAGTAGGGTCGAAATCAAGACGCTCAAGAAGAATACCCAAAATTACCACCTTATTGCACTGCGTACATTCCTGAAATATCTGGCACGAAGGGGCATCAAGACACTCTCCCCGGAGATGATCGAGCTCGCCAAGGTTGGCCACCGCCAGATAGATCTCATCACACCCGCAGAACTTCGTCGTTTACTCGATGCTCCTGATGGCGATACTGCAGCTTCTCTGCGAGATAGGGCCATATTGGAGCTACTTTTCTCCACTGGTCTACGCGTTGCAGAGCTCTGTTCCCTTACCCGCGATATCGACCTCACCTCAGATGAGTTCTCTATCAGAGGTAAAGGAGACAAGGTTCGTCCCGTATTCTTGTCGGCTGATGCCAAGTCTGCCCTGAAGAAGTATCTCGATGCTCGGCAAGATATGGGAGAAGCGATGTTTGTGGAAATCAGTGATCGCACCCTGAAATCTGGAGGTAAGATGATTTCCGGTAAAGGCAAGAAAGACGCCAATAATCCGGGAGATGCACCGCTTACTACCCGCTCGATCGAACGCATTGTGAAACGCTATGCAATCAAGGCGGGAATCTCGAAGAGGGTCACGCCACACGTCATCAGGCACTGTTTTGCTACCGACCTGCTTAGCAATGGTGCCGATATCCGTTCTGTGCAGATGTTGCTCGGTCACTCTGATATCAGTACGACTCAGGTGTATACTCACGTGACGGATAGCGAGCTCTTGCGTGTACACAAGCAGTTTCACGGGAAGAAGAGATAGTTTGACAAACATAAATAAAATAGGTACTTTCATGTGAGATATGAGACCTATTGATAAGATTTGTCGCCGGTTTGGTGTGGAGACGGTACGAGGGCTGGATCGATACATTACTAGTGTTGATCAGCAACTCATGAAAGCGGGCTTGTGGGACTACAAAAATTCAGATTACGAGAACAATAAGCTCGTGCGAGAGCTCAGGGACCTTGCACTTGACGATCTGACTGCCGATGAAAAGTACTGGGTCCGCCAGATTATTTGGTTTTGGTATCACCACGCGGTGAGCTGTGCTTTATTCAAGTATTCAAACCGTACTTTTGCACAAATATTTGCAGTGGAGGCGTTGAAGTATTACGAGCTTCTTCCCGATCATCCCAACAAGATTACTCCCCTCTTGTACTATCTCGTCTTCAATCGATTTGAAGAGGCAGAACATTGGGTGCAGTCATTTCCACTTGACCATGACGAGGCGCAGACGGCCGTAGATATATTGATGGATTACCACTTGGCATTCTGTCTCAAGGTTTGACCAGTTTCTCTCAAGAGTCCTCTCAAGGACTCTTTTTATGTTATATTGCACGCATGCGCATCATCTCCTGGAATGTGAATGGCATCCGAGCAGTCCTCAGGAAGGAGGCATTCATGCCCTTCATACAAGAACATAAGCCAGATATTCTCTGTTTGCAAGAAACCAAGGCTCAACAAGGTCAGGCGGAGATTGATCTGCCAGAATATGAGGAATACTGGAATTCAGCAATAAAAAAGGGTTACTCTGGCACAGCGATCTTCACCAAGATCAAACCGGTAGCAGTTACGAACGACATTCCCGAGCATATTTGCACGAAATACGGTCTCGTAGCTGATGAATACGGTGATCCGAGAACTGAAGGACGTGTCATAGCTGCCGAATTTCCTGATTTCTATGTCGTTACAGTGTATACACCCAATGCAAAGGATGATTTGAGCCGTGTTCCCCTCCGCCACAAGCAATGGGATCCTGCATTTTTGGCGTATTGTAAGGAATTAGAAGCAAAAAAGCCTGTCATCTTCTGTGGTGACCTCAATGTGGCACACACACCCGATGACCTTGCTCGCCCCAAGGAAAATGAAGGTTTAAAAGGATTTACTGTCGAGGAACGCGAAGGGTTTCAGAATTTTTTAGATACCGGTTTTGTCGATACTTTCAGGATGTTCCACAAAGGTAATGGTCACTACACCTGGTGGTCCAATTTTGGCTACGCACGCGATCGTAATGTTGGATGGAGAATAGATTATGTATTGGTATCGAAAATTCTTGAAGAAAAGGTTAAAAAAGCCGAGATTTTGCCGGATGTTATGGGTTCTGACCATTGCCCTGTGATGGTTGATATTGGATAATTCCACGGCTCTAAAGCTATATATAAAGTAAAAAACTCCCCTTTTCTGGCATTTTCGGGAAAACGAAAGCCGCGAGTCTGCTGTTTCTAGATTGTGAAACTGCGTCATCGCGGCACATAGCGAACCTAGAGGCTGAAGAAAGAAAGAACTTGGGTCACACAGACCCGGGTAGATCCAAATGGTGGATCTAGGATGCAACCGAACGATTCCTGGGGTGGTGGTGTGCGTCTTCTTCTTAAAGTAAGTGCTCTCCCGAAGGAGGCTAGTTGTGATTGAGAAGAGATGCACCGCCATTCAAGCCCTAGCAATTGGAGGTCGAATCAAAAATATTCTTCAGCTTCTGTAGAGTGTAGAAGCCTACCCATTTTTTTGAAAGAACAGTAGTCTGTTTAGATCGCAGAAAAGTGATACCGAAATGGTTCGTCACTTTTATTTTTCCGTATCATTTTTCTGCGATCACCTCGGATAACAAACTCATCTGGGAACAATTATATGTCCGATAGAAATGTCTGTAAAGGACATATCTGTGGATAACTAAGAAACGTGATGTCTTTTACGAATTATTTCGAGATCTTTTTCTTCAGCCTCCCCTTTCTTCTCTTTTCCCTTTTCAGCAAGCTCTACAAGGGTTTTATCAGGGAGTGCAAGTAGATCCAGTGTTCTTTTCTCCAAGTATTCTGCCGTGTTGAGTTTCGGCTCTTCAAGCACTTCTTCCATGAGTGCATTGAGTACCAAACCGATCTTCGGTCCCGGAGAAATTTGTGAAATTTCCATTATTCTTTTGCCATCAATGGCAAGCATGGTGACTGAAATAGGATCACGCAGCGCCTCTTCAACCATAGACTTATACTTCCGCAGTCTATACGGATCAGCTTTTGGTCTCCCTGTGCCTATACGGTCACAAATACGAAGATTCATGAGGTCCCAAATGTTCTCCTTGCCCACATTGACGATCATTCGACGTACTGCCGAGAGAGTTATCATACCTGTATCCGAGAAAAACATGTGCCAGCGCACCATTTTCGTTACTTTTTCGATTGTTACACGTGAAAACTTCAATCTTTCGAGGATTTTGCGTGTTTCACGTGAACCAATTACCTCATGACCGTAGAATGTTGGCTGTTTTGTTGCACGTGAAACACGCCTAGTCTCGGGCTTGGCAATATCGTGAAATAGGGCTGAAAGTCGTATATCTAGATCCCAATTTTCATCCGCAGCATGCTGTAGGCTACGCAAAAGGTGCTCCCATACCGTAAATGCATGGGCTTGGTTCTGAGTAACACCGATGCTTTTCTCTAGTTCAGGTATGAAATGTTTCAAAATACCCACCTCTTGAAGGAGCTCTATACCCTGTTTCGGATCCGGTGATAGGACTATTTTGACAAATTCGTCTCGGATACGTTCGATGGAAACCTCCCGTATGCTGTTACTTAGGGTTTTTATGGCGTTAAGGGTATCCTTTTCTATTGTGAAATCGAGTTCCACTGCAAATCTGATAGCGCGCATCATGCGCAGAGCGTCCTCAGAGAAGCGGTCATGAGGTTTTCCTACTGTCCTGATAGTTCTGTCCTTTATGTCGGTAAAACCGCCGTACAGGTCAATTATGTCCTTTATAGCCCCATCGGACAGTGAGAGTGCGATTGCGTTGACGGTAAAGTCACGTCTTTGGAGATCATCTTCTATTTTTTCGCTAAAAATGACGGAATCTGGATGACGGCGATCAGAATACCCTGATTCGAGCCTATAAGGTGTGACCTCTACGTTTCTGAGCCTCGGATCTTCAGTTGTTTCGTTGATCACAGCTACAGTCCCATATACATTCTCATATACAGTCTTGGGGAAAAGGGTCTGTATAGCCTCAGGCTTCGCGTTTGTGGTGATATCCCAGTCTTTTGGGGTACGACCCAAAAAGAGGTCACGGGCGCAACCTCCTACCAAATATGCCTGAAAACCAGCCTTTTCGAGCGTTTCGACGATGGCTGTGATTTCTTGCGGTATAGCACTGTTCCCTACCAATTTTTGGGCCATATATAGAGCCATTGTAGTACAATAGCAACTTTTCTGCTAACGATGTGGTGCCCCCGGAGGGATTCGAACCCCCAACGACTGTTCCGAAGACAGTTATGATATCCATTTCACCACGAGGGCGTATTTCGGTTTTGCGAAACTCGGATCAATATATGTATGCCGCGCAAGCGATATTACATGTATTGACCGGTATGTTACACGTGTAACGTAGCTTATAGTAGCACCGCTTGGAGGAAATTAGAAATGGCCCGGCTTTAGATTTACGAATTTAGAAATATAGTATATACTCCTTACGTTCATTACATACATGCGGGTATAGTTTAGTGGTAGAATGCGTCCTTGCCAAGGACGAGATGGGAGTTCGATTCTCCCTACCCGCACAGGAGCAAGTACGTACAGCAGGAAAAGGCGAGAATAATCATACATCGATCATTTTCGCCTTTTTCTGTACAAGAGGAATGAAGCAGCTGTCTTTTTGGGGATTTCCTTTAAAAATGGCTTAAAATCGTTGATCACATGGACAAACTGTGGATAACTCTGTGGGTAACGGGTATAAAAGACATAAATAATGGCTTATTATCGTGTTTTCGGGGTATCTATTGTCCACATATAGGGAAAATCCTCAATATATCTATGTAGAGAGCCACTTTTAATACCCAGTAGTTTAAAAGTCAGGACAAATATGTTGCAATTATTAGCTAAAATTGTTTCACAAGAAACATTTCACGTGAACCATGACAACTAGAAAAACTGGCGATTTAGGTGAAAACATAGCCTGTTCCTTCTTAATACGGGAGGGTTTTGTGGTTGTAGATCGTAATTATCTGAAAAAGTGGGGTGAACTTGATATTGTTGCTAAAAAGGACAACATGGTACATTTCTTTGAGGTCAAAAGCGTGACTTCAAAAACTTTTGACCAGGTAGGTGCACATAGACCGGAGGATAACGTTCATAGCCTGAAGATTAGACGGATACGGAGGATGATTGAGACTTATTTCATGGAAAAAGAGGTGAGTCGGGAAGACTCATTCCAATTCCACGTTTTGTGTGTTTACATGAACATTTCGACCCGTCGAGCTCGTGTGCAATGGCTCAAAAATATCATTTTATGATGCTCTGTGCTAGTATATTCCTGTTAGGATACAAGAATACATTGAAAATATCCGGAGCGTGGTGTAACGGCTAACATTTCTGTTTTGGGAACAGAAGACTCCGGGTTCGAATCCCGGCGCTCCGACAAGAACGATATCGCAACATGTTCAAAAAAATCTTCACCTTCTTTGATAAATTTGAGGATCAGGTGCGCGGGCATCTGAGCCGCTACCCGATTATATACACCCTAGTGGGCGGTATTGCCATCGTGCTTTTCTGGCGCGGGGTCTGGCATACGGCTGATATGTTGCAGGCGAGAGGTGGCTGGCTCGGGTTTGTATTCTATGAGCCCGTGAACCTGGTATTGGTGTTTGCCTTACTCTTGGCTACCGGCCTCTTCGTCTCATATTTCATAGGAGATAGTATATTGATCAGTGGTTTGCGTCAGGAAAAGAAACTTCACGAAAAGACGGAGAAAGATATCAGGGAAGAGGAGGCGACGCTGAATGACATCAAAAATGTGATGACTTCACTGAAGCATGAAGTTGATGAGATCAAAAGTGCTGTTGAAGAGGAGCGTAAGATCCATCACGGATAGGGAGGCGGTTTTGATTTGAAAATCAGGCTTAATCTGCTAGTATAGCGAGGCAACGCGGGATTAGTTAAATGGTATAATAACAGTTTTCCAAACTGTGGTCGGGAGTTCG